>Ga0208814_1000440_pt1 | contig 26509 bp, 20 predicted proteins | sample MalvirAntarct_55_FD_184253 | JGI IMG/M metagenome (GOLD analysis project Ga0208814, IMG submission 184253) | Marine viral communities from the Global Malaspina Expedition - Malaspina viral metaG Antarct_55 (SPAdes) (version 2) | ecosystem: Environmental > Aquatic > Marine > Oceanic | place...
CAAGTAGAACATGAGAAGTTCGTGCTTAGTTCTGGCGGTATCTACGAACCTGTAGGCGAATGGCGTGACTGCGAAAACTGCGGTGGCGCAGGGGAGATTCAAGCTGATTAACCATTTAGGGAATTCCCTAAACTAACAAGAGAAAGACTATGTTATGGAATTGAAGAAAAGATACACCGACAATTGGAACGCAATTGAGAGCCTGTACCACCATATTAAACCACTGGTATCATGCAAGCACTCAAAAGAACAAGATATACGCCCACTGGACGATGAAAAACGCAGCCGAAAATGGGAACGCATCAAAAAGATTAACGACAATTGTTATGCGCTGTTAGATGGTTACAGCATTGGTGATGATGTATTCCCTCCTTGGTATAATTGGTGTTACGAGCCTAGTTTAGAAGATACAGTGCGGTTTTCTCCTATTGTGTGGACGCGAAAGAAAAATACTGTTTCTGTGAAGGTTCGTAATGGTTCAGGCGGTGGAGCGCATACGCAACGCTATAAGTTCTTAGCTAGTTTCCTGCCACGCAAACTATCTTTTATCCTTCGCAACGGTAAGCAGTATATCTTTCATGTAGACAGCGGTAAAGAATTTTACTTATCTAAAAGCCGTTCCGTGTGTTCCGGTACAGCGCGGTTCTATGAAAATGCGCATGGAGACAGCCCCCCATCATGGTTAGATGGGTGGCTGAACACTAAGGACGATAACGCAGCTATAACATTTACGTTTGACTTAAAGTCTATGGATTTGTTGAATGTTAAAGGGGGTAAAAACTTACCTAAACCCGCGAAAGTAACGATAGATAAATCCGCTAAAGCCGGTATGAAAACGGAATTAGAAGCGTTTAGAGAATGGGCGTTTACGATATTCCCTATCTTACCTGTAGATGATTATGATTACGATAAAAAAATACTCAAAGAAGTCTACGAACATATTGGGGAGAAGAGATTACATTGGCAATACGGGCGCGGGTATAATGAAATTAATGATGTATTTCAGAAATATGATCTTGCACGTGATATTATATGCGACCCGAAGCACCCGTTGCGCTTAAATCTAGCGCAAATACTTTTAGGGTCCACAAGTTATCATGAGGAGTGTTTGTCCCCACACCAACAGAAAGAACTAGAAAAGACAGTTAGATCACAGTACAATGCACGGATTAACACTGTTTGTAACTTTAGAAACGTAACCAAAGGGGAAGAAATATGAGTTGGGTAAGTTTAGATCGTAGTTTTTCAAATATTACGGTAGCGGAAGCGTTAATTCGTGCCGAAAGAAACTCGGCAGAACTAAAACAGTCAGTCGCAATGAAAGCGTTTGAGGAAATGGTTTCGCTTGGGATACGTGGCTGTAAATTTGCGCGGGTAGAGACTAGTAAAAGCTACGTTTACATGGATGGTGAATATATGCCTATGGGGTGGATAGGTTATGGGGATTATAGTTCTTCACAAACTGCAAACCGATCTGGGAGGGCCAAGTACGGTGTGCACGCGATAGATATACAGAATAGGAAGTACCGAGATTACTCTTACCAACGGTATATGCGTATGTCAAAAGACATATCAATAGCGACACGTTATGCCCTTGGCTCCCTAAGAAATTATAGGACTACTGAAATCGCAGGGCATTGTTCGTGGGACGTTTCGTTTGCGATACGGCAGCGGAATAGCAGTGTGGAAGATAGCGTATCCAAGGCACTTTATGAGTTGGGTGTAAACGGTCCATCGCAACACTTTAATATGTTGGAGCAAGAACTAAAAACCCTGTTAGCTTCTGGGCATGAATTTACTAATGCACAAATGCCTGAGAGGTTAAACAATTACTTTGCGCTTAAGAAAGAGCAGTCACGTGTGTCTGGGGATGTGTCTTTAGATTTTGTGTATAGTTTTCGTCGCTTTGACCGTGAGTATGTATCTGTAATGCGTATGGACAGAGTTAACAGGGGGAATGGAGACAGCAATATGCACGGAGATGATGTAAATACTTATATCCTTGAGGAAGCCCCTAAACACATACAGGATAAGGTAGCTACTTTGTCTATGTTTGAGAACAAATATTATGTGGATAATGTGGGTTTCAAATACGACAGCAGGGCTTATTTCTTATTCCCAGAAGAAGTTACTACCTGATGGTAGAACCTAGCACTACGTACCGCGTGTTCGTATCACTTGATATGAAAGACGTCCGTGTCACTTCTTTTGGTAAAAAAAGTCTTGACACGGCATTAGAACGTACGTACACAAGTGTAAAACAGCTACCCAAGTGGATGCAGGACCAACTAGCCGTCTTGTATATACTTGAGGTAGCTGATCACCCGCAGGTGGCTACGATACCGTCTGTGGGTATGCGAATAACAGAAACCGTGTTTTGGGTATTTAGGGAAAACCCTAAATGAACTGGTATCAAGGGGAGGGTAAGAAATGGCGTTAACTCCAGAAGCAAAAGTTAAAAAGAAAGTGGTAGCGCAGCTAAAAGAATTGGGTGCGTATTACTTCTATCCTGTTACAGGTGGCTACGGTCAAAGTGGCGTGCCTGACATAGTAGGCTGTTACCACGGTGTGTTCTTTGGGATAGAATGTAAGGCGGGTAAAAACAAACCGACAGCTTTGCAAGATAAAAACCTCAAACAAATACGTGCCGCGGGAGGTTTAGACTTAGTTGTCAATGAGGATAATATGTACGATGTTATTGAAACACTGGAAGACGAAATAAACTTCCGAAACAATAACTAACTACCCTAGCCGTGAGTGGGTGGCATAGGTGCGTAGGGTTTTATTCATGCTTTACGTATCAGTAACCACGGCAGTGTAGGCGGCTGTTCTCCTTTCTGACGCCGTGACTACGCCGTATAAGCTACGATACAGTTAGTCCCTCTTGCCGCAAACTTTTGGTTGTTAGCAGAGCGAGAGGGCATTTAACAAGGAGGGTAAAATGGACGTAGAAGAAACAAGAAAATACGAGGAACTGTATCGCAAGTGTTGGATTAAACAAACGACACAGGACTTTAAAGATAATCCAAAACTACAGCTAATTTCTCCGCAGGCGCGTAGTGGGTTTAAGAATAACGCTAGGGCGGGTGGCAGGAAGAAAAAGAAACCGATTGAGGTTGATGTATTCGCGGCCCCGCTTCCACCCCAAGTGGCAATAATTAATCGGATGGTACTGCGTAATATGACCCATGGGGAGATAGGGCGTATCTTAGATGTAGCGTTTCAGTCTGTGACGCACACGGTAAAAAAATACAAGCTACCCAGAAAGGAGTATTAACAATGGACAAAAATATGAGTGACGCGGAGATTATAAAGATTATTGGGGAGGTAATAGACGCCTCGCCTAGTAAGGCATCACCAGAATTATTGGCTACGATTATTGCTAACTTAGTAATGACTTATCAGTATGAGGGGCAATGGCCGTCACTTATGATGTTGATAACTACCATTTTAGCTGATGCTATGAAGGAGAACCTTGTTGATGAAACAAGGCGGGAGGTTTTAGGAGAAGTTACCGGTGCATTAGAAGAAATTACCGGCGCAACTGCAGATGCTGACAAATGGTTGGCAAAAATAATGGAGAAAAAGAATGACTAAGGCTAAGAAACAAAAGAATAAGAGCAGCAAGGTCTTAACCCTGTTAGCGAGGAAAGGGGCAATGACAGACAAGGAAATAGCAAAAGATGTTGGTTGCACTGTGTCGCTTGTTAATAAAGTGCGTAGCGTTAAAGTCACTAACGCAGCGATTGCAGCAAGTACTTCTGATGATTGGGTAGCAGACTTTGCGTACCGTATGACTAAGGACGGTCCTAACACAGCAGGGGTAGACCCTAACGCGTGGACGCGAACTGGTATCCTAAACCAAGCCGAGCAATACGTCACCAAAGATCGTGCAGCTACACATGGCAACATGGAAGATAACTTCAGAGAGATCGCGGAGTTGTGGACGCAGTATACCGAGCGCACCTTTAGCAGCTTAGACGTTGCAGTGATGATGACCTTGCTGAAGATCGCACGGTTAAAGTCTAACCCTGACAATGCAGACAACTGGATTGACGCTTGTGGTTATTTAGCATGTGGCGGGGAGTTAGCTACGCAGAAGGATCACAAGTAGTGGACCTGATAACTTTAGACTTTGAAACATTTTACGACAAAGATTTTTCTTTGGGTAAGATGACCACCGAAGCCTACGTTCGTGACCCTCGTTTTGAGGTGATCGGCGTAGGTGTTAAATTTAACGATAGCGAAACGGAGTGGGCTAGTGGAACACACAAGCAACTGCAAAAATACCTCCAATCTTTCCCCTTTAAGACGGCTATGGCTCTTTGTCATAACACTATGTTTGATGGTGCCATTCTTAATTGGCGGTTTGGTATTTGTCCTAGGGTGTATACCGATACTGTGTGTATCGCTCGTGCCGTTAACGGGACTGAAAGTAGCGCAAGTCTCGCTGCGTTATCTAAAAAGTACGGTATCGGAGTTAAAGGGAAAGAAGTATTACAAGCCTTGGGCAAAAGGCGTGCAGATTTTACACCCCAAGAGTTAAGTACCTACGGGGATTACTGCATAAACGATGTGGATTTAACCTACAAATTATTTAACATAATGGGGAAAGGTTTTCCAAGAGATGAGTTACGTCTTATAGATACTACTCTCCGTATGTTTGTTGAACCCACGCTAACTTTAGACGATGCGCTTTTAACAGCGCATCTTGAGGATATAAAAGTTCGTAAGGGTAAATTGTTAGAGGATGCCGGTATAACTGACCGTAAAGAACTAATGAGTAATCCGAAGTTCGCAAAGTTACTAAAAGGTTTTGGGGTCGAACCGCCCACAAAGATTAGCCCGACAACGGATAAAAGAACCTTTGCCTTTGCTAAGAATGACGAGGAGTTTAAGGCGTTATTGGATCATGACGATGATCGGGTGCAGTCGTTAGTAGCAGCGCGTTTGGGTAGTAAAAGTACCTTAGAAGAAACAAGGACACAGCGTTTCATAAACATCTCTGAACGTGGTTTATTACCCGTACCTGTAAGATATTATGCTGCGCATACGGGTCGATGGGGTGGCGATGATAAAATCAATCTACAAAACCTCCCAAGTAGAGGGGCAAACGGTAAGAAGTTAAAGTGTAGCATATTAGCCCCTGTCGGTTGTTCTCTGATTGATTGTGATAGTTCGCAGATTGAAGCGCGGGTGCTTGCGTGGCTTGCAGGGCAAGATGATTTGGTCGAGCAGTTTGCAAACGGTGAGGACGTATATAAATATATGGCCTCTAGCATATATGGCGTGCCAGTGGATGAGGTTAGTGGCGCACAAAGGTTTGTTGGTAAAACTACAATCTTAGGCGCGGGTTACGGTATGGGCGCAGCTAAATTTCAGTTTCAATTGGCAGGTATGGGTGTAGATATGCCGTTGAAAGAAGCGCGGCGTATTATCCAAGTGTACCGCTCAGCTAACGGAGCGATAAATGACCTTTGGACTGCCGCCAACAGCACGATTGAATATATGCAACGTGGTGATACGTTACAGTTTGGTAGAGAAGACGTATTGCGCGTAGAAGCTAAAAACAACGCCATTATCCTACCTTCTGGATTGTCTATGTTTTATCATGACTTGTATGCTGAGGCAGGGGAACGAGGGCCAGAATATGCTTACAAGACCCGAAGAGGTCCTAAGCGTATATACGGGGGGAAGGTTGTAGAAAACGTATGTCAAGCTATCGCCCGTTGCATTATAGGGCATCAGATGTTATTGATTGCCAAGCTATACAAAGTTGTGCTAACAGTACATGATAGTATTGTGGTATGTGTTCGGGATAGCGAAGTAGACGAGGCTAGAAAATACGTAGAATTATGTATGAGCCAGACGCCCTATTGGGCAGAAGGTTTACCTATCACCTGTGAGAGTGGTACGGGCAAATCATATGGGGAGTGTGAATGATGGATCAGATGACAAAAGTATGGCCGTGGTCTTTCAGTAAGATCAAAGACTTTGAGCAGTGTCCGAAACAGTATTACCACAAACACATCTTGAAAGAGGTGCCGTTCGTGCAGACCGAAGCTATTCTGTATGGTAACGAGTTTCACACAATGGCAGAAAATTTTATTGGTTCTGGCGTAGCTATACCTAAGAAGTTTAGCTTTGCGGAGAAGGCTCTGGTATCACTGCAAAACCGCAAAGGCACCAAACACGTAGAAGTAAAATTAGGTATTACTGAAGACCTAGAAGCGTGTGGGTTCTACGATGACGATGTTTGGTTTCGGGGTATAGCTGACCTACTAATAATAAACGAAGACACAGGCACCGCGACAGTGGTAGATTATAAGACAGGCAAATCGTCCAAATACGCAGACAAAGGACAGCTTGAATTAATGGCTCTTGCCACGTTCGCAAAATACCCATCTGTTAAGAAAGTACGAGCAGCGTTATTATTTATCGTGTGCAACGATCTGATAAAAGATGTATACGAGGAGTACGACAAAACTAAATTGTGGAAGAAATGGTTAGGTAAATACAACCGTATGGCTACCGCTGCCGAACAAGATGTTTGGAACGCTAAACCCAGTGGGTTGTGTAGACGCCATTGTTCCGTGATTGAGTGTGTTCACAATGGAGCAAACGCATGACCGAGAATATTAAACGCGCCAAGAAATCCAAACGTAAAAAGCAAACTAATGCCCCTGTCGGGTCCGCTACATTTGAGCGTAGAATGGAACGCCAACGTGCGAGGCGTAAAGTAGACCGTGAAGGTGTAGACCGTAACAACAACGGCAAAGCTGACAAACGTGAGGGTAAAGACGTTAGCCACAAAAAAGCTTTGGTCAAAGGCGGTAAGAATTCAGACGGGCTGCGCATAGAGAGTTCAAGTAAAAACCGCGCACGGAACTACCAAAAAAAGAAATAAATGATTTAGGGAAATCCCTAAACGGAGGTTAAAATGAAACTGATTGATGGTAAGGCGTTGCTTTTAAAGCTGCGCGATCCAAAACGTGTCACTGACATGATCCCCAACTGCAAAAAAGTTAACAAACAAGAGATACTTGTTAATCTTGGTATTGATGAGGCGCATACGTTAAGAAGTTTGGGTATAAACGCCCCTTCCCCCATACAGACACAGTATAATTGGACAGGGGAATTATCGCCGTTTGCGCACCAAAAAACTACCGCTGCGTTCCTCACACTGCATCGTAGAGCGTTCTGTTTTAATGAGCAAGGTACAGGCAAAACAGCCAGCGCAATTTGGGCTGCGGATTACCTTATGAACAAAGGCTATATAAAAAGAGTATTAGTTATATGCCCACTGTCCATTATGCAAAGCGCGTGGGGAGAGGACTTAGCCACGTTTGCCCCACACCGTACCTTTAGCGTATTGCATGGCACGCCCAAACAACGCCGTGCAGAGTTAACTTCTGGTTCTGACTTTGCCATAATAAATTATGACGGTGTAAAAACAATTGAAGAAGAGTTAACAGATGAATTTGACCTTATAATTGTAGATGAAGCCACGCATTATAAAAATGTACGCACTACAAGATGGAAAACATTAAGGGGGTTAATGGACCCTGACACGTGGCTGTGGATGATGACGGGTACTCCCGCAGCACAATCCCCAGAAGACGCGTATGGGTTAGCAAAATTGGTAAACGAAAATGGCGTACCTCAATTTTTTAGTGCGTGGAAAAGTAAACTGATGGTGCAGATATCTCAATTCCAATGGCAAGCGCGTCCCGAAGCCCCGACAATTGTGTTTGACGCTTTGCAACCCGCGGTGCGCTTTACCAAAGAAGAATGTTTAGATTTACCCCCAATGGTGTATGTGAAACGCCGCGTGCCGTTAACACGACAACAGATAAAGTATTACGAATTACTCAAAAAACAACTTGTGATGAAGATACGTGGGTCTGAAATAACAGGAGCCAATGCTGCAATTGTGATGAATAAACTACTGCAAATATCTGCAGGGGCGGTTTATAGTGATGATGGTAGTACGTTAGTGTTTGACATAGATCATAGGTACAAAGTTTTAAAGGAAGTGGTGGACGAGAGTAGCCAAAAGATTTTGATCTTTGTACCGTTTAAGCACGCTATAGATGTACTAACAGCAAAATTGCGTGCTGATGGTGTAACTACAGAGGTTATACGTGGTGATGTATCCGCGTCTAAACGTACTGATATCTTCAAACAGTTTCAAACAACTCCCAACCCGCGAGTGTTGGTGATCCAACCTCAATCCGCAGCGCACGGTGTTACGTTAACGGCAGCGAATACGGTGGTTTGGTGGGGTCCAACTTCATCGTTGGAAACATACCTGCAAGCTAACGCTAGGGTACATAGGTCGGGGCAGACGCATAAATGTACTGTTGTTCAGTTACACGGTTCTGTAGTAGAAAAACGCATGTACTCATTACTTGATAAAAGAATTAACGTCCACTCAAAAATTATAGATTTATACAAAGAATTACTTGACTAGGGCATCATTAACAACTATGTAATAATTCTTACTACTAAAAGGGCGTACAAATGGACGAAGACGTGAGCGCGAAACGACTAACTAAAACGTATATAAAGGTACGTGCCGCAAGAGCCGAGTTGTCTGCAAAGTTTAAAGAAGAAGACAGTGCGTTGGCGCGGCAGATTGAAGTATTGAAAAATGCTTTGCTTGATTATTGTGATAGTCACAATGTTGAAAGCGTAAGAACTTCTGAGGGTTTGTTTTTTAGGTCGGCAAAAACAAAATACTGGACTAGCGATTGGGAACACATGTACGACTTCATAAAAGAACATGACGTACCTGAGTTTCTAGATAAAAGGCTGAACCAAACCAACCTAAAACAATTCTTGGAAGAAAACCCAGACCTTATGCCGAAAGGTCTTAACCTAAGCACAGAGCATGTAATCTCTGTAAGGAAAAAATAAATGACCAAGATTGTTATACCAATTGATGAGGCACTTGTGCCTATCGAAAACCTAGCTGAACACTTCGCTGTATCCATTTCTACAATACGTACATGGGTTAGGCAGGGGCATATCCCTAGAAATACTTATGTTAAAATAGGTAATACTTACAGGTTTAAACAAACCGCTGTGTCTAACTCTTTACTAGGTAACACAGAGGTTTTGGATGCTCCCGCGCAAAAAGATGAACCTGATAACGGGTGGCGTTCACGTGGGGAACAACTAGAATTTGATTTCGTCGGTGGCGATACAGATAACGACAAATAGAGCATAAGGAGAATAAAAATGGCTCAGACGTATATTATTGAAGGTGTAGAGGCTCTTTGGCCTAAAGTAGATCAGACGTACGCGTTTGATCAGATGAAAAACCGCAGTATGCCTTGCGGTCCACGTGACCCAAACGCGGAATTTTCTATTCAATTTCGTATGGATGCCACTGCAGCTAAGGCGTTGTTTAAGGTTATGAAGGAAACTTACGCCGCAAATCGGGAAGATAATTGGTCCGAAAAGTTGGTTAATCCTTTTGTTAAAGATGACGATGGCACCTACACACACAAAGCTGTTTTAAAGGGGGCGTATGGCGGTCAAGTTACTACCGCTCCTGTACAGTACGATAGTCAGGGTAACGAGTTACCAAAGGACTTTTTACTCACTACAGGTAGCACGGTAAATGTTTGTGTGCAGATGGTTCCGTATAATTTTGGGGGTAAGCAAGCTGTATCTTTGCGCCTTCGTGCTATACAGGTTATCAAGTACGTTCCTCTACAGGCTCGTAATCCTTTCAAAGTAATTGATGGTGGTTACGTATCCGCAGTACCTAATCCATTTAAACCCGCAGCACCCGCGGCGGAGGCCAAGCCGGTAGTGGTGCAGCCTGTAAATGACGATGACGATGACGAGCCGATGGTTCTTGAGACAAAAACTAAAAAGGTGGTGAACGGCGCACCTGTAGGTGAAGTCTTAGACGAATGGGATGATGATTGATTTATAACTCCACGGCTATTAATTTAGCCGTGGGTAACCTTTTACATTGAGTGAGGCCTATGAAAACCCATAAGTTTTTAGGGTTAGTTCTCGCGCACGAAGGTTTATATTGTGTGTGGGCTAACCGCACTGTGCCACATAAAACTCGCCCTGAGATAAGCCAAGAATTTTATCCCACAATAAGCGAAGCGGTACAGGCAGCAGAAAAATTAGATAAGAACGGGTGGAACGCTTTTTTCGCGTTAGCTACCTTTGGTGCAGAACAGAATAGGAAGGCTGATAACGTACTTTGGATGAAGTCGTTTTTCTTGGATTTAGATTGTGGTCCCAGTAAAGATTTCGTCGATCAAGAGGATGCGATAGAGCGTTTACAGAGTTTTTGTGTGGGCAATAAGTTACCAATGCCTACGCTAGTAAACTCTGGGCGTGGTGTTCACGTGTACTGGGTTTTAGATGAACCTGTATGCAGGGAGGATTGGTTTCCTGTAGCGGAACGCTTTAAGAAGTTATGTGTAGATCAAGGGTTTCCCGCAGACCCATCTAGAACATCTGACGCTGCTAGCATATTACGGGTGCCTAATACGCACAACTACAAGTACGGAGAACCTTTGCCCGTACAAGTTTTAGGTGTAGATTACCCGCACACGATTTCGTTTGACGCCTTCTCCGAACTTATGGGTAATGCTCCGATACCAGTACCCCAAAGACATGGAGAAAGTGCTCCCGTAAGCGCGTTCAAAGCTGCGATGTACGAAAATCATCAGAATAGTTTTAGTAAGTTAATAGCGAAGATAAAAGCGGGGCGCGGGTGTACGCAGATTGCGTACATAATAAATAACCAAGATACTGTGCCGCACGATCTTTGGAGGGCAGGACTATCTATAGCTAATGTATGCGTGGACGGCGAGAAAGCCGCCCAGTTTATGTCTAAAAAACACCCTGATTACGACCCCGAAGATACGCTTGCCAAGATGCGGGATACAGGGGGGCCACAATACTGCGCTACTTTCGCTAGTATATACCCAGAAGGCTGCGAGGGCTGTGTCCATAAGGGTAAGATAACAACACCTGTGTCTTTAACCAAAGAAATTAAAGAAGATACCGAGGATTTAGGGAATTCCCTAAATGAAGAAGGCATAGATGATTTACTTGATAAAAAACAAAGCCGCAAAAACATACCTTCGTACCCGCACCCGTACTTTAGGGGGAGGAATGGGGGGATTTATATGCGAACTACCAACGCGGAAGGCGATCCAGACGAGGTGTGTGTATATCATAATGATTTTTACGTTACACGCCGCTTGCATGATGTAGAACTAGGGGAAGTGGTTTCGTTTGCGTTACAGCTTCCCAAGGATGGTTTACGTGAATTTGTGGTTCCGCTTACTGCGTTAACTTCTGCCGAAGAATTTCGCAAGTATATGGCTGCGCAGGGTATAACCGCCTACGGGCGGGATGAGGTAGGTAAACTAATGAAATATGTACAGACATGGGTGAATGAATTGCAGGAAACTACTACAGCCGCCGAAGCGCACCAACAATTTGGGTGGGTTGATGAGGATACTATGGAGGAGTTTGTTTTAGGTGATCAACTTATAACCGCTGGAAAAGTATCCTATAATCCACCATCTAGTAAAACATCAGGGCTTATAAGTTCGTTTAGGCCCAAAGGTTCTAAAGAGCGAAGTAGGGAGATACTAAATTTCTATTCGCAGGAGGGCATGGAACTACAACAGTTCGTTGTGTGTGGGGGTTTTGGTACAATACTTATGCCTCTTACGGGGCTTTATAGTTTAGGAATTCATCTGTTTGGTTCTACTGGTGGGGGTAAAACCACTGCCATGTACGCAAACACGTCTATATGGGGGGAGCCACGCCCGTTAACTTTAACGAAAGGCGATACTAATAATTCACGTTTTAACCGTGCAGAAGTGATGCACAATCTAGGCCTTAATACTGATGAAATGACCAATATTCATGGTAAAATAGCCTCTGATTATGCGTATCAATTATCTGAAGGCACGCAGAGAAACCGTATGGCAGGTGGGGGTAACATGGAGCGCGTTAGGGGCAAGCCTTGGCGGTTACTAGCGTACTCATCAGGTAATGTTAGCATGTACGCGCAGATGGCTATGGTTAAGGGCGATACAAAAGCTGAGATGCAGCGGTTGTTGGAGTTGCGGGTGGATGAAATGCCCCTGTTAGATGTTGACCCATTAACGTCTGAGAATTTACTGAAGGACGTGCAAACAAATTATGGGCATTTTGGTCCTGAGTTTGTGCAGTACATTATAAGAAATAGGGAAGCATTAGCCGCTAATTACGCTCGTATCAAAGCGAAGTTAGATAAAGCAGCGGGGCTAGATAACAAAAACCGCTTCTGGTCTGGTGGTTGCGCAGTAATATTAACCGGAGCGTTAGCGGCTAAAGAGTGTGGTATAATAAATTACGACCTGAAGCGTTTGTATAAATGGGTGGTAAAAACTCTACAACGGGTTAAGGCGTTTGTTGATGATAGTAGTTCGTCTGTTCAGACTTTAGTTACTGAGTTTGCTACAGAGCATTGGGGGAGTATACTCAAATTAAAAAGCACGGACGATGGGCGTGCGGAAGCCGCGTTAGTTATACCCGAAAACGATCCTAGGGGTAAGTTTGTCGCTCGTTTTGAAACAGATACGTGTTTGTTTTTTATAAAGCCCAGAGAATTAAAGGCGTGGTTGGGTGAACAGAAAATTGATTACACTAGCACAGTAGAGGGTATGATGAAGGAAATGGGTGCTACACGCGTAAAAATGCGTTTGAGTAAAGGCACTACCTTTGACTTACCCCCTACGTGGACAATCTGTGTGAGGTTAAACGGGTTTGGCAGTACACCAGAAACCGCTTAGGGTTAGTGATCTAACCCCCGATGAAGTTAGGATTGCTGTAGATTGGGACGCTATGGTAGTAGGTTCTTCGGTGTTTATACCGTGTGTGAACACTACGAAAGCGCGAGTGCAGGTGCAAACTATGGCGGTAAAGCGGTGTTGGACTATAAAAACCCGCGTAGCAGTAGAAAAAATGCGTTCACGCAACGTTTTTGGGCTTCGCATATGGAGAACTACATGATAGAGGGTGTGTAACGGACTATTGTATGCCCATACAGAGGGTTCGCCTTCCGGTAGTTTGTTACCTCCCCTTGCCCCCCACATTACCCAAGTGTGGGGGGTTTTTTATTCCCACTTATCTCTAAGTTCTTCTATGCTGTCTCTGTACAACTTACTTAAAGTTATGCCGTTATACATATCCTGTGAAGTTCGTTTGTGTTGCGCTATAGAGTTTTCAATGCTGTCTTGCGTTATCCGTGCTTCACGATGCTTTGCGTTGAATTTTTTTATTCTTTTTCTGACTTCAGCTAACTCACTGTAATCTCGCATACGTTTAGCTAAATAATATTGTTTGTGAAGTAAGGTGCGGGTTTTACCCACTGCGATATCTATGCCCTTGCTCATAGAATTCTGCTCTTGACGTTTTGTATATTCTGCAGGAGCAAAACCTAACATCCACGAACCTAGTTGTGTTGCTGATAAATCATCATAGATAGGGTCTTGTCGCCTTGTAAATACTCCACCCTCTTGCCCGTAACGCCCAATGGGGGAAGCACGTAGTATGTTACTCAACCCTGCAGGTAAAATGCTTTCTACCGCACGTTGCATGTCTCCTTCTGGAGAGGTTAAATCATTATAGCCTCGGTACATACGGTTCGCTACGCTGAACCCTACACCGCCAAAATGAAACGCTAACTGTTCTTCTAGCGATGGGTCGTTATTGTAACGGTTTTCTTGGATCAACAAACCTGTCAAAGCCATTCGCCCTGCAACATCTAAACCCGTAGCAGTAGTAATCGCGCCTTTGTACCAACCCTCGCCTATCGCGGTACGGACTTGAGTGTTGAAGTCTTCCTCGTCTTCATCCTCAAAGAAGATACTGTGTAGTAAACGAAACGCGCCATAGAGAGGTAGACCTTGCACACCTGCAAAAAATACTGCGGTTCCGTGCAGCATTGCTAATTGTTTAGCCGCTGTCCGGCGTTCCGTAGAAGTTTTAAATGGTCCTAAGTCACTATCAATAGCGATCTTAGCTGTCTTCCACATAGTGTAGTACATTTGCAGACCATAGTTTTTGTACATCATTGCGATGCGGCCCACACCTTCACGTGATATACTGGGCGCAGTTTCCAGAAAAGTACCCCCGTTTGTTTCTTGAGTATCGTGGATAGCCCGTTTAACCGCTTCCTCTATTTGAGCGTCCGTTGCGTTAGCGGGTTTGCCTTTTGTTATGGCGTCTAAAGCTAGTTCAAACGAAGACATTAGCGTTACTTGACGGTTAGCCTGTTCTGCGTGGTTAAATATATATGCAGATAACACCGCGGTTTTGTCTGCCACGTTCCCTGCTTTTTGAAACCATGTAGCGTTTTTACTTACCATAGCGCCTTCATCAAGCCCCATAGCTTCTGCTAACATACTAGTGCCTAACAACCCACGGTCCGAAGCAGTTTTTACTAGTAATGCCATGCGTTTTAGTTCTGCTTCACGGCCTTCAGGTAGGTTTTTCAAGTCCTTGCGGAGTACAAATTCCCGCTCAACCACGTTACCATCTTTATCCTTTTTTAAAACAACATCGTAGAAATTAGTGATGGTGTTTATACTTCCACCTCTTGTACCACCTAGTAATACATTACCGTAAGCTTTTTGTATGGCGGCGTTAGTTTTAGACATTCCGTATTTCCCTGCAAGGAAAGGGGCAACGAATAGTGGTATTTGCGATAGGTTAACCAGTGCAGAGGAGGTGTTAAACCCGATTGTCCAGATAAAGCCCATCTGGTTAATTCTTCTACCCCAAGCCTCAAAGTTTTTATTAGATGCTCCTACACGCGCAAATTTTGAACGTCCAATTAACTCATCTCTTATATCGTTAATGGGGGCGGTTAAGTTGTTTTCCAAAAAACGCGCTGTGCGAAATTTATCTTTGCCACGCCCGAAAATTCTGCCGCTTTTACTATCTACATCTTTGAGTTTTTTAGCTTCAGTGCGTACCATAGCCTCGTAATTACGGAGTATAGCCCCGTATTTAAATTTAGTTGTTTGGCTTGCTAACCCGTACCCCTTAGATTTTACAGCAAACACAGAATCACGCATGTATCCGGGAGTACCTTTTCGTTTTTGGATAGACTTAGCAAAAGAAGTTTCAGGCAAGGAGTTTACAAACAATTTCATAACTTGCTCTTTAACATCTTGCGGTATTTTTGTGGTGTTGTTTGGGTCAGCAGGGTCTTTCATCCGCGCCCTGTCCAGTATCTCTAATGTTTGAAGGGCAAAACTGGGGTCTACATTTGTCGCGGAACTACTCTTTTTCCAAGTGTTTGCGTTTGTGAGGTCGGTTGCCTCGTTTATGTTCTTATATAAGTTCGTACCCGCTAAGAATTCTTTTGCTTTTTCCATTTCACGTTTGGTAGCGAACGTTTGCAGTATCAGTGCTTGGCTTGGCTTCTTAGGATTTTTAGCCTCATAACGTAATACATACTCGCCCTCACGCAGAAGGGGGAAGTAAACGTCTAACTCTGCGCGATCAAAGAGTTTAGCAAATATTTGATTTTTGAGTTGATTGGCTTGCTTTTTGTCTGTCACTAATTCGTCTATTTGCCCTAAGATAACTTTACGTAGCTTTCTAAACTGATCTTTGTAAACTGCACGCATTTCATTGAATACTTCTCTACCTTCTTTGCCAAAGGCAGGATCGTTCCATATTTTTTGTTGCGCTTCCCATATAGGCAGTAACTCGTTACCGTCTTTGTCTAGTAAAGACTTACCTTTACCTTTACCTGTTTTTTTAGTGTACGCGGTTTTGGGTTTGCTAGGGTCCACTTGGAATATTGTAGCCCCGTAATCGGAACTATATATAATATCGTCCAACATTTCCCTGCGTTTAAACGCGGTTTCTGCCGTACCCGCACCTAATTTTTTCAGCATTTTGGTGATTGCATCGTTTACGCCTGCGTGTTCAAGCGCGATTTCACCACGTTGTTTCCCCATTATTTCGTCTAGTACATAACCAAGACGCTTAAACCCCGCCTTATCTGCCACATCCGCGAGGCTCTGCGATCCCAATAACCGCAAAAACATGCTTCTAGAACCTTCTCCCGCCCAAGTTAAAAACTCACTAGCGTTGTTTTTAAAGTCCTCTCGGCTAGTTTTGTCTATAGTTTTTTTGGTCTTTAGGATTGCAGTGTCGTAGAATTTCTTTACGCCCCTTGCAGTACTGTCCATAAGAAGTTGTTCCGCATGTCTACTTTCTGGCGCGACTGCGAGTAACCCTGTAACCAAGTTATCCACTTCGTTTAAAGATGATAATGATTTAGGGGTTATTTTTATAAACGGTATTTTTTGGGTGATCTTAGCTAAGAAATTGTTAACGATATTCATGAACCGCTGCATAGCGGTTATAGGTTCGCCATTAGTATTTATAGAAGAGAGTTCTTCCCTAAATTTTTGGTTGCTCATAGCCTCAGCTACAAACTCATCAATGTTTTTGGCCCCGTAAGCCGTGCCTAAACTGTCTTGAATGTTATCTAGTAATTCCTGTAACTGTTTAGCAGCTACATTTTTAGGGTTAGATATTTCGGCACTTGTAACCGCGTGGGTCATTTCGTGCATTACCGTGTGATAATTGATACCAGTGTCAGCATCTAGGTATATTATGTTATCAGTGGGATCAAACATCCCTGCTACCCGACGCCCGTCTTTTGTTTTGAGGTTTTTCTTTACGACAAGCTTGGTTGTACCTTTTAATTTCAGGTAAACTTCAGCCAAACCACGAATAATTTTGCTAGGATGAAATGTCGAAATTTTCGATAGCGTATTGCCCAAATCGTTTTCACGAATAGATTGTTCTATTTCTGGGTGGATTAAAATATCCAAACCAACTGCGTCTATTTCAAGTTCAAGCGCACGTATCCCAAAAGTTTCTATTTCTTCTGCCATAGCTTTTTCTACAGCTTCTACATTAGGGTATAGTTTTGGGTATTTGTTTACTAATTCTTGTGGTTTGACTGCGCTTGAAAGAACTGCAGCTTCTAATTGCAGCCTTTCGTTAAGTAATTTCTTTTCGTATGCAACAACAACTCTATCTGGGCCACGATTATCAAACACAAATCTTTTTGCGTTATTAGCTATATCTTTTTGTGCTTGGTTTATTTTTTCGTTTGCATCTTTACTTAGTGTGGCTCTTGCCCAATCAATTACTTTTTGCGCAGGAGCTGTATTTCTTTTATTTGCCGGTTTTCCCCCCATATATTTACGCGCTTCGGCGGTTCTAGCCGCAATAGGATCGTTTATACGGGAGTTTTCTGTTATAGGTGTGCTAACGGCTAAATCAGTTAATGCCATTTTTATACCGTCAAAAGGATTTTCGTAAGCTTGTAAATATGCAATAATAGGGGCAACATCTTTTTTGCCTTTGTCGCTTTTGCTAAAACCAGATAATATTTTTTCTAATATTTTTTTGTTATCCGTTTCGCTAAACGGGTTAGTAGTTTTTTCTACGTTTCCCCCTCCAAATTCCTCTTTAACTGCTTTAGGAGTTTCTTCTGCGTATAAAGTACGTATTTTTTCGTCGGTAGTTTTTTCAGGTTTAGGGGCAGGAGTAGGTTTTACTTTAGGGTTAGGTACAGCAGAGGAAGACGCCGCTTTTTTTCGTGCTGCCGCTTGCGCTATTTTTTGTTTGTCGTAAAGAGATAACCCAGAAAGTTTATCCGTTTTAGGTTTACTCGCTTTAGGTTTATCTGTTTTAGGTTTATTTGTTTTACGTTGGTTAACATCAAACAAAACAGTCCCATCAACACCACCTGTTGCTAAAATATTTTTTAACACAGCGTTTTTGTTTATTGTGTTAGGTGCGCGTGGATCAAGTTTTCCTTCAGGAAAAACAAACGATTGTTGATTTTCTTCGTTTGTATTTGGCGTAACTGAAGGTTGCAAAGGGCCTTGTCGTGGTTTTGTAGGAGTATCACCTAAATTAAACGAAAATTGACCTAATGAATCTGGCTTTGGCTTTGCTCCTGTAGGAGAGCTTCCAACGCCAGACACAGGTTGTCCCAATCCGTCCGCTTTAGGTGGAACAAGGTTGCTGGGATTTGTTTTTTGATCACTGCTGGGTCTTGCCCGAGGGCCATCTTGTGCAGAATCTGGAACGCGGCCTCTACCTGTTGCGGGGTTAATTGAGGCATTGTTTTCCCTTTCGTAAACATACTGTTCTTCATTTGCAGAAGGAGCAATTGGCCCAATTCTATCTGTCGGTGTAAATACAGCTTTAGTATTATCAGGTACTACTTGCCCTTGTTTAATTTCTTCCACCCGCATTTTTGCGGCTTCTTTTTCTTTATCTGTAAGTGGTTGAGGCATACCTGCAGTCTGCAACCCACGGAGTAAACTTTTTTCTGTGTTAGTGTAGCTAGTGGTGTTAGATGCAGCTAATAATTTATTTACTACTGCATCACGTCGAGCTTGAGCTTGTTCACGGGGAGCCGCTGCCGCTGCATCCATAAGTGGTTTTGCATCTGTAAAACTTTGTTCTTTTTCGCGTGCATTAGCATTATTGCGGCGTACAGTTGCGTTATCTTCCTGCGCTTTAAGTGCGGCGATACGGTCAACTAAATCAGTTTCAGGGTTAAGTCCTCTACCTGAATCTATTGGTTCTAACATATCAGGTGTAGGTTCGGAAGTTTGTTTAGCGTCTTTTGCCGCCGCTTCAGGGTTTGTTTTTTGCGCGGCTTCTAATTCTGCGGCAAACAAATCAGGTTGTTCAAACGCGGCTACATTATCTTGCTCTAACGCGTTTTGTTCTTGCCGCCTACGTGCAGCGCCTTGCACCGCGGAACCGCCTCCTAGGGCGTCTTGTACTGCTTGAGACAAGCGCGTTGAAGTAGGTACAATATCTGGTGTGGTTGCTTCATCTTCAGCCACGGCTTGTGCGTTTGCTGCAAACCTACTTCCACGTTTGCCCATTTCAGCCGAAACAATAGTATCAAGTTCTGGTAATGTTATTCCAGTACGAGACACAATGTCTTGCATTTCTCCAAGAGTTACTTCGTCTTCTGTGTTTAATATTCTACTTATATCTGCGGTGGCTTGTCGCCTACCACCTGCCGCTTTTGTTTTCGCATCAGATTCGGCGTTCATTGCTGGGGAAGGGAGTAATCCTGCTATCCCGTTTCTTTGATCAGTAATTTGTAGCGGAGTATTTGTAGTATTTGTAGTATTATCAGCCCCACCACGTGTTCTAGGCAGAAAAGCTTCTATGGTAGATTGTATAATCGCGCCGACAGAAGCACCTAACGCCGCTTGTTCTCCTACCCCTTCGATTAATTTTTGATCTGGTTTGTAGACTTGCTGCGCAATAAGGTTTTGACCTACAGCCGCTACCGCTTCTTGTGCGGCTTCTACTCCAGCAGATTCTGTAATACGTATTAAACTTTTTCCTAATTCTCTTTTTTCTCCCGCGCTAATAACTTTAACAAATTTAAGAGGGAGTAGTTCTAATGCACCGGGAATAGTTCCTAGTACAGACGCTAAAAAACGATCATCGGGATTAGCATTATCCGCTCTTGCGCGTTCACTTGCTTCCCCTGCTCCTGCAGATACAGCCATAGTAGCCGCAGCCGCTGTACCAACTCCCGGGAGTAAAGACACTCCTCCAAGAGCTAAAAAAGAACCTGTGGCTTCACTAACTTTTCTAGGAATACTATCACCAATCCCAACATCGGGGGAAAGATAATCTTGTACTGCTTTACCACCTGCTTTTATTGCGGGACGAACTATAGAATCTTCAAAGCCATCGGGCATAAGCGCGGCTAAACCTAATGCACTAGATTCTACAAAACCTGCTGCGCCACTAGCAAGTCCTTTTGGAATTTCACCAAGGTAATCTAATGCCCCTGCTTTAGATACTCTTGCACGCTCAAGCACATCTTCAGATTGCGATTGCATAGCAGCGCGAATATTGTTTATAGGCGCTTTTTCTTTAGCAGATTGCGCAGTGCGAATACTGCTATTGTATATTTCTCGCACTTCAGCATTACTAGACCCCATCGGGGCATTTACTTCGTAAGAATTACCAGTGCGTTTGTCAGTTAATGTGTAAATTGCCACTAGATAAACCTTTTATATTAACGAGTATCACCTTGTACGGGTGGATTTTCAGATGGTACTGGCGGCGCAATAGTAGAATTGTCTTCATCTACCGTTCGAACTTCCATACCCGCACGTCCTTGAAGGATTTTAATTTCTTCGTTGTACGCTTGTATTATGCCTAAGATACCCGTAATTTCAGGGCTTGTTTGTAGCATTTGTCCGGCGCTAGTTCTTCTATCGTTTATTTGCCTTTGTATATTAAGTAACTCAGCTTCGCTTAAATTATCTTCCAACGCCTGCCTATACAATTCTTGCAATTGCATATAGTTACTATCAGTAGAAAGAAACTCAGTTATAGCCGCTTGATATAACTTTACCGCTTCTTGTTGTAATGTTCTATGCGATTGTAATGCAGTAGTAGCATCAGTCGCAGTTTGAGTTATAAGTTTAGCGTTTTCTAGATTTAACTGAAACTGTTGTTCATACGTTTGTTTTGCCAATTTATTTATTGCGTTAGCATCAGCAATAGCAATATCACCTTGTTGCGCAGCTCTCGCCCTAACAGTAGCCATATCTTCGCTAAGAGTATCAAGTCTTAAGCCTATTACTTCTAATCCGGCTTCGTATATTATCTTGTTTAACTCAGTTTCCGCCCCTGCATCTTGATTGTTCGCACTTTGCTCGTTGGCGGCACCTTGATTGTTCGCACTTTGCTCGTTGGTTGCATTAGTCCTTGCTAAATCTGCGGCATGTCCATAAATTAATTTTGAAATGTCTGTATTTCTTTTTACCGTTTCGGCTGCATATGATAGTGCGTTGTTTTTTGCAGTTGCTGTACGTGCAGCAACATTATTCCCTTGCTCTATTGACCTACCAGATATCAAAGTGTCAGTGTTTATTAAATCTGTATCAATATCACGTAACGATTTAAGACCGGCGGTTACGTCTTTATTTTGCTGTTGTAAAGCATCGGCGTAAGCTCCTCCTACACCTCCGGGTCTACCTGCTCCTGATGCCGATTGCATACGAAGCATATCTTGGCGTCTTCGTGGGCTATACATTGCATCGTATTCTGCTTGTGCTTTAGCGAGAGAAGTTTCCCGCCTGTCTTTAAACTCACCGCGGTTTTGAAAACCGGCAGCTTCATTTCTCGCTGCTATACCATACGCTTCAGGATTAAGGGCTGCGGCTTCCGCAGAACGTTCTAGTAACGATCTTTCTATTTCTTGGTCTTGAGCATTTAAAAATGTGTCAGTATCAGCAGGTTCCATAGTAGGCAGTTTTGCTACTACAGTCTCAGGTTTAACCACGCCAGCGTCTACAATATTGTAACCCTCACCTGTCGCTGTTTGTGCCTGAAGACGGGCAGAATCTGCCTGCTCTTGAAGACCAGCAAGTTTAGCGAAAGAAGCATCTACGCCAGTTTGATCTGGGGTTACTACCTCTGGCGCTACCGGTAATCTTACACTAGGTGGTTCTAAAACATCAACTAAAGCTTCAGATTGCGCCTCCGGCGGAGGGGGAGTTTCAGCTTCCGTATTAATTGTTTCTGCAGTTGTAGTTTCCGGTGCAGAAACATCAAACTGATCATCTTGTGGATTAAAATCTTGCTCAAGGTAAGCTTGAAGTTCTTCATTGGTTAGAACGGTATTACCGTTCGAAAGTCCTGTAAACTGTTCAAGAACTTTTTTCGCGTACTCACGAGCTTCAGGTGTTGCGGTATCCAATGCACCAACAGGGGAACCTAGCCGCCGATACTTTTCGTAAACTTGGTTAATTAATTCTTGTCTTTGATTTTCTTCGTAAGTACCGCCGCCTAAAAAATCGTCTACAAGTCTACCAAAACCACTAGATTGTGCTTTAGGACCAATAAGTTCTAACATCGCTTGGTATTCTGGACTATTATCTTGCATACGTTCGATAATATCAATTTGACTTGCTAACCCTTGGTCCGTCAAATTTTTCTTTTGATCGTCACTCAGTTTTACTAACCGGCCTTCAACAAACGATACTATACCCCCACTAGCCATACGCCGAGGTTGTTGTGGGTTTATAGATGCAATACCGCCACCCCTTGCAGGGGGCTGCATTGGAGGACGTGCTGGTGGCTGCGCAGGGTTAGCTAAAGTAGAAAGACCGCCTTGATTTGGTTGTGGAGGTTTTCCTTGGGCCATACGTTGCATATTTTTTTTCTGCATAACATTTTTTTGGCCGAGAGTACTATTTGTACGTCCAGCTAATTCGTTTAACGAACCACCCATCTCTTGTTTTGTTAACTGTAACGCTTCTTGTTCGCGTTGCTGTGCTATTGTACCGGGCTGCTGTTCCATCTTTAACTGCATATCGCGTGCAACAGCTTGTTTTTCAGACGTAAGTTTTTGTAACGCTAGCAAATCTAGCAGTTCTTTATTTTGTCCGTATTTTTGTTTTAGTTGCTGTGGATTGTTTCTATACGCATCCATACGCTGTTCAACTTGAGCGTCGAGGCCTCCAGAATTAATCATTAGGTTACTCCTTCGCTAGTTTCGTCATTTACAGCAGCATCAATAACTTCACCAACTTGGTCACCTGTAAAATTCTTTGCCCATGCTTCAAAATCAGCGGCAGTCATTGTAGCTAAATCCAATTGACTAGGAATTTCAAAATCTGTCTGTGAGGCAGATGTAGGCAAGCCTTGTAACAAGGAAGACAGAAACTGAGTAGTAAGAAAATCATAATCGCGCTCTTCCTCAAACTGCGTTTTATCCGCGGCTACACCCTCTGCAGTAATAGCCCGTTCTTCTGCCCCTAAATCTCCTTGCAGACGTAAAGCATCTAGCCCGTAAATATTATTAGCAGTGTTAGCAGTTTGTCCGGCTGATTGTTCAGTATTAAATTGACTCATAGCTTTATCGTAAGCATCGGCGTAGCCTGTAGAGCGTAAAGCACCGACTCTATCATATAAATTACGATTACCTTCAGATTCCATAATAGCTTGTCTAGACCCGCCATATGCGCCTGCTTGAGTTAACCTACTATTGTTTTTTAACCGTTGTATTTCTGAATCTCTAACCGCCGCGTCTATTTGCGGTTGTAGGGCAGCGTCAAGATAAGGGTTCATATATTGTTGCGCGTTAGCTGCTGTAAAAGTTTGAGGGTTAAACGCGCCCATTTCAGTGTCTGTTGGCATCGTTAATCCAGCAACACCTTCAAATGCTGCTGTTTGAGTATCACTTACCCCTGCGGTTAACGGCCCCGTATAGGCTTCATAACCAGCGTCAACTGCCGCTTTACCTTCAGCCAACATGTCGGTAGCGTAGTCACCAACCCAATCAGCTAGTACTTCAGAATTTCCAGTATCAATTGGGTTGCCGGCAGCATCTAGTTCTACAGCCATAATTTAACTCCTTACCGGTAAGAATTTTTTAGGCTCTATTTGTTCCGCTTGTTCTGTAGTGCCTGTACGTTGTTTTCTAATACGACCCATCATATTTTCCAATATTTTTGCGCCTGCGTTAGAATTACCATTACCAAGGTGACTAACTACATCTGCAGGAATAACAAATTCCCCATCGCTTAGACGTGCTTCTTGCATACCGTCTATAGAGGCGGGTATTTTATCAGCCATGCCATCCGTAGAACCGCTAAGATATCTACTAGGTTGTGGTTGCCTATTTCCTTGCGCTTCGTTTTTTAAACCCGCGAGACCGCCTGCGGCGTAGCTATCATCGTTTTCTCGATTTTGAAGTTCGTTTTTAATATTTCCCGCAATAGAATCTTCCATATCATTTCTAATTCCATCTATACCGGGTCGGTATAAATGAGTGTATGCAGCCTCGTCTACAGCAGATGTGTTAAAAAACGGATCAGGTGTTGCCACCGTAGGTGGCGGGGAATTAGGATCAAACTCTGGGCGATCTCCGGCAGGTCCCGGGAAAATTTTTGTGTCAGTATAGCTCGGTGCAGTATAATCGGCATCAGTAGAAGATAAATTAGAGTTATCAACAAGTTGAGTTATACCCCCTTGCGCGTTTATACCAAACTCATTTGTACCGCCTTGTGTTGCGGGTTCGTCTACTACAGGGATAGTAACTTGTTTAGCTACATTTGCCGCGTTTGCGGCTTTAAGACCCGCTGCTTCTTCTGCAAGCGATGGAAGTGTTGCGGCAGTTTCTGGAGCTGCTACATACCGAGATTTAGTAAAATACCGCTGCCCAGCACCTCCGGGTCTACGGCTTGGGTCATTAGTGCCTTCTACTCTTTGTCGTTGGCGTACTAGGTCATCAATGCCACCTTGATATCCTGTTTGAGGCCTTGTAGAATTACCTATGTTTGTTACCCCCGTTAATGAGGCTAACATACCCGCGGTATTAGCTACTTTACCAAAATTCCATGAGCCATCGTCATTTTTGTAGTTATCTTGAAATTCATCCCAATATTCGCTAGCCATTAATTCTCTCCAATTAACTTTAATAGTATATCATTTTCACCCATAACTTGTCCACCCGTAGAAAAAGTAGGTTTTTTGTTGCTGCTAAACGCATATTTACTACGTTGTTCGGGGTTAGCTAGCATATCTTCAAAGTCGTAAATGTAATCTATTTTGGCTATTTCGCCTTCTGATGTAGACCCACGTCCCTTTTGAGATACCATATCAAATATTTCTTCTTCTTTTTCCGCTTCTTTTTCTTGCTGTCTTTGCGTAATATTTGTGTCTATTAACGTATTTATTTGCGTATTTAAATCAGTATTTAAATCTGTTTGCGTATTTAAAGCCGCGTTTATGCCTGTTGCTGCCCCAAACACACTATTTGGATTAGTTGTATTTAGGGTATTATAGAATTCAGTTTGTGCGTCTGCATCAGAATCTATTACACCTTGCATTGCAGTAATATCTGCTTGATCCACTAAAGAATCCCCAGTTATATCATATTTTGATGTTTGTATTTCACTAATCGCGGCATCTTGTGCAAGCAAATCACTTATAAAATTAATATCTGCGTCAGTAATAAACCGTTCAGGTTTACCCAATAATGCTGATACACTGTTTAGTTGCGCCGTTGTAAGGTTATCTTTTGCCCTTCCCGCAACTTCAGATTCAGAATATTGCCCAGTAAGTTTGTCAATATCACCTTGTTGTACATCAAAAAGTCCAAGGTCTTCATAAGCTTTTCTAGCTTCATTAGAATCAACTACAAAAGGGTCTATAAACTGTTTAAGCTCTCGTTTGGCAAGAGCTTCGTATTGTATATTTAAACCCATATTAAAATTAGTCGGTGACAGTAGCTCGTCTAACTCATCACCTTCAGGTGTATACCCTAATTCTTTTACATAAGCATCTTTTTCTTCTTGCGTAAGCTGGCGTGGGTCTACATACCCAAACAGTAGCTCGTCTAACTCATCATCACGTATTGCCCCCGTAAACTCGTCAATTTCTAGTTGTTTGAGTCTTTCTAATCTCTCAACGTTCCGAAAACGCTCGCTATTGTTTATATAGGTGTTTGTGGTTTTATCAAACTTATGGCTGTAGGTAAACTGATCTCTTGTTTCGTCTGTGTACCCAAGGCGTTCAAAAGCAGCCATAAGTTCAGCTTCTGTAGTGCCTTGCGGATTATACTCGGCAGTAATTGCAGCTTCGGCTTCTTTTTGATTTATCTGTTCTACATACGCTAACGCTTGTTCATCGTCTAAAGTTATACCTTGTGCTTTTGCCGCAAGTTTAACTTCGTCTATATCAATATAATTTTCGTTTATATATTCTTTAATGGGGTCTATTTGGTTACTATCAGTAGGAGAACCTGAAGCAACAAAAGATTCAAACTCTTCCATAGACCCTACGTAATCAGGGTTAATTTCTTTAAATAAAGATTGTACATCCGCGGTAGAAGTATATGAATCAGGGTCTATTTCGTTTAATATATTATTAGTTATTACAGAATCTGTTAAGCCTGCCGCAGCTAATTGTTCTCCAGCGGCGATGGCTCCCTCTGGGGTACGAGGGGCATTTGCAACAATGTTATGTATTGTAGAGTTTGTTTTAGATAAAATACTCCCGACAGCCATGGCACCGCCAACAGTACCCGCTCCTGCTATAGCACCTATTGACGCTCCCGCAGCTACATTACCCCAAATATCTCTATCAGGATCAAGGTCATGCAGTATAAGTTCGTCAACATAGGTAGACGCGCCTTCTTCTAAAGCTTCAGACCCAGCTTCACCTATTACTATAGACGCGTTATTACTTACACGTTGAGTAAACTCAGTCCAAGGTACATTTCCCTCGGCGCTTTTAGTTGTTCTACCAAGTATATATTTATCGTAGTCTAATCCACCAACACCAAAAGACCCCAGCGTAAATACTGATGCGGCAGTACCAGACGCTATAGCTCTATCATAAGCTAAAAGTTCAGCTTCATCTTCGC
>Ga0208814_1000441_pt1 | contig 26499 bp, 25 predicted proteins | sample MalvirAntarct_55_FD_184253 | JGI IMG/M metagenome (GOLD analysis project Ga0208814, IMG submission 184253) | Marine viral communities from the Global Malaspina Expedition - Malaspina viral metaG Antarct_55 (SPAdes) (version 2) | ecosystem: Environmental > Aquatic > Marine > Oceanic | place...
TTTTTCCAAAATGCGTGTTTAAAAATTCTTCTGTTTTCTGTTTTAGGTCTTTTCCTGTAAAGATTCCAAGACGGTACATTTTTTTTAGGGTCACCTTTCCAACACCATAAAATTTCTTAATATCTAGCTGTTCTAAAAAATCAATAACCTCACTTGGAGGTACTGTTTTTTGTCCGTTTGGTTTATTAATATCACTAGCAATTTTCGCAATAAATTTATTGATAGATATTCCAGCTGAAGCATTTAAGCCTGTTTTTTCTTTTATTTTTTTTCTAATTTCTTCCGCTATTAATGTAGCGCTTGGAATTCCTTTTTTATTATGTGTAACGTCTAAATAGGCTTCATCTAATGACAATGGTTCAACTTTATCAGTAAACTCAAAAAAAATTTTTCTAATTTGATTCGATACTTCCTGATAGCGTTTAAAATTTGAACTTACAAAGATGAGTTCTGGGCAATTTTTTAAAGCTATAACACTACTCATAGCGGACCGGACTCCAAATTTTCTAGCCTCATAACTAGCAGCACTTACTACACCACGTTCAGAACTCCCTCCAACAGCAACTGGTTTCCCTCGTAATTCGGGGTTATCTAGTTGCTCTACAGACGCATAAAATGCATCCATATCAACATGTATAATCTTTCTTTGTAGAAGTTCTTCCTTCATCCTATAAATTTATAATATATTAGACACATAATAGTATTTATGGACTTAAATCAGATTACAAGCTATAGAATTGTATTTGATCATAAAGCAGAAGATTAATCTTGTGCAGATAAAAATAGAAAAACTCACCTTGGAGAACTAAAAATCTTCACAAAAAATAGTTATGATAGAGATTGAACGAAAATTTTTAATAGTTTCAGATAACTATAAAAAAGAAGCACACAATAAGACTAGGATCGTTCAAGGGTTTTTAAACACTCATAAAGAGCGTGCAGTTCGAATTAGGATAAAAGGAACGGAAGCTTTTATTACCGTAAAAGGAATCTCGAATAAAGAAGGAACTACTAGGTTCGAATGGGAAAAAGAAATTCCCTTAGAGGAAGCCAAAATGCTATTAAGATTATGTGAACCGAATCTTATTGAAAAAATAAGATATGAAGTTAAAAAAGGCATTCACTTTTTTGAAATAGACGAATTTTTTGCTAAAAATGAAGGGCTAATAATAGCAGAAATTGAATTATCGGACGAGAATGAAGCGTTTATAAAACCCGATTGGTTAGGTAAAGAGGTAACTGGTGACGTTCGATATTACAACTCGCAGCTTTCTAAAATGCCTTATACGAATTGGAAACTTTAATTTTTAGCAACTAGTTCTATAATTTGTTTAATAGTTTTTAAATCTGAAACACTTTCGGTTCCTCCCTCAAAGAATGAAGTAGAATTTTCTTTTTTTTGAAGCGTTGCAGATAAATGTATACTAGAAAAACCTTGGTCTTTAAAACAGAGTGCGTTTTCTAGATTAATCCCACTTCCTGGCATAATTTCAATTTTACCATTGGATAATTTATTCATTTCTTTTAATAAGGAAAGACCATTATAAGCAGTCTGTTTTTGACCAGAACTCAATACTCTTTTTATTTTTAAATCGATTAATTGTTCTAAAGATTCAATGGGATTTTCGGCACAATCAAAAGCTCTATGAAATGTAAAATCCATTCCTTTTGCAGCACTGATTAATCGCTTAGTTGCACTTATATTAATTCTATTCCCTGAAGTTAAAACTCCACTTACTACTCCTTGACAACCTGTGTTTTCACAAAAATTAATAGTACTAATCATCTCGTTTAATTCAAATTCTGTATAGCAAAAACTTCCTTTTCGTGGTCTAATTAGCACATGGACAGGAATATTCAATTCAGCGATTACTTTTTTAATTAATTGATGGGATGGGGTTAATCCACCAAAAGCAAGTTGCGTACACAACTCTATGCGATGAGCTCCTCCTTTTTCAGCAGCTAGAGCACTTTCAAAAGAATTGGCACAAATTTCTACTATCATTCTATAATTATTTCATCAATAAAAGTCCAAGCTTTATTACCTGCTCCTTGTTTACCCTCAGGGATAATTCCATAGTTAGGGATTATAATTTTTATAAATCGTGTGTTTATTTTATTAAAATCAAGATAAACATCAATAATAATTTTATCATTTTCTAATTCAACGTTCTTTAAAGGAGCATATTTTTTCCCATCTTCAGAGCTGTAAAGGCTCACTTTTTTTGGAGCATAAATCCATTGACCTGTAGCGTTATAAAAACGGGATGCAAAGGTTTTTATAGTTGTTAATTCACCTAAATCAATAGTAATTTCTAAATCCTCTCCCCAAAAGCCTAACCATTCTTTATCTCCATATCTTTGATTATTCCCATTAACACCATTAATTAACGCTTCTTTTCCTCCTGCATTATAGGCTTTATGAGGAAGTAGATTTAAATCTACTTTTCCTGTGATGGCTTTATGATAGTTAATTGTTTCAGAAAAAGGATCACTTACCAGTTCATTATTTTTAAAAGCACCAGCATGAATTGTAGTATCTTCAGTAATTATAATTTTTTCTGTATACAGTTTTGAATCCATGGAAACAGCTGTTCCATCGGTTGTATATTTTATTTCTATTCCTTCTAAGGAAGTTTTTAATTGATAGCTAACTTCTCCCTTTTCTTTTATTAAACCTGCTTCTAATTCATACAAATGGTTTGCATAATTAATATTTAATACATTAAGTCTCTTTAAAAAAGGTTCAAGTCTGGATAGAAATTCTGGGTAACCTGTTTCCATATTTTTTGTTGCTCCACTCCACAATACTTCACTCATAGCGAAAATTCTTGGAAAAATCATATACTCTACTTGGTCTTCAGTCTTCATATATTCAGTCCAAACGTTTCCTTGAGCTCCTAATACATATTTTTTCTCCTCTTTAATTAATTCAGGAGGAATAGGATTAAAACTATATACTTTTTTTAAAGGTAAAAATCCTCCAATTGCTAAAGGTTCATCTTGTCTATTTGACTGATAATGATCAAAATAAGCATGGGAGTTAGGAGTAAGTATTACATCATGCCCTTCTTTGGCGGCATCAATAGCGCCTTGAGTACCACGCCAGGACATCACTGTAGCATTAGGCGCAAGACCTCCTTCTAAGATTTCATCCCAACCAATTATTTTTTTCCCTTTACTATTTAAAAATGTTTCAATTCTGGTAATAAAATAACTTTGCAACCCCTGTTCATCTTTTAAATCTAAATCTTTGATTAATCTTTGACAATGATCACATTCTTTCCAGTGTTTTTTTGGAGCCTCATCGCCTCCAATGTGGATGTATTCTCCTGGGAATAAATCAATCACTTCAGTCAATACATTTTCTAAAAAAACAAAAGTCTGTTCATTAGGACAGTAAATATCAGGAAATACACCCCAAGTTCTCGCAACCGATACCTGTTCGCCACTACAACCTAATTCTGGATAAGCACTAATTGCAGCCTGAGAATGACCCGGAATTTCAATCTCTGGAATGATGGTTACTTGATGTTTTTTAGCAAATTCTACAATTTCTTTAATGTCTTCTTGGGTATAAAAACCACCGTATTTTTTACCATCATATTCTATAGGGACATCATTAAAATGACCAATTAATGTTTCTTCACGATAGGCGCCAATTTCAGTTAATTTTGGATATTGTTTTATTTCAATTCGCCAACCTTGATCTTCTGTTAAATGCCAATGGAAATAATTCATTTTAAGCATTGCCAAATTTGCAATGTATTCTTTTATAAACTCTTTTGAAAAAAAATGCCTTCCAACATCTAAATGCATTCCTCTATATTTAAACGTAGGCGCATCTTTAATATAAACTTTTGAAATATAAAATTCTTTTTCTTGAAATCCTTTTTGTTTTTCTAGTGATATCGGCATGAGTTGCCTTAGAGTTTGTATTGCATAAAAAGCTCCTGAAGCATCTTTTGCTTTTATAATTATACCTGAATCGGAAATAGACAACGTATAACCTTCTAAAGGCAGTGTGCTGTCTTTTTTAATTACAATAGTTGCTGTTTCTTTTGAAGTATTTTTCATTAAAAAAGAACTTCCGTTTTGAATATAGTTTACAAGAAATTCTCCAGCAATGTTAAATTCTCCCTCAAAAAAAACGCTAGAGTTTTCGGTTATTTTAAAATTACCTTTTTTTATCTCTAACTGTTGAGGTTTAGGAATTAATGGAGGAACTAAATCTAGATTTTTAACTTCATTAGATTTACATCCCAAAAATAATGCAAAGCTTAACAATAATAGTGAATAAATTAATTTTTGCATTAGTGCTGGATAAATTGGTTGAGTGTTTTAAAATTAATTTTTGAAACTACCTTAGCATCGGTTTTAAACTGAATATATTTTGAAACTCCAGGAAGTATGTCGAAAAAATTATCCTGCCAAGTTCCTTTTTCTTCAGAAAATAAAAATACATTTTTTTGTAAAGTTTCTGATTTTAATTTTATTAAAAAGCCATCCTTGTTTTTAACTGTTTCAATAGTTAACGGATCGTTTATTAAATTTAAATCTTTGGGTTTAGCAAAATAATGGTAGTATTCAGATTCACCAAAAATTATTTTTAAAAAAGTATTGTTATGATCGAACTCTTTATTTTTTAATTGGTATTTATAAACAACTTTACTACTATTTATAGGACTTGAAACAAGCGCTACTTCTTTAAAAAGAACGTTCCCATTAAAATCTAAATGACTAATTACAAGCGTATCTTTAATTTCAGAAAAGGTGTCGTTGATAATGTATACATCTAATTCTTTTTCATTTTTTGAAGTTGAAATAATAACATTCTTAAAAGCTTTTTTCGCTTGATAATGTAAAGCCTTCCAATTTCCCAAACCGTCAATACTTGACCAAGAAACAGCGGGCCAACAATCGTTTAGTTGCCAATATAAGGTTCCCATATTATAAGGTTTTGCACGTCGATGTGCATAAATACCTTTTGTAATTCCATGAGCTTGCAATAATTGACTCATATACACATAATCTGCTCCTTTTGTGGGAATAGGAAAGTCTCGTGTCATATATTCTTTTATCAAATCAAAACCTCTTACATGCTTTTGATGTGTTGAAAAGGATGAATGTTTTAAATTAATGGTATCTAATTCCGTAAAATATTTAATGGTTTCATAACTAGGAAATGATTGAAATCCAAATTCACTCATAAAACGAGGAACTTCCTCTTCATAATGTTCAAAAGGATATCCGTCATGCCAAACCCACCAATCATGAGCATCTCCCTCAAATTGATACCGATCGTCTCCACGTCCAAATTTGGGAGAGGTTTCCCAATAGGAAACAGAAGGATTTAAACTATCAACCACACGAGGTAAAATATGGTTGAACACCGCATAATACCCCTCCCAGATTTCTTCTTGTTGAGCTTCCGTTTTACCATTTTTCCAGCCCCAACGATACCAACCTTCACTATTTTCATTATTCCCACACCATAATGCAATGCTGGGATGTTGACGTAATCTTTTTACGTTTTCAATAGCTTCTTGTTTGATGTTTTCTAAAAACGCTTCATCTCCTGGATACATGGCACAAGCAAACATAAAATCTTGCCAAACCAAAATTCCTTTTACATCGCAAAGTTGATAAAAGAAATCAGCTTCATAAACTCCTCCTCCCCAAACACGAAGCATATTCATATTCGCATCCACTACATCATTGATGAGATTTGAATAATCTTTTTGATCAACTTCAGGAAGAAAAATATTTTGAGGAATATAATTCGCACCTTTCATATAAACAGGCTTCCCGTTAAGTTTAAAATAAAAACCTTCCCCCATGGAATCTTTTTCACTTATCAATTCGACGGATCTGATTCCTAATTTTTTTGAAAATGATTCTTTTTTATAACCATCATTTATAAGCTCCACATCAATATCATATAAAAAAGGTATTCCTAAATTATGTGTCCACCAAAGTTTGGGGTTTTTAATCGTAAATGGAATGCTGTATTCAGATTTATCTGGAGAAATTACTAGGGTGGAAGTAACCGTTTTTTTTGTGTTATTATTCGTGATTTTAATAGTTGTTTCTTGTTTTTTTTGAGTGTGAATTGTTAAATCAGCAGAAATTTGAGCCAGCGTATCTGAAATGGATTTTGTTTTAAGATAAACATCTTTAAATAGGGTGCTTTCATAAGAAACAAGGCTGATGCCTTTTGTGATTCCTATCGTTTTTATGGTAGGTCCCCAATCCCAACCGTATTGAAATTGTGGTTTTCGGGTAAACACTCGTGGGGCCTCTGGTAAAACGTAAGAAAGCTTGTCTGCTTCTTTTTGTTCTAAAGAATCGGTGGAGTGAAAAAGGATTTTTAATTCATTTGTTAATCTCATGGAATCACTAATATCAACTTCCCAACATCTAAATGCATTGTTGGTTTTTAATAACAAACTGTCATTTAAATAAACTAAGGCATATGTATCTAGCCCTTCAAAAGTTAAAATATGCTTCTGTTTAAGTAGTGTTTTTTCAGAAACTGAAAATTGAGTATTATACTGCCAGTTTTTTTCAGAAACCCATTGAATGGAGTCTTCATTTGTGCCTATAAAAGGATGCGGAATTTTATCTAATGAAAGTAAATCGGTTTGTACCGTCCCCGGAACATTTGCAGGCATCGATAAAGAATCTCCTTCTTGAGAAAACGTCCAATTTTTTAATAGATATTGATGTTCAATGTCGTTTTTTGATTCTTTACAGGAAGAAAAAGCAACTAATATAAACACACCTATAAAGAAAGAAAATCTCATGCTACTAAAATAGGAAAATTGAATAAGGATAAATTTATAAACGCAACAATTAATCACCAAATTCATAATCTCGTTCCACTTTACAAATTCGAGCCTTATACCAAGAGTAACATTTGTTTTTGTCTTTTGCTTCTGGATGATCTAAGTTTGCTTTCCAGTTTTTAATATCTTCAATAGTTTCCCAATAACTAATGGCAATACCCAACTCATTTTTTGCGCTTTCAAAACTTAAATAACCGAGTTGTTTTTTGGTAAGAGACTCCATGGTTTCTGCCATCTTACCATATCCTTCTAAATCTTCGGATTGTCGATTTGTAAAAATTACTGCATAATAGGGTTTATTCATCTTTGTAAATTTTAACGATTAGTTCCCCTTTAGCATTCATATTTGCACGGTACATACCTGCGGTATTAAATTCCATGGCAATATTTCCGTCTTTATCAATGGCAACAATACCTCCATCACCACCTAAATCTGGAACTTTTTGTTGTATTACAATTTTAGCTGCTTCTTGTAAAGTGATTCCTTTATATTCCATCATTGCCGAAATATCATGTGCTACCATTGCTCTAATAAAAAATTCTCCCCAACCTGTTGAAGAAACCGCACAGGTTGCATTATTAGCATAGGTTCCTGCACCGATTATAGGAGCGTCTCCAATGCGGTTCCAACGTTTGTTCGTCATTCCTCCAGTGGAGGTCCCAGCTGCTAAATTTCCATTTTTGTCTAATGCTACACACCCTACGGTTCCAAACTTAGAACTTTTTATAAAAGGATCTTCAAATGACAAACTTTTATGTTGTTTACGCAATTCTATTTCCTTTATTTTTTGAAGTGATTGCATTCTTTTTTCCGTATAGAAATAGGAAGGATCTATCATTTCAAAACCCTGTTCTCTAGCAAACTCTTCAGCCCCTTCACCTGAAAGCATTACATGTGGAGAATCATTCATAATTGATAATGCTAGGTCTATTGGGTTTTTAATATGTTTAACCCCTGATACTGCTCCGGCATTAAGCGTTGCTCCATCCATAATCGAAGCATCCAATTCGTTGGTCCCTTCATGGGTGAAAACCGCTCCCTTTCCTGCATTAAATAAAGAAGAGTCTTCCATACTATTTATAGTAGCAGATACTGCCTCCAAAGAACTTCCTCCAGCTCTTAATATAGTATAGCCTATTTTAATAGCTTCCTCAAGTTTTTCCAAATAAGCATTCTCTAAAGAATCGGTCATGTTTTGTTTCAAAATGGTCCCTGCGCCCCCATGAATTACAATTCCAAAAGTTTCTTGTTTTTTTGAGATGTTTTTAGAAGAAATTTCTCTTTTAAAATGATGTTTTTGATCATTATTACAGCTTAAAAGTACAAAAAGTCCGATTAAAAGTGTTAAAATTTGTTTCAACAGCAAAATATTTTATAAAAAAGCTAAGATAAGCTAAAAGCATTGTTATTACAAGGCTCGTAAGAATTAAAATGTAAGAAAAAACCCAAAATTATAGTCATAAATATCGATGAAATACACAATAAATAGGATGAAATGCATTTTTTTAGTTTTTTTTTATATATTTGTACCCGCATCAAGCCCCAAATTTGATGTCCCAGATTATGAAACTTTTTAAAACTAGCTTACTTGCTATTGTATTATTATTTACGGTAGCATCTTGTTCAAAAGATGATAGCATAACTCTAGATGAAGCAGATTATACTATCAATTTAAATTTAGCCCATGAAACCAATTGGGAGTTAGCTGATGAAATTCTTGTTTTAGTCAATGAACATAGATCATCTTTAGATTTACCATTTATTGAAAGAGATCAGCAATATGCCTCTGCTTATGCAGTACAGCACACTAATTATATGATTGATTTGAACCGGATTAACCATGACAATTTTGGTGAACGTTCAGAAGCTCTAAAACAAAATGGAGCTATTCGTGTAGGAGAAAATGTTGCAAATGGATATGAAACAGCAGAAGCGGTAGTATTTGCTTGGTTAAATAGTCCAACACATAAGCATGTTATAGAAGGTAATTATACGCATTCAGGTTTTGGTATTATTCCAAATGAAAACGGTTCTTACTTTTTTACTCAACTTTTCTATAGTAAATAAAATTACTTTTTCAATTCAACCATTTAACGTATTTTTACCTAAACTAAGATAAAAATACGTTTATGGATATTGCAAAACCTTTTAATTTAAATAAGTGGATAGAAGATAATAGAGACTTGTTAAAACCTCCTGTTGCCAATAAAAATTTATATGTAGCATCTAAGGACTATATAGTGATGGTTGTCGCAGGGCCTAATGCAAGAAAGGATTATCATTTTAATGAAACCGAAGAGTTGTTTTATCAATTAGAAGGAAATATTCAAGTTAATATTCAAGAAAACGGCAAAAAGCGAGAAATGAAACTAGGGCCTGGCGATATGTTTTTACTTCCAGCAAATACCCCACATTCTCCTGTAAGAGCCGAGAGTTCTATCGGTTTAGTTATAGAACGCGTTCGAAAAGGAAAAAATCTTAAGGATGGTTTAATGTGGTTTTGTGATGATTGCAACCATAAACTTTATGAAGTTTATTTTGAACTACAGGATGTAGAAAAAGACTTTCAACCCCATTTCAAAGAATTTTATGCTTCAGAAGCATTGCGAACCTGCGATAATTGCGGAACCGTAATGGATACAGATTTTCGTTTTATTAGTGATTAATTCAAACAATCCTAGTATCACAATCAAAAAGTAAAAGGAGCTAACCATTTTTTTTCATTTTTTAATATTCTTTAAAATCTTATTAGGAATTCGTACCTTTGAAGACTCAATTTAGAATAACAAAAAACAAAAAATATGGCTACCGTTGCAAACGCATTTGGAATTCAAAAAGCATTAGAAAAATTAGGAGTTAACGAAATAAACAAAGGAACTTCAACTGGAAGTAACTGGTTTTCGGAAGGTGAAATGATTTCATCGCATTCACCTGTTGATGGAAAATTAATAGGTAAGGTAACCACTACATCTCGCGAAGATTATGAAAAGGTTATCAAAACTGCTCAAACTACTTATAAAGAGTGGAGAAAAGTTCCAGCACCTCAAAGAGGAGAAATTGTCCGTCAATTTGGAAATAAATTAAGAGAACTAAAAGAACCTTTAGGTCAACTGGTTTCCTATGAAATGGGAAAATCATTACAAGAAGGTTATGGTGAGGTTCAAGAAATGATAGATATCTGTGATTTTGCAGTGGGTCTTTCTAGACAGTTAAACGGACAAACCATTCCTTCGGAACGCCCAGGACACGTTATGCGTGAACAATGGCATCCAATTGGAATAGTTGGAATAATTTCAGCATTTAACTTTCCTGTTGCTGTTTGGGCTTGGAATACTGCGCTAGCTTGGATTTGTGGTGATGTATGTGTTTGGAAAGGTTCTGAAAAGGCACCTTTATGCTCTGTTGCTTGTCAAAATATCATTGCAACTGTTTTAAAAGAAAATAACTTACCAGAAGGAATTTCTTGTATCATAAATGGAGATTATAAAGTAGGTGAAATGATGACAACTGACCATAGAGTTCCCTTGGTATCCGCTACAGGATCTACAAGAATGGGAAGAATTGTCGGTGCTACTGTTGCAGAACGTTTCGGAAAATCATTATTGGAACTAGGTGGTAACAATGCTATTATTATTACTCCTACTGCCGACTTAAAAGTAGTTGTTCCTGGAGCTGTATTTGGTGCGGTTGGTACTGCAGGGCAACGTTGTACTTCTACCAGAAGACTAATCATCCACGAATCGGTTTACAATAAAGTAAAAGATGCAATTGTGGGTGCTTATGGACAAATTATTATTGGAAATCCATTAGATGAAACTAAACATATGGGACCATTAATAGATAAGGATGCAGTGAATGCTTATTTAGCAGCTATTGAAAAAGCGAAGGCAGAAGGCGGAACTGTTTTAGTAGAAGGTGGTGTTTTAGATGGTGAAGGATTTGAAAGTGGTTGTTATGTAAAACCAGCTATTATTGAAGCTGAAAACCATTTTGAAATTGTACAACACGAAACATTTGCTCCTATTTTATACTTAATGAAATATAGTGGAGATGTTGAAAATGCCATAGAAATGCAAAATGGAGTTGCTCAAGGGCTGTCTTCTGCAATTATGACTAATGAAATGAAAGAAGCTGAAAAGTTTTTAAGTTTTTCTGGATCTGATTGTGGTATTGCGAATGTAAATATAGGTACTTCTGGTGCTGAAATTGGTGGTGCTTTTGGTGGTGAAAAAGAAACTGGTGGTGGACGAGAGTCTGGATCAGATGCTTGGAAAGTTTATATGAGAAGACAAACTAATACGGTAAATTACTCAGACGAATTACCTTTAGCTCAAGGAATTAAATTCGACTTGTAATAGTATTAAATTATAAAATATAAGACCTCTAAAATTTAATTTTGGAGGTCTTTTTTATTAAATATTACACTTACTCTGAAAGTATATGATAAGTACAAAACACTAGTGCAACCTGATGTCTCAAAGAATTAGTTTTAACTATACTTCATCTTTCTAAGAATCCGAACCGTTTCTTTATAAGAAGTATAAATAGCATCCTCTTGGTTTTTTAAAAATGATTTTGCTTCATAAAGCTTATTTTTTGCTTCTGTAAAATCGTTTAAAAAACAAATAAGATAGGTCGCAGGGAGGTTTTTTAAATCTGTCTGTTCTGAATTATTTAAAGGAATTTTCTTTTTTAGTTTTTCAATAATGGTATTATTAGCATTGAATATATGATATAAAGTCCGTTTATTAAACTGGGGTGGGTTAAATAGTAAAACGGTATCCATTTGGTAGGACCCATTTTCATTAAAAGTGATGATTACTTCTTCTAAAGGATAGTATTTATACTGATTATTCAATCCTAAATGCACATACTCAATAATTCTAAACTCATGTTCATTATGGCTAATACTTACTTCATCTAAATTGGAATAAAACAAACGAACTTGTTCATTTATAAGTTCAATATCTACCCTAGAATAATAGGATACATCTTTTACTTTTTTAATAGTTCCAGCCCAACAAACTACAAATTGTTCTTTAAAAACATGATAAAATGAAGGTAGGTCTTTGTGTTTATCATTAATGAATTCGATGACTCCATCCAGCGTATGCTCAATGTTATTTTTGGCTTTGTTTTCTATAGATTTTACAATTTCAGAATTAACATCTTTAATAATAATATCGAAATCTTTAGGCATCGAAATACTTCCATCTCTCATAAAAATAGAGCCTCCCCAATATTTCCATATGTTTTTACGCAAGGAAGTTATTTCTTCAGTAGGTCGAATTGAAACTAAGCCCACCACTTTATGATCTGATAAATGAGGGAAAGCTACATTTTCATACATAATTAGAGGAGGATTTGTTAAGTACGCATTGATGAGGTTTTGAATTTTACTATCATCAAAAAAATCGACCCCGTTAATGGCATTGGTTTCATCTTCAACTCCTACAACAATATAACTATTGTTTTTTGGGTTGCTATTGCTAAGTGCACAAACGTGTTTTAGAAATTTTGCCTTTCCTTCTTTAGTGCCTAATTCTATTTTTCGTTTTTTATCATAAAAACTACTCTCATCATTATGAGCGAGTAAGTTTTTAATTAAAAGACGTTTATTAATCAAGGTTTTATTTTTTATGTATGACCGTACTTGAGGCTTGATCTAATGCCATGACAGTTAAATCCGCAATATTTACATGTGCAGGTCGGCTGACTGTAAACCAAATAATCTCAGCGACATCCTTAGCCTGTAAAGGAGTAAACCCATGGTATACTTTAGAAGCCTTTTCGACATCTCCTTTAAACCGAACTTCACTAAATTCAGTGGCTACCATTCCCGGATTGATGGCCCCTACTTTTATTCCTTTTCCATTTAAATCAATTCTCATTCCCTGATTAATAGCATCAACCGCATATTTACTTGCACAATAGACATTTCCTTTTGGGTATACTTCTTTTCCAGCAGTAGAACCAATATTGATGATGTGGCCTTGTTCTTTTACCAACATTTTTGGAAGTACCGCTTTACTAACATAAAGCAATCCTTTTACATTAATATCAATCATGGCTTCCCAGTCTTCAATTTTTCCATCTTGAAAAAAATCCAATCCATGAGCGTTCCCAGCATTGTTTATTAAAAAATCTATTTCTGAAAAAGCTTTTGGAAGTTCATTGATTTTTGAAAAAACAACTTCTTTATCACGAACATCAAAATTTAAAGTGTGAATTTTACAAAAGGAATTCAATTCGTTTTCTAATTGATCTAAACGGTTTTGTCTTCTTCCACAAAGGATTAAATCAATTCCATTTTTCGCGAATATTTTTGCTGTTGCTTCCCCAATTCCAGAGGTTGCACCTGTTATCAGTGCTAATTTATTTTTCATAATCATAAAGTTTTCAAAAATGGTCTTTATTTGCCAATTAAATTCCGTTATTTCGATTAGAAAAGTACGTATTAATAGTACTTAAATATGTTAAATTTTTTATCTAATTTTTAACCAATTGTTAACAAGGATTTAAAAGTTAATTTTTCAATTTAGCAATCCTTAATTAAAAAAATTTTTTTTTCATAAAATAAGAATATGGAACAGACAAATACAACTCTAGATATTGGAGCTTTAAACGAAAAGATAGAGAAAGAATCGGCATTTATTGATATTCTTTCCATGGAAATGAATAAAGTAATTGTGGGTCAAAAACACATGATTGAGCGTTTGCTCATCGGATTGCTAGGAGGAGGACATATATTGCTTGAAGGTGTGCCAGGATTAGCAAAAACACTAGCTATTAACACCTTAGCAAAAGCCGTACATGGAGATTTTAGTAGAATTCAATTTACTCCAGATTTATTACCTGCCGATGTTGTAGGTACCATGATTTATAATATGAAGGACAATGATTTTAGCATTAAAAAGGGTCCTATTTTTGCCAATTTTGTCTTAGCAGATGAGATTAACCGTGCTCCTGCTAAAGTTCAATCTGCATTGCTAGAGGCCATGCAAGAAAAGCAAGTTACCATTGGGGATAAAACTTTTATATTGGAGAAGCCATTTTTAGTGATGGCGACTCAAAATCCAATTGAGCAAGAAGGAACCTACCCTTTGCCTGAGGCACAAGTGGATCGTTTTATGTTAAAAACAGTAATTAAATATCCTCAATTAGCAGAAGAACAATTAATCGTTCGTCAAAACTTAAAAGGTAGTTTTGAGCAAGTAAATCAAGTAGTGACATTAGAGCAAATTTTAAGAGCTCAACAATCGGTTCGTGAAGTTTATATGGACGAAAAAATTGAAAAATATATTTTAGATATTATTTTTGCAACACGAACACCAGAGAATTATAATTTACCAGATTTAAATCCATTAATCAGTTTTGGGTCTTCTCCAAGAGGAAGTATTAACCTAGCAATTGCTTCAAAATGTTATGCATTCATCAAGCGCAGAGGTTATGTTATACCAGAAGATGTTAGAGCAGTTGTTCATGATGTGCTGCGTCATCGTATAGGAATAACTTATGAAGCTGAAGCCGAAAATATAACTTCAGAAGATATTATCAATAAGATTGTAAACGAAATTGAAGTGCCTTAATATATGTTTAGCTGTTTAATTGTTTATTCGGTTAAACAAGGTTCAGTCATAAGATTCAATATTTCAACAAATTAATATCAATTGGATACTAAAGAACTCCTTAAAAAAGTAAGAAAAATAGAAATTAAGACACGTCGCTTAAGCGATCATATGTTTGGTGGCGAGTATCACAGTACTTTTAAAGGAAGAGGAATGACATTTAGTGAAGTCCGTCAATATCAGTTTGGTGATGATGTTCGTTCTATCGACTGGAATGTAACTGCGCGTTACAACGAGCCCTATATAAAAGTTTTCGAAGAAGAGCGAGAATTAACTTTAATGTTAATTGCAGATATTAGTGGTTCCGAATTATTTGGAACTGATGGTCAATTTAAAAATGAAATTGTAACAGAAATAGCAGCTACACTAGCTTTTTCCGCATTACAAAACAATGATAAAATTGGATTGATATTATTTTCAGATGAAATAGAATTGTTTATTCCGCCTAAAAAAGGTAAATCACACGTTCTTCGAATTATTAGAGAATTATTAGAGCACAAGCCTAAAAGTAAAGAAACAGATATTACTATGGCATTAAAGTATTTTTCGAAAGTAATAAAAAAGAAAGCCATCGTTTTTGTGCTTTCCGATTTTATTACAGATGAATATAGAGAGACCTTAAAAATTGTTTCTGGGAAACATGATGTTACTGGAATAAGAGTCTATGATAAAAATGAAGAACAAATTCCTAACCTTGGAATGGTTCAAATGGAAGACCAAGAAACAGGCGAATTAGTATTGGTAAATACTTCCTCTAAACAGGTTCGAAATCATTACAAGGCTAACTATTTAGAAAGAGCAGCTTATTTTAAAGAATCTTTTCAAAAAAGTGGTGCAGGCGCATTGACATGTATGGTTGGTGAAAGTTACGTAAAAAAGTTATTGGGTTATTTTAAAAATCGATAATAAATAGAAAACAGCGCAGTGCATGCAGATGAAAGAAAATAAATCATATATAGCAAAAATATCATTCCTTGAATTAACTAGGAATCTCTTCATGTTGTTTTTATTTTTTACGGTATGCCTTTCTCAAGCTCAAGTTTCTTCATCTATAGATACCACACAAATAAGAATTGGAGAAGAGATTGTATATTCAATTCAAGTGGAGGTAGATTCTACTGCTTTAGTTTTATTTCCCGAAGGACAATCATTTAATCCTTTAGAAGTAATTGATTCTTATGATGTTGATACTACTAGGCTTCAAGATAAAATTAGACTTATAAAAAAGTATGGTTTAACTCAATTTGATTCAGGAAGCTATACGCTTCCATCTCAAAGAGTAGTAATTAATAATAAGTCATTTAATACAGACTCTATTAATTTAGAGGTGTTCAATGTGCTTGTAGATACTACTAAACAAAAAATGTTTCATATTAAACCAGCATTTGAAGTTGAAGAGCCAGGTTTCGATTTTGAAAAATTACTCTATTGGCTTGTTCCCATACTTTTAATTACAGGAATTATTGTTTTCTTATTTTTCAGAATAAGAAAAAGAAAAAAAACTGAATCAGCAAAGCAACTTCCGCCATATGAAGAAGCAATTGAGGCTTTAAAAGTATTGGATCACTCTCATTTTTTAGAAAATGATAATTCTAAAAGCTATTACTCTTCTTTAACGGAAATATTAAAACGATATATAGGAAGAGAAGTAGACGATGCTGCTTTAGAAAGCACGAGTAATGAATTAATCGATCGATTGATATTACACAAAGATGCTGGAAGTTTTGATTTTGATGCAGAAACGATCAATAAGATTGATAAAATTTTAAAACGGGCAGATTTAATCAAGTTTGCTAAGATGAAAGAACTAGAAGGTCAAGCTAAAACAGACCGAACTGTTGTTGAAGATATTATTAATGAAACTAAGGAGATTATTCCAGAACCTACTGAAGAAGAGTTGCTGAAAAATAAATTATATTTAGAGGAACTCCGTAAAAAACAATTAAAAAGAAAACGAATTAAAATTGTTTTAACTGCCTTTGCATCTGTTATAATTGCTGCTGTTATTTTTGGAAGTATAAAAGGATTTGATGAATTAAAAGATAAAACACTTGGTAATGAAATGCGAAATCTTTCGGAAGGTAGATGGATAAAAAGTGAGTATGGATCACCTTTAATTGTTGTTGAAACACCTAGAGTTTTATTAAGAACTTTAGATTCTTTAGTTCCTAAAAGTGTACTAATAAAAAGGAAAAGACTTTTTACTTACGGACATATTAACGATCTACTCTTCATAAGAGTTAGTACTATCAAGTTTAATAAAGAACAAAAGCTAGAGCTGGAATCTTCATTAGATATGTCACTAGCATTATTAGAAAAAGCAGGAGCTAAAAATTTAGTGGTAAAAAGAGAAGATTTTGAAACTGAAAACGGAATTAAAGGAATTAAAGCATATGGTGATTTTCATGTTCAAGTTTCAGGAAATAAACTATTGAAAAAGAAGAGTTCTTATGAGTTATTGTTATTTGCTCAAGAAAATGGGTTGCAAGAAGTATTAGTAGTTTATAAAGACGATAGTCGTTTTTCAGAAGCCATAAAAGATCGTATTATCAATTCTATTGAGTTAGAAATTACTCAAGAAAAAAAGAAAAAGAATGAGTAGTAATTTCGAATTTGTAAATCCACAATTATTTTGGTTGTTATTATTGCTTCCTTTGTTATTGTTATGGTTTTTTTGGAAACGAAAACAACAGACTGCCGTCTTAAAAATATCTAGTTTAAAAGGGTTTACTACTCCTAAAAACTGGTTAGCAAAATTACGGCCATTATTATTTGTTTTGCGATTAATCACAATAGTACTAATAATAGTTGCGATGGCAAGACCTAGAACAGTTGATGAGTCTACACGAATTAAAACTACGAAGGGAATTGATATTGTAATTGCAATAGATGTCTCTGCAAGTATGTTGGCAAGAGACTTAAAGCCCAATAGACTAGAAGCCCTAAAACTAGTAGCTTCTAGATTTATTCAAGCACGTCCAAACGATCGACTTGGATTGGTGGAATATGCTGGAGAGAGTTATACTAAAACACCTTTAACGAGCGATAAAAACATTGTTTTATCCTCATTAAAAAGTATAAAATACAATACTGTAATTACTGGTGGTACCGCAATTGGAATGGGATTGGCAACCTCTGTAAATCGACTAAAAGAAAGCCGTGCTAAAGAAAAAGTAATTATTCTTTTAACGGATGGTGTAAATAATTCTGGGTTTATAGATCCAAAGATTGCTAGCGAGTTAGCTTTAGAGTTTGGTATTAAAGTATATACCATTGGAATTGGATCTAATGGAATGGCTTTATCTCCAATAGGGATTTTGCCAAATGGATCTTTTCAATATGGAAATATTCAAGTAGAAATTGATGAAAATTTACTGCAACAAATTGCTGAAACTACAGGAGGTAAATATTTTAGAGCTACAAGTAATACTAAGTTAGAAGAGATTTATGAAGAGATTAATAAATTAGAGAAAACCGAAATAGAAGAGACCAAATATAAAAGTTACGACGAATTATTTAGACCTTTTGTACTTGCTGCTTTTGCTTTATTGTTATTTGAACTATTGTTAAGATATACCCTATTTAGAAGTTTTGTTTAATAATTTAAAATAGTTCTGTTTGTTAAGAAAATAATTATGTATCAATTAGAAAAACCTATATTTTTTTATTTACTATTTGCCATCGTTGGGCTTATGGTATTATTTTTATTGGTTTTTATATGGAAAAAACATACTCAAAATAAATTTGCGCCTTCAAAGGCATTAAGATTGCTTAGTCCCGATCGGTCTTTTTTTAAATCTTGGATTAAAGTTATCATACTATCACTTGCTATAGGAAGTCTTGCATTGGCATTAGTGAATCCTAAAATAGGAACTAAAATTGAAACTATTTCTAGAGCAGGAGTGGATGTAGTTTTTGCACTGGACGTTTCAAAAAGTATGTTAGCGGAAGATATTGCTCCAAATCGCTTAGACAAATCGAAACAGTTAATTACTCAAATTATAAATAGTTTAGGTGGTGATCGAGTTGGAATTATTGGTTATGCAGGAAGTGCTTTTCCTCAAGTTCCAATTACTACCGACTTTTCCACAACAAAACTATTTTTGAACAGCATGGATACCGATATGGTTTCATCGCAAGGAACAGCAATTACAGAAGCCATTAAAATGGCAGAAACCTACTATAATGATGAGGATCAGGTAAACAAAGTATTGTTTATTATTTCAGATGGGGAAGATCACGAAGGAAGTATTTCTCAAATAGTTAATGAAGCAGCAAACCTAGGAATCTATATTTATACAATTGGCGTAGGCACTAAAAAAGGTGGACCAATACCTATTAAGAGAAATGGAATTTTACAAAACTATAAACGAGATCAAAACAATCAGCAAGTTATAACACGTTTGGATGCCGAAAAATTAATTGAAATTGCTACAAAAGGGAATGGAAAATATTTAGATGGGAGCAATACAAATGAAGTTGTCGAACAAGTAACGACCATTTTAAATGGTATGAATCAAAAAGAGTTTGAAGCTAAACAATTTACAGATTTTAAAGATCGATTTCAGTGGTTTTTAGGCCTGGCAATTCTTTTGTTAGTTATTGAATTTTTATTATTGGAAAGAAAAACTGCTTGGATTAAAAATTTAAATTTGTTTAATGAAGATTAATTATACGATACTTAAAAGCCGTGTTTTACTAAAGAATATATCTTGTGTTATACTTCTTTTAGTGACTACATTTTCTATTGAAGCACAAGAGTCCAGCAAAGAAAAACAAAAAGCTCTTAAGGAATCTAAAGTATCATTAAGTGATGCGAGTTATGAATTGGGAAATGACAATTTTACTTTTGCCGAGGCAGCATATCGCGAGGCTATTGCATTAAATCCCAAGGAAGCTACAGGAAAATATAATTTGGGAAATGCATATTATAATAAAGAATTAAACGATGTAGCGATGTCACGTTTTAAGCAAGCTGCAGCTGTTGCAGAAACAAAATCTGATAAACACAGTGCTTTTCATAATTTAGGAAATACCTATATGAATGAAAAAAAATATCAGGAAGCAGTTGAATCCTACAAAAATGCCTTGCGAAATAATTCTAAAGATGAAGAAACTCGCTATAATTATGCATTGGCAAAAGAACTTCTAGAAGATCAAGAAAAAAATGGAGGAGGTGATGATGATAAAGAGAACGAAGAGGAAAATAACAAAGAAGATAAGAAAGAAAACCAGGATAATGAGAATAATAAAAAGGATGGAGAAGATGGTGATCAAAAAGATGAAAATGATAAAGGAGAAGAAGAGCAAGATAAAAAAGAAGGTGATGATAAAAAGGATAAAGGAAAGCCTGATGAATCAAAAGAAGAACAACAAGAGCAACAAAAAACAGAGCCTGGAAAACTTTCTCCTCAACAAGTTAAAAATTTATTAGAGGCAATGAATAATGAAGAGAAAAAGGTTCAAGATAAAATCAATGCTAAAAAGCAAAAAGGAAAAAAAGTAAAATCTCAAAAAGATTGGTAATGAGACTTAAATCAGTTTTTATATTATTTTTCTTGTTGAGTATTGGATTTGTTCAAAGTCAAGTTTCTTTTGTTGCTAAAGCGACTAAAAAAACTCTAGGAATTAACGAACAATTACAGGTAAATTTTGAAATGAATCAGGATGGCGATAATTTTGTTCCACCAAAATTTAAAGGTTTTAATGTTGTTAGAGGTCCTAACCAATCGGTTTCGCAGTCTTGGATAAATGGAAAAAGTAGTTATTCCAAAACCTACTCTTATATCTTAGCACCGAAATCTCAAGGGACGTATACTATCAATCAAGCAACGATTGAAGTTGATGACCAAATTTATAAAACAATTTCTTTAAATATTTTAGTAACAGCAGCAGTAACTATTCCAAAAGACGCGAATAATCCAGATTATTTAGCAATTGAAAATGTTCATTTAATAGCAGAAGTGTCAAAAATTAATCCTTATTTGAATGAAGCCATTACAGTTGTCTATAAGTTATACGTATCAAATGACGTTAGTATTACAAGGAGTTGGCAAGAAATAGAGACTCCAAAATTTGAAGACTTTTGGAGCCAAAATATTGCAGATAAAGGTAAGCAGCAAATTTTTGAAGGAACGTTTAGAGGGAAGCCCTATCGATATGTAATCTTAAGAAAAGCAGTATTATATCCTCAAAAAACAGGAGCCTTAATTATTGAGCCCTTAACATTAGATATTCCTATAGATGTTCCAGGAAAATCAAGAGATATATTTGGCCGTAGAAGAATGACTCGTGTCAATAGAACAATTTCTGCGGGCAAAAGAACAATTACTGTAAAACCATTACCATTAGAAGAAAAGCCAGATGATTTTTCTGGAGCTGTGGGTGCATTTAATTTTAACGTCTCAACCAATAAATCAACTTTAGATGCCAACGAAGCTTTAGAATTAAAAATAAGAGTAGAAGGGACAGGAAATTTAAAATTATTTAACTTACCATCTTTAAATTTACCTAGCTCACTAGAAGTATACGAACCTATTAGGGATAATAAAGTGGCAGTTAATATAAAAGGGATGAATGGTTTTATAAACGATACATATACTGTTATTCCTCAATACAAAGGGAGTTATCCTATCCGACCTATAACATTTTCTTATTTTGATCCTGCTTTAAAAAGATATAAAACGGTTTCATCTGATGAAATAATAATACAAGTTGAAAAGGGTCCTGTACCCAACCAGCCTAATAAATTAAAAGATGCTGCGAGTAACGAAAAATCTATTTCATTAGCCAATGATCAATTTAAATATATAAAGACTTCCACTAAATTAATTTCTATAAATCGCCCTGTATTTTTTAAAACCTCTCTGTTTTGGTGTATAACTGGGATTCCATTTTTATTAATTCCATTCATTATATTAATTGGAAATACAAGAAGAAAAAGATTGAGTGATTTAGAAGGGAAACGGTTTAGAAAAGCAACAAAATTGGCTAAAAAATATTTATCGGAAGCAAAAAATAATTTAGGAAAACAAGAAGTATTCTATGAAGCTTTAGAACGTGCTTTACATAATTATTTAAGAGCTAAACTAGACATTGTTACTTCGGAATTTTCAAAAGAAAAAATAACAATTTTATTGGCCGAAAGAAAAGTTAAAGAATTGGTGGTTTCAGACTTTTTGGGCCTTCTTAAAAGTTGTGAGTTTGCTCGTTATACTCCAACATCTGATGTTATGATGAATCAGGATTACGAAAAAGCAGTTGGAGTTATTTCTAATATTGATAAACAGATTCAGTAATGAAAGGCACTATTTTAAAAAGGTTAGGCTCTATAAAAAATACATTTTTAATTATTTTATTGTTTTTTACTGTTTTAAGTTTTGCACAGAATAGATCTCTTTTCGAGCAAGGAAAATCACTGTATAAAGCTGAAAAATATCAAGAAGCAGTTAATTCTTGGATGAAAATTATAGCCAATGAACAACATGCTTCCGAATTATATTTTAATTTAGGAAATGCACACTATAAGCTTAATAATATTGGTCCAAGTATCTATTATTATGAAAAAGCTTTATTATTAGCACCCAATGATGCTGATATAAAAAACAATTTAGCTTTTGCCGAAAATGCAAAAGTAGATGCGATTGAGTCTTTACCAAAAACCATATTTTATAAATGGTATCATACTATATCTGACGTGCTTACTTTTGATGGATGGGCATATTCAACTGTATTGTTTTCAATATGTTTTATGCTGTTTTTTTTAATTTACTATTTTTCATATTCAGAACGTATTAAACGACTGTTCTTCGCTGCTGCTGCTTTTTCTATTGTGTTTTTAGGAATGTCGCTTTCTATGGCTTATTCAATCTACGATGATGGGATTAAAAATCAACCTGCAATTATTTTTGCGGAAAGTATTGAAGTTAGAGAAGCACCAAATCTAGGTAGCGTAATATCATTTACGCTTCATGAAGGCACCAAAGTTCAAATAGTTGAAAAAGTTACTGACTGGGCCCTTATTGAGATTGCAAATGGGAAAGAAGGATGGATTCCATTTTCAGACCTTAAAGCCCTGTAATAATTATTCTTTTTTTTCGGATTTATTGATGTCTAAAATGTCTTTTGGAATATCAATGTTTTCAATTTCTTCAACTAAATCAGGTAATACTAATGGAGCTAAATTAGCAATAGGCTCATATAGATAAGAGTTGTTTTTTTTCTCTTTTGAAATCACATATTCGGTAGCATTCCATTCATTAAAAAACATAAAAATTACACTTACAATAAATGCGGAGATAATCATATTAAAAACACCTCCAAGAAGTTTATTGAAAATACCCAAAAAAGCAAAATCTGCTATTTTTGTTAAGAATTTTCCAGCCCAATTTACAATAATAACAATAGCTATAAAGGTAACCGCCATTGCAACAAAGCTTGTTGTCTGTTCTTTCCAAGAAAACCATTCATTGATATAGTTAGCTGCATAATCGGAAAAATAAATAGCGCCTATAATACCTAATACCAACCCTATTAAGGAAGCTAATGTTACAAAAAGTCCTTTTTTCGTTCCTTGAAAGAAAGAGAATATTAAAATGATCCCTAAAATAATGTCTAATAAGTTCATGCAATGAATTTAGGATAAAGATACATTATCTTTGCGATGTTTTAAAAAGGGAGGTAATTATTTGAAACCCTTATTTATTGATAAACTAATATGGCAAGAGACGAAGAATTAAAAAAGCAATGGGAAGAATTGGTTGTGCTTTTAAGCAACCAATTTGCCGACGGGGATACCTTAGACTTAGATGCAATTATATATATTATTGGATTGCAAGAAAAAGGAAATCTAAATACCAAATACAGTAAAGATGATAAACTAGATTTAATGCATATTGCTATTTGTAGACTTTTAGAACCTTTTGGTTATTATACTTTTGATTATTTTGACGAAGAAGGATGGCCCCATTATATAATACTAGAAGAATTACCATCATTAAAAGCTGGAGAGCAAAGTGTATTAATGAAAGAAGCAATTGTAAATTATTTTTTAGAAAAAGAGTTTATTAAATAAAAAATAAATTAGATGGGAACGATACGCTTTTCTGCTAAATTTGTTGTGCTAGAACTAAAAAAATGTAATTTTGCAATCTTGAAATATTTTAATTATGATTCAGAAAATAAAAGAACATATAGCAGCAGTTGAGGCTTTTAATGCAAAGTCACAAGAGGAAGTGGAACAGTTCCGAATTAAATATTTAGGAAAAAAAGGGTTGCTAAATGATTTCTTTGCTGAATTTAAAAATGTTCCAAACGAACAAAAAAAGGAATTTGGACTAACCATCAATCAGCTAAAAAACAAAGCCACCGAAAAAGTAACTTCCTTAAAAGCATCTTTAAAAAGTGATGACGAAATAAAAGGAGTTTATGGAGATCTAACACGCCCAGGAGAACCTTTTGAATTGGGATCTAGACATCCCATTTCTGTTGTAAAAAATAAAATTATAGATATATTTTCTCGCATAGGTTTTAATGTTTCTGAAGGACCAGAAATTGAAGACGATTGGCATAATTTTTCAGCTTTAAATCTTCCTGAATACCATCCAGCGCGTGACATGCAGGATACTTTTTTTATTGAAAAAGATCCAGATGTGTTATTAAGAACACATACCTCTTCAGTTCAAGTTCGCTATATGGAAAACAATAAACCTCCAATACGAACTATCTCTCCTGGAAGAGTATATCGTAATGAAGCAATTTCAGCAAGATCACATTGTTTCTTTCATCAAGTGGAAGGATTGTATGTAGATAAAGGAGTTAGTTTTGCAGATTTAAAACAAACTCTTCAGTATTTCACTACTGAAATGTTTGGTAAATCTAAAATACGCCTACGTCCTTCTTACTTTCCCTTTACAGAGCCAAGTGCTGAGGTTGACGTATATTGGGGACTGGAAACAGAAACCGATTATAAAATGACGAAAGGAACTGGTTGGTTAGAAATTATGGGTTGTGGTATGGTAGATCCAAATGTGTTAAAAAACTGCAATATTGATCCTGAAATTTATTCAGGATTTGCTTTTGGAATGGGGATAGATCGAATTGCTTTATTACTTCATCAGATTCCAGATATTCGGATGTTTAGTGAAAACGATGTTCGTTTTTTAGAGCAATTTAAAAGTTTATAATATGTCATTTAGGGCAAATCAAAGAATCTCAATGATTTTTTATTCGTTTTCTCCTTCTGAATGAGAATAATAAAATATTATGAAGAAAGACATCATCATACCAATTGTTAAAAACATTCAGGTTGTTGCAACTCATGAATGGGATAAAGATTTTTTAGCTAAAAGTTGGATTGTGTATTTAATCAATAATCGCGAAGATATTATTGAGTCTGTTTTAGTCATGTCTAGAGGGACTAATAAAAATAAAAAAACATCCACCTTACGTCATGGTTTAGGTGATTTACTGCCGCATACAGGAGCAAAAGTTGAATTGATTTCTGACGAAGTATTAGGATTTACCAACGAATATGTAGTAACTTTTTTTGCTGAAGAAAAACTTTTTGATAGAACATTTACGTTCAATCCTTATAGCATAAAAGAAAAGAACATTGTCTTTATTGACTTAATGGGTCAAGATTGTGTTTTGGCGGTGTAATTAATCTAACTTATCAGTAAGCGCTTTAAAAACATTTTTCGCATTCTTACCTTCATATAAAATACTATAAACAGCATTTATTATAGGTGTTTTTGCATTTTTTTCTTTGTCCTGATTAAGAAGATAGGCACTTTTTGTAGCATAATAACCTTCGGCAATCATACTCATTTCCATTTGTGCACTTTTAACGGTATATCCTTTTCCAATCATATTACCAAACATGCGATTTCGACTAAATGTAGAATATCCTGTCACTAACAAATCTCCAAGGTATGCAGAGCCATTAATATCGCGTTTCATTTTATAAATTTTCTTTACATACTTCTTCATTTCTCGAATTGCATTACTCATCAAAACACTTTGAAAGTTATCGCCATAACCTAAACCATGTGCAATTCCTGCAGCTATTGCATAAATATTTTTGAGCATAGCAGCATACTCAGTCCCAATAATATCCTCGCTGGTTTTACACTTTATATAATCACAACTAAGATGATCTGCTACGATTTGCGCTTTTTTATCATCAGCACAGGCAATGGTTAAATATGAAAGTCGTTCTAATGCAACTTCTTCTGCATGACAAGGCCCTGTAATTACACCAATATCTTTAAAGGGTATTTTTAAATTACTAAAGAAATGATCTCCTACTATCAAACTCGTTTCTGGAACAATTCCTTTAATTGCAGAAAAAATAATTTTTCCTTTTAACGATGCGTTTAATTTTTTTAACTCGGTGTATAAGAAAGCAGAGGGAATTACAAAAATGAGATAATCTGCATAAATTACCATTTTATTAATGTCGTTACTTAGTTTTAATTTAGAAACATCAAACTCGACAGAACTTAAATAATTTGGATTATGCTTGTCTTTTTTAATGTGTTCTAATGCGGTTTCATTTCGCATATACCAACCAACTTCTTCTAGGTTTTCACTAAGCATTTTCACAATAGCGGTTGCCCAACTTCCTCCTCCAAAAACAGCAAACTTTGGTTTATTTGACATAAATAAATAGTATTAAATTCAAAAATACGGAATATTAATAGGCTCTACAAACCATGTTATATATTGCTTTTTTTATAGAAATTCATCTCATCAATATAGTGCCAAACATTTTTGCTTAGCATTGGTTTAATATTTTTATTTAGCGCAATACCCTTTCTAATAAATGTAGATGATAGCTCAACTATTGGAGCGTTAATAAACGTTACTGAATTGTTTTTATTTAGAATTGAATTTGAATTAATTTCAGTATTCTTTGAAATTCGTGGATAAATAAATATAGGATACCTTTCTAAAATCACTTCATAATTCTTCCATTTATGAAGATTCTTTAGATTGTCTTCCCCCATTATTAAACAAAACT
>Ga0208814_1000442_pt1 | contig 26480 bp, 26 predicted proteins | sample MalvirAntarct_55_FD_184253 | JGI IMG/M metagenome (GOLD analysis project Ga0208814, IMG submission 184253) | Marine viral communities from the Global Malaspina Expedition - Malaspina viral metaG Antarct_55 (SPAdes) (version 2) | ecosystem: Environmental > Aquatic > Marine > Oceanic | place...
TATCAGTTTGTTTACGCAGGTAACACCTCTGTAGATGAGTTTATGCAAGTTTCAGTGCCGTTGGTTATCCCTGGTTCTGGAAGTGGAGACACTCAAATGTATTTAAGCCTTCAGTCTTTAAAGGGACATAAGTCTAGTTATACTGAGGCTACAGCTTCCTTAATTGACTTTGAGGTTGCAGATGGGGATAGAATTAGGTTTATTAGTTGTAATGTTGATGGCTCAAGAAGAACTTTTACTAATTACTTAGACTTTGAGATTACAGGCTTTGATTTTTATCAAGAAGGAACTGCTTCTGTTGATGGTAACCCTATTACTATTGCTAATGGTCAAGAAGGTTTTTACATCTCCATAGCAAACCCAGGAAGTGTAGAAGTAGGATTGGAAGATGCTTCTGACGTAAGTATAGACCACTCAGGTTTTTCTTTGAATGGTAGTGGTTATGACTTGCTAGTAGCAGAGCTTTATAGACCTAAGAAGACTCAAACACCTGAAAACTTGGTGTACTATGAGATTGGTGATAGGTATGAGATAGGTAATCATGGTACTGGTCAAAGATACCATAATGGTGATATACCTCAGATACCTGACTATTTTACGGATAAAGATGTAAGTACAGAGGTTTCTTTAACGCCTGCTATAATTTCTATAACTACTGGTGATGTATACATAAAGCCTAGGGTTATGTTTACTCAACAAGATGGTGATACGTTTGAAAGCTTTGCTTGTGAGGACTACTACCTAAATGATTTCCATAATACAAATCACTACGACAAGGGTAGAGTTAATGTTATTAATAATAACGCTGCAGAGAGAAGGCTAGACGCTTCTGTTTATTACTCTGAGACTTATGTTAGTACTGGAGCTATAAATGGACTGTCTTCGTTTAATCTAGCAAACACACCTTACTTTGATTATAACAAAGAGTTTGGGTCTATACAATCGTTAAAAAATAGCGACAATGACCTAATGATATTTCACGAGAGTAAAGTAGGTAGAGTACTTGTTAAGGAGGATGTATTAAGAACTGCGTCAGGAGATGGTTTAGTTTCTTTATCTAACAACATAATATCTAATTACGCTACCCTGTATGCTGGTCAGTTTGGGTGTGGTCTTAATCCTGAGTCTATTGTTAGACATGGTAAGAAGTTCTACTTTGCTGATATAAAAAGAGGGTCTATACTTAGACTATCTATTGATGGCTTAACAGTTATCTCTGATTATGGTATGAAAGACTACTTTAGAGATATTGGCGAGCTTTACATTAAGTACAACCCTGATAACATACAAACATTTGAGGATAGTTACTCTAATAAACTTGCTGCACCTTACTTAGTAATAGGTGGTTACGACCCTAAGTATGATGAGTATATTATAACGATACCTAGCATTGAGGTTGGTCGTAGAAACTACTCTGCTGGTAATACTGATACGGTTAAAAATTGGAGCGATGGAATAGCTACTTGGGATAACTCAACATCTTTGGTTAATCTAAAAGTTGATGACACTGTATTTAACGCTGTAACCTTAGGGTTTAGTGAGGGAACTAATAAGTGGACTTCGTTCTACTCGTTTGTACCTGACTTTTACTCTAAGATAAACAAGCAATTTGTTAGCTTTAAAGAGGGTAGAACTTACAGACATAATGATTCTGATATATACTCTAGATCTCAATCTAAGTTTAACAAGTTTTATGGTAACGACAACTTATCTTATATAGACTTTATTTTTAATGCAGACCCTTCTAGTATAAAAACTTATAACGCTATCTCCTTGGAGAGTGACACTAAGTTTATAACGGGAATGTTTACAAATATGGGTCAATACTATGGTAACTACGATGATGTTATTACTACAAGTATAGCCTTTAAGAAGGTTGATGGGACCATAAACAATTACCAAGGAGTGGATAGTAATTATATATCTGGTAATAACACTGAGTTTTATGATAGTGTTTCTCCTGGTGATTTAGTTCGAGTTTTTGGTTACGAAAAGAAAGACGCTATAGTTAAGGATTTTATAGTAACTAAGATAGTATCAAATGAGCTTATCACTGTTAACGAACCTTTAAATCTTGATATAACTAATAGCTACATGCTAGTTATAGATTACAAGAGCAAGGAGAGTATTCAATACTCTAACATTCCTTTTGCAAGTTCAGGGGTAGATTCTTTAAATGATAACACTAATTTTGGTGACGGTTCTGAGATAATAGGTGTTGGTACTCCAGATTATGGGTTTGTCTTTCCAAATGGAACTGGTGTATGTGGTGGTAAATTTAATGATGCGTCTATACCTTCAAGCCAAGTACTACCTATTGAAATGATTTCTGGTGCTGAGTATGTGATTAATAGTTTAAATAACGATACGACATTTGATGTTAGTGATGTAGACCCATCATTATCTTCTGCAGATACCGTTGTAGGTAAAGTGTTTACTTGTAAATACCCCTCTGTAAATAGTAACGTATCTTTACTTAGCACAAATCACAAGTTGTATATTAAATTTGAAAACAATAAAACTTATTTTTTAGGTTACATAAATACTTATACTAATCCAGATTCTAATGGTAGTATTACTGTTCATTTTGTAAAGAACACTGGTTATACAAACACCACTGATCTAGATAAAGGTTTCTTATTTATCGTTAAGAATGGTAACGTAGAGGGTGAGGGAATGAAAGGTAGTTACATGAGGACTATATTAGCTACGAATAATAATCAATCTAAAAAGAAATTCAATCTTTACTCTGCAAATGCAGACGTAGATAAGAGTGAGTTAAGTGGGTCTAAATAATAGAAAAATAATTAGTATATTTGTAAAAATAAAAAATCATGGCACGTAAGATAAAAGCTAAATTATCATATAATAAAAACAAGAAAGCCCCTAAGGCTTTTGTTGGAGCAGCTTTACAGGCAGGTCTTGGAGCTGCTAAGATGATTACTGGTGGTATTCAGAAAAAGAGAGCAAAGAAGGCTATGGCTAACTTTGATAAGGGTAGACTAGAAGATCAGGTCAGTTCAGCTACTATGAAGACTGCAGATCAACCTATGGATCAAAATTACATAGAACAGATGCAGGGTCAGCAAGCTGCTGATAGAGCTTCTGCAATGGGTGCTTTATCCAAAGACCCTAGAAATGCTTTAGCTGGGGTGCAAGCCTTAGAATCTTCTGCTGCAAAGCAACGTACAGATCTTATGGGTATGCAACAAGACGCTAAGACTAAAGCTATGGATAACTTAGGTAAAGCACAAGATAGAGTTAAGGCAAATAGTATGGCTGTTGCAGGTTCTGAACTTGAAGGTATTAAGGGTGAAATGTCAGCAGGTCAACAAAACATGTTTGGTGGAGCTGAGGATATTGCTAGTAGTGCTGCATCTATATTTAAGAAGGGTGGATCTATTGAAGCTGAAGAAGGTGGAGTAACTCCTGGAGAGTTTAGTCACAAAGACAACCCTATTGACATGGTTCAAGACGGTGAGAAAATTGGTGAGGCTACAGGTGGAGAGCTTATACTACCTCCTGATGACGTTGAGGCTGTAAGGTCTGCGTTAGACGAGGGAGACAAGGATGCTGCGTTTAAATTAATGGAGGACCTTGTAGCTAAGTATGATAAGAACGTTATAGAATCAGAAGAGGCAGAGGGTGAAGAACCTCAACAAGAACCTGCCCCAATGATGAAGCATGGTGGCTACCTAGAGAAGGTTAAAGCTCGTATGGGTGCTTACATGAAATCTAAATACTAAGACATGGCTGGAGAAGGTTTATTTTTTACAGGACAAGTACTTACGAACAATCGTGATCTTTTGGAGGAAGAGGCTACTCGCCAACAACTAGATATGCAAAGAGAGGAGCTTGAGCTTAAGAAGCAAGCTGCTGCAGATAAGAGGAAAGAGGCTAGGAAGAAGAATGAAGTTGATCCTAATTCTTACTCTTTAGATGGGATGGATACATTTTTGGCTGAACAATTTCAAGGTGAAGTGTCTGAGTATCAAAGTTTTGTTACTGAAAACTCTCTAAACTTTGATGATAATCTTGAACTTAAAAATCAAAAATTAAAAAACGAAGGAAATCTTAATATTTCGGGGAGTAGATATAAATCTCTCTCAACTGATTTGACTTCATACGAAAACCTTATTAAAAATGGTAAAGGCGATAAATTAGCTTTAGCAGAGGACGGTAGTTATCTTTATGATTATAACTATAAAAAAATTCAGGAAGAGGTTAACAAACGAAAAGCAAATCCTGATGAGGGAATGACTTTTGATGAAGCCATGGAGGCTTACCCTATAGACGCTGACACTGCAATGAAGAGGACTGAGTGGGTTGACCCAACTATCGCTTTGTTTGCTACTGATAATGCTAATAGAAAAGGAACTTATGATAATGAAGATGACGGTTATAAGTATAAAACTATTTCAAATAGTCAAAAAAATATAACTCAAACAGCTATAAAAAACAAGCTAACGGTTAACTCTCAAGGGTTTCATAACGACCCCAATTACAAAAGAATTTACGATACCAAATTACTTACTATAAAGGGCAATGAGATGACCGCTAAAGAGGCTTTCTTTTTAGAGGCTTATGTTGACCCTGAGACAGGAGAAAGAGCTGAGATAACTGACGCTACTAATCTATTAGATATACTAGATTCAGAAAGTGACAACTTTAACAAACCTGCTTCTAACGCTTACGCTGAGTATTTAGCTAAGAAAATATCTGACCAGGGCTATAAAGACATGACTGATGAAAAGGATGGTAAGATTCAAGGTGAGACTAGTGCTGAGAAGAAAGCTAGAGAAGCTGAGGAAGATCAGTCACAGTATAATATAGACACTTACAATGAGATTAAAAGCACAGCTACAATAGAAGAGCTTGGTTATCAAATTCATGACACTAAATATCAAAGTGCTGAAAACTCTCAAAATAATAAGGCAGACATTAAGATTTCAAACATAAAAGGTACTACGCAAGGTTTAGTAATGGAAGAATCTTTAATGAAGCAACTTGGGGTTGATTATACTGGTATGTCTCCTGTAATTGTTTTAGGTGTTACCTTAGATGGAGACGGTCAGGTTGTGGCTCGTGTAAAAAACGTTTCAGGTGGAGTTGAAGCTTACGTTTCTTGGAATAAAGTTGCATCTAAGCAAATATATGACGCAATGAATCCTGAAGGAAAACGACTAATAGACTACAGGCAACCAGAGAAAACTACTACTGCTGCAGACTATTAGTCTAATAATATTGAATAAAAACAAAAAACACACAGAATGAACGAAGAAGCTATTCAACACGCATACGACCTATTTACTAATGATGGTTATACAAAAAGCGTAGACGAGTTTAAAACGTTAATGTCAAGCAATCCTGATGCTCTAGCTCACTCTTATGGCTTATTCCAAAGTGACGGTTACAGTAAAAGCCTTGAAGAGTTTCAAGCTCTTATGGCTGGCACTCAACAAGAGGAAGTAAAAAAAAAAGACCTTTCAACGGATGCTACTTTACCTACAGAGGGTGGAGAATCGGTTTCTGGAGGTAGTGATCTTCTTGACACGTCTATTCAAGACAGGGAGGCTCAAGGTCACCAAACAGACATATCTTTATTTACTGATGGCTCCGACAAGGATGCTGTAGCTGCTGCTGCAGAGCAAGAGAGAGGAATCTTTTATGAGGAGCAAGGTTTAGACTTCAAGAATATTAACGAACTCAAGAAGAGAAGAGAGGAGTTAGAAGAGGAGAAGAAAGCTTATCAAGGAGACGTACTAAATACTAAGTTTGAATTAAATGGAGGTATTAAAAGGGATGATAAATTTTTTGTACCTAAAGACAAAGGCTTCTTTGAATCTCAAAAAACTATCGAAGAGGGTGGGTATGATGAGGTAACTAAAGATAAAGCTTTAGAGTTTGCTACTGGTGCTACAGCCGTTAATATGGCTATGACTATTGGAGATTATGTACTTCCTGGTGGTGGTAGTGAAGGTGGTAGAAGTGAGAGATCTATACTTGACGATATAGGTAGTGTAGAAGAAGAACTAAACGAATCAAGACCACAAGTTATTAAAGCTGAAGAGGCTTACAATACACAAATCACAAACTCATTTTTAGAACAAGGTTACAGAGGTGAAAGGCTAAACCAGTTAATGGAGAACGCTGACATCAAGCAGGAGTATGTTGAGTCTAAATTATTTACAATAAACGGAGCAGAAAGTACTGGTGTAACTATAGAAGAGGGAATCTACGATGACGATTTTATTAGTGGGTTACAAGATGGTTCAATCAAGGTTGATATACACCCATCTATAAAGGATACTGATTACGGTAGATACCTAGAGAACGCTATAGCAGTCCAGTCTAACGCTGGAGGAGAGCTTGGTGATATAAAAGACGCCTTCATGTCTGGTGGCTTTGGGACTGTCGCTGGTACTCTTGAGGTTATTGAGATAGGAGAAGGTGTAGACTCAAGTCTTGAGTACTCAGATAAGGGTGGTATTTTAGCTAGAAAAGTTAAAGACGTTCAAGATCAGTACACTGAAATGCAAAGAATGTATCAGTACCCTGGATTTATGCAGTCTTTTAGGGCTGGTGAATACGCAGACGCTGGTTTTCAATTAGGTAGAGGTATAGCAGGATCTACAGTTCAAATAGGTATATCATATATAGGTCGTAAACTTAAAATACCTCAGAAATATTTAATGGGATTCATAGGAGTTTCTGCTGCTGGTCAAAAATCATTAAGTCTTAAAGAGCAAAGAAGAGAGGGTAATTTAGATATGTCTAACTTTGCTTTAGCTACAAACGCTTTACTTTCTGGGGCTGCTGAGGCTGTATGGGAGATACCTACATTTCAGATCATCGATGGTATTCAACAGATGACTAAGGGAGCTGGTAAGGCTGCTGTTAGAGAGGTAACAGAGAGAGCTGTTGATGGTTTACTTAAGGATTTACTTAAAGAAGGTGGGTCTGAGGTTGGTACTACAGTTACAGAGATGATAGTGGATCACGTTACTGGAGCAGGAACCCCTGAAAGTTTTGACGAGATAGTAAACGAAGTTGGTAACGCATTTGTTACTGGTGTAGGTATGGCTGGTGGTATGAGAGCTGTTGGTGGAAGTGCTGCTGTTACTGCCTCTGTTATAAACAAGCTTACAGGTATGGACTTAACTAATCGTATAGTTGCCACAATAAAAACTGTAAATGAGGATGGTTCTGAAAACAAAAAAGAACTAACTCAGGCTGAGCTCAGAGATTGGCATAAAGATCCTAAAAATAAAAAAGCTGAGATTGAGGGTAGTGTACGAGTAGAATACTTTACTAAAGATTTACAAGACAATATACAGGATTTAGTTGACTCAGTATCTGAGGATGTTGTAGACGCTAACGAGAGTGTTGATGTAGTTGGTCGAGAGGTTAACTCAGAGATTAACGAGCTTGGTAATGATCTTAAAGGTAAGGACTCTTCACCTTCTGAGGGTAGGGTATCTAGAATATCTCAACTATTAGGTAAGATGAGTTCTCTTATAGATGGCTCTAGTTCTAATAGGGGTGTTGACTTAAACGCTTTGAAGGCTAACTTTAATGCTATTATGAATAAGGCTGGTTTTTCTGTAAACGATAACGTTACAAATCAAAACACTGATAACGCAAACATAGAGAGCACAGAGAATATTACAGAGATACAAAGCAAAGAACAAGCTAATGCAATAGAGAAAGCTTTAGATAAAGGTGAAAATTTATCTGTAGTACTATCTCAGGATGGTGTTGGTGTGTCTAAGGATGGTAAGAGTGTTTCTAAGAACAATATAAAGCTTGGTGAGTTTAAGAGTAAGGCTGCAGCTAAAAAGGCGTTAGATGCGTTTAATAAGAAGAACTCTAAAGCTGAACAAAAGCAAAAAAGACACGTTGAGGTTCAGAAGAAGAACAATAAAGAGTTCAAGAAGGCTGATAAAGGTAAGATGGATGACGTATCTCAAGAGGATCTTGATGGAGACTTTAATATAATGTCTGCTGAACTTGATGGTCTTGATGCTGCGACTAACGATAAGAGAACTGACAATCTAGAGAAGGTTCTTAAGAATAAAGGTTTAAAATATAAGAAGGTTACCACTATAGAGAATGGTGTTAGTAAGACCTCATTTATGGTTGAGGGTGTTGAGTCTAACCAAGCTTTAAGTATAGCGTCTGGGTTTGGTCAGAAATCTATAACGTCTAGTAAGGATGGGGTACTTCATTCAGATGGTACAGTAGAGGCTTTAGATGGTAACACTTACGATGGTCCAAACGCTAGAGATGGTGCTAGGGTTATTGTTATAAAACAAAACGGTAAGAAGAAAGCTATACGACTTGGTACTGGGAAAAAGTCTTTTGCTAAGACGTTTAATAGTAACAACAGAGCTGATATAGTTAAGTTTGTAGAGTACCTACCTGAGAATCAAAAGAAAATTCTTGGTCACGTACTAAACTTCTTCTCTAAGATTCAAGGGTTAAATATTGGTATCGTTAAGAATACCTACGCAATGAAGCAACAACTAGAGGCTGATGGTTACAACCCAACTCAGATAGATGCCTACGCAAGAAATAGAGCTATATATAGAGGTAGTGATGGTACTATGTATCTGAACCTTGAGGTGATGAATATGAATACTCCATTCCACGAGATCATACACCCACTTGTTAACTTTATTAAAAAAACGGATTCTGAAACAAGAAATAAATCTATTGAAGAAATAGAAGAATCTCAAGCTTACAAAGACGCTGATGCTGAAGGTAAGAAGCAGATGATTGACGCTATACCTGAAGGAGTATACTCTAAGATAGAGGATATGGTTTCTAAGTCAGAGCCTGGAATGATTGGTTCTCCATTTAGGAAACGATGGATAGACTCTAACGGTAGAAGACAGAGTGGTAGTTACCTTGACTGGGTTAAAGGTCAAGACGCTTACAAGAACTTATCTAGACAAGATCAGGTAGAGGAGGCGTTTGCTGAGATGATGGGTGACGCTGCTGCTAATCAGTTTCAAAAAGATAACTCTAAGCTTAAGCAGATATACGATGCGATAAGAGAGATGTTGTCTGTATTTAATATAAACATACCTGCGGATAAGAACTTAGCTTCATTAGACCTATCTGATTTACAGAATATAGGAGATCTAAGAAGTGGTATTGGTTCTGCCTTAGCTAAGGGTACTTCCTTGAATGTTGGTGGGGTTGACTTCTCTGTTGGTAAAACTGAAGGAGAAATAAAAGCTCAGGCTGCAGACCTACTTTCAGAGAAAGAGAATTTAGCTGACTTTGGTTTAGACTCAGAAAAAAGAAATACTTTACGTACTCTTGGTGCGGCTTTAGATGCTAGACAAAGAAAAAAGTATAAGGTTATAAATAAAGGTACTACAACTGATAAAGCTTCAGATTATATATCTGACTTTATTAAAGATGAGGTAATATACTCTATAGATAATATTGAGGATTCTGGTCTTGGGTGGTACGAAGAAAAATACCAAAGAGCTTTAAACAACTTAGCTGAGGTAAATGACTTTATGAAAGAAGGTGAGCCTTCTAGAGATTTGTTTACAATGTTGCTGGCAATTACTTCTGATGGTATAGAGGTTTCTAAGAATTTAGAGTTTGCTGAAACATTAACTAAAGAGTATGTTGAAACAGGATCTATAGACTCATCTAAAATAAAATTTGGTGGTAAGAGTAGGAAGTCTATGGTTACCAACGTTAACAATATCATTGATCTTCTTAATCAATTTGACGGAGACATGGCTAAGGTTAAGGAATTCTTAACAGTGGAAAAGTCTGTATCTGAGTTTAAGAAAGATTACCCTGAGATTGTTGAGAAGTCTAATTACGAACAAACTGGAGCTCCTGCAGACAAGATCAAACTTCCTATGGCTGCTATGATATTTGGACCTAAGCTTGGTGCTTTCTATGGTAATCTTACAGGTGGTGCTGGTTACTTAACTATGGATAGATGGTTTAGTAGAACCTTCAATAGATATAGAGGTATAGTTAAAACTCCTTTAGATAAGAAAAGATATGATAGAGCTAGGGAGGCTATATTAAAACTAAAAGGTTTAGAGAAGAAGTATAACCTAGATTATGGCATTAAGTTATCTTCTAGTAAAAATCTATCTAAAGATAATGTTGTTTCTACAGCTAAAAAGATTACCTCTTTGTATGTTAAAAACAACAAAAGAAGAGGTTCTTTACCTGAAGAGCTTAAGAAAAATGAGTCTTTATTAAATTCTTTTTCTAAAGATCATGACGGATTACAAGACTCACCATTTGGGAAGGCAGATAGAACATTTATGTACGAGGCTGTATGGAAGGCTCAAGAAAAACTAGCTAAAGAAGGACGTGACGTTACTGTTGCTGATATACAAGCTATACTATGGTACTTTGAAAAGAGTCTATATAAAAAGTTTAACGTTCAAGGTCCTCCAATAATTAGTTACGAAGAGGCAACTCTTAGAGCTATACCTGACTTTAAAGCTCAGGCTCCTCAAGTAGAAGAGGTGCAGTGGCAAGAATCTAGGATAGGTAGAGGTGATTTAGCTATCACTAATAGAAGTGAAGAGGTTAGAGAGTCTGCACAGGATTATTTTGACAAAAAGATAACTCTACAGGATCACTTAGATGTTATTCAAGAGAACAGCCCTATCAAGCCTATAACACAGTTTATGAATCCTGCTTCTTTAAAGGATATTAAAACTGCTGTAGGATCAAAGGTTGAAGGTAAGTTAGATGTTTCTATACAAGAAGGAACTAAGGTTGGTGTACGACTAGACATTTCTGCTTACACAAATAAGAATATATGGACTATTACTGTTCATGAGGACGGTAGAGGTAAGGCTATGTCTTATACAAACGTTGCGAGGATAAACAATGTTGAGTTTATATCCAGCCCTAAAGTTGCATTAAACATTGCTAGAGGAAAGTCATCAAAAGCTACCATTGCTAGAATCCTAGGTGAGTGGAGTCCTCTTGAGGGAGCTGACGCTAAAGCTAGAGGTGAGAGTGCTAAACAGATTGTTGTTGAAGTAATGAATGACCCTTCGTGGTCACAGATTGGTATGAACCCATTTAGACACTCGTACTTCTACGATAGGTTAGATGGTATGCCAGTTGTTAATGCAGAGCAGGTTGTTCAGATTGGTGGGTTAGTTTATGCTAAGAACGCTGAGAAGACTACGCCTTTTGATGAGAGGTTTGAAGATAAGAGAACTGGTTTAAAGTTTCAGGCTGACGATAACGATGGGTTTACAGGTGGTAGAAGCCAGTACGCAAGATTTAACGTTACACCTAACACAGACAGACCTAACGCATTGATTGAGGACTTATCTGAGGATAGGGTATCTGAGATAGCGATGAAGGGTAACTGGTCTATAATAACAGGTACGGTTGAGGCTGAGGGTAAATACAATAACGAAGCTAACGTATCTAACAACGCTAAACTGTACAAGGAATTAGTTGAGGAGTTTGGTACTGAAAATATAGAGGTTGTTCAAGGTGTCTATATGAGAGAGGATCAAGGACCTAGTTTATTTGTTACTGGTATAACAGAACATAGAGCTATGCAGATAGGTAAGAATTTCTCTCAGGAGGGTGTCTTAACTAGAAGGGGTAATATCTTCACTGATGGTTCTGGTATGAACCCTGCATCTGAGACTGTATTTGTTGGAGATAACGCTTTAAATAAAGATGGTAACTCAACCACAACAAGTGGTGTTACATTCTCTTTAGATGTGGACTGGGGGACTAAGGTTCCTTTAGCTACAGGTATCAAAGCTCAAGCCATGGATAACATGGAGTATACGCCTAACGCTTTAGCGTCTCTAGAGGCTAGTAACATTAAAGGAGCCTCTGCAGAGGACTGGATGAGATTATTTATACCTGGTAAAAAAGGTCCTAAACCTGGATATATAAAAGGTACTTCGCAAGATGTTACATCTATGGGTCTAGAGGATGTACTTAATGCTTACCAGAAGGAATCGAAGGTTAAGAGTATCCCTAAGGAGGTTGTAGCTCAGTTGATTGCTACTAACATGGCTGAGATTGAGACTAAGATTTTAGCAAATAAATATCTAGGAAAAGAAGATACTTATAGGTATCCTGAGTATACCTTACCTGGAGGAGAAAACTACAGAGAGTTCCTTATTAAGGATAAGTCTTCTGAAGATATATTCACTGCCTCTCACTACGGTGAGCTTGGAGAAAACCTTATAGCCTCTGTTAGAGCTGACGATAGAGTTGGTCCTAATGGGGAGAAAGTATTGTTTGTTCAAGAGATTCAGAGTGATTGGGTACAAGGAACTAATAAAGATAATTTTAAAACTAAGAATGAGGTTAAGGAATTAGAATCTAAGTTAAAGTCTCTTAGATTGAAAAACAGAGACTCTATGCTTGAGAACGTTAAACCTGAATCTATTGAATATATTAGGAAAGAGCTAAGTATAATGTATCCTGATGGTCAAGGAGCTCCTTTACTAAACAAATTTAAAGAAGAGATTGAAAGATTATCAAATCAATTGAACTACCTCAAACCATACCTCCCTTGGAATCAAACAGACCTATGGCTTGGACTAGCTATTAGGAAGGTTATCAATCAAGCCTCTAAAGAGGGGTACGACCAGATAGCATTTGTTAATGGAGAGCAGTCTGATATAGTACAACAGCATACTGGAGAGAATAAAGGTACAACATCAGAGTTCTACGATAAAATAGTTCCTAAAAATATTAATAACGAACTCAAGAGGTTGGTTAAGGGGATGAAGTATGGGGTTAAAGGTATTTTTGAGTTTACAAGTAGTTCTGATATACGAAATGCTTCGTCTATTGATTTATACTTACAGTCTCAAAAAAACGCAGTAATAAACCTAACCCCAGAGCTTAAGGCTGCCACTGATAAGGTTGGACCTTTAAGGTTTCAATCTGGCAATGGTATTACTGAGGATCAGTTAACAGTACTAAAGTCTACATACTCAGATATAGAGAAGAGATACCCTAACATAAATTTAAGTGAGGGTATGGTTAAATTATATCACTACTCTGATGAGAGGCTTAACACTGTAGACCCTAGGATAGCATCACGTCAAACTTACTCTAATCAAGAGTATAGAACGTGGGGTAGATCAAGAGTCTTCTTCTACACAGATGCTGACATAAAAGAGGGAGTAGTTGGTGGATCTGTAATGAATGAAACCTTACTGCCTATAGACAGGGTATACCCTCTAACTGAGGACCCTTTAAACCTTGAAGCGGTTGTAAAGAACAACTTAGACGCTAAGAGAAATAGTGGAGATAAAACTCAAAGTACTATAACTCTTAACACTAAATCAATGGATAGCAGTGTATTGGCTATATCTAAACTTAAGTCTTTACTTAAGGATATGGGACTATCTGATGTTGTAGACTTTGGGGATGTTACAGAAAACTTTACGTATAGTAAAGATGATAGTGGTAAGTACCAGAGAGCTGGAATTAAAGACTTAAGCTTTACAGTTAATTACCCTATAGATTCTGACAACATAACATCTGTTATAAAAGATACATTCGACAAGGCTTCATTTGAGAAAGTTGACCCAGCTACAATACCATTTAACTATTTTGAAGAGATGGCTAACGTTGCAGAAGGTCTTGGTTTTCAAGGATTTATATACGACCACGAAGGTGGCAAGACAGTATCTTCATGGAAACCAGTTAGTGTTGTTGGTGATAGATTTCAAGCTGCTTCACAAGAAGATACAGACGTATACGTGTCTGGTCTTGGTGCTATAATGTGGGATTTAGCTAAACCAATTATTGATGCTGACTATGAGCTTGGAGGTTGGGTAAGTAATGTACGTAAGCCAGATAGAAGATATAAAAAGAAAGATTCTGAGGGGTTGATGGTTTCAACTGTTCGTGCTACAGAGTTATTTTTAATGCCAAAAGGATTACACACTAATCAACAAATAAAAGAAATGATTATAGCTGGTAGAGCTCAACTTAACCACCAGTTATATGTCGCTAATAAAAATCAAAAGAACCTTAAGAAGGTTATTGAGGCAGAGGAGAATAGGATAAAGTCTGAGGATTCGTATAAAAACGCAACCCCAGAGCAGCAAGAAGCTATGTTAGAACACTTAACTCCTGAAGCTTTGAATAACACAATGAGTAGCGTTGATGCAATACTAGCACTTCCAGAACAGTCTAAGCTTAGAGAAGCTATGACTACGGTTAGAAATCACATAGATGTCTTAAGTAAGACTATGTATGAGGAAGGCTTAGTTAGTGGACCGATGAGGTATACAATAGAGGGTAACCTTGGTTATTACCTGACTAGATCTTACAATCAATACGAAGATTCTGATTGGAGACAGGAAGATCAAGAAGTAATAAGAAGAGCTGAGGTGTTTGTGATGAATAAGCTTATGTCGGAGCCTAAGAATATGAGTAGAGAGGATGCTGAAGTTCGAGCTAAAATAATGGTTAATAATATTGTAAACCAAAAGGATAGTGAAATAGGAATTAAATTTATAAAAAACTCAGGTATTTCAAGACCACTACATAGAGTAGGTTCTATATTTGAAAAGAGAAACGAAGCTTTACCTAAGGAAATTAGAGAGCTTCTTGGAGAGAGAATGGATCCACTGACTAATTATGTAAACACAATATCTAAGCTATCTAGAACACTTATATCTAATCAGATGTATGAAGATATGATAGACTTTGGTATGGGTAAATTTATATCTGAGCCTAATCCTAACGATCCTGATTACTCTGCTATACCAGATATAGGGAATAAGCTAGAGGGTAAAAAGTGGGGACCTTTAGATGGTAAGTTCGTAGATAACGAAATGCTTGACGTATTAAAGTTTTATGACGAGGGAGACGCAGAGATGGGTCTTGCTACCAAGGCTTGGATGACGTTTGTATTTGCAACTAAGAAAGCTGCTACAGTTTATAACCCAGCAACACACGCAGTAAACCTATTTGGTAACTCTTACTTCTCTTTATTGAATGGACACACAAGTCCAGCTAAATTCTTCGAGTCATTTAGGGTTGCTGCAGGTCAGATAACCAACTTAAATGGGAAAGAAAGACAAGCGTTTTATGAGGAGTTAATCTCATTAGGTGTTGTTGACTCTTCAGCTTCGCTAGCAGAGATTGTAGAGATAGGTAAGGACTTAATTAAAGAAGGAGTTGACATGAATAAAATCATGGATAAACTTGGGAATAGAATGGCTGGTAAATCTGCTAAATTCCTTCTTGCTACAGCAGGTAAAGCTGACAAGGTAGCCACTTCAGCCTACCAAGCTGAGGATGATTTATTTAAGATCTTTGGCTACCTATCTGAGAAGGCTAAATATATGGAGGCTGGTCTTAGCGAGAAAGAATCTAAGTCTAGAGCTGTAAGGAATACTGCTAATTTATACCCTAACTACGGTAGAATACCTGCTATTATTAGAGCTATTGGTAGAAATAACTTTGTAGGTACATTCGTATCGTTTACTTCAGAATCTATAAGATGCACTAAGAACGCCTTAAAACTATCTCTTGATGAGATGGGTGATCCAAATCCTAAAATTAAGAAGATGGGAGCTAAGAGGTTAGCATCTTCATTAATAACACTTAAGTTTGCTGAAAGCTTAACATCAGCGGTTATATCAATGATGTTCGGTGCGTTTGGAGATGACGAAGAGGAGTTTCATAAAGAGTTATTTGGTCTAAGACACCTAGTTGCCCCATGGGATAAAGATGGTAAGATAGCCCCAATAAATAAAGGCTTCTTTGAAAGAGGTATGGATGGATTTACAGAGGAGAATAATGGTCACGCCTTTGTTGAGTACATGAATACATCTAGACTTTCAGGTGGTGGGTTCGTAAAGGATTTATTGAGGATAGCATTTACTGACATGAATAGCCCAGACTATAAGAATACTATGGGTAGAATACTGTATAAGTTTTATAGTGCTTTCCTTAGTGAGGATATGGCTCTTGGAGTTGTAAGGGATGTTATAGAAAATAAGGGTAATAAGTATTATAACCCAACCGATCATTTTCTTGAAATTAGCTGGGATGTACTTACTAATGGTCTGTTTTATAAACTTGGACCTGGAATATTTAAGTCTGGGGTTAGAATACAAGAGTCAATGCAGGAGGGTAGTGATAAAATAACTTCTAATGAAATTAGAGCTATGTTTGGTTTAAGAACTACTACGTTAGATGTTAATAATTCTTTATTTTTCAAATCTAAAGAGATAATTAAAGATATGAGAGATCGTTCTGAGTCTTTAGAGTTTGATCTTAGACAGAAAGATATGACCCTTGCGTACACCCTTAACCCTAATCACGAGATGTTTGATAATAAAATGTCTCAATACTTTAATGGTCTTGTTAGTGCTGTGCAAACAGCCAGAAGACTTGGTGTTAATATAAGTGGTACTAAAGATAACTGTATCGACATGCTTAAGAAGGCTAACGTACCTCAAGAGGTTATAGATAAAGTTATATACAATGTACTTAATGGGGAGGGAAGTGAAACGCTTCGTATAGGAGATAAATAAATAAAAACCCTAGTATTATAAAATTAATACGTATATTTATATCGCTTTGAAATTCATAGTTTTAAGCGTTTTGGTTGATTTGTGGGAGGGGTGGTTCCCTCCCTTTTTTTATATAAAATATGGAGATAGGAATACAATTAATTCAAGGAATATTGTTTGGTCTTAGAACTTTTGAGGCAAACGAAGATATACCATACAACGAAGTCCAGCTATTTGCTGGACCTATATGCGTATATATTATATGGGATTAAGAATCTATTCCATAAGGACATATAAAATTAAAATAATTTTCGTCTAAATCTTTTATCTCAAGGGCTAACCCTTGCCACTTACTTTCACCTGCTTCTCTAGTCTTAAGATCCAATGGAGTTCCTGTCCCCATGTTAGACCATATAGTAGCGTTCTTTGCTAGTAAGTTGTCTATCTTTAACTTTACAGATTTATTTGTGTAGTACACGCTTGTACCATCTTTTCTTTGCTTCATAGCTTTAGTATCCAGTTAATAATTTAAGTACGTCATCAATAGCCTTATGTCTGTGGTTATCTTCTAGAATTACCTTGTAGACATGCTTGCTATCTTTTATCTTATGTACATCATCTATAGCTGAGTTAAGTGGTGAACCTAAGTCTATCTGTTGGTTATCCCCACAGAATATCATTACAGAGCTTTTACCTAACCTACCTAAAGCCATTCTTAATTGTGGCTTAGTTAAGTTTTGAAACTCATCTATAATAACTACAGCGTTATCAAATGTTCTACCTCTAAAATGAGCAAGAGAAACTAACTCAACTTCCTCATTTTCTACCATCTTTTGAATCTTCTCAGGCTTATTGTAAACCTTACGCATATTCGACATGATTGGTACAAGCCAAGGCTCTAACTTTTCCTTCTCGTCTCCAGGAAGAAATCCATTATCCTCTGTAGCTATAGTAGGTCTTGTAATGATAATCTTATTGTATTGTCTCTTAAAGAACATGTCCAAAGCTATCTGAACAGCTAGAAGCGTCTTACCAGATCCAGCCTTACCGACAATAAAGTTGAAGGCGTGATTTAGTATTTGCTCCTTAGCTATCTTTTGTTCTTCAGATAGGGTTATGTTAAACTTAACATTCCCTTTAGGTGGTTGCTTTTTCTTGTTATCCATACTACGAACCACAAGCTTCACAATCCTCGTCATCTATGCTGCAAGCCTCAGGCTGATCTTTTTCTTCTAGATCTACTATCCAAGAATCTAAAGTATCTTGTCTTGATTCGTCTGCTCTTCTTGCTGAGTCTTTAATAAAATCGTCATCGAATTTGTTCATGTTTTTTGTTTTTTAAAGGTTCCCCTGCTTAGTATGGATTCTATTGTTGCGTTAACTTCTTTTTGATTCGATGGGATGTATACGTCTAATTTTTGATCACTATCATGTAGATACTTCAAAAACAATTTGAATCTCATACTAAACACTGGGGTTCTTAAACCTTTGGTTTCTATTATGAATCCAGCATCTAAGTTTATAAAGTCAGGTGTATAAGATATGTTCCTTACGTTACCAGTCATTTCCTTAAATACCTTTTTTCCTTTAGTGGTTCCCTTATCCATAAGGAGACCCTCGAACTTGAATTTTTCTACAAGCTCGAAGGTCTTGCCCTCATACTCATGGGGGATTTCAGCTTTATTTAAGGCTCTATAGCAATACAACTCTAAGCCTGAAGCGAATGTAATTCCATCCTCAGTATGTTTCTTAGCGTTAGTTATCTGCTTACCTTTTCTTCTTTTGTATCGCATGATGGGAATTTACGAAATAATTATTTCCTCCCTCTATTTCTAGCACGATTATTTTTCTGTGACTCTAAGACTGTACCTCCATCTTTAGTGTGAGATACATCTTTACCATCACCCTTCTTACCTTTCTTTCTATTGATAGCGTTAAGTCCTGCCCTGTATAGTTTCCTAGATAGACTAGCTCCATACTTAGCGTTGTACTTATCTTTTTTATCCTTAGCCTTAGGGTTGTTCTGGTAGTACTTAGCACTTTTGCTATCCCCTACCTTAGTTCCTGCTAATTTATTTCTAGCCATGTTGCAATTATTTTATAAGTTGCAAGATACAAATTATTATTAGAACTTAATTATAGTTAGTAGGTCTAGGTCTATGTAAAACAGAAGCTCTCTATCCCATATAGATCCTGGTCGTGGGTTCTTCATTCCTCCCCACTCAACTGTAGCCTTAGTTATCTCGTGCATCCATATATAACCAATACCATCATTAAACCTCCAAGCTATACATAAAGGTAGATCTTTTTGTAAGGATTCTTTTTGGCAATGCTGTATCTTTCTAACAGAAGTTCTGACTCTTTTTATATCAGACATATTTAAGGACATAGTTTTTATCTCGCAAAGAGATACAACATCCATAGTTTTGTTGTTGATTATCTCAGCGTCTACTGGAGCATACCTACCTAACTGATTAAAGGTTAGGTCCTTACCCTCAAGGAGTATACGAAGAGTTTCCTCTTCCCTAACTCTATCAGATTCTTTCTCAAACTTAGGTTCTTTCTTCATTTGATTTTCCTTTTACGTTATTATCAAACCCCCACTCAATGTTAGCATCCATGTCCTCCTTCATTATCTGAAGAAGTATTAGGTATCCAGTAAGGTCAAGTAAGTCGTTATCGCTTTGATATACTGTATTATTCTTAAGCCTGTTAAGTTTGTCGTTTATCCTAGCTTGTATAGCGTATATGGGTTCAACATCAAACAGAACACCTCTCTCGAATACTGCATTGCCATAAGCCTCGTTTTTCTCTACTAAAAGATCTCTGATCTCATCGCATTTCTTTTTAATTTTCTCTTGCATCTCTTTTCTTTAATTGTTTATATTCTTCTTTCTTTTTGCAAGCACAACTTCGCTTACAGATATTCTGTACTTCATCCTCAGGAATCTCTGTAAAACCTTTAAGGTTATACCTTTCTTGATTGATATTCGGAGCATTTTTGAAATTATCCCAACCATCTTTAATTAGTTTTATGATTAATGAAATATGTTGTATCATCTTTTACCTCTTACTCTACCTCCTGGGCGTTTAATGATACCACCTAAGCCACCACCTTCTTCTTTAATCGATTCCATAAACTCATCACAACATACAGCTTCTGGACAAACTACTTCGCCATTCACTATCTTCATCGTGTGTTTCTGTATCTCTTTTATAGTGGAGTTACACTTGTTGCATTTAAACTTTGCCATAATTTTTTATTTATCTCTATTAATAAATGGTTCTACTACTAAAATAATGCACAATATAGTCACGATTAAAATTATTACGTTCTGTATCATAGTGTTTCTTTTTCTTTGTTAATTTCTGAATCGATTATTATATCTCCCCAGGAGTAAGCCTCGCTAGGAGTTTTAAAGTGCTTAGAGTATTGTGTACTCCAGTTACCTGTCTTAGCACCTCTCTTATATAGTCCACAGATCCAACCTGAACCTGCGTTAGCCAAAGGACTTACTTGAATCCACCAACCTATCTCTAGGTAGTAGTCAATGACTCGTTCATTCATATCTTAGTCTTTAAAATAATAATACCCACTTTCTTTTTCCTTTTCTAACCTACCATTACCTTTATTTTTGTAGTAATCTAAAGATTGATTCTCCCATAATTGCCATTCTATGATTTTATCTACCAATTCATTCATAGTTTTTGCAGTTAAATTAAGCTCTTGGTCTTTACCTCTAGTTATTTTTAATGTAATATCCATCTTAGTCTTGTTTTAGTTATTGCCTCCATTCGTTCTTAGGTAATCTCTTAAACTTTGTAGTTATTCCAAAGTAAGTTACATCGCATTGAGCAACCTCTTGCCAGAACTTAGATTTAGTCATGTCCCACCATTGATTATGTAATCTGTCTTTAGATGGTATAGAAAATAGTTTCTTTTCAGCTTCTTTAATTTCTTTCCAATCTGCTTCTACTCGTAAGCGTTTCTTTTCTTTTGCTCCGTACCTATCTCTATCATAAGTATACACCTTTGTTCTGTCTTCAGATGTAAACCCAAAGTGCAACTCAAACATAGTCTTACCATCTTTTAAGGTTTTAAATACGGTTTCCTTAGGATCTAGTGGGTGTGTCATAAGTATATGCTTTACTTTAAGTTAGGTAATCCAGTAAGGTGCAGATCCCCTACACCTTACCTTCAAAACAAATTGAGAACCTGACCTCTCATTGCCTAAGTATTAGCATTACCTAGGACTTTTTATGTAGCACTCAAGTAGCTTACTCACTTAAAAAGAATTGCAACCGACTTGTTACATTTTAATAGGTAGATCGTACCTAATCTTTAAACTTGTTTATCAACGTTTTCACGAATCATGTACACCATATCAGTAATAGAATCATTAAGATCCTCTATTACTTTTTGATTATCTTTTAACCACGTAGAGTCGATTTGTTTCTCGTAGTTGCTTACGTAGTTTTGTAGTAGGTTGAATTTCTTTTTTACTAAACCACTATGTAACCCTTTCATATTGTGAAGTTGTTCGCTAAATGACTTGTAAGTACCTAGTAATAATAATAGGTCTATCTGTTGTTCTTTCTTTAAATCCATATCTTAGTAAACATCGTGTGACATACATAAAAACTTATGAACCACAACATCTGTTATTTTAATTTCTATACCTAGTTTAGCGTTATGAATATAACTTAAGGAATTGCAAAACCTTTCGTTTTTTTCTAACTTTAATGGGTCTATTTCTGTAACGCAGGTTGTGTGTTTGTCTTCTTTCCACTTCTTAGAAACCACCTCAATTCCTTTCTGCATTCTAAATGATCTCCACTTATAATGTACTGTGACATAGTGTATCTTTTTCCTCATTGCTTAACTTTTCTTTAAGATTACGCACCTCATTATTTAAACTTGAATTGATAACCTTTAGTGATGAAATGTCTCTCATTAATTTTTCCACCAACACCTCTCTCTCTTCTGTTAAAGAATTGTAATCAAATTTAACTTCGTTATAACTTCTTTTATAGTTATCAACCATCATGTTTAATTTCCTAATCAACTTTAAGTAGTTCTTATCATAAGATAAACAACCATCGTTAAGCTTCTGATAGTGAATTATAGTAGAGTAATGTTTACCTATGATCTTACCTATTAATACAATAGGAAAATTAAAATGATTCCTAATGATATTTGATATAGCTGCGTTAGCTTCTACTAAATCTCTCTTTCTACTTCCTATGATTGAATGTAGTATATCCTTTTCTTTGTAAGTAAATTCAAACAAAGCTTTTATTATCTGCAGATCATCATCTTTAATATTTAATGAGTCAAGATGTTTAGTTGCTTTATTTAGTGCTAATTTTGTACCTTCTTTCATGTCTTTTATTTTAAAATTTCGTAAATGATTTGTCTTGCAAATAAAAATAAAAAGTATAAACCACTAAGGGTTAATAATATTTCTGAAATCATACCTTAGAATGCTTGTGATGTTTCTACTCCTTGAACTGCTGAGTAGTCGTTACCATAATCTGTAGGGTCACTAAACCTAGTGTACTCCTTCTCAAACTTAAGGGGTAGCACTCCAGTACCTATATTTCTACCTTTGGCAAAGATTAGGTCTACTAAACCCTCTGTATTGTTTCCGTTATCATCCTGCATAATACCATAGTATTCTGGTCTATATACAAGCATAACAATATCTGATGCCTGCTCTATCTCTCCACTCTCTCTAAGATCAGATAGCATAGGTCTATTACCTCCACCCCTCTTCTCTACACTTCTACTAAGCTGAGATAATGCTACGATTGTTATGTTTAATTCCTTAGCTATATTCTTAAGTTCACGAGCAACCATAGCTACCTCCTGCTCTCTTGAGTGACCACTACCTTTTACTAATTGAAGGTAATCAACTAAGACAAACTTAACACTCTTAGTTATAACGTACTGACGTATCTTATTCAGCAGGTATCTAAGTGAGGAATCCTTACACTCATCAACGTATAGTTCAGTTCTTTCTAGCTTACCTATAGCAGTATCTACCCTAGCCAACTCATCGTTCTGTAGCGTACCCTTCATTATGTATCTGTTATTAACAGAACTTTCTAATGATACTAACCTCTGTAATAGTTGTGTCTCCCCCATCTCGTAAGAGAATACTGCTGAGGGTATGCCTGCCTTAGAGCAGTTGTAACAAAAGGCTAAACCTAAAGATGTCTTACCCATAGAGGATGCACCACCTATTACTATAAAGTCAGTCTCTTGCCAACCTCCAGTAAACTTATCTATTGATTGAAACCCAGTAGGCACACCAACCATTTCATCTGAGGACATTCTTCTTTGTATGTCATCGTGTAGTACCTTTAGTTGTTTCTTTATGTCGGGAATATCGCTACCCCTAACCTCTGATATAGGCTTAAGTTCTGTCTCTACATAGTCTAGTACCTCAAACAAGTCATCATTCCTATTTAGCTTGTTATTAGTTACCTCTATTAACTTTTTTAATCTGATCTTCTTCTCTTCTTGAGATAAGAAAAGAATCATGTGTTCTGTGTTGTAATGGCTAAAGTCTAAAGAGTAACACTCAGCTAACCTATAAGGTGCTAGAGAGTCTTTAACTAGCTTAGTAAGTATAACTAAGTCTACCTTTTCCCCTAAGTCTAACCTATCTGATACTACCTTGTAAATCTTTCTATTAAGAGGGTCGGTAAACATTCCCTCAGACATAAGGCTGTGACTATTATAATACTCTTTTGGTATAGACATTATACGACCAAGCAACCTCATTTCCATGTCTTTATTATCTGTCATCAGTAACGTATTTTGGTTGTGTGTATCGGTTTAACTCTTTCTTATCATCACTAGATAATAATACCTCACTCTCCCATCCCTTTGAGTTTATCCAAGTTCTAGGGTTCTTTCTGTACTTCTTGTCTGGAGTAGACTCTATGTAAGACTTAACACCCTTAATAGCTTTACCCATCTCCTCCAATGTAAGCCTCATAAAGGATATTCTAGCGTTCTTCTCGTCTATTCTCTTGTCGTACATAGACCAGAACATATCGAATCCCTTAGACCTTCTCTGATCTTCTTCCTTAGGACTTGTTTCGTTTAAGAACCTAGCGTCTGTTACCTTAAGATAGTGATTTATATTATTGAATGTAGTTTGTGACTCAAACTCGTTATTGTATAAAGACTTATACACTTTTTCTTTAGAGTGGAATACTATATACCTACCATCCATCTCTATAAAGTCAACGTTATCCGTATTGATTATGTCGTTATCTGATACTCTTAATCTCATAGCTTTGGTTTGGTTTGGTAAAAAAATAGGGGAGGTGGTTTGCCTCCCCATATAATCTATATACTAGAACGGTAAATCATCGCTCTTTGCTGGTGCAGTAGAACCCTTTGGCTCTGGCTTAAAGGTATCAACCTCTACGTAGTGAGTCTTTCCGTACTCATCCTCTTCACGCTTCTTTACAACCTTTAACTTGATGTATTTATCTCCGTTGTAGTCGAACATAAAGTCACTAGCTTCTTTACCTAACTTGGTAAGGTTTAATGAAAAGTTAACCATTCCACCATCGAACTTCTCAGTTCCGTTTCCAATGTAAATTTTTTCTGTCTTGTTACTCATAGCTTTTAGCTTTTAATAAAATAATTAATAAGTGCCTCTCTTTCTGTTATATCTAAATACTTTACGATCTTTTTGAAGTGTTTTATTTTAAACTCTTCGGGAGTGTCTAAGTATTTAAATAGGGTAGGTCGGCTTAACCCCATTCTTTCTGATAGAAACTGAACAGTTATCCCTTTTCTAAACAATTCATCTCTTAATGTCATAGCGTGTCTGTTATTAAATGCTCCTCTACAACAGCCTCATTATCTATAAAGAATCTTCTATAGGTATCGAGTAGGTACTTATACTCATCTCTACCCCTATCCATAAACTCTTTACCTGCATAAAATATAGACACGTTGTAGGGCATTGTTTTCTCTTGTGTTATGAAGATGAACTCGTCACATCCAAAACCATCTGAGTAAAATGCTGCCTGTCTATCGTAGCCATACTTTCTACATGATCCTGAGAAACCATATAGACTTCCGTCTCCAGTAGTCTTGAGGTCTATAAGCGTTTTACCATTACGGTAATCTGCTTTACCCTTGCAGAACACACCAGTATCATCGTCTTGCCAAGCGTTAGCTATCTCTCTTTCTCCTTCTGCTACCAGTAAATCCTTAACCTCTTTATGTGAGAACAACACATCCTGCATACGCATTATCTGGTCGTACTCTTTGGTTAATATGATAGTGGGTGCTTTAGAGTTCTCTGCCTTAAACTCTTTGTATCCTTTAGTAGTCCTTGTAGCTGAGTCGAATACCTTAACCTTATCGTTAAACTCATTAGGTTCTAGCATTGCTACATGGTAAGCCCTCCCAAAGATCATTGGAAAGGTCTCCGTTCTTAAGTGAGGATTATCCCTCATAAGTTTGTAGGTACGTACATCCTTCTTTATCAACCCCAACTGCGAGTTCGTAACAAACTCGTAGTCGGAGTAATAGAAAGAGTCATCCTCTATCTTCTTTATAAAACTATCTAAACTCACTAAGCTAGTGTGTTAGCAACTTTTATAAATTTCCCTAGATTTTCTTCTTGAGATTTAGTAAGAGAATAACCACTCATTTTCTGCTGAACAACTGCACCTTTACCATCTTCTATAGCCTTGACCATAGCTTTGTATTGGTCTGATGATAGCTTAGGTTTAGCACCTGCAACCTTCTTAACTATGGGTGCGTTACCTTTAACTGCTCCGTTACCATCGTCATCTCCAGTAACTACACCAACAAATGATGCTAAAGCGTATCTTCTAGCGTAGGATATAGCTGAACCAACACCATGAGCATCTTCCTTAGATGGAATATACATGGTAGAGGATAGGTACTCGCCACTTGAATGTGATAGTATTGTTGTTAGCCCACCGACATCTGTAGGCATTTGAATAATTGATAGCTCATTTTCGGACAATAATGCACGAACAGAATCCCATACTGAACCTAAGTCAGCATAGTTTGATTTGAAAAAAGGATTCTTTGAGTTTTCTTTAGCAGGTCGTAATTGAGCCTGTACTTTTGATAGGGCAAGGGTTAGATTCCCAATGCTTTCTGACTTTTCCATAGTTTTGGTTTGATTAAATTAACTTTCTGTTGCAAATATAGTGAACTTTTTTTACTCCTGAAACGTTTTTAGTAAAAATATTTAACTAAATCCTATAATTTCGTAATTTAAATTAGCAGGAAATATGTCTTTTATGATGTTCTGTACTGACATTAAATGTTCTTGTGCTTGAAGTTCATCTTCGGTATTGTAGAACGAAATGATAGTGATGCCATCAAATTTTGGAGAGAGTATACACTCATTTAAATCTAAGTACTTATCCTTACAAGAACCTAGTATTATAATGTTTTCTGTCTCGTGAAAATAATTGTACTTAATTTTGTGTTTGTTAAATGTTTTTATCAACATTTTAATGTAAGGGTGCTTAATGGGTGTTATCCTCTTGTCTAACTTTACTTTTATACCCACGCCTCTTAGCATTGATTCTATTGCGTTCGTCTCGTATTCCATTTATCTTGCGTATAAAACTAGTTAGTGTACAGTTGCTCTCCAGTAAGTAATTTAAATGCTTCAACTCAAGTTTTTCTACTGAGTTCAAAAGGTAACGTATTTTAAGTTTACATTTGTAGGGTGTCATCTTAAATTGTTTGCTACCAGACATTTTCTTGGATAAATCATTCATACTTTCAATTATAGGTACTACGTACTTACTTCTTATCTTTGAGTATTTAACGTATGACTGGCAGGGGTCTTGCTCCCCATCCATCCATATCTGATCTACATCTATTGTCTTGATTTGATTAATCATCTTTTAGTTTTTTAAGTTCTTCTT
>Ga0208814_1000446_pt1 | contig 26387 bp, 41 predicted proteins | sample MalvirAntarct_55_FD_184253 | JGI IMG/M metagenome (GOLD analysis project Ga0208814, IMG submission 184253) | Marine viral communities from the Global Malaspina Expedition - Malaspina viral metaG Antarct_55 (SPAdes) (version 2) | ecosystem: Environmental > Aquatic > Marine > Oceanic | place...
TTTAATTCTTCCAGCCATACCCTAAATCTCAATGTAATTTATAGATGGCCGATTATATCACAAATCAGACAATTCCCTGAAGGTTCCTGCGGATGGGCTCACCCCAATTTGTCGCTGGCCTGTAACCAACTGACAGGTATCTAAACGCATCGGCGCAGTGACTGGTCCAGTCGTGCAATGGGCGCCCACGCCACACCATGTTTTTGTCGTCATAGTCTCGGCGATACTGTCGCAAAGCATCAATGCCTCGCTCGCACTTAACAATATCGAACCAGCATTTGTGCAACATGGTCCTGGAAGCCTGTATGCCGTCATCTACTCCAAGCTGTGGGGCAATAACAACCGGGGTCACTCTAAGAGTCTCTAATGTTTCTAGCCTGGACTTGCCAGTGCCAAGCTCCCTCACCCTGACATCATGCGGAAGGATGTGACTTTCGTAATGGTAGCCTTTATCAGCCAAAACCTTAGCGTAATGATCCAGACCTACACCGCTGCACTCGTAGTAGTCTATAAGGCGCACCTCCTGCCCTACAAACTGCGCAAACCAGATAGAGGTGCTATCGCCTACCCCAAGATCCCAAGCCGTTACAACGCCAACAGCGCGGTCGTATGGCACTACCCCAAGCCTACCCTCCTCGTTAGCCAGGCGCATCTCTGTTGCGTAGTACGCACCATCAGCATGGATTAGCATGTCGCCTTCCCAGATGTGGTCATACATATCAGGGCGTAGCTTCTTGTCCTCTAGGCGCTCACGGTTAAGGACATCAGGGAAGTAAGGGTTATCCTGCCAGTTGATAGTCGCAATCTTCATATCTTCTGGAGGGTTCAATCTAAACCGGCGGTGAGTAGCTGATTGCTTTGTTTCCGGGTTCCATGTCACCCAAATCTCAGAGCCATCCTCTCGGACAGTAGGAATAAGCTTTAGCCAGGCGGACTCAGACACACCCTCGGCCTCGTCTACCCATGCCAAGATAACCCTAGCCTTTGACTTGATTGAATCTAGATTACGCCTTAGACCGGCAAAGACGTAGTTAATACGCCCATCTTTAGACCTGACAAACTTCTCGCCTATCTCGTAATAAGCGGCCAGCCAGTCAACGCTGCGAATAGCAGATTTAATTTCCTCAAGGGATGATTCATCAAGGGAGTTGAGGTGTTCACGCGCACATAGGATCTGCCCACTCTGCCCGGACATACCCCACTTGTATCCTACGACTGCAGTCATCAATGCAAAGGATCTAGTCTTACCTGACCCTCGACCACCATAAGCCACACGATACCTGGCCTCACCCTCGAATATAGAAACAATCTTAGGCGGTAGCCTGATCTCTGCTTTAGTGGGTTTGGCCATTATCAAACTCAGGGAAAGGCTCTGCTACTAGCGTGATGATAGTAGGCTGGAATGAGTCATCAGAGGACGTTACATCCAACTGCTGCTTGTCTCCATACTTCTTGGGGGACATCCTGGCAACCTTCCACTTGCGTGAATCTATGCGCAGCTTGGCCTTGTTAATAGCGTTACTGTCTACGTCATCACCCAGCTCATCGGCTATGTCTACGATCTCATCTGCGTAAAAGTCAGCCTGACAGTCTCTAGCTCTCGCGTACTGCTCCGAAAACTCTTTCTTGTCTGTCTCTGTAAGCCACTTCATCAGCGTAGATAGACTAGGCATCTGGTCTGACCGGCATATCTGCCTGGCGCTCTCTCCCATTGATAGCCTGTAACAAATGCTGTCACCCAAATCAGAAGTGAATATTGATGGTCTGCTCATATCTTCTCGCATATGCAGTTTACTTCATAGCATCTACAGGAGCAGTCTAGCCGTTCCCAGGTTAAATAAATCACCTCTTCCATCAGATGCCTATCTTTGTCGGTCAAAGCCAGGGCAAAGTCGTTTACCAACTCTACATCAGCCTCGTGTATGTCTTCGTCTATCGTTATCCTTATCATAGTCCGATTATACCCTATTACTGGTCTTCCTCGATAGTTTCAGTCCATTCTATCTCAGTAGGTGAAGATAGGTGGCATATGTCGCAAACGCCGTAAGCTGTCTCTTCTTTCTCGCACAGCCAATACTTCATCTCTTGACCACACTCACAATATACTTTTTTTAGCAGCATCGCCGAGCTACCATTAGAGACCTCTTTAGAGACCTCTTTAGCATTAATTAGATTAATAACTTTATTCACTCTCTCCCTCCACAAAGGTCTTGAGCCTAGAAAGATACCACATAGCTTTGGCCAAATCCTGCCCTGGCTTGTCAGGGTGCTTTGTCTCATACCTCCAAAGGTACTTCATGCAGTTACCCTTTAGGTAGCCTTTAAATGCATCGCTAGACATGGATTCCTGGATTGCATCAATACATTCTATGCTGCCAGACTTGTAGTGGTCAGGGTTGATTGCATCACTCATTTGCCTTCGTACTCCGATTTTAAGTAGGGCAAACTAATAGGCATCTCATCAAACTGCCCATGCTCGTCTACCTCGTTAAACATCCAAATCCCCCTCCAGCTATTGTTTGTCTGAGGGTTTAGGTAGTCTTGATCTTCAGTGTAGTATATACCGGCAAACACGCCAGTCATTCGTTTACCGTCCGCTCTCTTGGAGAATGCAATCTGCCTGTCCTGAACGTGGCCCATGCAGGTACTCATGTGCAACTTGTTGAGCATAAGCTGAGCAGATGAGACAGGGCGGCCCATTACGCCTGAGCAGTGGTAATGTGAATAGCAAATTCCATCTATTACAACAGGCTCTAAGAACCCATAAACCTCCCAGCCCATCTGCTCAAGCATTAAATCCTGAAATCCTATTAGCCCTTCCAGCTTGGGGTCATCGTTAATAGCTCGCGAAATACGGTTCTCGTGGTTACCAAGAGTAAACACCATTCGAGGGTTCCATCGCTTGTCTTTGTTCCTAATAAGCCTTTGGCGCTCCTCTATAATAGGCTCCAGGAAGATCCTCATAGCGTTAATGCCAGAGTTTACATCGTCAACGTAGCGCCTACCCTCAAAAAGCTTTTTTCCGACATCAAAGCTTGAAAGGCTGGGCATGTCCCAATGGTCGCCAATGTGAACAATTACGTCAGGCTTTTTTTCTGCCGCATACAAGCCAGCCCAGCGAAGATGCTCAAAATCTTGGCCGGGCTTGCACTGCGTGTCTGGGATAATCAAATGTCTAGCCATAACAACTCCAAATTGCTGTATATAGCAACAGTATATGCCTATTTTCCCAACAGTTCCATAACCTGCTTTTCTTGCTCTTGGGTTACCCAAATACTGATCTCAGTCAGCCCCTCAGTTTTTCTGCGCTGACGCATGTCACGCATCATATCAGCCTTTTGTTTTGGCTTCTTTTCTTTGTTTCCAAATATGGCGTCAAAGTTAGATTCATAAGTTCCCCGGTTGGGAATTGGCCTTGGAGCTGATCCTTTACCGTTCATTGAGGCATACTCCACTGTGAAACGGTGCAGCTTTCGCCGAACCTATTTTTAACCGTTATCTGCTCTTTTTGAACTGCAACACCCTGGCGCTTGATGTCGTATATCCGAGAAGCCAGGCGCATAATGCCAAGCTCCTTCCAGGCATCTAAAGACGTTATTTTGTTTCCTTGACTAAGGTAATTTATTACACGCTCATTCTGCGTTAACTTTGCCATTGTTTAAACCTCGTTATTCAAAGAAAATTTATGACGACACTTCTTAAGCGCAGCCTCTATCAAAATCGTTGGATGCTGGCTTTTTAACCATGAGTCACCGCTCCAGTAATAACTAAAGTCATGTAAACCAATTTTATAATATAAGCCGTTTAAAATTCCAATAGCGTTTTTAGGCATTCCCTGGACATTACCAGTTAATTTTTCCATTCTATTTCCCCTTAATTATAATCGTAAGATTCTTCAAGACCTTGAGCGTCAAACAGCTTTTCGCGCAACGTGCTTTCAAGATTAAGATAGATAAGCTCTTTAAGCATATCTGCGTAGCCAATATTACTATTATCAAGAAAAGCAACGGCATCAATGCACAGAGTTTCAAAATCACCCAGAGCCGAACTTGAATAAAATACATCTTCGTTTCCCTCAATAGGAAAAGCTAAAGTCACGCTAAAAGATTTTCTGCACTCGTCTAATAAAGGTTTAAAAGCCGAACTATCAGTGTATAAGCAGTGTATCAAGCTTTTAGCCTGGCCGAAAACGGCTTCAGGAAGGTAATCCTCAATCCAGCTTGGGCGAGCTTTAAACCAGCTATAAACCGCTAAATCTTTAAGCTCATCTGACAAGCTCATAAGGTCATTGTCCCAATTAGATGGCGCTTGCGAAATTACGTTATCAAAAGTGCATTTCATTTTGTTTCTCCTGCTTGTGGTTCAAAAATTACAGACTGCACCAATTGGCGTATGCCTTCCCAGCCAGTTTGAGCAATCCTTACGGCTGTTGCTGCTTGTGCGCGAGTAGCCTTGACACCTAGCTCATCGGCTGCAAACTCAGCAGCTTCCTGAAAAGCGCGATTCCAGCAGCAGCTAAACTCGTATGAAGTCAAAGCCGCTTCAGCCATTTGCTGAATTTCCCATTGTGATAAATATGCTGATTTCATTTTGTTCCCCTTTAGTGAGGTTCTATTATACACCAGTAACTGTTACCGTCTAAGAACTTAAACGCATATGCTTATGCAAAAAGGTTATGTAAGCAGGCAAAAAAAAGACCCTGCGTTAACAGGGCCAAAGGGGAATAACAATCAACTGGCGCTAGGCAACCGTAGGCCGCCCAAGCCTAACCATGTGTATGAGGCATGGTTATGTGCAAAATTGCACGACTACTATTCTACATCAAACATTGGATTAAGCAACTGTAATTGTTCTTCATCAATAGGTTTTATCAGTTCAAATATCATATCCTGAATCTCAATCCCTATAGAATTAATTTCTTCTATTGCTTCGCATGGCTTAGCTAAACCAGAAACAATAGATTGAACAATATTGTAGATTCTTTGTTTTGCGTCAATGAATCCGAAATGGTGGGTTAAATCTATCAGTTGGCCAACATCGTATTTTTCGTATTTTGACTCAATAGTTAAATTCATAATAACCGGCTCTCTTCAATTTTCATTTTGTTTTTCATGGACTCAAGCAATTCTCGATAATCTGCTGCGTAAAGCTTTTTTAATTTGCGCTTGTCTCGATGCATGGTTTCAACAAATTCTTTGCCATAGTAATCAATCATCCAGAGTGTATATTGACCTTCAGCGCTCCCTCTAGACATCCCAAATATGTTGCACCCTACGCATTGAGGGTGGACGTTCTCTTCTTCAAGAGCCCAATAGGATGAACTACCTTTGGCAATGTAATGCCCTCCCTGCGCATCTTTCCAATGAAGGTAAGCGTTGCATGACACGCAGTTTACCATTCCATCATCATTGGCCGCTTTCATCCTTACAAGGCGTTGTATGGCCTCTAAGCACTGCGCTCTTAATGTTTTTTTAGCCATGTTTCGTTGCCTTTTCAGGGTAATCAAGTATCGCTGGAAATGGCTCATTAACTTGCCCATTTGTTAAATCAACTAATTTCCTGTTTATAATATCATAAATACTAGAAACTTTGTCTTTTGGGCATTTTCTGGTTGAATCTCCAGTACCAGGGGCAACTGCTTCCTGGACTGCAAGCCACATTTTGGAAACTAAATCCTTGGTCCATTCTACCTCAATGCCTGTTTTAAACATTGGAGAGCTAATGTAACAAGGGATTTCAATTCTGTTTAAACCCTCCGCTACATGGCCAAAGTATTTCCACATTGCAGAATTTTGGTTGTTAGACCTAGTCCTGCCCGTTGCCCAAGAATACGTTACCCATCCACTTGATGCGTGAAGTTCTGCTACTCTAGCCATAAACGTGCCAAGGGATTTGTCGCTGTTTACCGTAACTTGCTCGCCCATTATAATTTCACCTTTAACCATTTGTTTGACAAAATTTCAGAAAGTGTTTCACACCTATTGATCTTGAGCGCTCGCTCTTTATTAGTTTTATTGGCTTGTTTTGGCTTAGCAAATGCCCTTTCTTGAGCTGTCCTTAACGTATAACGAGTAACCACCCATTTAGATCCATCTTTTTTATCAATGTTTTCAGACCTTAACCTGGTTCTTAACGATTCCGTCTTAATGCCTGTTGCAGCGGATATGCATTTGTAGCTGTAGCGCTCGCCGTTGACAAATCCAAGGTAATTTTTGCCGACATATTCAAACCAATGCCTTTTGCGATCATTAGAAGCATTCTTTTTAGGTTGATAAAAATTAGTGTGTTTCATAATGCCCAGCTCCTGTCGTGTGCGTCTGCAATGATTCCCCGCGACCGTATAGAATCGCTTGCCTTTACTTGTTTTGTTTGCGCTTTAAGCTTGTCTCCGCGCTCCCAGGTTCTTACGCAAGCTTGCCAGTCAGTCACCGGGTTACCACCTTTAGTCTTCCAGCCGCGAGTCGAATAGTAATCAACAAAATGATCGGCATCAATTCCGTTAGCCCTAGAATTACAATACTCCTGAACCTCTTCTTTTGTGGGATGCTTCTTCTTCACCACTGTAGTATTAGTTGTAGTATTAGTTTGTAGTATTAACCTAGAAGATTCGTTCAGGGGGGTGGGGAACATTTGTTCTATAGGGTCATGAACAATCGTTCCAGGGGTAGTGAACACATCTTCACCACCTACTGACGCCTGGACGCATCTAATGTATCGCCTCTCAACCTGCTTCGTGCCGTCACGATACTTCAATTGAGTCTGAATGTAGCCGCAATCGCTTAACTGGCCAATCCACTTAGTAATTGATCTTGTAGAGCAATCGTATTGTTCAGCAAAATACTCATTGAAAGCCCAGCAGTAACCCTTTTCGTTACACAGTGCAGTAATCTCACCATAAAGAAGTCGAGCCATAGGAGTAACGCGCTTGTCGTACCTAACGCTTGCGGGGATAATTGCATAATACGACTTCTTATTTTCCATAACTTTCACCATAGGCAATAAACTCGCTCAAAGGTATTCCCAGTGCATCACTGATTCTAGATAGGGTTCTAATGTTTGGGTTTGACTGACCGCTCTTCATAAAGGAAAGTTGCTGCGGCCTAAGTTGTGCGGCCCCGGAAAGCTCAGCATTTGTTAAATTGTGTACTGCGCCTGCAACTCGTATAGCCTGCTTAATGTTAAAAACCATGATTATTCCTAGCTGTTAAGTGAAGTGACATCTTACCCTTAGTAACCAAAGATGGCAACATTAACCCTTAATAAGTTTATTTAAATGATTGGTTGCGCATTTGCAGATTATAGCGTAAAGTTCGAGAACTAACTAAAAACGAGGGGAAACAATGCAAAACTTCACCGTATCTGACCTGATGGACTTCAACACTTTCTATGCTCGCATGGCTGAGCTAGACTTTTACGATCACCTAGCTGCGCGAGATAATATGCCTGACAGTTATTATTTGGCGTATGGCTCTTTGTACAACGAATCTGAAAGGCAATCACACTTAACTGAAATTGAGGCACTATAATGAGCGAATCTAAAGACTGGGCATCTGTGCAAGCAGCACTAAAATCCCCATTTAACCCAAGGGCTTTGAGCTGGAGAAAGCAGGGCGGAATTGACCTGGCGTATCTTAACGCAAGAGACGTTATGAAGCGTCTTGATGACGTTGTAGGGATAGAGAACTGGCAGGACCGTTACGAGGAGTGCAGCGGCAGGGTAATCTGTTACATTTCTATTCGCGTGGAGGGTGAGTGGGTAACCAAGGCTGATGGCTCAGGGGATACTAAAATTGAGGGCGACAAGGGAGGCATATCTGGCGCGTTTAAAAGGTCTGCAGTCCGCTGGGGGATTGGCCGCTACCTGTACTACTTAAAGCCTGGTGCATCTGCCAATAACTTGCCAGCATGGGCAATTCCAAATGAATAAGTATGTGGCAGAATCAGGGCATTGGTATGACCAGGACGGAAACCCCGCCTACACGATTATTGGGACTAACGGATCTGAGCGCAACACTACGCTTAGGGATGCCAGGAAGTTAAAGCTAGTACCTTCTGTGACCACGATACTTGGAATTGCAGCTAAGCCAGCGCTAGAAAACTGGAAGGTAGACCAGGCAATATTAGCGGCTACAACCCTTGAGCAGCATAACAGTGAGACGCTTAATGAATTTAGGTCAAGAATTAAATGGCAATCAAAACAGGAGGGCAAAAAGGCTGCTGAGCGTGGTACTGAGATACACGCACAGATTGAAAAAGGTTTTAAAGGTAAAAGCAACAATGATGCGTATTGCGCAGTGCGTGATTACTTGGAGCTAATGTTTCCTGGCGAGACTTGGTTTGCTGAAGAGTCGTTCACAAGTCCTCTAGGTTTTGGTGGCAAGATGGACCTGCGAAGCGCGGCAGGAGTGTTTGTAGATTTCAAGACCAAGGACGGTCTTACAAAAGATTCTGATGGGTCTAAGTTGGTGTATAATGAGCATGGTATGCAGTTGTCTGCCTATGCTGCTGGTGCAAACTTTCTTAACCCGGAAAGAATATCGGTATTTATTGACCGAAAAGACCCAACTATAGTGTGTGGCTATGTTTGGCCGGAAGAATCACATAAACGGCATCTTGAGATGTTTAAACAATTGCTTTCATATTGGAAGCTAGTAAAAAATTACAACCCTAATGAGGAAGAAAAATGAGCGTATCAATAACAGGTAAATTAAACCGAGCAGCTAACCAATTTCAAGCTGGCGACAGCACAGGCTTTGGCGTTAGATTAGGCGTCAAGTTTTACAACCGCGAAACTAAAGCCCAAGAGTACACTAATTACGAAGCTGTGATATTTGCCAGAGCAGGTAACCAAGCAGAATTTTATACTGGAGCGCTCGTTGAAGGGTCTGTAATTGAAATAAGCGGTTCTGGCTGTCAGATTAAGACTTTCCAGGGAAAGAATGGGCCTATAAATTCTATTGCAATACTGGATGCAAAGTTGGGTTATGTCGGCGCAGGATCGACACCGGCACAGGCGCCAGCGCCAGCTCAGGCAACTGCAGATATTAGCTTTGACGATGAGCTACCTTTTTAACAATACCTAGCGTCCTCGCGCTTAGTGGCAGGCTTGGCCCACCTGTGGTATAAAACGGGCCTTTTAGTTTAAAAAATGTCTAATATACGGTGCAATACACCTTAAAATAAACAATAGGCAAACCAAATGGCAGAGATACTTTGCAGTAAGATGCGTACACCTGATGGCACAATACTTGAATCCAAGAATGGTCACGACTATGTAACCCATATGGATGCCAACGGCAAAGAATATATGCTGGATGGTGGTTTAGAATATGTTAGGCGCTCTGCCCACGGCGATGAAGAGGTGCTTACTCTTATGTCAGACGATGACCACGAATCGATAAGGCTAGTTCTCAAATGGGGCACTTATGGTAAGCAGGGTGGCCAGCCTTTGAGTTATGTCACAATTGCTATAATGGAAACAGAGCACTTGCAGGCTTGCCTAGACACTCAGAAGGCAACCATGCGCCCAGCTATGTACAAAGTTATGCAAGATGAACTGGAGTATCGCAATGAAAGTTAAAATTTATAAACTGATAGAGCAGATAGTCGAGCAAGGTACAGACGCGGGTTATCTTAGGGCGCACAAGCACACTGATACACCTGATGAAGAGACGATAAAGGACTGCATTGAGCAATACATAATGAATGGCTTTCATGATTATTTTGAGTTTGATAGTGAGCATGAGTAACTGCATATCATTTATGGTATAAAACCAATGAATATAAGACATTAGCTATCACACCTGATTGCTGTAAAATCCGCCTCTCAATTAAGGCACTTTTCCCTACGAATAAGTTGGCATTTTGCACCCTTTCTAGGGGGAATAATTACAGAGGGTTTAAAGATGGTTTGGTATGGTATTACAGTGGTGCTTCTTGGGTTGGCAGCGATAGCAAAAGAAGACCTAACGAAAGACTCCTAGCGGGGTCTTTTTTTTGCCCTAATTTCAGGTTGTGGTATAATCGGGGTATGAAGAAAAAAGATAGCAAGCTTACAAACGCAGGTGTCAGCGCTTACAATAAGCCAAAGCGAACTCCAGGCCACAAGACCAAAAGCCACGTTGTCGTGGCAAAAGAGAATGGTAAAACAAAGACCATTCGATTTGGGCAGCAGGGCGTGTCTGGATCTCCTAAAACAAAAGGCGAATCAGACGCGGCAGCAGCAAGGCGCAAATCATTTAAAGCCCGGCACAGTAGCAACATAGAAAAGGGCAAGATGTCAGCGGCTTATTGGTCTAATAAAACAAAATGGTAGGAGTAAATCATGCCTAAAGTCGGCAAAAAGCACTATCCGTACACAAAAGAAGGCCAGGCTGCCGCTAAAAAGGCTGCAAAAAAGTCAGGCAAAAAAGTAACTAAAAAAAAGAAATACTAATAGCACCATGACACTGGCGTGGTATCTCTAATATCCAGATGTACAAACGATCTATGGACACCAATGCCACTAAAACCTAAAGCATATGCGTGGCGCTGTATTTCATAGCGCTGAGAGCCGTTTAGAGCCCTTATGTCCGCAGCTATACCTTTGGTATGTGTTCCGCCTCCATTTGGCTTAGAGCGCTCCAGGGAGTGATCTGGAGACCTATAACCGCTAGTGACTATAAATGGAAACCCGCAAGCTTCTCGCAAGCTGTCTAATTTGCACAAAAACCCTATATCCATTTCGTTTTCACCAGTTTGCTGGCAATCAAAATCCGATAGCTTGAAATACTTTAAGGTTTTTTCGGTCATTAGAATTTCCCATCCCACACTCGAAATTTATCAAAGTCGCCAGACATCATCTTTTTGCGAATAATGTCTTTTCTCCCATCATTGTCATCTAAGGCAACGCCTGCTTCCTTCATCCACTCGGTAACCATAAACATAGGAATGCGCCCTACCAGCCTGTTCTCGCCGGTAACGCCTGCGCCAGAGTCTCGAATTATCTTGTTCTGCTCTAGAATCGGGCTTACGTCATACTGTCGTTGAATGGTAAATTTATTGCCATCACTGTGATAGTGAACTTTTTCTTTAAACTTGTCGTCCATTGCAATCTCCATAAAAAAGGAGGGCCGAAGCCCCCCTTAATGTTACCACTTGCTACAAATTTAGCTAGTAGTTAAGTCAGCTACGATACCACTTGCAGCTTCGTTCTTAGATACAAGAGTAAGCTCAGTAAGAATCTGACGCTTAGTTGAATCGCCAGTCTTGGCCAATGCAACACTCTTGGTTGGACGCAGGATAGCAGCACAGAACATATCGTTCTGAAGGATGTAAACATCACGCGAACGGTTCTCACGACTAGGCATGAACTCTACAGTACCCCAAGGAGTAACATAAACGTCCAGAGACTTAACCACTTTGCTGTCGCCAGCCTGAACAGTAGAGCGCTGGTTGTTGTTACCAGTAAAGCCCAGAGCCTTGTTCATCTGGAAAGGAGACAGGTAAACACGATCAGGATCGCCACCGTTGCTCCAGATTTGCTCCATTACGGAGTCAAACTTAGCTTGGTCAAATACACGCTGAGTGCCGTCAGTACGCTTGTTGGTTCCATTGCCAGCAGGAGCTGCGCCGCCAGTACCTTTGGATTCGTTAGACTTAATCCAAGAGCCAAGACCAGCAAGTTTACGAGCAACAGTAGCAGATCCTACAACTCGCTCCTGGTTCTCAAAAAGTGCCTTTTCAATATCAAGCTTCTGCTGTCGGGCTTCTTTCAGCATTTGGTAAGCCATTTCCTGCTTACGGCCTGCTTTTAGTACGCCATCTTCAGTGTCAGCAATAGTTACAGCATTCTTAAAGATTTGCGTGTAGTTACCCAAGCGGACAGTAGGGGTTACTTGGTCAGCAGAAGTATCACCGCCTTCAACGTGGGCGTTTACAGCAGAGTTGCGCAAAGAATCAGTCTGCCATTCGTGCAGAGTGTTAGTTGCTTTGGTTTTCTTACAAGCGGTATAAAACGGGGTATCATCAGGAGTAACTGAGTAGATGATGTCGCTCAAGTCTTCACGGATACCAACCGCGTCATAGGTGTCAAAAGTATTAGTAGGCTGTGCCATTTTAAAATTCCTTAATCAATTAATAAAGCTATGGCGTCCTCAACGGAGCCAGTGCGGGATAAAGTTTGCTTTGCCTTTTTGCGCTTAGCATTGTTGCTTCCGGTTTGCTTCGATCCAGACTTAACGGGGCGCTTTCTGCGCTTTGCCGGGTCAGCTTTCTCTTCAGCAGCCTTCTTGCCTTTCAATAACTCTTGGTACTTCATGGCGTCACTTAAAACCCGAATGGCTCTGTGATCCATAACCTGAGAAATTTCATCGGCAGCGTATCCATAAACAGATTCACCTACGGTAACCAATTGCTCTCGCAATGCTTGAGCTTTTGTTTGGTCAGCAAATTCTGGCATCGCCTTTTGGAGATTGGCCAATTCATGCTGCAAGTAAGCTTTCTGGGCCGCCTGAGTCGCTTCAGTTTGTTGTTGGTTAACAGCTTCCATCTGATGCATTTGATTCTGATAAGAACCTAGCGCTTCGTCATATTTCAGTTTTGCATCCATATAACCGATTGGATCTGTCTCAAACAACTCTCTTCCTGGCTCAATTGGCGCAGTAGCTAGCTGCCCGTTCTTTGCCTGTTCGTATACTTGTGCAATTTGCTGTCGCTCATGCAACAGGGCGCTATAGACCTGCTCAGCCATTTTCTTGGCTTCAGAGGCTTCCTGCATTCCCTTTTGGATGTACTTTTGCCCACTGTATCCTTGCTTCAATTCATCAAGGGTAACAACTGTATTCTTGCCATCAACTTTGACGGTGAATGACTGTTGCTCTTGTTTGTCTTCAGCTATTTCAGTGTCTTCGTCATCCTCATCGGACGTTCCATCTTCCTCATCTGATTCTTCTGACTCTTCATCGTCATCATCACCAGGTTGCTCGGTTTCAACATCCTCCGGCTCGTCCTCTTCCTCGCCTGGGGTAGCGGGTTCAATCTCAGACTCTACTTCTGTCTCATCTTGAAGCGCCTCCGACTCGGTGTTGGACTCCTCTTCTGGTTGTATCATTGATGCAATGGCTCCCTCAATAGAGCCGTCTGTACTGCCTAAAGTTTCAGTCGTTTCCACGGTGCTGTTTCCTTCTGCTTTTTGTCGTAGATCGCTTCGTCTGTAAATACAGTTTGGAATTGATCCTCGATCAAATTAAGCGCCCTGATTATATCATGAGCGCCTTTAATAGTCTCTATTTGAGACTGGCTGTTCAGAAAGACAGCGGACTGCCTATCCCGAATAATTTGCAAGATTTCCTGAAAGGTTTCATCTCGACTTAAATTTCTGGCTAATGCAGCCTTATCTTTTATATTCAAAATCGACCGCCGGTTACAGCTTGAACCGGAGTGCTGTCTGGGTATCTAGGCGCAGCTTGTTCAGCTTTAATTCTTGCAGTGTCAACTGCTGTGCCGTACTTACCTAGTATCTCAGCCGCATCAACCAGCAAATCTTGATCCATCTGGTCGCGCTCTCGGTCATCATTGGCAATAGCTTTCTGTGCGTCAATTTGCAGTTTAGCCATGTCAGTAGTCGCCTTAGACTGGGCTTTAATCTGCTCAGCCTGGACATATGCTTCTGGCTGAGTAAGTTGCTTTTGACCCTGCTGCTGCTGCTGTTGCTGCTGTTGAATCTGCTGCTCAACCTGCATATCCATAGGCATAAAGTATCGCTCGGCGTTGGTAAGACCATTTATGGCCAACATATCGGCCAAAGTGTTTCTTATCTGAGTCATTCCAACCAAACCGTTTCCTATACCATACGTCTGGAATACCTGCATTTGAACCTGCAGCGCCTGCTGTAAAGCAGCCATTTTTTCGCCGTCTTTGCCCGTCCCAAGACCGACATTAATCCTAACGTCCATAGCCTTGTCCCACGACCTGGGATCTATAGGCTCATATTGTCCGCCCGTAACGCGCATAATTGTGGCTTCGTCACAGTTCTCGACAACAAGTTTAAGCATCAATCTAAACAACTGGGTCATTCCGCCTTCTGCAAGGTTTCTGGCCATGATCTCAATTTGATCATCTCCACCCTGCCTAGCAGCCATAATAGCTGTTGCTGTGCTTGCCTGGAGTACGTCAGGGTCTAGACCCATACTGGCTTTTGATATTCCGACTTTGTTTTGAATCTCTTGATCGTAATATTGAATAGCAGTTAAGGTTTGCCCTGCGACAAAAGGAATTGACTGTGGAGTAATTGCGCCAGCTTGCTTAGTACGGATAATGCCGCCGATCTCGTTATTCAGCAGGTCGTCAATGTTAACCTGACCATCAATAACTTCTGTACGAGGGTTGTTGGTCAGAGCGATGTTATCAAGTACGCCTCTAAGCAATGCTGTGGCACTGTCCTGGTCGTTAAGTATCAAGTCTGCAACAGAGTTACCATAGAAAGTGTGCGGCTCAGGATCGACCTCAAAGACTGCAAATGGCAAGTGGCCCCATAGCTCCATGCCGAGCATGTGGTAATTATCGCCACCCATAGTCAGCTTGTACATTTGGGGAATGCCAGTGCCGTCAACGTCCATCTTCATGTAGCACTCGGTAATCATAACCAGGCGCATACTAGGGTCAGCGTCATCGTTGTCGTTGTAGTCGTCAACGTAACCTGTGCGCTCAAACTCTTCCATATCAGAGAAGGTAGAAGATTGCGAAGAATCTCCAAGCTCTGCTACTTCATCAAAGTCAAAGCCCATCTCAACCAAGTCGCCAACGCGCATGTCTGTTCTGTGGCATACAGCGTAAGCGTCTTCCAGCGATTTAGCATTTGAATCAACAAAAAACTCTTCTGGCGGGACGCTTTCAAGCTTTAGGCTGCCCATCTCCTTGGTACGCATAATCTTTAGATCGTGCCGTGGAGACTCAACCTCAATCCCCATCTGATCCAGCTCAATCTCAATGCGCGTAGTATGCTCTATAACTTCAACACCCTCGTCATTTACAATAGCAGTAAATTCCATATCGTTAAGGTTATCAAAGCTGTAAGTCTCGGCTTCTTCTGAGGTATCCCAATAAGACTTAACAATACCGTTCTTCTTCAGCAGGGCATCGTGTATGGCGTCATACAGCACTCTGTAGCCGTTTAGCTCGTTAAACTTGTAGTTGACGTACTTGGTAGCTTGCTCGGCAAATTGGACATCCTGGGGCTTCTCAGGGATATACTCGACAGCCCGGTCAGTTTGCAGGAATACTCGCATCAGGCTGGGCTTGATAGCTCGAATTGCATCACGCACTTTTGTAGATACAACGCTAGACCGACCCTCTTCCTGGCCAATGTCCACGTTACCCTCGTAATAGCGTTGCGACTTCAGGCGACTAAAAGCAATCTCAGACTCTACAAAATCAACACAGTCCTCAATGGCGCTTCGAGCAATGTTCTGGATCTCGTCTTTCTCTAATGGTTTTAGTTCCACGCTTAGTTCTCCACTCCGATTTGAGCACCCTGTTGAGCACCGGCTGTTCTTCCGTACTGAGCTGCACCTGAGATTATTGCTTCCGCTTTACGCAAGACGTCACCAGCAACAGTCTGATCTGTCAGGGCTTGCCTTATCATTTCAGGCGATTCAGTGTATAAGATTTTTGCCACCTCTGACATCTGTGCATCAGACAATCCTTTTGCAGAAGGCACCATACTAACCATTAGCTTTGTAAGCGCCATTGGGTCTCCCTGTACGCCTCTAAACACATCCTCCATGGAGGTGTTTCCGCCCCGCATCTGAGCTTCCCTTTGCAGCGCTTGAGTTATAGATTGATTTCGCGGCTGTATAATCTTATCCATAGATATAGCTTCTGACGCTCTGCCTACATCTCGCAACACGGTATCAGCCTGCTCTGATGGCAATAGCACTCTTAGGGCCGCGCCTAATTGTACATCTTCTTTCGCCATGTTCTCTAAGGTTGTTCCGCTTTTTCTTGCCCTGTTGTTCAATGCGGCCATAGCGCCTGCTCTAAATGCTGCCAGCGCCTCTGGGTTTGAGGACAGGCTATCAACCTCAATTTCCAGCTCGTCAACATTCATTGTTAACGCTTTACGCTGGCCCATTTCAAACGCCTCGTTTTGCGTCTTCATCTGGGAGTACTGTGCGCGAGTAGATCCAAGCTCTGGAGACTCAACATCAATAGCCTTTTTGAGTGGGGATTCCATCTCACCAAAAGCTTCTCCGGCAGAGCCTTCGCCAGCTCTAAACCTAGCAGAAGACTCTTCGCTCAGGTTTCTACGGAGTATTTCTGCATCCTCAATGTTTGGCGCTCGCACAAAAGAAATCGAGCCATCTGCGTTCTCTTTAAACAGCGGAACAAGACTATCCCTCATCTGATACAGTTCTTGCAGCTTCGCTCTGGATGCAGGGACGCGTGAGATGACATTAAGCATTTGATCTGCTACTTCCTGACTTACAGGCTGCTTGTTTGCAAACACACCCTGATAGGACTCTCGTTGTTGCTGTTTTAAATCTGCCTCAGTTGCTGCTCTCGCTCGTAATATATTTGGGTCATCGACATCTGGAGATAATGCAGTTCGCAATGATTCCTGCGCCTGCCCGGTAGTGGCTTGACGCCTTGCCCCACTTACAGACAGAATCTGCGCAGCAGTCTCACCGCCTTCGTTTACCATGCCCTTGATAGCTGCCGTCAAAGTGGCGTTATCAGCCATAATACGGCCATTTGCAACATCAGCAATAAGTTCCTCAACGCTAAGCCCGGTAGCTTTTTGCAAGCGCAACAGCTCTGCCTGTACTGCTGAGTCAGCTCCGCCCATCTTTCTGCGGACATAGCTCATCAGGGCGCTTAAACCCTTTCCTGCGCGTCCTGCTCCAACCTCAAAGGCGGTCCCCATGACACCGCCAACTCCAGTGCCTTTGCCGACATCAACCAAGCCTTCCAGTGATGCAAGGTCAGCCTCCGTAGTGCCAGCGGCAGTCAACGCGCCTTCTATTGCTGCTTGCCCGGCAATGCGCGCAATGTTTGTGCCTGCGACACCAGTACCAACGCCAGTCATAGATATAACAATTGACGGGATAATAGCACCAGCCAGTTCCATCGTAAGAGCCTCACCGGGATTGGCCTGCTGGTAAGTCTTGAGCTTATTCCTTATTTCATCTCGCACTACCTCATACTCCGGCCCACTAGGAAGAGAAGAACGTATCAGGCCCTCAATTTCATCAGAAAACCCAAACGTCAAGCCTTGCGCAGCCGCCCTGATTTTTTGGCTGCCTGGATCTATCGCTTGTGGAACGCCCAGGGATGGACTACCTAATGCTTTGCTGACAATTGCTCTTTGCGCTTCATTCATTGTTTTGCATCCTCTGCCGAAATATAAGCTTCTCGCGCTTCTAGATTCATCTGCTTCCACATCTCTCTGGTGAGCTCTGGCGATGATTTTTGCATTCTCTCAAACGCACCGGCGGCAGCTTGGTGCCTCTTTACATTCTTAATTTTGTAACTAGAATATTCTTTTAAGCCTGAGCCTCCTAACAGCATTTGCACTTCAGGCATTAACGCATCTCTTAGCTTCTCTTGCGCTCTAATCTTGTTTTGGAGGTATTCTGCAAGCGCTCGTCCTTTTAGGTTAGAAGGGAAGGCCACTTCCATAGCTAACCCCATCTCTTTCTCACTAAGCGCACCAAATGTAACTGATTTGATAACATCAATACCCATGCCTTTAGTGATCTGACGCAGCTCTGCAGTGGCCTCATCAGTAGCAGGCAAAAACTTGTTAATAAAGCCAGTAAGTGCGCCTTCGTCAGCCAACTCGCCAACGCGATAAAGATCGCCAATGTTTTTGTCGACAAGCTGAAACTTATTAAACAGTTCATTGCCAAGTTCGAAGCCTTTAGTTACATCAAACTCTCTACCCACTAGCTCTAGAGCTGCAGCATTCTTCTCCGCTTCAGTTAGACCATAGGCTTCGGGAATATCTGTTCGAGTAATAGCGCCGGTGTTGGGGTTTTGTTCAACAGTAAACATTTGTCCTGTTTCTTGGTCAGTCTGTACACCACCAACGGTTTTACGCATAAACCCGCCAGCTTTAGATGTAGCCAATCCTTTTAAGACTTCTGCAGCCATTGTGGGGTTTGACTCAACCAGGTCTGCTAAATCATCACGCCCCTGCGCTCGCAAATACTGCACAGTTTTGTTGGCTTGCTTGGTGGCTGATCTTACGGCCATCATGTCGCTAGCGCGCTGCTGAAGAGCCTGATTCGGATTTAACGTCATCGAGTCAAAAGCAGCAGACAAACCAGCAAGGGTTGTAGGGTCTTGTAAAGAAGTACCGAGGCGAGACAAAAAGCCCGGAGGCTTTGGTGCTTCTGGCGCTCTTTGAGGCTGTTGGCTTGCAGGGATCAAAGGAGACATCTGCGGTTGCGACATTACATCCTGCCCAGCCCTCCCCATAGCGTTAGCGTTGCTGAGTATTGCCGGAACATCTTGAGATGTTACAGGCATAGGAGAGGACTGTTGAAGCATCGCCTCATCAGCACGTTTTTGTCTTTCTCGATCAATTAAGCTATCAAGTATTCCAGCCATCAAACAACCCTCACATTCTGCCCATTTGCTGGGCTCTTTTAATCAATTCCATTAAACCCATATTGTCAGCCGCGTTGCCCAAAGCTTGCGTTCCCGGTCCCTGCATAGGCGTGTAGCCCATAGGATTTGCCTGGGGAAGAGGAGGAGCGTCAAATTGCATCATAGGCGTAGCTGCCATGCTTGATGCAAGCTTGCCCATATCTAGAGACATTCCACCAGCAGCTCCTTTTGAGGCTTCTATCATTGCCGGGTTAAGATCAGGGGAGTTTCCAATATCTGCAATAGTAGCAGCGACATTATCAACGCCCGCCCCTGGGGTTAGACCAATTAGATCCCCCGCAGGAGCTTGAGTGGTTTCAATAGTTGCCTTGATGTTGTCAATTCCGCCTGGAGCAGCAGTCATGCCCATCATTGCAGACGGGTCATACATTTTTGCGCTTTCAGCCATCTTGCGCATCATTTCTTCTTTGTCGTATTCTGCACCAAACATTTTATAAGCCTCTATACAATTCTTGATAATTTACGGCTAAATAGCCAGACGGCATCTTGGCAGTCAGCGAAGGATCAAACGCCTCTACTTCTTGAGCAATTGCACCCAGAGTCATGCTGTTGCTTAGACCCTTATCCTTTGCGTCCTCAGTCCACTCCCAAGTATATAAGCCTAGACCATTAGGAAGCTCGCCAACGCGCTCTATGTTCGTTTTAAGGCGCATGTCAGACATTGCCCCAGCCACTTGAGTGCCCATAGACAGGTAGTCAAACAAACCTGGCTCCTTGGTCGTAGTTTGAGATTGAGGGATAGTCGAAGAGCCTAGAGCCTGAGACACATAGCCGATAGTGTCTGCTGGGGCGCCAGTGTAGCCAGCGAACTGCTGCTTAGCCGCGTCAATCAATTGCTGCTGCATTAGCTGCTCGATGTTGCCCTGATTAATTAGGTCTTGGTTTACTTGACGGCCCATGTCAAATCCTAAGTTGCCGATGTTAGCAAATTGACTGGCTGCTTGAAGACCTCTGTTAGCTTGCTGCTGCCCTGCACCTTGATTAGCTAGGTCAGCTTGCATGCGTCCAGAAATGTCTTGCTGGGCCATGTTCTGAGCGTTCTGAAAGCCTGCCTGACGCAAGCCGCCTACTGTAGACCCAAGTCGGTCGTAAAAGTTTCTGTTTGTCTCGGCTTCGGCAATGCCATGACGAGATCCGCCAAAAGCACCAGCTTGACCCATCTTGGCGCCACTTAGCATCTGCTCTTGTTGACGCGCCCGATCCATGTCAGAAATAGTTTGTCCAACAACTTGGTTCTCATATGGGTTTGTGTAAGCGCTTAAATCTGTGCCAGCAATCTGGCCAGCCTGGACCTGCATTGGCTGATACATCCCTGCCGCTGCAGTTCCTGCCATGCCGCCTTGAATGCCCTGCATAGCCATTTGGTTGATATTGCCGCCTTGATTAGCATTAGCCATCTTAGTATCTCCCAATTCTCATCGCGTAATCAGAAATCCCCGGCATGCTGCTGCCCGGAACCTGCTTGCCAAACAAAGCGTCATATTTAGCCTGCTGTTTTGGATCTCTTGCTGCAAGTTCTTGCTGAGCCTGCTCAAAGATAGGAAATGCAGAGTAACCCTGAACACCGCCAAAATCTTGCGCCTGACCTAGAGACTGCATAGGAGTGCCGCCGCCACCTAAGCCAAATGCTTCAGCCGCATCAATTTGATTCTGGAAGCCAGCCGTCTGAGTTGGATTAAAAGCTGCCAAGTCTGGCCCCATATAGGGTTGATAGCCAATTTGCTGAGCTTCTTCAGCCCTTGCTAGGTTTCGTATCGTAGGCTCTTTTGCCCACTCAGGAATTGTTGCTTCGCTTGTTTGGCTTCCGCCCTTTCCACCACTCATCTTATAGCTCCTTAGCTAATGTGGTGAACGACTCGGTCCACCCTTCGTTTTTTAAGACTCTAGACCAACCTTTACGGCCAGCTATGGACATTCCGTCACATCCTTGAGCCTTTGCAAATTGTGCTGCTGAATCATTCATATCTACTATCTGGTCCATTTCTCCACCAGCCAAAAAAACGTGAAATATTTTCTTTTTTGGGAAGATTATTATCTCTGTAACGGCGCACCCTCTTTCGGCAGGCCAAAACTGGTATCGCAGTTGGTGTATTCCTTGCACAATGTCGTCAAAATCGTGCGTTCCACCAGAATAATCAAGGGCAGCTTCGATCCATTCTCGACACCGAGAAAGCTCATCATCTATATTCATGCAAACACCTTTTATAATGCCTGATTATACCACTTATTGTCTTGATCTGGTGATACTAATGCGAACAGCTTCCGATGCAGGCGCAAATGACGTTGCAGCAGCCGCGTCTAGCCATAGATCAGTGTCATCAGTAGCCCAGTATAAGTTTATGTAATCGCCAGCAGAGAGGCTTACTTGATCTGTAATGGCTAACAGAGAATAAGCGTTGTTATTGTGTAAAGTTACACGCTCAGAGTGATCTACGGCAACACCATTTACCGCAAGCCAATAGTACATGGTTTTGCTGGCGGCGCTGCTGCTTTTTATTTGAACATGCCCCGTAATTGAATACACACCCGCTTCAGCAAAATCTATCCTAGTGCTATCGCTGACGTTTAGGCTTAACCCACCATTTGATGAGGCAATGTTAAAAGGCATTTTGTAGCCAGTGTTTATAGCAGCAGCAGTTAAAGTTACAGAAGATGCAAACTCACCATACCCATCAGCAAGGACAATTTGCCGCCACTGATCGTCTTTGGATACCACAGGATACCCGGTGCGATCCCAGAGAATAACGCCATCGTCCTGGGCCGTATCTCCAGCAACATAAAAAGCCAGCTTAGACTTAGTCCGAACCAGGAAATCGTTCAGCCTTTCAGACCAGCGCCTGTATTCGGTTCTACCCGCAGACGGTGGCCTTTCAGCTAAGCTCATCGACCGCCTCCAGGTACGGCATTTATTCTCATTGTGCCGACCTTCCAGTCAATAAGTTCAACGCCAGTCATGCGCATTCTAATTTGGCGTCCCTGAAAACGCACTCCGGTAGGATTTAACATCGTGTAAGGCCCGTAAGAATACTCTGTGTCAGTAGGGTAAAACCTTGTCTTAAAGGTCAACGTCACATCCCCCAGGTTGCTTTCATCCGGGATAACTTCGTTAACTTTCATAATGTCGTTGCCATTGCCAATCGATATAGGGCCGCTTTCCAAAAATGGAAGCATTTGATCGTGGCTAAAATTAAACTCTTGGTTGTAAACTTTTCCGTCTGGAGCAAACCAGATTGGATTTGTAAACACGCCAATATCAGTGCAGGCAGTGCGATCTAATTGACCAATGTTCCAATGATTTTCTTTGTAATCATAAACTACATATCTATCATTTTCATTTGACCCGCCACTAGGATAAAACCACCACAATTCGTTGTACTGGCTGTTATCTACGCAGTTAACCTTTGACTGTTCTGCCCGGTTAAGGTCTTTAAAGACGTAATCATGTACGTCACAAGGCATTTCTACTACGGCTGATCCATTGTAGGCAAAGAAGCCGTTGTAACCCATCCAATAAGCGCCCTCATCAATTGCAACGGCGCAATGCCGAGATATGGCGCCACAAGCGGTTCCAACTCTTTCAAATCCGTAAACAACAGGAGGGCCGCTGTAGCTTGCAACGTGAGCGTCAGTAGTTGTTAAGATAAGCGCCCTGCCTCGCGTATTGACTCCTAACTGTATTTCACCGGAAGTTTGAAGCTCTATGTCACCAGCCTGATTAAGCGCGGTAGGAGTCCAGTCGGTGTTGTCTTCTCGGTCACACCATTGAATTTTTCTAGGATTTCCGCCAGGCGCTAAAGCAAACAAAAACCTGTCCTCTGTAACCAATATTGCATTACAGCCAACAGGAGCGTTAGCAATAACAGCAGCCGGTGCAGCGGGGTTTAATGCCCACTCGTAAATCTTTCCGTCACTATTAGCGCAAGCAACAAGGTATTCACCCCAAGTGTCAATTGACCAGGTTGTAGCTTCTGCACCAATGCTGTTGCTCGGACGCTCAGTTCCAAAAAGTCCAAGCCCAAAATAATAGCCACCAAAACCAATATTGGGGTTTGAGTCTTCGGTTCCTGCAGCATAGCCAGACGGAGTAATATCTGTCGCCACACCAACTCCTGAAACATGCCAAAGTTTTTCGTAAGTTCCTGCGGCAAGGTTAGGATTTGCAGAGTTATCTACCCACGCCAAAGCTCCTCTGGCTGGAGCATTAATAGTAATGCCAACCGGGGACTCTGGGACAACAATGTTTTCTCTTTGCTGCCATCCACCAATAGGGCGAACGGCATTATTTTCCCAGCGTATAAAGTTGGCGTCACGCCAGCGATTAGCTGACTCTAAATCTGTGCCATGCCTATAAATGCCAGCAGGGATATCAAGACTTATTAAGGGCATTATTTACTTCCTTATTTATTTTTAATCCGCTCAACGGTTCTTAGGCTACCAAGACCAAGCATGCCCATCAAAACTGGCAGCATTGTACTGGTGTCAGCTTGGGGTATATCTACACCAACCCCAGCAGCTAAGGGCGATATAAGAAAGTTTACGGCAAATCCAGCAACACAAATCCAGCCGGTTGCTGGCCTCCATCCCGATTGAAACCAGTTACCCTTAGCCTCTTCGGTGTTTAACTTAATCTGAGCAAGCGCGATTTGCTGACCGTGACGTTCAGCCATAGTCGCCAACTCGTGCGCGATTTTTTGCTTGGTGTCGGCATCAGGAATAAACTTGTCAAGAAGACCAGTTACGGGTGCTATTAAAGAGTTAAATATACTCATTGAAATAACTTCTCTAAGAGAGGAGAGACTAGCACAAAAGGATAAAGAAGCCACAACCGCTTATCAATAGCATCAAATCGAGTATTGATCTTATCAAATTTGGCGTTGCCCTGGTCAAGTTGCTTTTCTATATTGGAATATCTTACAGCGCATTCTTTCTCATGCCCGTTTAGCTTCGCTTCCATTTCTCTAACTGTAGTCATTATTTTTTTACCGTAAAGATAGTGAGCTTACTCAGACGCTTTGCGAATGTCAGTGGCAATGCCTTCAACAAACGTAGCAGACCCTGCGCCAATACCCTTAGCGGTATCTGAAACCATAGACTGTGCTGAATCAATAGTGCTGTCTACAATCATTTGTGAGCCGTCTACTGCGGCATTAAAAGTGTTGCAGCCCATAAGGGCCAAGGGTAATGCTAATAATAAATATTTCATTTTTGTTTCCTTAAAGTTAAGTATTAATAGTGTTAACAGTTGGGCCGGAGGTGTTAGTCACAGCCTCTATTAACGTCCAGTTAGTTCCATCATTAGAATGTTCAACATTAAAAGCAGAAGCAAAATAGTTAGTAGTAATGCTGGCGTATCCGTTTCTTACTAAAATGCTTCCTATGGTAATAGGCGAACCCATGTCGTACTGAATCCAGTCGTTTATAATTTGTGAGGCAATGCGGCCACCCAAATACCAACCTGTATTAGTAGCGGCTGACCCCGACTTACTGGCTGAAAAACTGGAGTAGGGAGTAACATTGGCAGAAAGCTGTGGTATGGTAGGGTTAGTGCTAGCATCTTGACCAATAATTAAGTTTGTTAAATTTTCATCTGTATACAAGGCAAACTGTGAAATGAAGGGGCCAGCATTTACCGACTTTGTAAACCCAGTGAGCCGAATATAGCGAGCAGTTATTCCCCCAGCAGCAGACTTTCCATGAAAATCATTCATACTGACAGGGCCAGTAGCTTTATCAGCCAAAGCCCTCACTGCGCTGTCATTCATAGAAATCTGTGTAGAACCGTCACCGCCAAGTGCTACCTGAACCGACCTATCAGTTTCAGTGCCAGCAAGAGACATTGCTCCTGAAGCAGCAAGAGTCATTACTCAGCGCCTTCAAGGATAAGTCTAGCAGCTTCCTCAGCAGCCTGTTGTTCTGCTACAACCCAAGGATTCTCACTGGTGGTTACTGGCACTTTAGACTCAGCAATGTCATCAGCAATAGAGCTTTCAATAGAGGCAACTTCCTCTTCGCCCAAAGCATCCTTAGCCCAAGCCATAGCATTTTCTTCAGTAACGTCAGCCCAAGGAATAAAGCCTTCAGCATCTACGTTAGCTTCAAGACCAACAGTGCCATATCTACGGCCTCTATGGGTTGCGTCATCAATAACTTCGTAATCAGAAGCTTCCCAGTGTGCAGTATTAATTGCGCCAGTAGCTACGGTTGCATCTAATGCTACAATATTCCAAATTAAAGCCATTTTATTTCTCCATCTCAGTTAATTTTAATTCTAGTTTCTCTAACTTTTGAGTCAGCTCTTTAACTGCTTCGATAAGTAGAGGGGTTAGTCTTTCGTACATCACTGTCTTGTAGTCTTTACCTACCACAGAGTCAGTAACAATTTCCGGCAGTACAGCTTCTACTTCTTGAGCAGAGACACCGACCTCTACTCCATTGTTGTCTACGCCAAGAGACTGGGCAGTTTCGTTAGGAGTGTAGTAGTAACCGTTAAGTTGGGCTACCTTATCCAGTGCGTCAGGAATAGTTCCCTTAAAGTCTTTGAGGCGTTCATCAGAGAAGTTAGCAGTAATGTTACCTGTAGCCACTATGTCACCAACAACATGCAGTGCCTGAGTCGGTGCGGTAATGCCTATGCCTAATCTTTTTGCGCTAGTAAATCGTGCGTACTCTCCACTGAATCCACCATCGAAGGCGATACTATGTCCACCGCCAGTAGGGGAAGTAGAGGTTATTTGTCCTACACCGTTAAATGCCCTTAAGCCTACTAGTGAATCTGTTGAAAAGTTATTCCTTATATTGATGCCTTGATATCCAGCAATGTCACATGTTGCGTATATTATACCAATAGCATCAAGCTCACATCCTACAGTGGTTTGGTTCTGAGCCGTCTTCCCTACAAGGAAGTCACCTGTTGAAGTAATCCTAGCCCTTTCACCAGCGTTAGTAGTGAATGACATTGAGTTACCATTATTGGCATAATTAATTTTACCTATATCAAAATCACCAGAATCGCCAAACTGTATTGTTGCGTCACTGCTTGTGCCTGCTGTCATTCTAAATAAAGGAGTATTGTTTGTTTCAGAGCCTGTTAAACGCACTACGCCATTAAAGTTCTTTTGACCTCCAATGCTTTGAACACCTGAAGTTCTTACAACAGTGCTATCCAGAGCTATGTCATCTGCGTTAGCAGTAATACCATCACCGCCAATTACGTTGAGAGTTACGGCCCCTGTAGTACCGCCACCAGTTAAACCAGTACCAGCAGTTACAGCAGTAATATCGCCTACGTTGGTGGTATATCCTGAATCATTAGTCCACTGTGAAATGTTGCCAGACTTGTTAGTCAAGGTTGCAGAGCTACTGGCTGTCAGGTAAGAGGATAGATCGGATGGGGTATAAGTAAACACCCCGCTAGTATTGTCGTATGCTAGCCCAGTAGTTCCTGGCGATGCAGTAACCGAGCTTAAATCAGTTAGCGCAATACCACCACCAGCGTTAGCATCAACGTAAGCTTTGATTGATTGTTGGGTTGCAAGAGCAGTAGCGCTATTGCTTGCCATGTTATCTTCATCAAGGATGTTGGTGACTGTTACAGTACCAGTGCCTGACAAGCCATTAAACTCAACAGTACCAGTAACGTCTAAATTGCCACTCATATCAAGAGACATTAAAAGATCAGTATCATTCTTCTTCCAATATAGCTTTGCAGCAGAATCGCCAGTTCCATTAATTTCATT
>Ga0208814_1000447_pt1 | contig 26378 bp, 28 predicted proteins | sample MalvirAntarct_55_FD_184253 | JGI IMG/M metagenome (GOLD analysis project Ga0208814, IMG submission 184253) | Marine viral communities from the Global Malaspina Expedition - Malaspina viral metaG Antarct_55 (SPAdes) (version 2) | ecosystem: Environmental > Aquatic > Marine > Oceanic | place...
TAGAACGCTCGCTCGCTCGCACCGGTTCTGCATGTATCAGCATCGATATATGTGTCTTCATATATTTCAAGAATGTCAAAGGGTGTATAGGATTTCATGAATGTCAAAAAGTGAATGGGTTGGAAAGAGTGTGAGAATCCCGAGACACATAGTCCCGATTCTATTTATAGAACAAAAAGCACTTAAAGAAATAAATTAATAATTTATTTCTTTAAGTGCTTTTTGTTCTATAAATAGAATCGGGACTATGTGTCTCGGGATTCTCACACTCTTTTCCAACCCATTCACTTTTTGACATTCATGAAATCCTATACACCCTTTGACATTCTTGAAATATATGAAGACACATATATCGATGCTGATACATGCAGAACCGGTGCGAGCGAGCGAGCGTTCTACATGCAGAACCGGTTCTATCTATCTCCTAATCCTTGCACTCTTTTCAAACCCATTCACTTTTAGCAATCTGAAATCCTATCCACCCTTTGACATTCTTGAAATATATGAAGACACATCTATCGATCCCAATTTACATGTAAATCCCTGCCATGAATCCCCCGATCAGCACTTAAAGATTTCTCTATATGGTATAGTAGAGAACAATCCATACGATGGATAGCATTATGAGTCTGCTTCCCAACGATATCATCATGCAGATCATTCGCACCGCCGACGGTGGTCGGATCACACACAAGGAGAAACTGCTTCCTATGTTGCAGGAATCCTTACTCCAAGACGATCCTTGGATTTACATGCAAAACGGGTGTCGCGTCCATCTGAAAGGTGATGACAAGTTTTACTATGTCGATGACCTATCCGCCTTCGAGATGGACCGGAGAGAACACTACGACAGCGACGAAGAATACATGGACATGGTTCGAAACCGTGAAGAATACCGTCAAGAGTATTGCTAACCCCGATTTACATGTAAATCCACCCCGATTTACATGTAAATCCACCCTATGTCTGAATCCGATCAGCACTTAAAGATTTCTCTATATGGTATAGTAGAGAACAATCCATACGATGGATAGCATTATGAGTCTGCTTCCCAACGACATCATCATGCAGATCATTCGCACCGCCGACGGTGGTCGGATCACACACAAGGAGAAATACGGTCCCGTATTGAAGGGTATTGTAGAAGATCAGGGGTGGTTAGACTTTCGACCGATTGATACTCCGGATCACTATCTAGACGATCTGGCTGCATTTCTTTGCGACCGACGACACCAATACGAGAGCGACGAAGAATATATGCACATGGTTCGAAACCCTGAAGAGTATTGCTAACCCCGATTTACATGTAAATCCGAGCATGAATCCCCCCTATGTTTGAATCCCCCTTTTTTTATAACTCTCTAAGGATATACATGATCCCTAGAATTATTCACCAAATCTTCGGGCTCTTTGACGATGGGAAGACCCTTGAAGACTATCCAATCATGGTTGAATGCTCCACTCATAATGAGAGATGGTGCGACGAGAACCCGACTTATACCTATTGCTACCTTCGCTGGGATAAGGTGAAATGCGACGCCTTGATTCGAGACCACTTCCCCGAATACCTGCAAGTATGGGAAGATTTCACGCAACCGATCCAACGAGTGGATTTCGCGAGATATTGTATTCTCCATACCTTCGGTGGAATCTATGTTGATATGGATATCAAGATCATTCGAGACCTAGAACCACTCCTTCACAATCCACATTTCTTTACAACTTGGAATGATGACGCACGAAAACTTCCCTATAATGCAGTCATGGGGTCTGAACCCGATCAACAGGTATTCAGAGATATTATCCAACACTCTAAGGATTCCTTCTACGAGAAATTACAAATTGATATCTATCGAACATGGGTAGGACGGTTTGTCTTCCAAACCACAGGTCATTTTATGCTCCAGAGAGTTCTTAAAAAACACGCAATCGAAACCATGGATCTACTCAAGATTAATACTAAGAATGGGAACATCGTCTCTGGACCCAACCCCTTTTTTGAAGACTGGAATATTTCTTCATGGTATTAAAAGGTAACATATATGACTAGGTATCATGAGTTTATGATAGGTCTTAAGTTTTGAATTGTTTCTATAGAGACACCTATGGATTCTAGAGTTGGAAATATATATATATACTATCTTACCCCTACTTTTTGGGGGGTCCTTGTTGCGCCGATTGCTCTTCTGCCAAGATCTCAGCCGCAATATCGTAGATTGCCTTTCGGGGTTTCGATACCTTGATTAAAATGGTTGAATCGGGACTACATGTTGCATAGGAACCGTCCGGATCTGTGATCTTGATATTGACCGCCGAGATTCTCGCATGTTTATTCGCAACAAAGGAGATATCTGATTCAGTCCCGAAATAAAAGTCCCCTACCGCATTTGTTTTATTCACGACACCTAACATGGGGAGCGTTGCTCGATTCCCTGCGCTGAATCCACATTCAGACATGATATCACTACGAATCCCATAGTATCCATTCACCATGGATTTCGGGAGTTGCTGGGCGCGGATTTCAATCGACTTGGTATTTTGTTGTATTTCTGTGTAATTCGCCTGACCCCAACTCGCCTTTTCCGTTCCACCGGGTGCAACAACATCTTTGGAACTGATTAGTGCGGTTCCAGTCATCGCCCAAGGGTGTTCGATGGATAAGGAGAATGTGGGGTGTCCCAAGGGCGTCATCGCACGGACCTTCGTATCTGAGATCAACATTTCTGAATTGGTAGTCAAGACAGATAACGAATTGGAGTTTTGTTTGGCGATACGCTGTAAGCGATTGTTGTTTTTACTGTGGAACTGTGCATAGGTAAATCCCAAGGTCGCCCATAACCCTTGATCCCATGTAGATTCGTCATACCCCCAATCTTCGATAAATATTCCTGTTTTAGAATCATAGACTTCATAGGGTATCAAATTCCGATTGAGATTTTCTGGAACGATCGGGGTGACGAGTATATCTCCCCGATTAAATGGGATTTTACCGTCGTTTCCAAGATTATACGCGACGCTTGAGTTAGGATTCGTTCCACCCGTTTCATGTGCATTAATCAGTCGTGGATAAGGTTGTCTTTCAGGGGTAAAATCGTTATAGTGTTCGTAGGGATTGATTTTATAGACTTCGGTTCCGGGGTCGGTTTCCGTGGGGAAATCGGCGTTAAGACCCGCAATCGCCGAATTACCCTTTTGCACGGGGGTATGTAGATAACTCCATGAGAAATGATTCCCATCGAAGTTCAAAGTAGGTGAAGACGCACCCATATAGATCTGATTGAGATATTGGTGGAGATTGCTCTTTTTCCCCATATAGGTCTGGAAATCAGGTCCCCCTAATGTCGATGACGATTTATCTGGGACCCAGTAGGGTCCCGAGATATACGATGCACTCCCGTCTGGGTTTATGACTCCATTATTGACAGGAGCAGATGCAGCTGTGTAGTTTCCCCGAAGTTGGGGGATATCTAAATCTGCGATGGGAGACACATACGGGCGTTCTAATTCGCCGTTGTAAGGAATCATGGCGATTGTTCCGGGTGCGTTGAAATGTAAATCAAATCCAATCTTACGACCCAGTTCGATTTTATCGGTGTCTGCTAGGGGTGGTAAGTCTCCCCCTGCAGGATCCAAGGGGAATCTCAGGTGTTCGGGTAAAGGTTCAGGTGCTTTATTGGGATACAGCACCACCGTATATAGGGTTTCACTTTGTCGGAAGATACCGAAGGTTCCATAAGAATATCTGTCTCCCATTTGAACAAAGGAACCCACAGGAGTATCATCGTTTGTAGGTATCTCATAAAAAGTATCCTTCTGTGTTGAATCATAATAGGTGAAGAATAAGAAAGAGATTCGAATCAAGTGGGGAACCGCCGTTGCTAGTCGTAATCCAGAGCAACCCAAGGATTCATGTGCGATTAGATCATTCACATTTGTCCTTGCTGTTTCCGTCTGTTGAATATTTGTAAATTTATTGATGTGGAACCAACGGGTATTCGTGATCTTGGTTGCACTTGTGTAATCGCTGTAGGATAGTTCCATGTCGTCCCATATTTCAGGATATAGGTCTTGCGCTTCGATGAATGCTTTGAGATTCAGCAGGTTCGCCTTGGTGTAGGGAATGCTGGTTGCTAGGGGACCGCCGACCGCGTCTTGAACCACATAGGCGCCCCGAGATCCCGTGTATCTATCGTCAAGTATCTTATTGACATAAAATCCCGTTTCATAGAGTTCTGGTCTTTTAATACCTATCATTTGGTATTGATTGAACCAGTCGGTCCAATTGGTGGGTTTCGACCCACCGGGCTCTAATGCGTCGACGAAATCAACATATGCTTTAGAACTCGTCATTTTAGTTCCAGAGACATTAAAGGGTTTGTAGCATTCGGACTCAACTGTATTCGCCATTCCTTGCTTATAACTTGTATCCACGCCCACTTTTGCGTTTTCATAATCAAAGGTTGTTTCCTTTTTGATTTGAGATAATTGTCTTGAGACTTCTTCTGAGATAAATTGACCCGAGTTGAATCCTGCAGGTATGGTAATGGTTTTCTTTTCGATATACCTTGAATATAGGGGGGATTGAGTCATTCCGTTAGGTGTCGCATCTCCTTCTAACCATGTATTCTCGGGACCTATATCAGCGGGTCCAGGCATGTAACTCGTATCCGAAGATTGACCTTGAACATAGAAAGCAGATTTGCGACGGATAAACATGGTGTATTTTGTATTGTCATTTTTGGGTTTCCACAGGTTCATTTGTCCGATAGGTTGGATATCACGATCCCCGATTGTCGGTCCTTGGATATACGCGGTGTATAATTGGGGATATTCCCGAAAGTCGGAATAAATGAAATTTCTCATGAGACTCATTTGATTAAAGGGTGCTAATGAACTGAGATTTGTATGGGCGCGAAATCGACCCGTCGCTCGCGTTCCGGTTGGATTACCCCCCCTAATATTCCCCGATCGGACTTCAAACACCGGGCGACCCGTATCAATCAGATTGGGACCACCCCCTTTCGCTGGAGTATCCCATTCTGCAGCCCCCCAGTAGATACCTGCTACACCCCAATTATAAGGAACATCAGGAGTACTCCATGCGGAATGGACTAGACCGAACTCGGCGGGAGCATTATCGGAGATAAATCGTCGAACCCCAAAATAGTAATGGGACCCATCTGCATTTTTGTAATAGGAAACTCCGATGGTTGCTTCATTATCTTTGATAGAGATTGTTTCGGTGATCTGTTCGTTGCTTTGGTATTGGTGTCCTTGCAGATTATCTTCAGGGACGGAATATTCTAAGTTGGAATAAGTGAATTGACGATTTCCTAGGGTCGAACCCTTGATTTCTATGGTTCGCCCTTGCGACCCACACCCCCGTTCGTTAATGTAAGCACCATACATGGAGATCTTATCACCGGGGTCGATATGAACTATGTCTCCTAAAATTGTAGTCCATTCAGCGTTGGTTTGAGAATTAGAACTACTCAGACTCTGGTCTGATTTCTGTCGATTGCATTCGATGATGTGTTCTTCGTCATAGATATTCGGAGTCGGTGGTTCCATTATTATGTATATTATATAACTTTTTTGAATATAATTTTATTATAACCTTGTATATAAAGTAATTCATGGATTTATACGCAAGTCAGGGTTTGAATCAAGCGAACATGTTCTCGCAACGCGCTCAACAGCAGTCGCAAAACGCCTATGACGCAAACAGGGAACTTACTCAAATTGCACTCGGGGACATCGATACCAAGAAAAAACTGGTTCAAGGCGCCCAAGGAAATGCGGAGCAAAAAACAATCGCAGATAGTATTGTAGGTGGATTAGTCGGGGGAAGGGTGGTATCAGGAGTGAATCAGTTTCGAACAGCGAGAAATGCAGCCTTGAAGGCGAAAGGTCTCTTAGAAGAACGCAAACTCGGTTCAGGAACCGTGGTTGGTGAAGGAGACGAACCCTTGTCGCAGGTGGAAGGAAGAGCGGTGGTGGATACTCGCTTAGAAAGAGACCCCGATATCCCTGATTTGGGTGGTGAAAAGTTTGGAGAAGTTCCAGCGTCCGGACTTGATAGTTCGGTAGCAGGGGTGAAGGCGCCGACACCCGCTCCCCAAGTTGCACCTAATCCTGAAGTCTCGGTGTCGGGAAGTGATGAAGCAGGTGGGGCGTTGGATCGTGTCCAAGCGGCTGGATCGTCTGCGGTCGATAGTGCGAAGAGCAAACTGAAGGGTCTCGCAGGGGAAGTCAGCGAATCAGGGGCAGGAAAACTAATCAAGGGAGCAGGTGTGGCGGGATCGGCTGCGGTGGGTGTCTTGGATTTAGCGCAAGATCTCAAGAGTAAGTCTCTTGGTGGGAAGGGTGCGAATTGGGAGCAGAAGGTAGGGAATGTATTTCAAATGGGCGGGTCTGTAGCAGATGTCGCTGGGTTTGCAGGGTTGGGTCCGCTCGCCGATATTGCGGGACTTGGGTTAGGTGCGATAGGTTCGATATTCTCGGGTATTGGAGACGAAGTGTCTGGGGATAAGGCAAAGGAAGTGGCACAGGCGAATGTGGTCAAAGCACAGAACGCGGCTAAGGCGGCTGCGGCTGCACAAGCATCGACGCAACAGGCGTCCGCTCCGACGGTTGAAGTCAGTTATGGAAGAAGTGTCTAAGATTTAAAATTAATATCTATAGCATGGTATGAAGTGCTTCAAATATCCTTTGAAAAGTTATTTATCTCTACTTAGAAAAATCTGGGACTATACTATATATATATCCATGTCTCGCCACTATGTTCAATTTACGGACGAAGATATCGAAGTGGAACCCCAGTCCCCTAAGGCGGTGTCAGTCAAAGAAAGCAATCGTATCCTACTTTTGAAACTCCTAGAAAAAATGGAGACACTTGAATCGACCGTGGAGTATCTGAAAACACGGGAAGAGATCCGTCAAGAAGTCATGGAAGACGATGACGATGACGATGACGATGACGATGACGATGCACCGGGACCCGAGATTATCGATTCGTCTTGGTTTAAATGGACATAATAAAATCTATACAAGAGATATGATTCACAAATCGCATAGCAAGACTGACCTGATTGATATCATTAACTATTGTGGGATCCCGATTGTATTCAACCATTCGAATAACAAGAAGGAACTGCATGAAAAGATTATGATGGTATTCAAGGAATCGAGTTGTGTGATTTTAGAAGACAACCATTTCAAATTGAAAACTATGGTTCAATTGAAACAGTATCTCACGAAACCAAATCCCAAGAAACAACTGACAATCAAGGAGAAATCGGGTGTCATGGCGATTGCGAAATCTATCATCTACTATGCACAGAATGGATTCGACCTTCGTATGTCCCCCCACTATCAAGACACCCAAACCATTCTTGACGATATGTTGTATATCAAGGGATTCGGAGATATACCTTCCGTTCGAAGAGCATGTCGTCTGATGTCAAGTGATCCTAAATTTTCAGATCAAGTCTTCAAACCCTTAATCTCTCCCCAAGTCATGAAAACCTTAGCAGATAAACTATTGGTAAAGAAGAACCGCCCTATGCAATATACCTTCACCCGCAAACATATAGTCATCTCCTTTGATTAGATTTAAAGGTATCTCTTCTCTCAAGGACAGACAATAATGAAGCGAGACTCTTATACCCTATACATGTTTTACAAGGATCAATTGATTCAATCCTTTCAGTCGGATTATTCGAGTGGGGACGACGCCTTCCAGAACGAAGCGTTGGAGTATTTCAAGTATGCGTGTCATCAAACGCAGAATCCATTACAGATCCAACTTGGTATCTATGAAACGGGATTGAAAGATCTGATAGCGGACATGCAGAAGGGTTTGACACTCTCGATTACCGATAGGTCGGTGCTGGGACTCTCCTTTCTGATTCTATGGAAATTCGGTAGGATCCCGACTGAGAATCTTATCGTTCTGAAGAATAAGAAGTGTCGTTTGAAAACGGGGAATAAAATAATAGAGAGTCTAAATGACTATCCGGAACTACAACACAGGGTTCAAAAACACTCTGCAGACCGATTTGCGACAAGGTCTCGGAGCAGAAAAAGCAAGAAAAAGCGGTTTTGAAGAATACTTTGGGCGCTTATCCAAGACAGCGACATATGATTCTTTTGATTTCACAAATGATTCTTTCTATGTGGAACATAAGGAACGAAATATTCCATTTGGTAAATATGATTCGCTGTTTTTCGATGCGATTAAGTTTCATGAGTTTCAGAGACTGAAGACTTTAGAACCACACAAGAGATTTGTCATCATCTGGACATGTCTAGGTAAATCCTTTTTTTGGGAGTTTCAGGAAAACGATGAAGACGAACAGGGGAACATCATCTATTATTTTGAAAACAAAGTAATTGACCGAAGACGGGGACAAGGTCTCCAGACACAGGGTCTATGCAAAGTTTTCAACAATCATATCAAACCCCTATCCGATTTCAGATAGATTTATAAGTGCGTCCTTTGTTTTTTATACGAGATATATCATATATGTCTTATCACAAGTTTTTTATCAATCTCTTACGATGTGAAGACCGTGCGAAGAACTTCGATAGCAGTTGGACGAGATCTCCCGCTGTGGATTATCAATTGCTATCGGACGATCATGTTATGTTTGAGCGCATGGTTTCCTTCTGGAACTTGAATCCCCACGAGCATCGAGCGAAGACCGCTTGTTTCATGAGTCATTACAACATCTTACGGAAAATCGCCGAGCAGAGATTAGTCAATTGTATTGTTGTGGAAGACGATGCGGTGCAAATGAGCGAACTCCCTGAACCAGAGATGCTAGGAAATGAGTTTTGTTATTTAGGGGGATATTTCTCGAATATGAAACTAACCAAGGGAGCGTTGAAAGAACGGGTTCCTTCGAAACCGGGTCTGAATGAATTGAATCGGGAGACACATAGAATGCTTATGTGTGTGTCTTACTATATTCCCCACTATGAAATCGCCCAGAAAATCATAAACTACATTAATACCAAAGCACGGGTCCGTGCGATAGACTGCATGGCGCACTCCTTCCCTGTTCCTATGAATTATTTCTACCCAGCTGTCTTCGTGGAAGGACCGGGTCAATCCACGATTCGAAAAGAAAAACGAAAACACCCTACAACTGAATATTTACTGAGATAGATTAATCTAAAAATAAAGAATAAATCAAGTTGGGGGGGATCCTGTAGCGGTCATCGAGCGTGGATCTCTTTTTCACAGTCTCTAACCTTGACTCCGCTTGGAGTAATCGTTGGGTGTTTCCCAGATTGGTTTTATGAAGAGATCCCACCATGTTTCCACAGGTCCCCGTTCCATCGCACTTTAAAGGAATCCAATCTTGTTTATTGGTCCAGATTCTCGTTCGCTTTCGATATCCCCAGTCGCAATATCTGCAGTAATCAATATCGTAAAAGGGGATTGATTTCATATACTCTCTTGACTTCAGTTTCCCGGTTTGGGGGTTTTCCATGAACCAGAGTTCGGGTTCGAAATACTCGATGATCTCTAATGCTTTCTTCACTAAGGGATCCCCGATTGATTTCATATTGTCTTCTTGTATCTCTTCCGTAAAGATCTTCCCGTCCCGCATACGACCCATGAAAGCATCTTGGAGTTTGGAGAAACTGGCGCAAGGTGGAGACGCCCAGATGAGATCAAAGGAGTCCTTGGGATAGGTTGTGTAATCCCAGTCAAGGATAGAGACAGTTATATCTGCTCTCCCGTCAATATCAATCGAGAGAGTGTCAATCCCTAGTTCCTTGCAACACTTACCGACGGAACCAGTTCCAGAAAAGAGTTCTAAACAACGCACCATTTATCTCCCTTAGCTTTTAATTATAAAATCCAAAGGTAATTGATATTTTAGCAAATAGTTTAAAGAAATAAATGTAGATGTAGGTATATACTATGGAAGCAGTTGGTAAGGAGATTCATGCGTTTCGTCCCCACTTGAAGGAAAGCACGATTAAGGCGTATGTGTCTGCTTTGAAGAAACTTCAGAAGCGGTTCGAGACGGATTCCTTTGACTTCCTAGACGATCCGGAATCGGTGAAGGAGAAACTTACGCAGGGGGAGAAACCCTTAGCATATACAACCGTAAGGAACATCTATACGGCGGTGATTATCTATCTCCTTGCAGTCAATCATGACGCATCGAAGGATAAGGTGATTCAGACTTATAAGGGGTGGCAGGACGAATATAACACCCAGTATCAGGACCAGAATAAGACCGGTGTGATTTCAGACAAGCAGTCCCCCAATTTCATAACCAAGGGGGAATTGGAATCATTCATTAAGGACATGAAAAAGGATATCAAGAAGGACCCCCAGATTTACATGGTCTATACTATGTTCTCGATTCTAGCAGAGATTCCTTTGAGAAATGATCTTGCAGGATTGACGCTTGTCTCTGAATCTAAGTATGAGAAATTGACTGACGATGATAAAAAGCAACGCAATTATCTCGTCCAAGATAAAGCGGGTCCGAGTGTAGGTTTCACCTTGATTGATAATATCTACAAAACCAGCAAAAAGTATGGGGAAAAGAAAATCCGTATTTCAGGGAAATCGCCACTCGCGAAGATCCTTCGAGCATATATCCGTCATGCGGTCGTTCTTCGAGAAGGTGCAGTCCTATTTCCAATCACCACCAATTACCTATCGCAACTCTTGATTAAATATTCACAGAAATACATCGGGAAGAGCATATCAACAACCATGATCCGAAAGATCATATCGTCTGATAAGTTCCTTGATTCGAAACTAGAGCAGGAGAAACATGCGGATATGCTAGGACATTCGGTCGGTGTTGAGAACCTAGTCTATATCAAGAAAAAGCAATAATCATTTACCCACCATTTTCTGTGCTATCATATGCGCTTGTTTGAAGGATTTCCCTTCTCGCATGAGTAGTTTCATTTTATTCATATGCTTTAGCGTGTGATGAACCTTATGCATTTGGAGTTGTTTTTCCTGAGCGGGTGTCAGGTCTCGCAAGGGCATTTTGGGTTTCTTCATCGGTGCTTTCTTCATCGGTGCTTTCTTCATCGGGGGAGTCGAACCATACGCCATAGTTATAGTAGGGTTTAGATTTTAAGATAAATTAAATCTTTTTTTGTAATCTGCTATCGACCCCTTCAAGGTGGGTTGATTCCAGAGTATCCAGCGACTTAATGCACCCGCCGTCGTGGGATCCTTCCAGTTTTCTCGTTTCCTATGGCGATCAAGGTATCTCTGTTTCCGTTCCTTGTCTTTGTTTTTGGTGTAATCGCTCATTCCGGCGGATCCGAAATGAGTCGTTTTTTTGGTAAATGTAGGAGAGTCCGTGAAGACCGCCATGTATTTCTTCTTGGGATTCGTCGAAGGACTAATCACAACTTTCATTATGAAGTCGGTTAGATTTTAATTAAGAATGGATTCAAGCGTTGTAAATATCGAAGACACCGTCCCGAAGGCGAGCGACCCGCAGGTATTCGCAATAGGTTCTCATGCTGGTTGGACCGATAATTTCTCCTGCAGTTCCAGTTCCCGCACCCACGCCCGTCGCAACGAATATGGTTCCTACCGCACTTGAAGTCGCACCAACCAGAGTAAAGTCCGTGTTCCCAGTCGCAGTTACCTTATACTGCTTCCCGACGACAAAGGCACCCGCGGTCACATTCGCCGAGAGAGTATCGAAGTCGGTTGCGTTCAGGTGGATTTCAATTCCCTTGGATCCGACTCGACCACCCGTCAGACGAGTTCCGATGAAGAAGAACTTATTGGAGAGACCCGCTCGCTGTTCTCGACCTTCATAGGTGGAAGGAGTAATCGCATCGTCATTACCCGCGTATTCACCCTTGGTGACAAACGGCACAGATTCCGAATCCGTGAGTTGAGAGAAGAGTCGAGCGGTGTTTTTGATATCGGTGGCATATTCATATCGGTCGTTGTAGCGGAGATTGTAGGCAACATCACCCACAACTCCCGTTGCGGATACGCTGGGACCCAGAGATGCATATTTATTCAGAACTGTCTCTCCGTGAATCAGATCACGATTGAAGACACTTATGACACGGGTCACCATGCGGTTCGCCATACCGACATTCCTAACAACAGTCACAGGAACAGTTGAATCGATAGACGCCACATTCGACCGGTAATCAACAAAGGAGAACGAAAGGTCCTTGTTCGCCTGTGCGAATCGGTCCATTTCATCAGTCGCACCATAGAAGATATAATCCGCACAAAACTTCAGTTCGGTCGAGTCAATATCATAGGTGAGATTCGCTTGGTCATTCGCATTCACGCAGACGCGGTCTCGGTTCGGTTGCGCCCAAGTGAGTTCGATGTTGATGGGTTGGTCTATCATGTAAAGCGGAAGTTGGTGGGTTTTCAGGAATGGGAACAGGTCGGAAAGATCAATTGAATAAACTGGACTTGTTCGAATGGTAGCTGCGGTGGTTCCGTTCATACGGGCGAAGGGCAACTGCTTTAGATCTGCACCGGCACCCGAATACTCACGACCATTATCCAATCCGTAGGTAGGGGCGAGATCAAACTGATTGGCGGTGTAGCGGAATCCATGGTTCATAATACGCCCCGACATGTATTGCTCGCGTTCCTTATTGATCTCATTCGGAACCAGAGCGGACTTGACCGCGTGGAGTTGCGCCCAATCCGTAATTTCATTCAACACCTGATTTCCCACCTTGAGAACCGCCCGTTCAATCACACTACCAATTCCAACGGCAGGGGGAAGGAACGCGTCTGCGTTGGCTGCATTCGGAATCAAACCCACAAAGAGTTTCGAATGACTATGAAGGAAACCCTTGTTCTGAAGCGTGAAGCGACAGAAACCAGCGCGACCCGCCGAACCGTTCTGCTGAATGACCGGTTCCAACAAATCTGTCTCGACCTGCTGAGCGTAATCCACGGGGATTGCACCGAGTCGGACGAAATCGGGAATACCACCCTGAATCTCCTGCTGTGCTGACGCTTGGGGATCCGTATCGACTTGACTTTGAGAACTCATATTTATAAAGACACTTATATCTTTATAAATTATTAAAAAAAACTATAATTCTTAAAAGTGTAGAAAATATCATTTCAAATAGAAGAATCCATCTGTGGTGACGCCAACGAATATGTCTTCCGGTTCGACTTCTTGGACCATGGTTGCATCAAGAGTTTTATCTTCCACTAGGATCTTAGAACCTGTGTGAAGGGTGGGTGGTTTCCATGTGCTATCTACTTCGATATCCATTCGTTGCGCGAATCTACACAATTTACTTGAGAGATCATATCTAATCTGACTTTCAAGGATATATACGATTTCATCTAGAAATCCATGATCTTCGGATATCGCGTCCATCGTTATAGTGTGTCTCTAGATTTAAGTTTGTGATTCAAAAGTATTAAAATGTTTATGTTTCGGTTACTGGAGCACCTGCACTCCCTGCTGAGACCACAGAAGGGTCGCCTTGGATTTGATGAAGATATAGACACTCTGGGGAGAATCACCCCCGATATCGGATTCGATACTCAAACCGAACTGCTGAGTTGAGAAATCCTGACCGCTGTTAAACTGCGAGTAGCGGACACCGACACCAAAGAGCGGACCCCCGTCTGGTTGATGGGTGTAGTCGCCAGCCGCACCCGTATTCGTCAGGGTATAATCGCGATTGATATTCATGGCGGACGCGGAAGTGCGGTCCAGTTGATATTCAGGGATAATGGATTCTAGGAATTGTTTGACAACTTGGGGATCCGATACCGTGGTCTGGGTTTCCGTGGAAATATTGGTTGTGACATCGAAATCCATAGGGTATTTCTGACCGCCCCGAAGGAACTGCAAACGGGTCAGTTTCGCAAGGGCGCCCGTTGTGTCCTTGGCGGGGTAAGTCGTGGCGAGACCGTTCTGTTGCATGGTGTTAATGTGGGTGCTAGGTGTGAAGGTGACAAAGGCACTCTGCACATTTTTCAGGGCGAGAGAATACTGGAGTTGAGCATTACTGGTGTTGATGCTGGTGTAGAGAGACGTGATCGTATTGTATTCCATGCTTCCCTGCGACTGTGCTGACATTTGCGCCATCTGGTCCGAAGGAATATCCATGACTTCACAGGTCAGTTTCACATCGGAAAGACGATAATGAGCCGCGGAGATGTTCGTAGTCGGTGCAGAGAGAGACCCGTTGCTCGAGAAGAGAACCTGCGAATCAGGGGCAAGGTGAATCTCTATCTCAAGAGAACCAAATGCTCCCGGCATAAGATTTACCATGTTTCCACCACTTAGGAATCCAGAAGGCAAATGACAACTGAAGGACTTCGCCTGAGTTCCAGCCGCGTTATTCACGACGGACGCAGTCGCCATAGCCGCACGATTCGGCATCGTCAAGCATGTTGATTCAAGGTGTCCCATGAGATCCTGACGCGACGACGATACGCCTAGGTAGGAAGTCATATACTTATTGTAGTTCCGAATCGATTCACAGATCATCTTGCTACGACCATTACGGACGATCAACTGATCCCACAGAGCAAACACACCCAGACGACTATCCATCTGGACCTGCGGGTCATCGGTCGCTAGGACGGGTGTCGGCGGGGTCGCATTATCGGAAAAGACACGCATATCACCACAAATACGGATAGAGCGTGGATCCAGCATACCATTCTGGGCTGCAATTGTAAAGGATAGCACGGGGAAACCATTTTTGAAAGAGATGACCCCATCGCTTGGAATATTGTCGGGTCGAATTTCTAGGTACCTACTCGTCATTCTATATTTATAATATTCACTATAAATATATGTTGAACTCAAAAAAAATAAACTTTTATATTAAATGGCAACCTATAAACAGAAGTTCAATAAGAAGCATGGGCAACCTTTATCGCAATCGAATAGTCTCGTGCAGATTGCGAAACTGAGTGGATACAGAATCTCAGGGATACGGACTATCTTCAAAAAGGGGATTGGTGCTTACAAGACCAACCCGCAATCGGTCAGACCGACTGTGACTTCTCCTGAAGCATGGGCATATGCTAGAGTGTATGCGTCTATGGATAAGTCTTCCAAAGCATATAAAATCGATAAGGTCCATTTGAAGAAACGATAAGTGCTTAGAACTCCACCTGCACGGCACCATTACGGATAATGAGTTTCCTTACATGATATACGAAATTGTTATACACCTTATTTTTTGTCGGGGCGAAATCGCTGTCTTCATAACGGAGCAACACTTGAAGATCCTTGTTTCGGATATCCGCGACTCCGCTCTGAAGACCAAAGGACCGACCAATCAAGAAATTAGACTGAAAGGCTGCAAAGGACCGTGGATCCACTCCCGCCTGACCCAGCGCCTTCTCAAGTTCGAATAGGTGGAAGGCATCGATGCTCTGGCGAGTCGCCATTTTCTTTGTGCTGACGGGGCGACTGGGAACAAGGACACCGCCGATTAGGAACTGGGAACTTGAGAGTGCATCGCAGATACCGGTGTATCCAGTTCGAACACTCGTCAGAGTGCGATCCATAAGGTCAATCGAAGTCGTTCCCGTTCCGCCACCCTGATACGGTCCAATCTGGTAAGTTCCCACACCTGAAATCTGATCTCCCGAAGCATAGACAGTTGAATCCGTTGGCATGATAACCAGAGATTTCGCCCGAGAGTTATTCGCATGTAGATTGTAGGTCACCTGACGCTCCGAAGACAGAACCGAATGTTTGTGATTGGTGACTGAATAGATATCGAGTTCAATCGATTTCCCTTCCCGTGCTTTGGCGAGCATACCCGCTTCATAGGAAGGATCCAGATGGATTTCCTGAACGACCAGATTGAAGTTGGAGACCGTGTAAGACGCACCATAGGATTGGGAGACCGCCCCGAGTTGTGATTGGGCTGCACCGCCACACGCCGAAGTCGATACCATGACCCAACCGTCGTTGATAATCATTCCCGCACCACCAGCGACCGGATTATTGACATCGGCGGTTAGTTTGACCCGAATGAGCGCACTTCCCACGGGGTTTTCAATCTCGGCAATTGTCATCACCCCCGTCATGTTATCATAGGTTTCAGGTTGGTCGTTCCTTGCGAAACGGAAAGTCTCACCCACGACAAAGGGAAACATAGAGACATCTCCCGCAAGGTTATTATCATTCGATACATAGAAACCAGCTGCACCGCGATTGGTTCCATCATTCGTCCAATTACTCGCACTATCTCCGCTAATGGAATCAAAAAATGGATTCCTAGGGAGACGGACCTTCGCAGACACAGAATCCATCTGTTTCAAAACCTGCTGTGCAGGAGCGAGATCCCATTCAAGGTAGAGACCCTGAGTCATGAGAACAGGGAAGATCTTATCACCGAAGACACCCGAATGAATCGGACAACAGCATTTCGCGGTGGTGAAGTCGGTGTCCGCCCAATCGGTCGCGAGAACGGTTCCCTTCTCGAGCGCCTTGAAATACGGATTCTGCTTGAGTTCCGTCAGGTGGGATTGACTGGTTCCGGTGGTCCCCCGAAAGCGGGGTTCATAACAGGTTCCGCCTTCAGTCAGAGCACGACTTCCCCGAAGTGAATCGTCTGTATCATAATCATACTTGATTGCGCATACAGCGTTGTAGTCATTTATCTCTTCAAGCATGTTTCCGCGAGTTCCGTCCCAGATTCGCAGATTACGAAGACAGGCGGATCCGCCCATGTGATCCAACTGGAGTCGGGTCGGGGGAGCACCCGCCGGAAGTTTGACTTTGACATCGAACTCAAGGTAGCAATCCTTCCCAGACATGAACTTCACACTTGGGGGAACATACAGGGAGATCTTCTGACCCGGAGTATAACTGAGACCATTCTCAGATGGGATACTCACACTTGTCTCACCGATACGAATGACATCATCACTTTTCCAATAACTTGACATTCCTTCTATTTATAAAAGACCTTGACTTTATAATTTAGGTTTTAAAATAACAATAAAAATAGGGGGTAGTCATATACATATGACGGATAAATGGACGCATGAATGCGAATCGTTACTTGCTGAATGGTCTGAGAAAGCATCATGTTATCGGTGGTTGCATTCACGAAGCGAGAAGAAATACAAACGGAAGTATTACTGCTTTTCGATTCCTGTGATTATCTTATCGACTTTGACGGGAACCGCAAATTTTGCGATGAAAGAGTTTTGTCCCGAAGAGCAACAAAAATTAGCAACAGCGGTTGTAGGTGGATTGAATATATTAGCAGGTATCTTATCGACGCTTCAGAACTTCTTGAAGGTCGCCGAACTCATGGAATCTCATCGAGCGCAAGGAGTCGCATGGTCTAAGTTGGGTCGTAATATCTCCATAGAATTAGCGTTGGATCCTGAGAGACGACAACCCAACGGGGATTTCTTGAAACTATGTCGTGCAGAATACGACCGATTGATTGAACAGAGTCCCATGATTGATGATGATATCATCAGTCAGTTCAAAAGTAAATTCAAGAATTATAAGGTCTCGAAACCTTCCGTCTGCAACGGATTAGATAAATGTGAAATATACAAGATTAAGAAAGAAGACCCCAAAGATTTGGAACCGAAGGTACCTTTGGAAGACACCCCAGATGCGGAATTATCATCGGTCGTCCCTTAATATTTTATAGACTCTCAATATGTCTTGTGTCTTTCAATATCAAGAATATATCGATAGACAAATGAAAGAAAATAGAGAACAGCGGGTCCATGAACGAATCCAAACCATACTTAGAATCAAGGCACTCAATCTACCACCGGATATCACGAAAGGTCTCATACTTACTTACAAGTATGATATCTTAGAAGCAAAATGGAGACGGAGACATCGTGTCGTGATGGTTCAGGTGCGATCGATTCTCGTATCCAAGCACACAAGCGGGTGCAATATGTCTTCAGTTAAGATTCCTGCATGTTCGCGCACTTACTCGCCATCTCATACATCTTGACTGCATTCGCTTCCGATGCTTCCGCACTCGCGACTCTCCTTCGGAGCGCCAATATCTCGGACTTATGTTTTCTCTCAAGATCAAGCATCTCTTCAGCATGCTTGTATTCTTGGTTGCGTTGAGCGTCCTTCATATTTTGGTTGTGTTCTTTATTCGTGATACAATCTTCCCGTAGGTCTTCAATCTCTTGTGCTAGTTCGTCGCTTTCTGCTCGGATCCCATTAACGATCTTCCTGTAGGTCAGAAAGGGCATCGCCTTCTCTTTGAGATCCTTGGTGCTATACCCAACTCCCTTATCCACATCATCTCTTAGAGACCGTTCCCACGAGTCCAGCGTATCGATGGAGTTGAAGAGCGCCATGAATAGGTCAGCACAACCTACATTCTTGTTCTGCTTCCAGACATTCATAAACTGTGATCGGAGTATCCTTCGCCTGTCTCCCTTCAAATTGAGAAAGGTATCATTCACCATGTCGAACACATCTGCTTTCTCGTGCTTATCTTTCAAGTCGTTAAATTCCATATGCTATACCATATATATTATCTTTAAGTCATATATCAATATAAGTGTTATGACTATTCATACAGATAGAATAGAAAATAGGGTATGTTGAAACAGTATATATATATGTGGTGACCACCAGATTACTAAGGTGTCCCTATAGCAATAATTCAAAACTTCAGACCTATCATAAACTCATGACCCCCTACCATATATACTGTATCATATAACCACTTTTGAATCTATCTCCTAATCCTTTCCCTTTGATTTTCCCTTTGATTTTCCCTTGGGTGTCACCTTAGGTTTCGCCTTTGGATTTCCCTTGATGGGGTCGAAGATCTGTTCCGGCATAATCTTACGAGACATGACTTCTGGAATAATGACGGGAGTGAATCGACTAAGCGCAGGTTTGTCGGAATCATTCTCCTTCACAACTTTGGTTCGTTTCTTCGCTTTCGGCATTTATTAATATTATTATTGGTATTATAATAATATATACCAATAAATATATAAATATGAGTTTAGTCGTATGTTCCAACCAAGCGGACGATGCAGGGACGAGTGCGGATAGCAGTATTTTCGAACCTTGGTCTTTCCGTAATGGGTTGTCTTCCACCTATACCATTCCTAAGGACGCGCAAGTGGGACTTCATTCATGTAAAGTTAATTTGAATGGAACCGCCACTCTCTCAGGAAATGAAGCGTTGTATCAATACTTCGGCGAACTATTGGATTCGGGTGGTTCCGCCACTTCGACGGATAGTATCTCCTTTTCAACCGCCCAACCGATTCTGACACCTTTGAATAACGGTCAGCTTCCCGGTGCGGGTCGGTTCAGAAACTACGACGCGTCGGGAATCGCTCAACTCCTAGAAGATCGTATGAACGATTGGGTCTTCCACCCGAATCTAAGGGATAAGGTAGATGCATTCGTGGAAATCGATGCTTCCACCAAAGTCTTTGACGGATATAACATTCAATACGGTCAGTATAACGACGAAGCGACCAGCACGATCCCTGATGTTGCTTCCACATGGTCCAACAATCCCGAAGACACAGGAGACGAACAAGGGGACGGGTTTCTTACCAATCGATGGGATTATCCCGGCGGGGTTCTAAGGGCGGATTACCCCAAGGGCGATGATCCCCCCGATAAACTTAACTGGAGTTACGCAGCTGGAACCTTTGCTGGAGTTGCACATGGAACCGAAGAAGAAGTTCAAATGGTCGCAACCGAACTCCCCCTATCTCTCTACAACGGGAAAATGATCATCGACATTCAAAATATCAACACCACTCAAGATTTGGACTGGTCGATTGGTCTATCCCGATTTAATGATGTTGATGATTTTGGGGAATTTGCTCCCTATTGGTATGACGCCGACAGGGGCGACGACTCAATCACGGGTCAGTTCTTCGATTACTCGCTTCGCAGATATCAAGGTAAATTATACCTACAGCAGACAGTCATGAATAGCGATGTCAATTTTGATATTGGCACGGATAAGGAAGATCTCTACATTCAAGATTTAGAATACTGGCTCCAGCAGGGGAACGCCTTGACGGAGATCTATGATATCGCGACTAATTCTCTGACCATTCACAAAATCCAATTCCAGTTGAAGGGACAGCAGATGAAGATCGATATGATTGATGATAGGGGTGTTCTGAAAAATATCTACACCTACATATCAACCGAACCCAAAGCGCGCCAACTCAAACCAATCAATCAAGCATGTTGGAATCTCCACCCCGTTCTGAGTCTGCAGACGACAGCTGCGAAATTCACAGGTTCCATGACTATCGAAACCTATCACGGGTGCAAGGATATCAAGAACTATTCGGTTGTCTCGGGAATCGTCTATCAAGTCAAGGGGGTTCCCCGTCCGACTCCCGTTTATAATCCGAACGGCACGAACGAAACTTCCCTATTGAAATTGGGTGGGTGGTTCGAATGGATCAATCTTTCGGGATTGTGGGAAGACTGCAAGGAACTTGAGACCCGGTATTGGCAGGACATGGGCGATACGACTTCGGGTCCGAATGGGAACGGTCAGGCGACTTATGCGGGGATTCCTTCAAGTGGGAACAATCGACGGATTGGATACAAGAACAACGCGAATGAGATTACGACGGGTTTCCAGAATGTCTTGATTCTCTCCCCGTCTGAATTGTATGCTAACACACAGGAAGCGAATGTCCAGAGAATCCTTGGATTTACGCAGGGGACGGTAGATGTATTTTCGGCGGTCGGTGCGGGTCCTACCGATGTCGGCATCAATTTCAAGTCAGACGGTCAAGCGAAACTAACGAGCAGTCAGTCCATCTTTGTCAGACTTGATAATTTCACCCAGATTACCACAAACGCATTCAAGGGTAATTCGTCAGCGATAATCGCCCACTTACCAAGATTCGACGGTCAGGCAGAGACCGGTAGGTTATACTACCAACCTAGCGAGATTGCATGGATCGATCTCAACAACGCCTACGAGCAGAAGATTTCAAGTTTCGACTTATCTTTCTGCTATGTGAATGAGCAATTCGTAGAAGCGCTCACGGGTCAGAGCATCGTGGTCCTTATGTTTAGGGAGAAACCCAAGTCAGGGGGTATGTCCATGTAAGTTTGTAATAGAAATATCACCTTGAAAACTCTATAACTCTATGAATCTTTCACTTTTTTATCAGTTTTTTTTCAGATTTATAAATATAACTATTTATAGTATATGCTTCCTAAAAATCTTCAGATCAGAATCGAAGAATCGCCCCCACCACGCCCCGAACCCGAAGTTCCTGCAGAACCCCTTGATGGAGTCATAGAATCTATCATGGTAGCGAAGGAGCAGGGCGACGATGATTTATCCGAACTCCTTCCTGAAGTCGTGGAGAAGGCGAGTCCGCGCGTCGAAGATATCTTCCAACTCCAAGAATCCCCGAAAGCAAGGCGACCCGCACCATGTCCCGCACCTGCACCCACCGGCAAGAAATCCAAACTAACCAAAACGGGTAAGGTTCGAAGAGAATACACCGAAGAGCAGAAGCAGAAATGTCGTGATAATTTACAGAAGGCGCGGGAGAAACGCCAAGCGAAAATACAGAAAAAGGAGAAACCGGTAGATCCACCGAAGATCATGACGGTCAAGGAACCAGAACCAGAACCAGCACCAGCAAGGGGACCTGTGGTGATTCCCGAATCAAAACCAGACCCACCCCCCCAACCAAGACCGATGTTATCCAAGCAAGATATCGAAGAATCCCAATTCAGAGCAATTGAGAGATATGAACAAGTCCGCAAACAGCGGAAGCAGAAGAAAAAGGAAGACCAAGCAATACAGTCGGAAAGGGATCGAGTGCGTGGTGTTGCACGGAATCACCTACGACCGACCCCAACATGGCAAGGTCAAGCGGGGCGTTTTAGCGATTGCTTTTAGACGCACTCACTCATTTTTTCACGAAGATATAAAACCATACTAATCCTTGAATAATCCAAACCTGTTCCCACGGTTCCGACGAGTGTGTCTTTGAATTGTTTCTCAAGTGTAGCATTATGGAGATCTTGAGCGTCCGTGGTCCATATTTCAGAATTAGAATGATATTCATGGACGTTCGCCACGAGAATATCCCCGCTTCGAATATTGACACCGATACCAAACGCCGGAAGCATAAACAATCCACCGTTGTAAAGACCATGTTCCAAGACGGTTAGACAGGCGACGCCCCCAAAGTCTCCTGAATCTTTATGTAAAGCAGTTCGGAAGGTTCGATTCACGGTGCAACTGCTAAAGGGGGTATTCGCAATACGATACTGCGGTTTCAGCATAGCACGATCCATTTGGGATTGATATGCTTCGGGGTGTGTCTTCCTATACCATCGACTTATCTGTTGCATATAGGGTATAGATTTTTCATAGGATTTCAAACTGCTTGTGGTATAGGAAGACAATCTACATGGTAGATTCACTCCAAGATTACCGCGTATTGCATCGACATATCCTATAGCACTTGATAGCACATGATTATTAACCAGCATTTTACTAGGAGTTCCGTCCTTCTTCAGATATCCGGTTCTAATTCCATTTGTATTGACTAATTTTCTTGTTTTCCAATAGGGGGAGTTGGGGTCGATAGGTCCAGCAGGAGCGCCACGACCCCTTGAAGGTTTCGCAAGTCTCTTAAAGTGTCTGAAGTTTTCTTCAAATCCTTTAAGTCGTCTCTTACGAAAGGATAGGATCTTATGACCGGTATCGATATCAAATATATCGCAATCAAAATCTATTTCATGCAAAATCCATTCGTCTCCAAGGAACTCTCCAGTCATGGGTTTCAGTTCAGAATCTAAGCATATTCTCGGTAGATATATCTTCTGAATGGTCATATATCACAGAGAAAGACAAAATAACACAATTAAAATAATTATATATATCATATATAAAGATGGAATCGACCAAGAACCCGATAGTTCGACCACCACCCGTGATACGGAAGGTGAAGGACATGGATCCGGACTCGAAGTTCGCGGACATTCACCCTTACCTTCCCCAAATGCCTAGTCTGCTCTTGATAATTGGATCTGTGAGATCGGGTAAATCAAATCTCATAACCAATCTCTTTTGCAATCCTGATTTTTACAAGGATAAGTTTGAAGTCGTTCGCATCATATCTACAACTCTGCACACGGATCAGAAAGGGAAGATACTTGATAAACATTTCGATTGTTCATCTTATTATGAAGACAGTATGATCCATGAGATCAAGCAATCACAATCGATATATAAACCCGAAGAAGACGGGGTTCAGAGACCCACCTTCGCCTTGGTTCTGGACGATGTCCTTACGAAAGATTTCTCCAAATCAAATGAAGTTTCTTTTTTCAGCACGAGATTCCGCCATTATATCGACATGTATATCATAGCGACGCAGACCTTTCGGGCGGTCTCCGGTCTGATTCGAAACAACGCGACCGATGTAGTTATTTGTCGTCAGCAGAACCAGAAGGAACTCCAGAAGATCGCGGAAGAGTATGCAGGTTCAGTCGGCGGGGAAGAGAACTTTATGCGCATGTATAAGGAGATACATAGCACTCCGTATCAAGTGATGTATCTCAAATTATCAGAGAATCCTGCTCATATTTACAGAAACTTTGAAGAACTAATCTACCCAACTCCAAGCAATCCCGAGAAGACAGGTTTTGATTAAATTTGATTGGTTACAAAAATATAGTCTAGAATATATATCATGGAAGAAGTCATCGATAAGAAGTGTCTCTGGTTAGAACTCAAGAAAGGTCTCCGCGAAGCAGGTCTCCACAGGTGCAAAGTCGCGGTTAGTGAAGGTCGCAAGAGAACATGGGTCGAAGGTCAGAAACCAGACAAGGTTCTCAAGGAACTTGAAGAGAAATATGCACATCATAAGAAATCAGAAGATCAGCATAAAGTAGAAAAAGTAGCAAGGATCAAGAAGCGTCGAGACCATGCGAGATCCCTAGGCGCCGTTTGAAAGTCCCAGCATAGTCGCTCTGTCAGGGTATTTAGTTTTAAATTCTTCAATCCGACCCGCTCGCTCGTAGTAATTTTTTAGGGTCTTCGCTTTTCGCCATTCAGCGTTTTTCTGGTAGTATTCCTTTTTTTTGTCTTTGTTTTTCTCGTAGTATTTTTTGGCGCGTTCTCGATTCTGCATCAAGAAATCGGGGTTCGATTCCTTTTGAAGGTGGTAGCGAGTTCGCTCCATGTCTCGTTTCTTTTTGTATCTTTCAAGGACAAGGGCGATTTGTGCTTCAGAAAGGTCGGTCATATTATCTACTATATAGTATAGACACTATCCTTAAGTGGTTGGTTATGAAGATATATGATTGACAACTTTAAGAATCATAATAAAATACTTGACAGGGGTATAACGATGGCGAAACCAACCGCAAAATCTACCGTCGCTCAGATGAAGGATTACATTCGAGCGAACAAACTCAACAAAGCACCCATTCCACTTGGAATGAAACGGGCGGATCTCATCGCAGGTCTCCGAAAACTCGGACATTACGACTCTCGGCATGACGGAGATGCGCCGAAGCGTAAGGCACCTGCACCGAAGAAACCAAAGGAACCCGTTCGAGCGATCGCTGACAGACCCGCACCGGCACCCGCTCGGGCACCCGTTGATAAGAAGGGTGACGAACTCATGAAAAAAAGACTCAAAAAAGATCTTATGAAAGCAGGGATCAAGGCGATCGGATCCTTCCTGAAGGATACGGGACGCGTCAATTCATCGGGCATCGGATTTTTAACAAAGGTGGCAGTTGTCTCTGATGCGGATATGAAGGATCAGATACGGGTTATTAAGAGTAAGATCAGTAAAGATCTCCTAGATAATTTGACAGTTAGATTCTTTACGACAGGAAACGACAAGTTTGACATCTTATATAGTTTTAGAAAAGATACAGTAATTTATGATTCACGGGGTCAGGCACCCGCACAGGCACCCGCTCAGGCACCTGCACGGGCACCTGCACCGAAGAAGCAACAGGTCGATAGAATCGAGAGAACGAAACTCACGCGTGAGTTCCAACAACAACATAAAACGAGCGTGTGGAAGGTCTTGACTCTCAAACCCACGGCGACACGGGAAGCAGTCAGGACTCGTGGGCGCGAACTCATGCGTAAGCATCACCCAGACAAGGGTGGCGATAAGGCGACCTTCCAAAGGGTGCAACAGGCGGTGAAACTCCTGATGGATACTTTCGTAGATTAATACGAACCAAAAAGTAGGGGTAAGATAGTATATATATATGTTTCCAACTCTAGAATCCATAGGTGTCTCTATAGAAACAATTCAAAACTTAAGACCTATCATAAACTCATGATACCTAGTCATATATGTTACCTTTTAATACCATGAACTGATATTAAAAAAAGGGGGATTCAAACATAGGGTGGATTTACATGTAAATCGGGGTGGATTTACATGTAAATCGGGGTGGATTTACATGTAAATCGGGGTTAGCAATACTCTTGACGGTATTCTTCACGGTTTCGAACCATGTCCATGTATTCTTCGTCGCTGTCGTAGTGTTCTCTCCGGTCCATCTCGAAGGCGGATAGGTCATCGACATAGTAAAACTTGTCATCACCTTTCAGATGGACGCGACACCCGTTTTGCATGTAAATCCAAGGATCGTCTTGGAGTAAGGATTCCTGCAACATAGGAAGCAGTTTCTCCTTGTGTGTGATCCGACCACCGTCGGCGGTGCGAATGATCTGCATGATGATATCGTTGGGAAGCAGACTCATAATGCTATCCATCGTATGGATTGTTCTCTACTATACCATATAGAGAAATCTTTAAGTGCTGATCGGGGGATTCATGGCAGGGATTTACATGTAAATTGGGATCGATAGATGTGTCTTCATATATTTCAAGAATGTCAAAGGGTGGATAGGATTTCAGATTGCTAAAAGTGAATGGGTTTGAAAAGAGTGCAAGGATTAGGAGATAGATAGAACCGGTTCTGCATGTAGAACGCTCGCTCGCTCGCACCGGTTCTGCATGTATCAGCATCGATATATGTGTCTTCATATATTTCAAGAATGTCAAAGGGTGTATAGGATTTCATGAATGTCAAAAAGTGAATGGGTTGGAAAAGAGTGTGAGAATCCCGAGACACATAGTCCCGATTCTATTTATAGAACAAAAAGCACTTAAAGAAATAAATTATTAATTTATTTCTTTAAGTGCTTTTTGTTCTATAAATAGAATCGGGACTATGTGTCTCGGGATTCTCACACTCTTTCCAACCCATTCACTTTTTGACATTCATGAAATCCTATACACCCTTTGACATTCTTGAAATATATGAAGACACATATATCGATGCTGATACATGCAGAACCGGTGCGAGCGAGCGAGCGTTCTA
>Ga0208814_1000448_pt1 | contig 26330 bp, 23 predicted proteins | sample MalvirAntarct_55_FD_184253 | JGI IMG/M metagenome (GOLD analysis project Ga0208814, IMG submission 184253) | Marine viral communities from the Global Malaspina Expedition - Malaspina viral metaG Antarct_55 (SPAdes) (version 2) | ecosystem: Environmental > Aquatic > Marine > Oceanic | place...
ATAAATAGGGACGTACTACTATTTGGCCAACTTTTAGCCTCTCTATAAGAGTAGTGTGTGTCTCAAGTCCCCTTAGAAACTCTCCATGAATAGAAGGTCACCTTCGGATTCACTATCGAATTCCTGGCTGACCGCATATTCGGTTACAGCCTGTAGCTGAAGGTGTATTTTATAACATTTCCGCCTTAATCTTCGTAATTTCTTTTTTAGATCTAATTGGTGTTGTCGCGCCAGCCCAATCGTGTTCATGATTACCATATACTCGTTGTCTGTAATTTTTTCTTTGAAATCATCAACCAGAGAAACTAAAGAATCAATTTTACTTGTCATTAATATATTTATATATATTAATAATGAATAATAATAACAAAATTCTACTGGTAGAATCTAATAATTCTGCGGGCAAGTTATATACGGATCGTCAAAACCGGAATGGCGTTGTAGGTAATAATAAAATAAATAAAAATAACGCTGCCTGGAATACTGATATTAAATATGGTATAAAAATGAATGTCGGGGATCAATTAACCATAAGTGCTACACAGATTAATTTACGAGGAGAACCTGATGCCAGTATGGAATTCTCCGGGGGCGACTTATCCCTGGTGACTCAATATGAAGCGCCATTAGTAGATAATATAGCAACTATTGAATATGGATATTATTTTACAAATCAAAGGCAATATAATATTAATCTTCCATTAATAAATCATAGAGTAGCCGGTCCCACGCAGTGGGACACACCCGTATATGGTTGTTGGGCGGGTGAAGATGTTGGAGCAAATAGTTGGGATTCGTTTTTTAATAGTTATCCGGCTTGGGGATTAGAAGGTGTAGCTAAAATGAAAGATATATTGACTACTCCTGTCACAGGTGTCACAACGGCTATAAGAGACTGTCCAACAATGAGTTGGACTACTCAATTATTTACCGATGCGACTAAGGACGATACTTATCTTATAAGCTCAGTAGTTACCGGCGTCCATCCAGTAGCCGGCAGAGATCTTTTGGAAACTGTAGGCAATGGTGTTTATGTCTCCAAGGGAAGGCGCCCACAAATAGGTTCAATGTATTGTGGAACAGGAACTGCCCCGGCTATTAGTAACGCTCCTTTTCAAATTGCTTTTCCTAGTGAAAAGAGGCTTTATAAAGTAAAGACTAATTATAAGGAATGGTGTAAAGCTTCTACTTCGGCAGGTGAAGCGCCAAAAGATGATTTGGATATAACAACAATTCATCATTATATTACAACTGATAAATTACCTTTGACCGCCCAAAAAGGATTTCAGACTCCTGATAGTGTTGCTGGTAGTTTAAACGAGCAGTTACATGAAAGGACTGGTAAAGCTAATAATTGGGACGATGAAAATATACTGCCTTATGTATATGAACATGATGCCTTATTCGCTATGGCCGACAAATACATCTTTGGAAAAGATAAAATTCTTGGTGACCAACTTCAGTATGTTAATACCAACTTAACTACCGGCAAAGAGAGAACAACTGGTGGTTATCAATGGGACGCTGGAACAAGATTAAAACGTAAAGCTGTAACTCAAGTAACCGATAAATTTATGAAAACTGTATCAACAGCAACAGGAAGATTATTAGAAAAAATTTGGATTGACCCAGACATTCAGGACCCCACGGGCCCAGGACCCAAAGCTGAATGGGCAGATTTTACTGCTGATATTCCAGGTAATACTACTGGAAAGGCCGGGTCGGCAGATAAAGGTGGTTGGCGAGGTATAGGATTAGCTCATGATCCTGCGGAGGACACGAGAAATCCTTCTGAAAATGCGGAGCCAGATATACAAGGTAGGTGGGGAGCAGATAAAGATGGTCATAATACCTACGTTGGAGAGAACGGTCGAGATATATTTTATAATGATTTATTGGTCGGAGAAATGGGTAGATTCAATGCTTTAAATTTATGGAATAATTTAAGGGATCGCGCCTTCAATATGGAGGCTATGATACGAGCAATGTTTCTCACCAGCGGCCGCACTCGCCCCACGAATCCGATACTACCCAACCCAGGATCACCATTTTACAATTTTCCTAAGTCCTGGAATTATCCATTTGAGAACCAAGACGAAAATGATGGTGTAGAAATAGATTTAAAAAGACTGTATATTTCTTCTGGGAGATGTGTGCCATTCGTTGTCCATAATTACATACCTCCTCCAAATTTGGAAAGCACTCCGCCTCAACCAGATGTAAATATAAATGTATTTAACGGTAAAGGTCAATTTGGTTCTCAAGTAGTGGGAACAGATAATTGGGCAAACGCTTCAACAACAACTATGAAAATAAATACTACATCTGGAGGAACACCACCACCTGGCATAGGAGATTTTACAAGAATAACTAATGATTTTATATTAAATTTAGATTTAGCAGTTGCTCCAAAAATACGTGGTTTATGCTATACAACAAATATTATAGCGACTCCCAGAAGTATAGCATTGGTAAAAAAGGCTTTATATTCGGCAAAAAAAGTTGGTAAATTTGCGTCAAGATCTCCATTAAACAACAATGTTAATGACCCGGAATCGGTAGCAAAACAATTTGTGACCGAATTAGACCATGGAGCTACAGATGATGGAGGTAGTGTAAATGTGAATTCACCATTAGGAACTCCTACTCCTGATGTTTCAGCATTGAAATTAAGTCTTCCATCTCCGTATAATGTAGTCTTGGTCTCTGGTGTCCCTGGCGCCGGTTTTCTTAATTATCAATCACAAATCGTAAATTGGGATTTGACACCTAAAGCCGCGCCAGTTCGTCCTCTTGCGAAATTCACAGGTATCCGAAGAAACTTTGCCAATGCTTCTCAAAATACAAGGCCACGCAGGTCAGAATATCATACGTTCTATGATGAAGAATTAATGAACCCGAAAAATGGCAATGTTACTCTTCCGACTGGCACACAATTTAAATTTACAGATAGTACAGGTAAATATTTTAAGCATCAAGATTTTTTAAGACCAGATGTAAAAGCTAAAGAATATTATAGCACAGAACTGGGACGACGTATTGATTTATTAGATGGAGAAATAGATAGAGGTGTAGGTATAGTTATTGTTTATCCTAAAAAATGGGTGGCTACTTCCACTCCGGCCTTGGCGGCTGGTAATTTTAATGATATGAACAGAGATCAGTATTTAGATTATGATGATCAATTTCAAACCCCAACTTCTCAATGGCCTGGAACTCCGAATATAGGTAATACTTTGCCAGTCTTTGGAGGCACGGAAGCCTCGCCGATGCCCAAATCTGATCTTTTTTCTCAAGATGACCTGGAATGGGCTAAACAGCAGTGGGAAGATACTCCATTCATAGCATTTGTGATGATGGGTGTAGATAATCCTGATAATTTACCTGTGGCTGATATTGATAAATTTTTACCTAATTCTCCTCCTGGCGATTTCTTTGGATTTTCAAATTCTTTTTCAGACGGCGAATTCGGAAAAATTATAAATACGCAACGTGTAAATCCTAAAGCTTATGGTTCAACTCAAATGACCACCACTTTAAAGCTCACTAATACAAGTTATGGTAATTATGTAAGTAAATTTAATAGTTTATATTACAATATATATGATTATTACCCTTACGCGGTAATCGGTGCTTCTGATCCGACTTTTAATTTTGGAGCAACAAGTGGTAGGTTCGAGATAAGCTCCCTACATACTCCAACTTATGTAGGAAATGGTGCTTGGTGTGATGTAGATAACCCGGCTGGTGCCGATTCTCAGGCGAACGAGGAGGTAGCTATATTAAACGGTAAGCAAAGTTGGACCAGTCAATTAACTTTAACAACTAAATTAGTAGGACCTATACCGTTTTACGGTAATTTCGGACTCAGTGGTGCGCCAGGAGATCCCTCTACTGATTTGAATTATCAAACCCCCCAAACCACTCGATATAAAAATGGTGGTGTGCCTTTAGACCATACACTACTTAATAATTTTTCCGGTGGTGGTTGGCTCGGAAATACTACCTACCCGCCTCAATACGCAGACTCTATGATTGTTATACCGTGGGAGAATATTGGTCAAGCTAATGAAGAGCATCGTATAATAACAAGCCAGTCAGGTGTAGGTATAATTAATATTTATGTGCCAAATACAAAAGTAAATATACCTAAATATTTAGGGACGTTGGGCGTTGAATCCTATTTAAATAGCCCTGGAGTTCTTCTATCGTCATGGACACCGAATTCTTATACGAATACTTTATTTTATAAGATGGGTTTCGAGCTGGAACAGCTTCTTCCTATTGCTCCTCAAACCCAGTCAAACTCATTTAATAGATCTAATTTTAATAAGTTTATTGGTTACGAAGGTCAAACATTAATGAATAAATCTGACAATATGGTTTATCCATTTACTACAAATGGTTATATAACAGGAACAATTAATGTGTTAGGTCAAAATCGTAATTGGTTAGGCTTTGATACAATTACAGCTCTGCCTAACACTGGATTGAAGCCCGCGATTTCTTCTCACCCCTCCACCAAAGAACCCGGCCAGTATAACCAACCAGGGTTTATAGGTTTGGGTTTGGAATGGGGTAATAATAGAACTATTAATCTTAAGCAATTACCGCCAACAGATGTTTATGAAATGTTTAGTATGGGTGGTTTAAACTCTGCTGTTCCTACCAAAATAACGTGCGAGAGTGATGTTTTAACGGCCAGACGGCAACCTAAAAAATATGATTTTTCGTATTTATTAATTCATAGTAATATAATCCAACAATCTCCTAATTTTATAGGAACAAATAAAATATTACCAATACCAGCGATAGGTTATTTGTCTCGTAACTATTCAAGTAGTGATTTCTTTTATTCATTCGATAGTGATTTTAGTTATACTATTGATAAATCCTACGTGATGAATAATTTTGATATTGAAATTCGCTTACCCAACGGGCAATTTGCCCAAATTGAAGATAATTCAAGTTTAATATTTAAAATAACACGGGCGAAACCAGCAATAGGGCCTATTCCTGGTCCTCCTAAGCCTATGACAAAAGATGAATTGACGAAACAGGAAAAGGCTGAATTAGCTTATTATAAATCTTTATTTAGTTAAAGGGGAGTATATACAAAATAGTGTTTTTGTATAAACCTCCTAAAAATAATCATCGTATAGGTTCTTTTTTTTAGCACCAGTAGATAATAAATCTGGGATTTTTTGTGGTTGTTTTTTTTGGGATTTAGGTTCTTCCTTTTTTTTTGGTTCAGGCGGCGGCGGGGCTGTTTTACGTGCTTTCGCATTTTCACGCTGGCGCCAGTTATTTTTAATATTTTTATATTGTTCCATGTAATTCATAAAACTATAGAATCCATCAACATTAGCAGGGTGGGGCATAGGAGGCAAATCTTGATTCGCTGCGCGCTCGTTGGAAAGTGGTTTGGCATGAATTGGTAACTTTTGCTTTTCCTTCACTGTAGCTCTGTTTTCTGCTCTTTTTTCTCTCATACGTGCTAAGTTATCTAATTGTTTTTGGCTGGCTTTTCTTTTTTTTTTCACAACTGGTTGAACATCTAATTCAACTTCTTTAGGTTTTTCAATAAAAATAGATTCGGCTTCATCAATAACCGGATCTGCGGTATTGACAATTTCTTGTACTTCGGGAGCTGGTATTTGTTCTTTGGATTCAACATTCGGTAGGTTAATACTATCCATTTATAATAAACGTAGAAAATATTTTTTACATTTATTACTTATAATTCTTCTAAATCTTCTTCAACTTTCTCGTCCTCAGTATCCGATTCGCTATCAGCGCGAACCACATTGCGCATCTTTTCAAGTGGTTTAAGACCGTCCCAAACTTTATGAGTAAATCCATTATAAGCATGGGGTGGATTTTCGGTATAATCTATATGTAAAAATTTATATGGTTCTTTCCAAACGTGCTTACATATAGCTTTAAAATTTTTATCAGAACCAAAAGAGCTCCCGAGTTCCTCCGTAATCTTGGTCATTTCATTGTGGTTAGAATTTCTGCCGAGGATTGCGAAAGTCATATTTGTCCTAACAAGCGGGTGTACCTCCTTAAAAACTTGACTGGAAAATAAAAGTAGGCCAATTCCGTAATGACGATACCTACTGGCAAGCTTATACACAAGACTACCCCGAGGAATGCCGACGAAATCATCTAAAATGATAGCTATAACAGGTCGGTCTTTTTTACGTTTATAGGATAATTGTTGGTTAATTATACTTTGAATAATACCATCTGAATATTCGCCATAACAGGTTCCTGGGAAACTTTCTTTCAAAAATCTACTTGTGTTATCATTCATGATAGTATTACTAATTATATGGACTTGGTCAAAACAGTCTTTATAAAAACTTTCTCCTAATAATAAATTTGTAATAATTGTACTTTTGCCCGACTTCACGGGCGCGATCATTAATCCCAGGGAACCAGTAGAAACGTCAGGTAGGTTTTCGTGTAGTTCTTTACCGATGTCCATTCTATCGGGATCAGGTATAACTTCTTTAATTTCTAAATCAGAGTTCATTAATATAAAGCAATATATATTTTATATTAACAAAATTATTCAGTAACAGATACATTTCCATTTTTAAGTATAAATTGGCGTTCTACTTTACCCCAAACAAATGTTATAATTTGATTTGCTGGTGAATCCTCAGCTCCTCTATAAAGGGTTCTTTGAAGTAAAATAGGTTTTTGACCTACTTGAGTGCCTGCTCCGGTAAGAGGGTTAGTAACAAGATCGACACCACAATAGTGTTGATGACCTGAAAAATTCGCATCACTAATACCATTGAGCGCATAGGATTGAGTGGTGCCAAATGCTCGGAAAGTCCTAGGAGCAGCGAGGGCAGAGTGGTCAGTTATTTGGTCAAAAGAGTATTCACATGAGGCAACTTGTAGCTCAACACCTTCAATTTGCGCCAGATAATTTGCCTTAGTACTTTCATTTACTACAGGCCTGTTAAATAACTCGCGGTCATTAATTCTTAAATTATATTCAGAAGGTTTAGATGTAGCAGTTGAACGATATACACCTAATAATTGACCATCAGTGGCATCTACGCCAGTGAGATAATCGGCCCACATAATATTTTTAACAGTTCTTGAAGAAAGGCCAATTTCGCGATTGACAGATTGAACAGTAGGAGCTGCTCCGCCTCCTGGTGCTGCTGCCCCAGGAGCAGTAGTCGTTGTAAGAACAAGATCATTGTACCCCATTTGAAGTCCTGATTCGCTCATAACAACAGCCGCCATTTGAGCCATACGGTCATCGGTGTAGGTTAGATAGTCAGCTAAAAATTTAACTTGAGTTGTAGCAATCCTCGATGAGCCCGCAGCGACAGCGTTGGCAGCAACATCACTTTGTACCCAAGAAGTGTATTCATCACCAGGACTCCATTGAATTTCTATAGATACCGGTTCTTGAATTAAATATAGTGGGAGCTGTACTGAACGCATCATCGGAAATAGATCTGATAATTTAATAGCGAATACTGCGGTTTCCTCTTCTAAAGGTTTAATTAGGTTTGTGAGTTGAGAGGGAGAATCGGTGTTGGGGATTCCTTGTGGTGTGCGTCCCCACGAACCATTCATAGGTTGTAAGCCGCCGTCTTCTGTATTAGAAGGTTCTAATCCATCTACAGTCCCTTCGAGAACGCCGGATTTCCTAATGCGTTCTTCAGCAGATTTAAACTGGCGCATCATAGTATGATAACGGCCGAAGCTATTTGTTGTCGCAACAGCAGTAGCACCAATACGTAAAGTAGCACTTTCTATAAAAGAGGCGCCACCGGTTCTAATAGGGGGGAAGATTTGTGTATCCGGGTATGTGGCGTCACGCGGTCTAACAACTCCTACTTGAATGGCCGAGTTGATATCTAAGATTCCTCGTTTTTCCAGAGTAAAGCGACAGACATGCTGTGTACACACAACGGGTTCTAAAATACTGGTATGAATACTCATGGTATCAACAGTTGCCATAGGCTTGGTTTTGAGAATATCAGGAAGACTCATTTAATATATACTATAATAAAATAAAATTTTATTAGATTATTTTTTGTTTTAATATGAAAAACAGTAAGACGTAAGTTAGCTCTCTGTTCTCTAAAATCTTAGAATTAATTTTAAGTTTTCTTTTTTAGGTAGATCTGTAATTTCTCATATATATGGATTTCGTTTTTTTAAACTCCTCGTGTTCTTTACCAGGCATGTGAAAAGGTTTCCTTGAAAAGGTAACATTACTACTAATATTTTTTTGACAAATAATATAAGCGCAAGCTCCCAGCCAACCTGTAACGGTGGCAAAATGAATAGCTGATATTTTGAATCCATTGTCTTCAATAATTTGTAGTCTTTTAGGTGTTAAGTTCATAACGCCTATTAATATACCTATACCTTTTCGTGCTTGACTACAGGCTTTAATTAAAGTTTGTGTTATTTTACTCCAAGGAGGATTAGTAATAAACCAGTCATATTCCTTATTATTCGTAAAAAAATCAATACCTTCGTCAATTTCGCAAAATAATTTAGGATTATTAGGAAATTGATTATAAAAATGACCACTTCCTTTACAGCCGTCCATTATAATATCGCCTATACCAATAGGAGTCATGTCAATACATAATTTAGCAAGAGCCACCGGTGTCATTTTAAGATCATTTGGTTTATGCTTAATTTTGCTAATTTGATTCATATATATAACATTAGATTAACTTACAACTCTAATTCCTTCGGGGGAATAAAGTAGGGTGCTGGAAGCTAAAATATATGTAAATAAGGAGTTAGGGTGCTGGCCATCGAGCTCACTTCTAACGCGAACAGAGTAGGGAGTTCTCGAATAATCCACCCCGTGCCGAAAAATATCTTGCCGAATTCCGAGACCAAATACTGGTCTTTTGTTGGCAAGAGTCATACCCCAGCGGTCTTCCCCTCCGCCTATATTTCTTTCAGGAGTATTTCTATTGAGGCCTTCATAGGCGTTTAGACGAGTAGCTTTACCGTCTTCTGTTTGAGCTGAAGCTAAAGTATTATCAAGGTCATTAATATTTTTAATAGAGCTTAAATAGGTTTCAAGTGTAATAGCGTCAATTGATGATTTTTCATTAGAAATGACACCAGGTTGTTGTTCATCAATGCGGTTTTCTCTGGGGAATAAAATTCCGGCTTTACTATAAGCTACCTCTTTAATTGGAGCAATTGCTGCGCCATTTTGTAATTTATACGTACCATTGGAAAGCTGTTGAGAGTTATTAACAAAAGTAGTTGGCACAATATTATGTATAATCGATTGAACTTTACTGGCACCAAGATTAAGTGATACAGTTTGGTCACTGCTATTTATAACACTGTATAATGACGAGTAGGCATTGTATTGAAGAGCCCCATTAGAGGCATTATTCATCATTTGTGCCCCTTCTTCGTCTGGCACCAGTAAATCGTAAGTTAAATGAACGTTTGAAAGCGTATATGAGAAATCACCTATTTGAGCGCCACCCGCAGCGGAGCCCGATTGAAGAGTTTCGACTGCCTGTGGGTCGGTTGCTTCTCCTAATAACCATGGTTGTAATACACTGGAATCAGGAGCACATTCTAAATTCATTATCATACCTCTGGTGCCATTTTGACCCAACGGGACTAATCCTGTTCCTGATAACAAGCCACAACGAATAGGTATAGAAAAAGAACGTTTTGTATTAAGCGAACAAGCTTGAACAATAGACCTTGAACTAGTAATATTTCCAAGAGCATTACCATTATTTAAATCAGCTCCGCCATGAGTGGCAGGAACCAAAGAACTTAGTAAGCGAGGATATTCTTTAATATGTTCTAAAGTTTGATTATCTAAAGTAGATAAAGTGACTTGTCTAATTGCGGAAGCCACGCCAACTCTGGAGTCTATAGAACAATTTTTTCTGGTTGCTCCATTGCCTATTCCTACTCCGCCGTTATTTAAAATAGGGGCACCAGCACCATCAGTGATGTTAAATTCACCGCAAAGGCGAAGCGATTTACCTACAAGATATTTATCTGATTGGGCGATGAGAAAAGAGATAATAGGGTAACCACCTCTAAAACTAAATGAACTATCAGGGGGGGCATTGATTGGGTCAATTTGAACTTTTTCAGTAGCAATAATATTTGCGGACATATATAATAGTTAAATAAAATAATTTAATTACAATAATATAATTTAAATATGTAAAATCATATAATTCCTTATAAGATTTATCTAATAACTGTAACTCCGTCGGCAGTAATAATCATTCTATTTAAATGAATAATGTTATTGTTGAGGAGAAAGTTATCAAGAGATGTGTCGTTTTGGTAGGTAATCCTTAGCATAGTAGTGGTTTCCTGTAAATCATGAACTTGTCCGTATCTACTAAGTGCTCTCGCAAATATTAGACGTTCCGATGTATTCCAAAGATTTCTACAAGATATTTTTGCGTTTTCAATAGCCTTTTCGTTTTCCATGATGTGTAGCACTGGATTTTTATCATACAAATATTTTTGGAGGTCTATAGGCCTGTCTGGAATAATCGAGCCGTTCATCGACCACTGATATGATAATTCACGGTCATAACTACCAACCAAAGAACTGGCTACACTATTCGTTTGATTAGTCATTAGGAGTGGCACAGAAATAATAGAATAAGCTCTCGACTCATTTGCTGGTATAAGATTAGAAGTCATTCCCTGAGCATTTGTAATATTGCCTCTATATACGGTTGAAGTACAATAGTCCATTTCAACTCCCGAGGAATTCACTTTATTAATCATACTTTCAACGTAGCCAGCAGGGGGTTCAACTTGTAAAATAGACAATTCTAAATCAGTAATTCTTACTTCATTACCTTCAAGTATTTCAGGTTTAGCCTGGGCACGAGCAGTAGCAGTATTATTAAGTGTTTGAGTGTCAAGACGATCACTTGGGACAAAAAATACACTTGAGCCTCCAGCAGCAGCGTCCAATCCGGGGAAACCAGCAGGAGGAAGAGCAGCGGCGGTTTGAAGCGATTCACCATTTGGTCTATTAGCTTCGTAGGTAACTTCACATCTATTATTGGCATCGGCAATTATACTTTTAACAACACCTAGGCATCTTGTTAAACTTCCATCTACATTTGTGATATACATAATATCGCCCGGAACAATATACATATCTTTAGGTGACCCTACTGTACAATCGGGTTGGTCACCGCCCGGCAAGACGGCGGGCGGGTTGGCGGCTTTGTCGGTGAAGATACCGAGAGCAATTGTAAAAACACCGAGATTTTGGCCGGCCGTCGTATTAACTACATCATTGTTAGCACCGCCGGTTCCCTTAGTATCATACGTTAAATACAAATTCGGGGTTACCTCTACAGCTCCTACTCCTAACGGAGGATCGAGGCCGGGTAGTCCGGGATAATTTCCAGCCTCTCCAATTAAAGCACCTGTGTCAGCTGCTAACGTACAACTACGGCTAATATTATCAATATTCATAGTAACTCTTAAGCCGGACGTGGCAGTTAATGGAAAAACATTAGTAGCCTTTTCACCAATAATACCCGAACAAGGTATAGGAGCGGATATTTTTACTTGAATTGGTATAGGCGATTGAGTGACGATGCCAGCGGTCCAATCGTTGGGACTTTTGTGGTAAAGTTGATTTCTTAAATCAGCATTTTTACTCATTCCACTAAAAAGTTCTCTTTTAGATTCAACAGAATCATTAGCAGAAAATCCCCATTCCTGAGCACAAAGTACATTCATATCAGAAAGCATTTCAAGTTCAGTGCGACCTGTGCCATCGGAAATTCGCATATCTCTAATCAAACTCCATACACCGGCATTACCATCTGGGCGAAGAGAACCTCTTCCCGTAACTTGAACATTAGCATTTAATCTAATATTTTGAGGATCAGCAAACCCAACATAACTGGGTATATGAAATCTAATTTGAGTATTATTTCTTGTGGTATATTCGGTTTGAACTTCCGGTTTAACGGATACTATTTTTGAAGGTACAAAAACATTGTTGGGATTTGAATTAAACATCTATATATATATATATACTATAATAAATTAAAAATCTTTAAAATTATTTATTATTTGAAATTATAAATAATTGTAAGACGCAAGTCGGCTCTGTAATTATATAAATAAGGGATTTTTATTAAAAAGCTGAATTTGAGGCAGGAAGGGTTGTAACACTATTTTTACCAGCCATAGCGTATCCGCCCTTTGTAATAGAATCAGATAAACCTGTAGCTGTGGATACTAAATGCGTCGGTCCCGAATTACCTGGTCCTTTTAAAAAGCTTGCTATCTCCATTCCCACGCCCGCAATAGCAGCAGCAGGCAAAATAAATTCTGATAATCCTGGAGCAACGGCTTCAGCTGTTTCGGTTCCTTCTATTAAATCTGATACGCCTTCCGCCTCGCCACCAAGCTTACTAGCGGTTTGAGTGGCAGATGCCGCATCGTCAGAAAGACCTCCGCTTATTTCTCCGGGATTTATAGGTTCTTCTGGAACAGGTTCGCTGGGAATAACGCCACCGTCTGATTCAGGTAAATTGGGTAATTCTGAAGGATTACCGAGAGGATCGGCGGCGGCGGCTTCGCTGGGTCCGGCCGCTGCTTGTTCCGGAACAGGGTCTTCTGGAACACCTCCTGATCCAAATAGATCTTTCTCGGGATCGCCCGTTTGGTAACCTCCTGGTCCAAATAGCGATTGTCCAGGAGATTTCTCAGCAAGTGCTTGAGCAAATTCTCCACTACTTACATTTTCACCTCCTCCTACTGTTGCCGATGTAGTTTCCGGCATTCCACCATCTCCAAATAGGTCTCGCTCGGCTGCTTTATTCGCAAGATTAGACATTTCTTGCCCACCCTCTTCCGGTGTCGAGGCCTTGTAGCCAAATCCCGGTTTTTCGGGTATATCGGCGACAGTGCCTTGGGCTTTTGATACAGCTCCTTCCGCCTGGCCCTTCACGTTTGATACAGCTCCTTCCGCCTGGCCCTTCGCCTTTGATGCTACTGCCTGGGCCTGTTCCTGAGCGTTGGCTACTGTCCCCTTCGCTCTTTGAACGACCGCTCCAACATCGTTAGAGGCATCTTGAGCAGCTGATTGAACTTTACCAACAGCTTCATCAAGACTGGCAGCTTTGTTTGCTACATAACCTTTTGCTTTACTAACTAATTTTCCCTTGAGAAAATTTAACGACTTGGAGGCCGCTGGAGCAACAATAGGGAAAGCTATAGAACCAGCTGTCATAACATTTTCTAATTGTTCTTTTTTTTCATCATCGAGTTGTAAGTTATCACTAATTTTTGTTTTCCAATCACTAAAAAATTTATCTCCCTTTTGTTGGGCATATTGCTTAATACCTTCACTACCACTATTAAAAGCAGAAACAGCGTTATTGTAATCGGATAATCCTGACATATATATTAGTTACTTATTTTTTTTTAACATTAACTTTTTTAACCTTCTTTTTATTTTTCATAATAAAAATATCTTTTTCCTTTAGGTTAGGCTTTTCAGCCAGTTTAAACTTAGCTTCAACGGCTCTATTAAACTTAACAAGATTTTTAGGAGATTCTTTAGTTGGGTTAGGTATATCCATTAATATTAAATAATATTTTAAATATATGTATATATATATATATGTCTTTTATACATCTTAGTACTGTTCAGCCCACAACCGGCCAACGCGAAAATACCGAGCGAGAGCCAGCAATGTTTAGGAATGATTTTAAGAATGGAATTGAAATAAAAAAAGGAGATCAAATTGAATTAGTGAATTTGCGTCTTAACTTTGAAAATATAGTAATCACAAGTGGAATAAATGATACTCTTGTGTGGCAAATAGGACCAAGTCCTGCTTTTACTCAACATGTAGTAATTTTAGAAGAAGGTGAATATACTCAAGATGGTTTCGTTACTGAATTACAAAGGGCTTTAAATAAAAGCGTTGTATTGGAATCCATGAAGCCTCAATTAGGCGTCGCCGGAGCTAATGGTAGTATGAATAATCCAAAAAATGCCACCACACCCGGTGGATTTCTTGTCCTTTTTGTAGCAAAGACTCCCTCATCAACTCCTCCTGTGCTTGTAGATTATTATGAAATATCAGTTAATCAGCAGTTGGGCCCACAAAATGATGATACTTTAAATACGCAAGCCAATTTAGCATTCGCAGCAACTCCCCCAACAAATTGGGCTGAACTTGGAACGCGTGTAGCAAATGTTCCTTGGGAAGAAAATGATGTTGCGAATATTACCGAAGGTAATATGGACGATACGGACCCTCTAAAGCAACAGCCATCTACAATAACCTCTACAACAATGGAAAAATTAGTCGCCGATATAGTCGCAGATGGTGAAAGAGCTGATTTACAGACTTTTCAAAGAGAAGGGGCAGCAAACGAATGGGACTACAATTTATTAAGCAGTGTTAAGATGTTAGGTTACGATGGTAGTATAAGACAGTCTGTGGGCGACGATCCTCGGGCTAATGGATTAATCCCTGGGGAAATAACGGGAATATTCGATAAACATGGTAGAACAACATTAAGAATATGTCCAATTTTAGGATTTCAAACCAGTGACTTTACATCGTCCAATTTAGCGGTGCCATCTACACTCACTTTTGGCGCAGGCGAAATCCATCCAGGAACAATTAATCTTACCCCAGCCGCCAAATATGATTTTGAATTTACTGTAACTATTGGTGGGCCCGCAATCAATCCACAAGATGGGTCGGTAAAGGCAGACGGAACTCCAAGAACAGCAGTAACCGTAATATATGGTAAATATTCTGATACAATTACAGATTTAGTAGATACTAATAACTATAATGGTGGTATAAGATTCGCTGCGGGGAAAGGAGATACAGGAACTGGTGGCGAACCAGATGCTGACCCTGATACGGACCCGGAAAGTGTTAATTTAAAATCCGAACTTTGGGGAACTCCTGGGGATAATAGTTTCTTTTATTACAGTGGCCGAGAAGGTTTTTTTAAAGGATTTAAACTGGTCGTGGGGGGCGGGCCTGATGGCTACGAATATTTGAGAATTCCGTGGAACGCGGAGGGCCTTGAGGACGAGGACGATGAGGAGGTAACTCCTTCACTAAAAGCAACAGCCATCGGTATAAGTTATGGAGTATTCCCTACTAAAGTATTAGGGTGGCCAAATGCTCGTTTAGGTTTAAATCGTCGTGCCCGAGTTGTAAAAGATGGTTATATAGCAGAAAATAACTCGGACCCTTACGATAATGGAACAATAGATGCGAGAGGTGGCCACGAATGGGCGGAATACTGGATAGGTATTACTAAAGAAGGTGATGGAGTAGCGCCCCTTGCCGTCGCAGGAACAACAGAACCAATCGTTGAAATATGTTGTCCCCAAAATATTGAAGGAAGGCCCCAATATCCTGACGCAGATTTTCTTGGTAGTGAAATAAAAATGACAAGATATTTCAAGGATCTTACAGGTGTCGCCACCAACCCTACACACGATTTAATACTTGAAATAAAATTAGATAGTTTTAATCATATAACAATGTCTGTAGCCCAAGATGCTTCTCAAGACTTTGAGAGAGGTTCAACTGTATTACCTAAGTCATATGCCACAGGAATTCCAGCTCAATTACCTCCAACTACTGGTTTCACAATTGTAGGGGATACGGACAGCGCAAATGAAGGTCCTGGGGCTGCGTTACCTCTTAGATTAAATAACCAATTAAAAGAATGTAATTTCCCTTATATACCAATGGCTTATCTTAGTAGAGGGGGTCCTTATCAAGCTCAAAATACCCAAGACCAGAATTTAATGAGTTTAACTGGTTATGCTACAATGTATTCATTTGATGGGGCAATAGGTACCGAACAGGTCGCATTAAGAAATCAAAGAATTGTTCAAGAACCAGATATATCTTTAGACAGAGTGTTTTCCGATTATGCCGTTGGAGAGGCTCCAACTGATGAATATACACTGCCTGCTTTTTATAAATTTGGAAGGCTATTACTCAATAGTAACTTAGTGGGTCCAGATAATGACCCTGCTACGGGTATTCCATATGACGAAAGCCAGCAAGAGTTTTGGGATAATTACGAAACACCACAAGCAGCTATGTCAGTACGTGATTTTCAATTAGAACCTAATATAGCTAATTTAGACGAATATTTAGGAATGCGTAATGTAGTATCTAATATAGATGATACAAAAACCACCTCTACTACTATACAATCAGATAACACTCCTAATTCTATTCCAGTAAGTGAAGTATTTAATGTAGAATTATTAAGTGAGCCGGTAAAGTCTCATAATGGGGCTACAAATGATATAGGTAAATCAATTCATACCGTATTAGCAAATAATGTAAGATTAGATTCTGATAATCGCTCATTAAGTTATACACCACCTGTCAGACTTCCTGTTGATCTAAATGTAATGGAAGATAAGACAGTATATTCTTTAACTGTAGCTATAAAAGATTTAAATAATAGACTAATACCTGGATTAAAAGCACCTTCTGATATAACTTTATACAAATCTCAAAGTGAATTAAGTAAATTAGAGAAACAAACTGAAATAATAAGAGATGCTATTGTTGGTAAGAATAATGATAGAAATGATATAAAAATAAGTAATATAGGGATTCATAATCCTATATTAGGAGTAATTCCTAAATAAAATAAAAATAGTAAGACGCAAGTCCGCTCTGAACTATTAGATATAATGAAAAGTTTAAAAAATAGTATATTTTAAATTTTTAAAGATGGTCTCCTACATCGCCTCCGTGTAATAAACTCATGGTCTTTTGGAACTCATCATGTAAGGACGGGAACGATAAACCTGCTTTATCTATTTCAAGAAGGTCATTAATATTAGGTCTTCTTAACACTTTAGCTGGGTCGGCTTGTAAGCTGCCTACGACTCCTAAATCTTTGCTTTTACCACCAAACATTCTTCTCCCTGCCATTTGTGCTTTAAGTTTTACTCCAGCTTTTTGAACGTCTTTAGACACTGTTCCGGGTTTTGTTTTAGCTCTATATTTAGCTTCTTGTGCGTAGCGCTTGCCTGCGTCTTTGGCTGTTTGTTTTGCTTCCACCATTTTACCTTTATGAAAAGCCTTTGTAGCATAACCTGTAAGTTCCCTTCCAGACCTTGTCCTTTGAGGAGCATTATCATTACGTCGATGTGGGGCAGTAGGACGGCGCCGTGGAGCAAGACGCTTTTTTTGGGACTTCGCCGCATTTTTATTAACAGTAGCAATATAGGCTGAAGCCTTTTTATATTCGCTCATATATATATAATTTTATTTTAATATGGTGTACGTCCCCTTTTAATATTATGACCACCTCGATGGAAATCCTTATCTCCTCTTTTAGTAGTAAAATTTTTATCTCCTTTATGTGATTTAGATTTGGTGCCCTTTTTACCTACAGTAAAATGTTTTACACGATTCCTCTTCACGGAACTCTCGTGATTTGGAAAATGTAAATAATTAGCGTTATTGGCGGCAACAACTGCTGGTGTTAATATACCGTTTCTTTGTGCTTTAATAAACTGGTCCTTCATATAAGGTAGGGAACTCTGTATAGTATGGAAATCCATTATAATATATCAGTATATAATAATATGCCTATGCTAAAAAAAAAATATCCAATTCTTGATTATCATGATAAGGAATATCAAAAGCTATATATGAACGTTTATTATTTCCTTAATAGGGATAAATTACTGGCAAGAGCAGCAAGAAGGGTAAATTGTCCAGAGTGTAAAAAAGAAATGCCCTATAGTAGTTTAACTTACCACCGAAATCATACACATAATTGTAGCAAGCCAGTAAAAAAGTTCTTTTCTGTTACAAAAGGTAATTTCAGATTGACCTTCGATTAAAAAATTTGATTATAAATTTTTAATAATATTCTTGTTTCATATAAACAACTAATGGCTGGATTTTTCAACGAGACATTCAAAAAATACGATGATTACATGACTCCCAAATCAGCCTGGGAGGCAATTGATGAGTATATTCCTAAGGATAAAATAGTGTGGGAAGGGTTCTACGGCGATGGGAAATCGGCGGAATACTTGAAAGAGTTGGGCTGTCTTGACGTAATTCATGAAAATATAGACTTTTTCAAATATAGTCCAGTATGTGAGCTGGTTATAACCAACCCGCCTTTTTCAGTTAAGAAGGAAGTATTTACCAGGTTGAAAGAACTTGGCAAACCCTTCATAGTAATTTGTCCGTGTAGCACAATGAATACCCAGTATTTTCGTAAATTGTTTAGCCAAGATGAAAACCCTATTCAGGTAATTATTCCTAAGAAGCGTATTCAATTTAATAAAATGGTAGGTAATGAAATTCAGCAGAGTAAAAACTGTAATTTTGACTGTTTGTATTACACGTGGAAACTAAACCTGCCTCGTGATATTATATGGCTTCCCGATGAAGAATAAAAAAATTTGATTACTAAATTTAAAATCTATGTTAGATTATAGAAAATGATTAAAAATGAGATACCAACCGAATTCCGCAATTTGCTACACAAGTATAATGATAAACTTAGTGAGTCCAGTATTAAGACAAGGTGGTCACAATATAAAACAATTTGTAAAAACTGTGATAGTGATGCTTATAAAAGTCGTGGAATTTCTCCTGATTTTTGGGATAATAATTTACAATCTATTAAGGATTTTATTGAAGGTCTTAAAACAACTGATAGTAAGCAAAACTACACTGTAGTAAGTGTGGTATTAATAAAAGCACTACTTGGAATATTACAGGAGGGCATTGAAGATAAAATTTTAGCACATGGGTTGTTAATAAATCAAAAAGTAAAATCAAAAGAGGAGGATATGAAAGCGATTGATATTGAAATAATAGAATTAGAAGAAACGATTGGACTGATAAATAAAAGCATTGCCAGTCTAAAAAATCATGAACTCTACTTTGGCGGTCAAGTGAGGCTTATTAAAGATAAACGGCAGAAGGAGAAAGATGCTGGTGAAATGACTCAAACCCAGACTGATAATTATATACCGCATGAAAAATTAATGGAAATAATCCACAATGAAAGTGAATTTAGATTAAATGAACTAATAAATAAGGAACCTGGTCAGTTGAATGTAAATGAGATATTAGAGCTACAAGATATAATTCTTGTAAGATTAATGATAGTAGCACCATCGAGGACTGATTTTGGCGATTGTAAAATAATACGTTTAGAGGGAGATCATATTCCTAAAGATAACAACTACTTGTATATGTTAGGTGACGAACCTTATATACAAATCAATAAATGGAAAACGAAGAAGGAAATTGGAAGTTTTAGACGTATCCCCCTTAGTAAAATAGACGGAATGAGCGATACAATAACTAAATATGTAACAAATATACCCAGTAAGCAGTATTTATTTGAGAATTGGAACAGGAAGCGTGAGCTTCAGCCGATGACCAGTTCAGCCTTTAGCAAATATGTAACGAAATGCTTTAAGCATTACGTAGTCGATAAGAATATTAATATAAACTTGTTGAGACATATACTTATTGGTACTAAAAAAAAAGAGATTCATGAATTAAGTGACCTACAAGAGTTGCTCGGACATGGTGCGGATACGCAAAAATCGTATTTACTAAATGCGTCTTAACGCCATAGAATTTTGTCAGCGAAGTAGCTCGGTGTGCCTACCTTAACTCTTGTTTTACCGTGCCTACTCATATAATTTTTTTGTCGTTGCTTATCCTGATGCTTTGTGAAATCAGCATAATTAACGTCTCCGATGCTGGCTAATTTCTTATCGCCTCTGAAAACGTCCAGCTTCTTACCTTTATTTTTACTGGGTTTTACAGTCACGCCGATTTTAGAGGCGTTGCGTTTTGCTCTACTTAAATTGTAGTTACTCATATACTATACACCGTGTTTTTTAAATATGTAATGTCTATGATTTCTGGAGGCTCGTAAGTCTTTTTTATGTTTAGTTTCTTCTTCTGTTGGGTGAATATTCTTCCTGTGGGAAATATACTGTCTTCCAGTTCCAAATTGAAGACTACATATATCACACTTTGTTTGTTCTTTAATAACAATACAATGCTTATACTCCATATGTCTCTTATAATTCTTCTTATGTTTAGAAGTAAAATCACATTCTTCACAATTGTATATTTTAGACATTTTTAACATTATTAATTTAATAATATTTACACTCAAATTTAAAAAAAGAGTAAGACGCAAGTCTGCTCTTAATTTTTAGATATAAGGGAAAGTTTTAAATAGGGTGTTTATTATTACTCGTCGTCGCTGTCCTCACTCTCGCTCGTGTCACAGTATTCGCGGCAATCTATACAAAATAAGACGTCGCCTTCTGGAAACTCGCATATCTTCACATTGTCGTGTTCTTCGGAATTTATCCGGATTCCCTTATGACAGTGCCAACACTCAAGCCACTGCTCATCGTCGTCGCGGATCGCCGCCTGTATGACTGTGGCTGCGCGGGCGCGCTTCTTCAGGTTCGGGAGAATCTTCTTCGGCATCGGCTTAGTCACGGTGATGTTGAGGTTAAGATTCATAATATTCGTGGGGGTTTTGTACGTCCTCTTGCCAGCCCGAAGGCTGGCGGAGGGGTGTTAGTTTTTTATACAACAGGTTTATTAGATAGCATACATGGTCATTTTTTTGGTTTATACATTTATCGCTTACGACGGCGCTGGCGTTGAACCTTCTCCATATCGGCACGGACCATTTGGTCGTAGAGTTCGGCTTCAGTGGGCTTATGCTCATATTCGGTGATGACAAGGGTAATATTGGGCTTGTGGTCAGTTTCCTCAGTCGGCTCAGTGACAGACGTAAGCAGCTCTGCGAGCAGCTGGACGGGCCTCTCAAGTAGGCGTTTCATCTGCTGTTCGGCTTGCCTAATCTGGCGCTTCTTCTTCCGGAGCTGCTTCTCCAACTCAACGGCTTCCGCGCGCTGGGCCTTCTTCAACCTCATAAGGCGAAGTCCTTTATTTCTAACCAATTGACAGGCCGGCGAGTCCTCCTTCGGCGTATAGGTCAGAAAGTGTCCATGACTTACATAGGAAAAGCAGCGCTCCTGTTCGTCCCATTCATAATGAATAAACTGGATAGTGGTCGGTGTAGTCATATAAAGATTATTAACCATAAGTCCATCTTCCCTAAGCTCAATATTTGAAAAGAACTCGCTGCGAATAGCCCAATGAGGACCAAATGCTTCGCCAATAATATTAAGAGGAGTGGTAAGCAGTTTCGCAACAACAGCGAGCCACTTTAGCCTGTCCTCCCACTTTGATGGAATTTTAGCGGAATCAAGGAAAATCGCCGCCATCTGATAATACCCAGCAGGAAACCATTGAGGACAGTATGAGTTTGCTACCCTCTTACACGGGGCCATCGGCTTGTCCATCGCACTGGGAAGGTCATTCACCATCTCCTCGTGGGTCTGTGTATCCGTGTTGGGGTAACGGGTATATAAATCAGGGGGAAAATGTTGAACCGCATCTCCAGCATGAACCCCATCAATCTTTAAGCGGTGAAGACGACAGGTGCCAGACGGAATGTCCGGGCTCTTCGCGCCGTCCCAGAGCTGAGGCTTCCCCACGTAACAAAACTCTTCGGCAGCCTTCTCCCATTTGGTTTGAGACGAGTGTTCCATGCCTTTATCTTTCAATTGCCTACCGATAGTTGAATCCGGACTTATCAAATTTTTCTGTACGCCCTCCTCATGCTGGGCGACGACGGGGTTGTGGGTTTGAGACGAGTGTTCCATTTCTTTATCTTTCAATTGCCTACCGATACTTTCATCAGAGGTAATCAAATTTTTCTGTCGTCCGATAGATAGACAGTCGTCTCAAGAACCAGAGAGCCAGGCGGAAACCCAGAGAGGATTATGGAGTTGAGAGAATATACCTATGGTATATTCTCTCAACTCCATAATCCTCTCTGGGTTTCCGCCTGGCTCTCTGGTTCTTGAGACGACTGTCTATCTATCGGACCACAGAAAAATTTGATTACCTCTGATGAAAGTATCGGTAGGCAATTGAAAGATAAAGGCTTGTAACACTCGCCTCCAACCCACTCAGGTAGCAAGACGACTGTCTATCTATCCGACCACAGAAAAATTTGATTACTTCCGATTCAACTATCGGTAGGCAATTGAAAGAAAAAGACATGGAACACTCGTCCAACAACCAGACCAACGAAGGTGGCAGCGCTGCGGCAGCGGGCACGCAACCCTCGTCTCCAACCCACACCTCCGCTCTCGAGCCAGAAAAAAATTTGATAAGTCCGGATTCAACTATCGGTAGGCAATTGAAAGATAAAGACATGGAACACTCGTCCAACAACCAGCCTAAGAAGAAGAAGCTGTTCAGGAAGCCAGTGGGCGCGAAGGTGCGCCGCGAGCGCGCCGCCGCCCGTAAAATCCAGGCTCTCCTTCGGGCTTACAACATTCGTAAGCAAGGACTGCTCTTCAGCCTCCGTCGCCGGCTCCGCGCCGCCCGTAAAATTCGCTCTCTCGTTCGGGCTCACAACCTTCGTAAGCAGGCCCAGCCCGAGCCCGAGCCCGAGCCCGTCGTCCAGCCCGAGCCCGAGCCCGAGGCATGCGGCATCTGTATGGACGCGACGGAAGGACTCGTTTCCGATTGTGGGATTTGCTCTACCAAATTCTGTAAGACGTGTATCAACCAGCATCAGGCCAATTCGCCGGCTGCGAAGGGGTGGTTCAAGCCCAATGACGACGGTACAACTTCTACGGTGTTGGAGACGTATGATTGTGCCTGCTGCCGGTCGCTTTCGCTCTGGCGCCGTCGCGGGAACACGGTCGTCCGCAAACCTAAAAAAACTCAACGTGCTCCGTCCGCCCAGTGCCCCGCCTACATTTGGCGGGCCGGTGAGGAAGATATGACTCTATGTGACTTCAAATGCTCCGACGGCCAGTTTTGTAAGCGTCATCAGGGTTCCGTTGAGCGCCGCCAGGCTCAGGAACCCATTCCGGCCAACGGTGACGCGACACTCGTCGGGAAGCACTGGGCACCTACCAAGCAGGAGATTGATGACGGCTGTTACAAGCCCATTTATCACGACTATGATACCGACCAATATTACGTGCCATGGTTCTCTCCCGGTGAAACCTTTCGCGTCGCGTTTTCCGCTCAGATAGCCCAGATCGAGGAGCAGGAGGAAGGCGAGTTTGAACTCTCGCGCTTTCCCAGCAAGAGGCACGGTAAGGTTCCCAAGCTGCTGAAGCAACAGTTCGCTGACTGGGACCCTGCTATTGCCTCCTACATCACATCGATGCGTGCCTGGCAAGTCTAAAAAACTATAAACCAAAAAAATAACACATGTATGCTTATCTAATAAATCCTGTTGTAACTAACTAACCCCTCTCTGTTCTAAAAAAACTAACACCCCTTTTTACAATTATCTAATAAACACCCTATTTTAAACTTTCCCTTATATCTAAAAATTAAGAGCGGACTTGCGTCTTACTCTTTTTTTTATTTTATTTACTCAATATATAAATGATTTATGTTATTAATCTTAAACATAGAAAAGATAGATTATTAAGTATTACTAATCAATTGAAATATAAAGACTATAGAATTATTGAAGCTATTGATGGTACTAAACTATATGAAGATTTAGAGTATAGGGAGGAGGTTTCAAAGGACCTTGATATACCTTTATGCTTCTTTCAGGAGGAATGGATTAATAGTAGAAGTAACTTTGCTACTATGAGTAACCGCATTGAATATAAATACCGTATTCTTTCTTGCTTCTGTTCGCATCTTAAAGCTCTTAAAACTGCTTCTGAGGAGAACCTACCTAATCCTCTTATCATGGAGGACGATGCTGTTATAGTTGATCCTGATTTTTTAGATTTTGAATTACCAGATAATTTCGATATAGTACACATAAGCCCTTTATTCAATCTTACTGATTATGATAATATTGATATTAATGGTGGATTACAACAAATTAATCTTAACTATCCTCCTTGGAGCACCTGTGCCTACTTTGTTAAAAATCCTCAATTAATTCACAGCATGTTATATTCTGGATTTAAACACGGGAAGGGTAAAAGGAAAGCTAAACAAATGGACGGAACATCTAAAATTATTATTAGTTCAATGGATAGCTGGTATAAAAACAATGTTTTTTCTTTCAAAAATTCCTACTTTGTAAAACCAGTTTTAATTAAACATGATGATAACTTCGGTAGTGATTTAGGACATACCTACAAAAAATGTTGGAAGTCACAATAATTATTAATTCAGAAAAATGAATTATTAATTACAAATTCTTTATACAGCTTTTCTTAAGATAAGCTACTATACTAAGCCGGTTAAAATACCAACCCTGAGTAATGTCCTGTGCCGAATATTTACCTACTATTTTAGTAGGTTCTTTTGCTTCCAACGGAGAGTTACAATGAAGGTATGATTGCGTGTTACATAGTATAATATCGCCATCGCGTATATTAAACGCCATCTTAAATTCAGGTAGGAGGAAATGCCCTCCTATATAATCGTTTTTGTTTTTATAATCTTCCACAACAGTCATACAAGCAAATAAATCATCTCCATTATTCGCATCATAATGAGTGGCAGATTGCCATGAACTATTTATTGTTACCGTTGAAAAAACACTATTTCCGATACGATAATCGTCATTTATTTTATTATCTAATTTTTTCCATTTATCTAAATCCAAATCCTTAAATAAGTCACTCATCTGATTTATCAGTGGCTTACTATGCTTATATCTTTCCGGGTAGTCAATACAATATTTTGAAAGGTGTGTCCCACTTAGTTTATTTCCGCTTCGTATCGGTGTATCAATATATCCTAATACGTTACTTTTAGCCAGGTTACAAATATGGGTCTTACTTTTCTCACCATCTCTCCTATAATAATACGTTCTGTATTTCATCGTTTTATATAATTTTCCTACAGTGTGTCGTAGCTTTTCTCGATCTATTATTCCCGCACTGGCACCCCGGTTTTCTTTTTTACGATTTGCTAATACTCTTGTGGCATCTACAAAATCATTTATATTTTTATTTATTTTTTTTTTTCTAAATTTTGCTACCAATTCACCCGAGTCCGCGTCATATAAATCACAGTCGTTATTAATAACATTGTAGTCTTCTATATTATTTACAAATTCCCCCGCTTCTGGAATATTATCTTTCATTGGAGAAGAGTGATAAATTTCTAACATTCTACTATAACAGTAGAAATTTATAATGGGGAAAGAACAAAAACAACTAACACGTCACCTGGGCGGGCAACAAGTAGAAAAATGCCAATAAAAATACTTGTTACAATATACGCATAGAAAATAATTTTCAACATTGATACGAAAAAAAATTTGATTATAAATTTTCTCTGTTAATATTAATTATAAAATGAACAACAACTTACAAACAATACAACAACCCCCCTGTGTAGCTGACAAGACTACACCTATTACTACTAGCTTATCCTTAAATAAATATACATTTAAACAATATTACTCAGTAAAAAAGGTCCGCCATTTAATTAACCTGGGCGATGCTTTAATTGACCAGTTTTGGGAAGCTCAGGCAGAAGACCAGAATGGTGAAAAATACGATTTAAAAGCATATACTTCTTCCCTTATGAACCATTTTAAAAAGGATTTATCGCCCTTGATTTCTAAAAATATCAACGCCGAATTTATTGAAATGGAAGCTAAATACCTACAACGCCAAAAAGGACGAATGTATAGTGTTAGAGGGACCTTTACCCAGCAAGATTTACAATGTAACCTTCGTAAATTCCTTAGCGGAGATTTAACTATTGACCTTGATATATCAAAATGCCACTGGAATATAGCTCTTCAATGTGCCGCTAAAATAAATGAAGACCTACCTTTGATTAAATTATACCTCAGTAATCCTAATAAATTTATGGATAAGCACAAAGTTAATAAAATTGATTTACTTAAACTTATGTATATTGATAAATATTCCTCTAAAAATACTTATCTTATGCTCCTACATAATGAAAAACAAGAACTTTTTAATAAACTTATTGAAACAGAAGATTTCCGGAAATACAACTTCCAACCTACTGTCAATAGTAAAAAAAAAGGCAATCCACTTAGTTCGATTGTAAGCCAATACTTTCAAACAAAAGAACATGAAATACTTGAAATAGTAATTAAAGAACACCCCCTTGCGATTAGCATTCCTATGTTCGATGGTGCTAATTTCTTCAAACAGTATGTAGAAGATTATGGAGGAATAGATGCCTTTTTAAAACACCTAAATG
>Ga0208814_1000451_pt1 | contig 26270 bp, 21 predicted proteins | sample MalvirAntarct_55_FD_184253 | JGI IMG/M metagenome (GOLD analysis project Ga0208814, IMG submission 184253) | Marine viral communities from the Global Malaspina Expedition - Malaspina viral metaG Antarct_55 (SPAdes) (version 2) | ecosystem: Environmental > Aquatic > Marine > Oceanic | place...
GTGATGAAACACTCTGACATAGATAGTATAAGTAGGGTTTTTCCATTTGGCCGAGGTGACGTAAACACTGACCTAATACCAAAGAAGATCTAAGATGCCATTCACAATAGAAGAGAAACCTTGGACCACTGAGATAGTTATCATGGATGATTCAGGAGATGACATTGACCTCGCAATAATAATAGAAAACGTAGGGGAATACGAAGGCTATGTATCTATGAAACAATTCAATGAAGACATAGGATGTTATGATGTGATAACCATGTCACCCTTAATGTTCAAAGATCTTATGAAATCCTTTGATTCCCCAGAGGGTTTCCACGGACTTCTATGGAAATAAAAAAAAGAACCCAGAGACTCTCACAGAGAATCTTTGGGTTCTTATAATTTTTCAATAACCGACAAGCCGCACTAACTTGTTTTTTTGTAAACCGACAAGCCGCACTGGCATTTTCTTTCAGGTTCTATCAGAACCTCACACTATCCTCAGTGCTCGTATCTTGCTGTCGAGTTCTTCATCAGATAAACTCTCAGCGCCTATCTCCTCAATCTGAAGCTCCCTACGCTGTAGCTTAGGCTGCTCATACTCTGCAATCTTTGATGCAAGATCACTAGCAGTATCAAAGTCTTCTTTGTCTAAAGATTTAAACATAAGTATCTTCAAGACATCTAGAGAGTTCATATCGATATGGTCTAGTACATCTTCTTTGTACTGACGCCAATCTTTCATGCTCATCTTTAAGGCTTCTCTAGCATCTCTTGCTGCTTTACGAGAAGCTGCTGATTTCAATTGCATCTCCTTAGCATTTTCTTTAGTGAATGAAGGTGCTAAATTTTTAAGGCTGTTTGGATGAACCTCTCTAGTCATAGTAATTACCTCTTATTATACTTTATTAATCCGACCACGGGGGTCGGATTTTAGAAGAGGAATAACTCTCTTCTCTATAAGGAACTTAAAGAAAGGGCATAAAATGTCAGATATTATTAACAATCCTACACACTACACAAAGTACAAAATACAACCTATCACATTTATCATGGAGAATGACTTACCATTTCATGTAGGTAACATTATTAAATATGTTATGAGAGCTGGTCATAAGATCTATGAGGGTGAGGACGGGGTTGGATCAGAGATAACAGACCTACGTAAAGTCATCAGGTACGCAGAGATACGTATTGAACAACTTGATAAAAACATGAAGGACTATATCTAATGGGTAAATATAAAAACATAGAAACAAACATAGATGAAATCATAAGGCTTACATACCTACTGGGAGACTTCAGTACCCACAAAGAGTTCACTGAGATTGTCTATGCTAAATGCTTGGACCAAAACATACCCTCAGCAAACATCAATTATGCAGATAAACGAATAGGAGAAGTACTAGGTGACCTTATATAATAAAATAAAAGAAACTTTACGTAAACGTGTGAACATGAATCAGACAATCAATCAACTTCACAACCTATCTGATACAGAACTAAAAGACATTGGTATATATCGTGGTCAAATTGAGGAAATAGCTAGGGGTATTATCGATTTCCACCGGACAGTACGAGATGGAAACCTATTAACTTCACCTGATAAAGACGAGGAATAAATAATGACAGCACTATGGGTACTCCTTTGGCTACAAGTAGAAACACCAGTGGGTGTCAACTACTTTCAATTAGGATCTTATGAGAGCTTACAGAAATGTAACTCTGCATTAGAAAGGGGTAAGGTTATGATAACAACTATAGACACTCAGGTAGTGTGTGTGGAGATTGGAGTAAACTCGGATGATTAATGTAACATTCATAGATAGTATGGGTACTGACCTATCTGTAGTAAATGCAGCGCGTACAAGTTTTGGGAAAAAGAGCCAATGGCACTACCCAAATGATGATGACACTCAGAGAACACTTAGTGATCGTGATACAAAGTTGGTAAGGTATCTTGCAAGTCATAAACACACCTCACCATTCGGACATTGCTTCGCGTCTTTTCACATTAAGTCAAGTGTTGTGGTAGCCAGACAGCTAGTCAAGCATAAATTTTTAAGATGGAATGAAATATCTAGGCGATACGTTGCAGATGAGCCACAGTATGACATACCTAAGCTTCGTAAAGCCACTAAAGATAAGAAGCAAGGGTCAGGAGATTTAATTAATAACCCCATGTTAGATGCAGTAATACAACAGTCTTACATTGAGTCCACTAAACAGTACAAATATCTACTTGCAATGGGTGTCTGTGAGGAGCAAGCGAGAGGTATACTACCCCTCAATCACTTCACTGAATGGTACTGGTCAGGTAGCCTTGATGCCTTTGCTGACATGTGCAACCTCAGATGTTCAGGTGATACACAGGAAGAGACTAGGTTAGTAGCTAATGGTATCTGTAATATTATGAAAAAGTTATTCCCTGTATCTTGGTTTGCATTGAGGTTAGAGAAATAATTAATGTATGAAGTATATAGCATAACTAACTGTCCATTCTGTGAGAGAGCTAAAGAACTCCTCCGAGAAAACAAAGAAGGCTTTACAGAATACGCTATCGACATACAAACTGAAATGGGTAAGTCGGTAATGAAACGATCAATGATGAAAACAGTTCCTATTATATACCACAATGATATATTTATTGGTGGGTATAATGATCTTAAGATGTACTTAAACAAATAAGGAAAGGACGCAACATGCGTTTATGCTATGATATAGAATGTAATGGTCTCACTCCGGATACTATCTGGATGATTGTTGCACAGAATTTAGATAATAATCAGATCTACAAGTTCTCTGATCACGATAACCTACATGGTTCTATTGCTGATGGTGCTGCACTACTGCAGAACGCAGAGATACTGGTAGGTCATAACATTATTGGTTTTGATAATGTAGTGATGGATAAGATATGTGGTACTACACTCAATGAGAAACGCTGTCATGATACTTGGGTTATGTCTCAGGTGTTACGATACAAACGAGCACACAAGCATGGTCTTGCCGGTTGGGGTGAACACCTAGGCAACAATAAGATTTCATATGAAGGTGGTTGGGATGCTTACTCACGTGAGATGCTCCGCTACTGCGTACAAGATGTTCGTGTGAATGTTGATGTGTACTATGAGTTACTTACAGAGTACAAGAAGGTTGCTAAATTTAACCCTAAGATTAAGTTAGGTATGAAAGCTGAACATGAGACAGCAAAGTTCAATGCCTTCTGTAAGAACAAGGGTTGGTACTTCGATATGGAAGAAGCTATGACTCTAGTAGGTATCATGCAACAACGTATGGCTGAAATATCTAACACCATTGAACCTCAGATGGGAACTAAGGTTGTTTACATTGACAAAGAACCTAAGTCCCCTAAATACAACAAGAATGGAAAGTACAATGCGACTACTGCCAAGCTGCTTAGCGAATATTTTGGAACGGAAGTTGCGGTCACAGACACCCATCTCGCAGGACCAACTTTCAAATTCCAACGAACAACTAAGGAACAAGCTAAACTGGGATCTCAAGAAGCGGTTAAAGATTGGCTCATCACTATCGGATGGAAACCAGACGATTACAACCGAAAGAAAATCGGAAGAGAATGGGTAACTACTGGACCTAAACTCACAACATCCTCATTGGCTAAGCTTGGGGAAGTTGGTATGATGGTTGATGAGTACTATGTACTACGTCACAAGGCTTCTCTTATGGAGGGCTGGGTGGAAAAGGTAGAAGGTTCTGAGGACAAGAGACTTCATGGTAACATGTGGACTATCGGTACACCTACCTTCAGAGTACGTCATGAGGTAATTGCAAACCTTCCAGGTATTGAAACACCTTGGGGTAAAGAGATACGTGGGATGCTTAAGCCTGATCCCGGATACGTTATTGTTGGTGCAGACAGTGCTGGTAATCAGTTACGTGGTCTTTGTCATTACGTAGATAACGATGAGTTCACTAAGGAAGTACGATATGGTGACCAACACCAGCGCAATGCTGATGCACTTGGTTGTTCTAGACCCATAGCCAAAGGCTATCTGTACGCTTACCTCTTTGGAGCAGGTGATGCTAAGCTGGGTCAAGTATTATCCGGTAAGTCCAATAGCGAAGTAGGCCGTAAGTCACGTGTTGATTTCTCTAAGGGCATCAAAGGCTTAGAAGAACTTAAGAAGAAACTCTTAAACATCTGGAACAAAACATCTAACCAACAAGGTGATGGATGGTTCCCTGCACTTGATGGACGCCCAGTGTTCTGTGGGTCTGGTCATCAAACTCTTAACTACTTACTCCAAGCTGCTGAAGGTGTTACCTGTAAGGCATCACTGATGTGGGCATGGGATAAGATACGTGAAGAGAAACTACGTGCCGAACCTCGTCTGTTCTACCATGATGAGATGGCATTCCAATCACACCCTGACGATGCTAAACGTGTTGGGGAAATACTAACAGAGTCCTTTTCTGCTGGTCCAAAGATGTTCGATGTAACATGCATGGATGGTGGTGAGTACATAATAGGAGAAAGCTACGCAGATGTTCACTGATAATGCAGTAATACTGGTAGACTCAGACTCAATCTACTTTAGGATGGCTTGTGTAACAACCAAACAAAAAGAGATTCGTGTGGGAATTGATAGCACTATGAGAGAGATCCAACGTAACTGTGGGTCTGATAGTTTTCTCGTAGCAATTAAAGGGAGGGGTAATTTCCGAAAGGAGATGTACCCTCTCTACAAAGGAACCCGAAGGGAGATAGAACCTAGCGTTAAAGAAGCGTTGAACTATGGACACAAATACATGGTTGAGAAGTACCAAGCTGTTGAAGCTGACTACATGGAAGCTGATGATCTTGTTGCTATCTGGGCTGCTGAATGCAGAGATGTAAACCAAGAGTATACAGTTGTAGGTATTGACAAAGATCTTTTACAGATACCTGGAACACATTACAACTTTGTAAAGAAAGTAATCACAGAGGTTGATGAAGACACTGCTAACTTAAAGCTTATGCTTCAATGCCTTACTGGTGATAGGTCTGATAACATACCTGGAATTAAAGGGATTGGACCTAAGAAGGCAGAGAAGATACTACATGGAGTTCCTATGCACCGCAGGTGGAATAGGGTAAGGGCTGCTTGGAGAACAAATGGATCCGGAGATCCTGATATTTCCAAACGACTATTAACAATGGTAACATCTTGGGAAGAATTAGATGACATTAAAAAACAAATTGAAGAGCATAAGTCGAAAGAACAAACGTCAGTTCATCGGGATACTGAAGACTGACATTGGTTGTGTTGATTGTGGTTACAATGAACATCCAGATGCTCTAGGCTTTGATCACCTTCCTAAGTATGAGAAGCTTCACGATGTATCACGAATGGTATCTTGGGATAAAGATATCGGTGACATCCTTAATGAAGTCTTTAAAACAGAAGTGGTGTGCCATAACTGTCATGCTATTAGAACAGCAGAGAGGCGCAATGGAAAACCTATTCCAGATAAAACCACTGTCAGCAAACAGAATGTTTGTAAGGAAAGGCAGGATAACCTACAAGACAGCTGACTATAAGAGGTTTCAAGAGGAGATGGCAGTCATACTTATGGGTGAGACATGGGAGTTTAAAGACAACCCTGTCCACTTCATTGTGTATGCTGGCCTCTCTAACAAAGCCTCTGACTTAGATAATATAATTAAACCTTTACTTGATACCTATCAAAATATATTCGAGGAGTTCAATGATAAAACGGTACAAGGAATTATCCTTCAAAGAGACAGAGTTAAACGAGGAAGAGAATACCTCTGGGTTCGAGTTGCAAAAGCAGAAGAACTTGAAGTGGGATTCGAAGCATTCGAAGACTCGACAGAAAAAGAATCGTAATCGTGATATAAAAACCGAAAGGGATTTCTGGTGAAAACTAACTGTGATAAATGTGGCAGCTCAAATGCCAATGAAATATACAATGATGATAACCCAAGAACCCATTGCTTTTCATGTGGAACAACTGTATTTTTAAATGAAAGAAAACAAATGGAACTAATAGATCAAGACGATTTCCTCATCAACTCATCTATGATTGACGAGGTAAGCTCATACAATAGCTACCCAATGACTAGTCGTGGGATCTCTCAGGGTGTGGTTGATCATTTCAATGTCAAGATGTCTGTAGATATCAATGGCAAACCTCAATCACACTTCTACCCTTACACTGTTGGAGGAGAGCTGGCTGCATACAAAGAGCGTAAGCTCCCTAAAGAGTTTCGTACTCATGGAGACTTTAAGAATGTCGAATTGTTTGGACAACAGCAAGCAACTGGAGGATTTACGCTGGTCATCTGCGAAGGAGAAGTCGATGCACTCAGCGTGGCACAGGCGTACAAAGAAAAGTATGGAAGAACCTATTCTGTGGTTGCTGTACCTTCTTCATCTGCTACCTCTTGTGCTCTTGCTCAAAGGGATTGGATAAACTCCTTCAAGACTGTCGTAATTATGATGGATCAAGATGAAGCTGGCAAGAAGATGTCTGACTTCCTAGGTAAGATGATTAAGCCGGGTAAGGCTAAGGTCGCAAAGCTACCAGAGAATGACGCAAATGCTACATTACTTAAGCATGGTTGGAAGACTCTGTTAGAGTGTGTGTGGAATGCACAAAGTTGGAACCCCTCAGGTATCGTTACAGGTAAACCTATCTGGGAACAATTCATTCAACGACAGAATGTAGAGTGTGTACCCTACCCTGATTGTTTGAATGGTTTAAATGATAAACTAAAAGGAATTAGACATGGTGAGATTACTCTATTCACTTCTGGAACTGGGAGTGGTAAGTCTACTATTATCAAAGAGATTATATTGGATCTCCTCTCGAAAACAAAAGACCGCATTGGGCTTGTCAGTTTGGAAGAGAGCGTTGGAGATACGGCAGAGAAGTTCATTGGCATGGTTCTCAAGAAGTCTCTTAATGAGGATACACCTCCGGATGAAGACGAACTTAGACAGGGTTTTGATGAAGTCTTTGGAGACGAAAGACTAGTATTACTAGACCACCAAGGATCAGTAGGTGATGATAGTCTTATAGATAAGATTGAGTACATGGCACTGATGGGTTGTAAGTATTTAGTACTAGACCACATAACTATTGCTGTGTCTGAGGGAAGTGATGGGTTGTCTGGTAACGAAGCCATTGACAAGTTCATGTCTGACCTACTTAAGATTGTTAAGAAGCACAACATCTGGCTTGGGTTGATCTCACACTTACGTAAAGCACAAGGTGGTAAAGCATTCGAGGATGGTAACATTGCATCCATCGATGACATCAAGGGCTCTGGTTCTATCAAACAGATATCATTTGATATCATTGCATTCTCTAGGAACCTAACAGCAGATGATGAGTATGAACGTAACACTGTTAAATTCAGAGTCTTAAAGTCTAGATTCACAGGTAAGACAGGTGATGCTGGTTCTGCTACCTACGATGCACAAACTACCCGACTTCAAAATAAAGAGGTTGGTTTTGATTACTTAACTTCATAGGAGAATACATGTCAGCAATCCAAGAGATAGTTGATTACCTTGTCAATAGGGTAGATGGTGTCAGTCCTGCACGTCGAAGACCCCATCTTGCTGGGCTCTTAATGAGATTGTCTGGAAATTATAGTGAACGTATGGAAAGGTATGTTATTAAAAGCATATCGATACTCCAAATGCAATTCACTAAGGACACCAGCTCAAGCCCAGCTGGCACAACCACACTCACTAATGCATCTACTAAGGTAGGTCAGAGTATTGGTAAAGAACTAGACCGAGAGCCCCTCCCGTGGGGCTCTGTGGTGTCCATAGGAGACCTGTTCATAGAAGCCTTATACAACCTAGGATTTGTAGACTTGTCCTATGCTAAGACCCGTGACAGCTGCCACGTGGTGTCTGCATCACATAGGTGGTACGAGTTAGGTGTGATCCCAGATAAAGGTGGGAGCTTTCCCTTAGCCTCTACAAGTACCATAAGACCAAGGAATATATCTGGTATGATCCAGAAGATAAATGGTGTGGAAAGACCAGTCATAAAGGGGCGGGTAGAAGGAGATCCAATAGACCCCTATGCACCTTGGGTACAAGCACTTAACAAACTACAACAGACTGCTTGGAAGATAAACAAACCAGTCTACAATGCAATGATTGAGAACAAAGAGTTGTTCCTATCTACTGATCCTATCAAAGACAATGATGCTAAGGAGCTAAAGCGTAGGAGTAAGATGGTAGAGTGGGCATTCATCTCAGAGAAAGCACGTAAGCTATCAGAGCTAGAGGAGTTCTACCAGTACCTAGATGTGGACTATCGTGGTAGGTTCTATTACTGTGAAAGCTTTATGAACTTCCAAGGATCAGATCTAGCTAGGGGATTGTTCAAGTTTGAACACGCAAAGCCAATGACTGCAAGTGGGTTACAGTGGTTAGCTATACACACAGCCTCTGTCTTCAACATGTCTTACAGCATCGATGAGATACCTGAGTGGTGTACTGCTGACTACAAGACACACCTTGAGGGTGAGGATTTAGATAACATCTCTGTTGACAAGATGACACTAGAAGATCGCATCAGTTGGACCAACGAGTACATGGATGAGATAGTCGAAGCAGGTAAACACTCACAGTTCTCTGAGGAAGCTGAGAAGAAAGTGTCTTTCCTTGCTGCATGTGTTGAGTGGTATGAATTTGACTGTGCTTACAAAGACAATCGTATCCACATGACAAGCCTACCAATCCCTATTGATGGTAGTAACAATGGTTGGCAACACCTCGGAGCAATCTCTAAGGATGAGAAAACTGGTGAGCTAGTAGGTCTTATCCCCTCAGAGATACAGAAAGACTTCTATGTGAAGACTGCTAAGGAGACTATAGATCTGTGTAAAGATGATCGACTCAATAGTATCTTGTCTAGTATGCCAATGAAAAGAATACGCAAGGGGATATCTAAGCGTGGCTCTATGACTAGGGCATACTCAGCAGGCTCTAAGAAGATCGCTGAGAACATGTTCTTTGATTGTAAGTCAGAGGACTACCATACAGAGTACGGCATCACACAAGATGACTGTACTAAGTTATCTAAACTGCTGATCAAAGCAATTGATAAGGTATGTCCAGGACCCCTAGCTACTATGAGTTACCTACAGAACCTAGCGATGTACCAATTAGGTACACATGTGAAGGTAGACTCAGAGGGATACGAAGCTAACACTGAGTACAGAAACCTATCTAAGATCCGTGATACCCTCATGAAAAAGAACTTCAAGACTGATGAGGATCTCTATGAGCTTAACGATGTTGTAATTAAACTTAAAGAATTTACAACAAGACTTAAGCATGGGAAGGGTAAAGATAGGATTGAATGGAGCACACCTTCAGGTTTCCATGTGATCTATGAGAAATGGATCATGCAAGATAGGAAAGCCAGAGGACGTATCAAAGGGTATGGTAACAAGACCGGACAGGTTACACACGTAGCCCTTGTGCCTACACGTATGCCAGACAGAAGAGGTTTCATCTGTGGTATGTCACCCAACTACATACATTCTATGGATGCTAGTCACATGGCTTTAGTTATCTCTGAGTGGGATGGTTCCTTTGCAGCTGTACACGACAGCTTCAGTACACATGCTGGTGATGTGGATAAACTACTAGACTTAACTAAACAAGTATTCATACGCATGTATAACTACGATAATTACTTTGAGGTTATACGTAACTTCATAACAGATGCTGAAGACGATGTGGAACAACCTACATTGGGCAGCTTAGATATAAAGGAGATTGAAAACAGTGACTACTTCTTCACGTAAATCATATAATCATTTAGCACTACGAGGTGTTCAAGTAGATGATGATGAATTTATCTCTGATTGGAACACTAACCCACTGACAAAGGTAGCCCTTGACCCAGAGCTAGCTTACACAAAGGATCTCATGCCAATCATAATGGATATTGGTATCGAAGAAGACTTGAGTGGTGGTGTGATAAACGATAAACAAGCACGACAACGTAAGCAAGAACAGATGAAAGAGTACCGAGAGCTTCTTGCAAAGAAAGGTATGCTTAAATAAAATTAAAAAGCCCCCAAGAAAACCTTAATGGTTCTCTTGGGGGCTTTATTTTTATTTAGTGTGCATAGTACTGCAATGGAATACGTCTACCGCTTTCGGTTTCGTAACCATTCATTAGTATTTCCTTTTTCAAATCTTTCTTTGCCTGATTAGTTGAGGAAATAACTTTAGGAAGTCTATTAATTAGGTTCAATTCATTACGAAGAAGACCTTTAAAAGTTTTTAGTTGTTGAACAGTAGGTTCATTGGGTGGGTTGAATGGATCGTACCCAACTTTTTTCATCTCTAAAACAACCACTTTGGACATACGAATCTTATCGTCCCGCAGCTGCGCTTCTGTCCTAACTTTATCAGAAATGTTTGTTAGTTTGCTCATACGTCCCCAGAGATTAGCCATGTACAGATTACCACTGGCAGCAGTAGATACCTTAAGCATCCAATCCATATAGACCCTCTCATTAACTGTGAGTTTATCGTCAGGATTCCTACCTTTCATCTTCTCTTCAAAACGTTTAGTTGCCTTAGTCAGAGAGTTACGTGCTTGTTCTAAGTAACTCCATTCAAGAGTTGCATCCATCCAGTTAAGATTAATCTCTTCTAGTGCAACGTCATAACCATTAGCATCTACTTTAAAAGCATCATAGATAGTTAAAAGATATGCATTACCATTAGATGCCCTGTTCATCCTATCCCAAGACTTTCCAGAGGCAGTCATTGCTACGGTAGCAGCATCGACAGCTTGAATAGGTGCAACAACAGATCCACCATAGGCAAACTCACCGGGGGTACCTTCAATAGAACCATCTGAGTTTGTCCTATTGCGAACAGCTGATGCTGTAGTCTCAGTTTCATAGTGAGCAACGTTTGTTTTAGCCCTTTCAACTTGAACACCTTCTACAAATACAGGTGAGAATGCGCCTTGAACATTCTTTGGGCCAACAATACTCTTAAAGGTGCTCATAGAAGCTTCATCATAACCTGTAGAGGATTCACCACCAATATTGATGGCCATACCTGTTGGACCATAGATAATAAAAGGTTCATTCATAGCAGCATGTAGTGCAGCCGCAGCCCTCATAATAGATCTAGCTTCTCTGGAAGCAGGTGTCATAATCCCTTCAAGTGATACACTATATTTCTCTAAGAGAACTTTAGCTAAGTCTCTACGTGACATAGTAGAATCTACAATAGAAAGACTTGGAGCATAAGAACTTTCAGGGTCTTCAAGAAGTTTCTGATTCATAACCTCTAAGACTTCTTCAATGTCAGTTACGAAACTTTCAATCTCCTTACCATAACCATAAGTCATGATTGTTAACTTAGCTAAATCTCTATTGTTAAACACAGCACGTGCAACATCATTCAGTTGTGGAAATAAATCCTCACTGATGTTTGACCATCCACTATCTATACTCTCATTGGCTAATCCCATAAGTCTATCACGGATATCACCATCATCTAAGAGTGTTGTTCTGTTCCCCCTAGCCCTGAGGACACCAGTGTAGTAAGCCATATTGATCTCACCCATTTGCATACCCTGACTTGCAGGACCATTGGTCTTACCATCCATATAAGCATTGACATAACTAATAAATTGTTTATCCTTGGGGTAGTTCCTTTTAAAGTCAACGTACTTAGCGAAGTCTATCAATGTGTCCATCAGAAGTGGGCCATCTTCTTTCTTATCTTTAATCATCTTGATAATCATACTATCATAATCACTATTTGGATCAAGGCTAAGCTGATTAAACTGTGGGAATTGTGGAGAATCTAAGGGAACCCCATTAGCAATGGCCTCAGACACAGCTTCATACTGTGCATCAGTCATTTCTAATGCTTGTTGAAGACGTTTACCATACCCATACAGTTCAGACTCTCTGGCCTTAAGCATAACTTCTCTTTGACGAGGTAAGAAAGTATCACCAGCATCTGTTATTGTATTACCTGCAGAGTCTTTAACTTTAGACAATAAGATCATGGCATACATCTGACGTAGGTTCTTCTCTTGCCTGTTTCCAGGTCTAATAATAGCCCCTACAGGTGCTCTTGTAGCAAATCGAACAGCCTTAGATGTCACTGGGTTAAAGAAAGATTGCTGAGGTGTCAGCCTCCCCTGAAAACCTTGAACATTATAAGTAAGGTAGTTAATACCATTACGATCTTGGGCTAATGCTTGAACTTCCTGTGCTAATTTATCCATCAAATTGTTGATGTTCTCTTGTGGAATATAAAGTTCTTCATTTAGTTGTGGATTATTGTCCATCCTACGTTCCTGCATCTTAGCAGCAGCATTAAATTTGTTCATTCTTGATTGACCAACATTGTTGATCTCAGCCTGCCAAGTAGTGTGGTCATTGGACAAGAGTGTAGCTAACGCAGTAGAATATAAGATTTTCATACGTTGCTTATCAACCACATGACCTACCTGACCTAAGTTATTAATAGCTTCTTCAATAATCTTACCCATCTTCTGACCAGAATTACCACCAGACACTGCCCTAACTACATTCTTACCAACATCAGTATCAACCATTTGGTTAGGTGTTTTCTGAGGTCTCACTATTTGACGAGGAAAAAGTTTCTTACGATCAAGCTCACCTTCTTTAATAGCTGCCTCACCTTCTGCAGAAAGTGTATATACTTTTTGCCGAGTATTTGGATCAGTAGAGGTTGTGACCAGTGTTGGGTTAGAGTCTGCCCATAACTGTTTGAACGCAGCGCCAAGTGTCTCAGCCTCCTTACGGTTCAGTTTATCTGGTGAAGCTAATGCTTGAACCATAGGATCAGTCTCAGGCACACCCTGACTTATCATAGCCTGCCTATTCCTACGCTGATACTCAAGATGTATCCTGTTACCTATCTGCCCGTTACCTTCAGCAAGTGTAAGCGTTTGGTTTACACCTTCCTTAGGTACAGATGTGTCTCCCATTGCCTCTGAAACAGGGTCAACAGTGCTTTCCATATTACCACCAAAAACATCCTCAACAATAGCAGAAGCAATTTGAGTATACATTAGATTAGGTATCTTCATACCACTCTCAGATTCTATAATTGCATCTGCCCTACTGATAGCAGCTACGATATTACCATCAGCGGTCTCAGCGATAGCGTCTGCAAGTGCTGGACCTGATACAGGAGATTTACCTTGGGTTAGTGGGTAAGCTGCATTCCCAAGGGCTGTTAAGTTTAACCCAAGGTTACCATGATTTACATTCTTAAAAAGAGTCTTTGCACGAGATCTAATATTACCACCAGCTTCAGATTGTGCTGCAACAGATAACTCTTGTTTCCTAACAGGGGGTGTGACCCGTCTATACCTTTGGTTACCAGTCTGAGCATTGGTAGCCATGTCAGGAACTAAGAATCTGTCATCATTACTTTGTTGTTCTGGGTTAATTAAATCAGGCGCTAACCCAGATGCAGCCTGTGTGATCTCTGCAATTTGTTCTGGAGTAGTGTTAGCAATATCTTGTAGGATGCCTGATGAGGCAGGTGAAGATGCAGGTTGTTGAGGGACTACCTCTTCCTCCTGCCTAACAAATCGATCTTCTAAAGATTGAGAGGGGAGCTCAGCACTCCCCCCTTTAATTATTGGTATCGCCATTACTAATTCTCCTTGTTGTCCTTATAGTTCCAACCACCACCAGTCATTAGACTAGCTAGTCTTTTATTAGTATCTGTAAAAGGTCCAATTCCAGGGGCTGATTTTAAACCCTGATATAAAGAACGTTCAAAGTCACCCTTAGCTGCATTCAAAGTTGCATCACCGAGCCTACCAACGTACCCAACAGTTGGGCTTTCACCTGTGGCTTGATTGTATAACCAACCACCAAGACCCTCAGAGCGTTGACCATAGATAGGTGCAAAGATATCAACAATCCTTTCACCTGTGCCAAGCAAACCAGAAGACATGACACCACGGCGAATGTACTCAGGTGTGTCCAAGTATGGATTACCAAGTGTACCTTCGTCATCATCATCGTCATCAAACTTTATCTCATCTTTCATAGCCTGTGAGAAGAACCCTAAGGCAATCATAGTAGACATGAGAACAAAGGTGTTGTACTTCATTGCTGGAGTGCCACGTTTGATATAGTCATTCCACATACGAGGTATATGGTTTGCTGTAAAGGTAGAAATGAAACCTTGGAACTGTGTAAACAAAGCGAACCTTGGATCTTGATAGAGCAAAGGACGATTAGCTGCACTTGGAAGGGCTACTGCTTGGTTAATAAAGTTGTAGGTAGCTTCCTTCATTGTTTGATTCCATGCATCCATCTCTTTAGCACTTAAAGGTAATCCTTTTTCAATAGCATTCATCATAGGAATGAATTGTTCTATAGGTATTCCCAAGCTTCTTAGCTTTTGCTCAGCCTCTTGAGCCTCACGAGTAGGGCCTTGAGATACAATCTCCCCATCCTTAGTGACATACTCTGTTACAGTAGTTTTCTTCTTAGTCTTTTTATCAACAGTAGTAGTTGTTCTTGCCTCGTTCCTTTGATATAATATTTTAGAGTTAATAGATATAAAATCATAGGCCATACTTGCACGAACAGCACGAGTATAGTCAGTCCATTGAGTCAAACCAATAGCCCTAAAGAAAGCTTCCATAACATTCTTACGATTGTCTGAAACCTCACTGACACCTGTGGTTGTTGCAGCGCCTACTTCCCAAGCATAGAAACCAGTTTCTCTAAGAAGCTTTTGACCTTCACTACCATTGTTCTGTTGAAGTATACCTTCATCAGTGCTGGATTCAACCTTCTTTAGATTAGGCAATAACCCCGCCACTGCTTCTTGAGCAATGTTTCTAATGCTTCCATTCTTACCAAAGATTTGTTCCTTAGTGAGCGCCCCTTGTGTCATAGCCATTTCAGGCAGTGAGGAAAATGTTGCAAGTGGAAGTGCGGATAGTGTCATCCAGAACATTACATTCTTCTGGAACCTCATAAGCTTTTTACCAGCTTGGGTAGTCGGCCTGTTGTAGTTACCTGACACAGCCTCTAAGATATTCTTAACCTCAGAAGCTACACGATTAACCTCTTCCTCAGGCACACCCTCGGCCTGCATCTTGTTCAAGAGTTTAGATATAATCTCTCCATCCTTACCAACATACTTCATTTGAGTTACGTAACGAGCCGCAGTCTTACTTGCATTAGCAACGTTAGCGAAGATGTCTTTCTCATAGAACTGATCAAACTTTTCATTCTGAGATAGACCAAACTTCCTACGCTTGTGTGATGGTGGGTTGAGAGATCCTACATTACTGATAATAGCATCCGCAGAGTCCAGATCGTAGACGTTTGGGTTGTCTCTGATCTCATCTGTAATCCTTAAAGCTAGGTCAGGAGTGATTCCATACTCAGATATTAAAAGATTTTTAAACTTCTCTGGATCCTTAGACACAGCAGCCTTATCAATTGACTTGTACTTAAGGAGGTAACCTTTAATATCTCCCAAATCAGCACCAGCATCTAATTGGTTTTGACGGAGTTCCTTACCAAGAGTCATCAATTGATTACCCAAGTCAATAATTACCTGCCTGTTCTCAGTGTCCTTTGGTACAAGATTCTGATTAAAGTTACCTCGTTTATCGATAGCTCCCCTCAACACTTTGTAAGTCATGTCACTTACCCTAGCTCTATCAGAAGACTTAAACACTCCTGCAATAGATCGAAGACCCAATCTCTTATAGTAAGCTTTTGGGTCATGCACTTGGTTCTTGTAGTAAGTTACAAGATGGTGTTGTGCAGCTTCGATACCAGAACCACCATGTAAAGGAGTCAGTGTCCCACCTAAGATAGATGCCAATGCACGAGCAGACCTAGACTTATCTAGTGTAGCTTTTGGAATTGCATTTGTAACAGCAGCTTGCCAAAGATTAGAAACATTCATTACAGATGTAGATGCACGTTCCATAAATGTTTTCTGACCAGTTGTTTGCTTGTGCTTATCTCCTCTTTGATTAACGTTGGGACCGAGGTTGTCAGAGGCATCCACTTCTTTCTGAACATCTGACAGTAGTTGGGGTGTAGTTCTTACAGTCCCACCGTGATTTGCCTTCTCTTCTTCTATGTATCTTTCATTGTCTGATTGAGATATTGGTTCTCCAAAACGAGCAGCTGCATCCATCCAAGTTATCTGATCTTTAACTGTACCGGGAATAGAAAAGGCACCACCTAAGGCAGTGCCAGCAATAGCAGCATTAGCTAAACGTTCTTTAAACTCTTCGTAGTCAAACACTTTATCTGAACCTTGAACAGCAGCAAGATAGCCAATAGCTTCTTGACCAACTTCAGTCAGTCCCTCAGATACAGAACCAACACCTACAGTTCCTAAAGCTCTCATAGAAGCCTGCTTAGCTGTTATCTGAGCCTTTGCAATCCTCTGTGCTTCATTGGCAAACTGACCAATGGCAGAGTCTGCTTCTGCTTTAACAAGTATCTTAGCATCTAGTAAACTTATTCCACGAGATTTAGCAAGCGCCTTTGGTATCTCCTCTCGTATAGTTTGTATTGGGTTTTTTCCTATACCTCCAATACCTTTAAGACCTAACCTATCAAGGACAGCTTGAGCTATGCCAGAACCAATTGCAATGGTAGCTGACTTACTATCGTTATCACCTTCCATGTCATTCCAAGTTTGACCTGCATACATGAATGATGGGATAGCTACAGCACCTGAGACAGCAAGAGCAGTACCTATAACAGGGGCAAGTACAGTTCCAGCAAGAGCCGAACCAGCAGTGATTGCCATATAAGGAAGAGACAAAGCCATTGTGTTCCCAAGGTACTCAATGAAACCTCCAATGTTATCAATATCTTTGTAGTTGTTAGTCGTATATCCAAACTCAGCCAGCTTACCTTGCTGCCTACGTACACCAGCTTCACCCCATCTTTCAAGACCCTCAGCTCCAGTAGAAGAACCAAACAGATTAGCAATACCATACGCACTCTCACCTACACTGATCCACCCTTGTTCCCAAGAGTCGCTGATAGGGTTGAGAGATTTGTTGTCAAGTGAGACACCAGGTCTTCGGATATCTACATCACGATAAAAATACTTATTCATTTCGCTTGTAGCTTGATCCCTAGACATTCCTTGGGTCATGAAGTAACTGATGTAAGAAGCTCTTTCTTTTTCATCTACAAGGGTTTGTTTAAAGCCTAAAGACTTGGCACCTTGAGATCTCTCAGCAATCTCAATATCAACTGCAGCTTTATCAAATGCAGAAGGTTCGTATGTACCCTCGAAAATAGCCCTGTCCCTAGCAGCTGTTGTGGCTGTCTTTTGAATCCTATCAGAGTCTGTTGAGAACTCTGTTAGATCCATTGCACCTGAACTCATTAACATGCCTGAGAAAGTTTCCCCAACATCATTGACAAGATCAACCATCTGACGAGTACCACCAGAATCCATCATAGGGGAACCGTCTGAATTGAACACAGGTTTTATGTTATTAAACCCCTGTTCATTAGCTAGTCGGGAGATAATGCCAGTGGTTTCTTTACCACCAGCAGTACCTTCCTTAACTTCCCCAGTGTATAAGATCTTAGACACCTCGGCAGCATCATAACCACGAAGACGATAGTTGGGACCATCTGGGTTATCCAATGTGTCACCATCGATGAAGTGAGTACCAGTACCTGCTAAAGTATTAGGCTTAAAGTTACTAATATCATCTAATATTCCCATTACATATCTCCTTGTGTTAAATTATGCTATTAGTCCATTCACCATACTATCCATGACATACTGCATTAACCCACTTACACCAATAGCAGCACCTGTGTCAATGTGGACTTGCCTTAATTCAGGGTCTAGATCTCGCCAATCGTTGTAAGTATCTGTAGTCATTAGCCAAGATGAAACCTGAGTATCATTCATGCCAGCTAATTCTTCTTTACCTTCACGAGCTGCCGCATCCTTAAGAGTCTTTATGAAAGTTGTAATATTTGCTATAGGAACTGGTTTATCAAAAGTAGCCTCACCCTTACTATTCTTTGAAGGTAAGAAGAAGTTTTGTGCATCAGTAGTATTAGATTCTACCCAAGCTCTTGAGAAATAGTTACTTAATCCAGAGATTTTCTTACCAGACTTAGTATCAATCAATGCTTCATTGTAAGCCTTTTCTACAAGCTCTTCCATCTGCTCTAGTTCCATACCATTCTCAATAGCAAACACAACAGCTTCCCTTCCAATTTTTGCTTTTGGAATGCCCAGATATGATTGACCAGTCACAATAGCACCAGCACTGTCTCTCTTTGGATTATTAGTATCTAGTTGTCCTACAAACGTTGATATCTTATCTCTTATTGATTTCTTGTATGTCTGATTGGCTTGTGTATTAGGGGCAAACCTACCATCGTTGGTAAGTGTACTTAGATTAACCTGCTTATTGCCATCAAACCAATAATTACCATCACCTACTTTTTTTTGAATTAAAGTAATTTCCCTACCTGTTCGCCTATCATACATGGTCATTGGCTGAGCACTAGTGGGAACGGCAGGGAGACCTTTAGTTACAAGATCACCAAAGTCCATTGATTTCTTAAATATTGCAAGACTTTCCTTAGTATGTGTATCTGCAATAGCAACCTTATTATAGGTACTTTCCTTAGCATCTACCCTAGCAATGTAGTTCTTACCTGCAAAGGCAAGAGCTTGATTACCACTAAGACCAGTAGCACGACCACCAAGGTACATAACAGCAGCCCTAGCAAGTTCTTTACTGTCAAACAGATTCCCAAAGACACCTTTGAGCATAGCCATAGCACCTGTTACTTGAGGGGTTTTCTTGGCTAAGGCCTCTTTTGCTAATCGATCAGCCTCATCTTTAGCAGCCTTTATTTGTACTGGAGTTAATTCAGTCTCATTTACCCCTAAGTCTTTAACAATGTCTCTAGCATTATCTATAGGTTTTACAACAGTAGTAGTGTCTACAGTTGTATTATCAGCAGGGTTGACATAAGGTACGATATTATCACGTTCCTGTTCTATCCTAATAACATCAGAGTTCTTCCTAGTTAGTTGCATCTCAGCTCTTTTTTCAGCCTCTTGCGCCTTTGCAAGTTCCAACTTATTAGCTTCAGCTTGAGCTTTAGCATCTGCCAGTTGTTGAATTGCCTGCTGACTTCCAGGGTTTAATCTTATGTACTCTTCAAGATTTGTAATGACGTTTAGAGTAGTTTCCAAAGTATCTCTCGCAGAGTAAACCTGCTTTTCTACTATATCAAGAGGGCCTCGTTCAAGAGTATCTCGCATAATACGGTCCATGTAGAGATTGTCTCCACCTGTACTCATATCACTCTGGTCAGTCGCAGCTTCAATTTCGTTTAACCGGATTTGATTAATTGCTTGATCATCCCCGTCAGTAGCAAGACGTTCTAATTCAGTTCTAGTCATACTCTTATAGTTCTTATTCACTACAGGGGGTATGTCATTATCCAAATTAGGAATATTTTCTCTAGTTTCTTGGTACAGAGTGCCGTATGGAGGGATATTGTAACCAGTCAACTCCTCTAAGCTTGTCATTGATGGTGTGAATGCCCCTGAAATAAGATTAGATACCTTGCTGTGTTCAGGTGATCCAACCTCTAGCCTTTTACGAAGATCTATTAATCTTTTCTGTGCTTCAGACCTACGATATTTATCTGGGTCATTACCAATGAAGTCATTACCAATGACATTACCACCCATAGGTATATTATTACCCATCATCCTAGGAACATCTTGAATAGATGCTGGAAGGTTGTAACTCATCAACTCATCTAGGCTTATCATCGATGGGCTTAATGCCTTTGTAATAATATCAGATATCTTGATGTGTTCAGGTGATCCAACAGGTAAACTTTCACGCAGATCCATTAACCTTTGTTGTTCTACAGTCCTACGAGAAATAGCATCACCAGTCTGACCATACCCTGAAGCACCTAAAGTACCAAATCCTGTCTCCCTAGGATCACTAATCACTTGTCTATCCTGACCATTAGTGAAGATATTACCTTGACCAAATGTCTCATTACCTAAGCCTGAGCCCGGTCTTGGTACACTGTAATTCAATTGCTTGAATGGAAATTCCTTCCTAGCCTCTTCAACACTATCAGAAGATCCTTCAAGTAATGATTGATCACTGTTAGGGATTGGGAGGTATGAGAGGTCTGGTGGAGGTGTGTTCATCAATTCAGGTCCAGCCACTGGAGGAGAGTTGGGGATTGGGAGATATGAGAGGTCTAATGGAGGTGCAACAACTGGCTCCGGAGGGGCTTGCCTCTGAGGCATCTTATCAATTAGAAGTTGCGATTGATCAAACTTAGTAAGAGCATCACGCTCATTCCTTTTAAACCAAGCGTTATCAACATCATTTTGAAGATTACGCCGAGCCATTTGATCTAGAGATAACCCGCCTGTATTTAAGTGGATAGGGCCACCCATATTTTTCTCGTCAGTATAACCAGCAGTATAACCACTACTAGGAAAGTTAGAGATACCTCCCGCTCCCATGTCTGAAAGCCTTGGACTATCTTGTACCCCTCTAGGAGTAGGTACACCAATAAACCTTGGATCAGGAACACTTACCTGATTTGCAATCATTACATTCGGATCAAGTCCAGCATACATGTCTTGAGATGGCATCATCTGATTAGCACGAGTTGCATTAGCAAGTTCCTGTTCTATCCTAATAACATCAGAGTTTTGAGGTTGAGGAGGTGCTGCCTGCATCTGTGGTATTAAATTAGGTGCCATACCAATCTGGCCATACCCTGAAGAGCCCTCAAGTTCCCTAAGATCATAATTCTGCTGTGGTTCAGGAGAGGTTGGACGTAACTCTGGACGTAGTAATGTGTCAGAAGTTGTCATAGTATCTGGGCGTGACTGTGGACGTAGTGATGTGTCAGGGGCCATTGGACGTGACTGTGGACGTAGTGATATTTCAGGTGCTGCAAGAGGTGAAGTGACAGGAGCAACTTGAGTTTGGTCTTGAGCTAAGAAAACCTTAACCATATCATCAGAACGATCATGAGTTTGACCAGCCCAGTCGCTATCATTAGCCTCAAAGGCAGCCTTAGCGTAGTCACCTGCTTCAACAGCTTCGATCATCTTTTCAAATTTAAATTGACCAGCTCCACCAAGTTGAAATGCCATATTAGTCAACCCATTTTGAACAGATTCTGGTAATTGATCCCAATTAGAAAAGTTCTTTTTTGCAGCATCCCTAGCAGTACTTACATCATCTAGGAGCATCTGATCTAACTCAGCTATACTATATGGTTTGTACTGTGTACTTTTGTTTTTACCATCCCACGCATATTTTTTAAAACTAGCTGGAAGTTTGTGACCAGTACCTATAGTGGCATGTCCTTCGGTATCTATATACACATAGTCTCTAAAGCCTTCACGCTTTTCAAGATTCTTTAGCCAAGGCGCTTTATCAGGTACCCCACCAGAACTTCCATCATTGTAATGTTGAATACCACCACCCATGTTTTTCATTGCACGATGCTGTAAACCTGCGCTATTCATCTGCTCTATCACAGGAGCAAACATAGTTGATGCTTCCTTATTGAGGACAAATTCTCCGGGTGTTAGCATCGCAGGTACAGTATCCCGATTAGTCGGATCTGTTTTATCAATCATATCATTCTCCTGATAGTGGTTACTTCTTTTGTTTTGGATAAGGGACTTTACCCCCTTTGTTAAATACTCCAAAGAGCTTTCCTAATCCAAGACCAATGCCTACAGGTCCAAGAGCTGCCATCATAGCAGAGCCTCCTGCAGCTGCGGTAGCAGCAGTACCAGTTGCAGCACTACCTCCCAGCATACTTCCTAGAGAACCCATGATACCCTCTTTAGCTGCGAGAGCACCAAGACCATTAGTGATCCCATTATTAACAGCTCCCATAGCAACCTTTTCACCAATACCACTTAAAGGTCCAGCTTCTTGTTGAGGGGCAATCTGAGCTTGCATCATTTGACGTTGACGTATCTCGTCTTCACGAAGACCAGTGTTAGCTACTGAAATACCACCTGTGTTGTAACCTATAGGGCCTCCCATGTTACGTGCGCCCCAGAAGCGATTAGTTTCGCCTGTTTTGGTATTAACGTATCCTGTACCTGCACCCGTATAGGCTGGTGTATTTGAATGGAATGAATTATTCGCTCCATCATCAGAAACAGGGGTTGGATCGTAGGTGCTTATAGGTGCTGTTGCTAGGTTAGATGCTACAGTTGCTCCAGGAATTAATTTAAGAATGGGGGCTTTATTAACGGCATTTTTTATCCCACTAGTAATACCTCCATAGATATCCTTAACACCTCCAAAGAATCCAGTAGTAGGATCATTTGCATTGTAACCACCACTTACATTTTTAAAACCTGCTGAAGCCATAGATGCTGCAGCATATTCTTCTGGTGTCATAGTCTTCTTATCTTCAGCGGTAGGTGCAGGATTAGCTGCAGCCATCTCCGCATTGTAACCTGGATTTTCTGTTACATCAATCTTAGAAATAGTCCCATCTGGATTAACCTTACCATACACGGATTCTAAACCAAACGTTGCAAAAGCATTATTTACATTTTCATGTGCTACATCCTTATGACCACCATAAGTAGTATAGTTACCCCCACCAGAACTACCAGCCAAAGGGGCTATGTTAGCTGTGTTCATTTCGTCTGCCTTTTTAAGACTAGCTTCTTGAACTTCAGGGGATAAACCAGAGGCTGCTAATGCTTGCCGTAATTTACGGCGAGAGTCTGCAAGTGTGTGGTAATCAGGGACACCGGATGCATTACTACCAGCTCCATAACTCAATGGACCAGAAGTGTTACCGCTTGAATTACCACTCAAGTAGTTCTGAATAGCTGGTGCTGCATAACCCCCCTGAGGTATCCCAGTGTTGACTGCAGGTTGAACTACACCACCTTCTTGATACTTTTGAATTATATGTTTCATTACTTACCACCCCCACCACCTGATTGGGTACTTGTGCTCCCTATAGCAGGAGAGCCGTACAAACCAAACAGTCGTTGAATACCTTGATAGGCTGCATCACCTTCGTTTTGATTCTGCTGCTGAATAGCTGAACCAACACCGCCAAGCATAGAGGCACCTGCGCCGAATTGATTCTGAAGACCAGTGCCAGCATTTAATACTCCACCTGCCCCAGACAAAGCTGCTGAACGGCGATTGGCAAGCTCAGCTGCAGCCATATCTCCACCCACTTTCATAGCAGATGTGTCCATAGACTGTTGTGCTCTAGCACTGCCAAGATTACCTGACTGACTAAACTGACCTCTCTGTTGACCAAGTACGTCACCAACAGCGGTACCAATACTTTCTTTTAGCGCAGTTGTTTGTTTACCTAGAGCGTCAGCTCCAAACATACCAGTTCCAGCTGCTGCGTTACGATAGGCTTCAGTAGCCCCATAGCTATCGGCAGCAATCTTATCGTATACACCACCTGTACCACCTAATTCTTTTTGTTTCTTCATAGCAGCAAGCTGTTCTGGAGTAAATCCTGCAACATTTTCATAGGCACCTGAACCATATAAATCTACTGCACTACCTAAGCTATCCTCAACATAGGGCTGAGCATAATCTGGTAACCCTGTTGTACTAGTTGTTGTGTTTCCACCACCACCTGACATATTAAACCTCCTTGGTGAGCGTTATAAACGGCTCACGGTATCCATATTGTTTTAGGGCGCGAACCCAACCCTTTCGCCCATAGACTACAGTTCTTTTGCAATCATTGAAACGTGCGAAATCTTCTAGTACTTTTAGTATCTCAGGGCCATGAGAGAACCAACCAAAAGATGTGCAGGCAACTACAGCTAACTGTCGTTTACCTTCTATTTCTTCAAAGCGAGTTATACAAACTTCACCCTCTTCTCTTACCCAGCACTGTCCAACAGCACCGAGGCATTGTAAAAAGAGTCCGTGAGATGTCACAACCCCAGCTCCATGAACCAATGCTTCTTCAACTAAGGGCCTCAACTTGTTCCATTGTTCTGCCAACTCAGGACCACTTAATAGTTTTATCATTTCTTTAACTCCGTAGTTTCAAGGAATCTGTTTTGCACAGTCGGACTTGAAGGGGAACCCCCATTAAGTTTTACATGCACTGTGATAACCCTAGTACCTGCAGAAGGTGTTAGTGTCATAGCAATGGTTATCATCTGTTCGTGATATGTATGTGTAGTACCATCTGTAAAGAAACCAGCGGCTGCATTAAATACACGTTGAGATACTCCATCAAGTCTTATATCAAACTGAACTAAGTTAGCTCCGTCTAGACCACAATTAAATAGAATAGATGTAAGGTCACCACTAGAGGTAATACTTAAAGTTTCTAATAACTGATATGTTGAAGTTGGTATTAAACTAGCACCAGTAAATGTAGCAAATTTATTAGACACAGCATTATTAGTTATCTGTCCTGTGCCAACTACATTGCTGTTAAGTTGAGCAGCAGATGTTATGATACCTGTGGAGGCTAACTTATTCCCAACGATACTACCTGCAGCTACATTATCACCATCGATATTAGTTACAGTATTACCATCTAGTGTAAAGTCACCAGATTCAAATGTTACAACCCCTGAGAAAGAAACAACTACTCTAGATATTCCACCAGTAGCTGCGCTAGTTGTGGCTGATCCTGTATCATCTGTAAATATAAAATCAGAAAAATAAATCAAAGTAGTTGAAGTTGCACTAGCTGTTGGGGCAGTCTCTGACCACCCTGAAGTTAATGAGGATAGTGCGAGGGTTGCCCATGTCACTGTAGCAGTTGGGGGACTAGGTGTTCCGGTTGAAGACGGGAAGTACACCCTCCTAGAGAGCGCCCTAGGTGCTGGAGCACCATCATTACCATCCTCAGACAACAGAGCCACAGTGTTCCAAGTGTTTGCATCAGTTATTGTAGCTTCTAGGGTTGATACATACCTAAATGTAATCCAAAGATACTTACCACCTGATGCTGGGATTGACCCCACCCATCCATTGTTAGCTACAATAGTTACACTCCCAATGTTTGTATAGTTATACGAGACACTGGAAGGTCTAGTTGGAGCTGTCTCTGTTGTAGTTCTTTGATACAGATAAATAGCAGTGTTACCTGTTGGTCCAGATGAGCTGGTTGAAGATGATGATCCTTGAGTTCCAGGCAAAGCACTACCCATATTAAGAGCTTGGGTTATTTGATTTGTCCAAGAGTCTAGGGTAGCATCTCCGGTAAAGGGTGGTCTGATAATTGCCATTATCGACTACCTCCTTTACTCGCTTGAATCTGATAGCCTGTGAGAGTCCAATCAAGAGTGATCTCACTGCTTTGACTTTCAATTCTATAGTTTAAAAATCTACCATTAAACCTGACGTCTGCTTTGTATTCAAGAGCACTGTCAAAAGTTATTGCATCATTAGCTGAGAAGTCAATTGCCTCACCAACCTTATCAATGCCATCATACTTGATACTAACTTTAGAAGGACCATCAAATAACAGGGCCATACTAGATACACTCTCAGTGTCAAACTCAGGGGTAATTGCCAAGCGTTTACGTTCTACTAGAGCATTGGGTAAAAACGAAGTACCATCCACACCAACTAGTTTTGTAGGGCTTCCGAGAAGTAGGTCTCCTCTGCTTGAAGACACAGCATTTGTACCTGTAGGTAAGTCTCTCTTAGTCCACACATTGTTGCGATAGTTCCAAACATATATAGTTGAGGTATTCCAAAACCAGATCTCATCATACTTATTAAACCTAACAGATTTAATTGTTGAGTTATTACGGAAAAAGTTTCTTACACGACCATCAGAAATAGATGCAATAGATCCAGGATGTCCTTCAAACTTATAACAATCATCACTTCCATATACAATGTGTGTACCATCTACTTCAATTACACCATCTGTATTATGTACACCATAGTTATCAGTCACTGTGGCAATTTGAAAAGGAATAACAGTAGAGTCAGTTCGCTGCATAGAGTGTATAGATGAGTCTGTATATACGTACATCACACCTTGTAGCTCTGCAAGATCTTGAATAGTTCCTGTAGAAGCTAAAATAAATTCATCTGCAGTATTAGCCCCTCTCTTAAAGGGGTTCCAATTCTGAGGTAGAAATCCTGGACCTGCAACATCAGAGGTTCTGACAGTACCTGTAAGGGTACGACCTCCTGTTTCTTTGAGG
>Ga0208814_1000452_pt1 | contig 26081 bp, 14 predicted proteins | sample MalvirAntarct_55_FD_184253 | JGI IMG/M metagenome (GOLD analysis project Ga0208814, IMG submission 184253) | Marine viral communities from the Global Malaspina Expedition - Malaspina viral metaG Antarct_55 (SPAdes) (version 2) | ecosystem: Environmental > Aquatic > Marine > Oceanic | place...
AAAAAGGGGATCTCGTATGAGGTCCCCTTTTCTGGTTACAGGAATTTGTGGGTATGGTACGCCCAGTGTGTTATTCCTTATAATTGTGAAACGTTAATTTATACATTAACTTGTTCCATGCGTGTTGTAATTTGTCAATTAGTTTTTTCATAGTTTATTTATTTTTATTATGATCATAGCCTTTTTTCTTTAATGCTAAATGCTCTCTCATAGTTTTAACAAATTTAGTTATGTCACCTTTATACATTTTGTGAGGTTTGAATTCTTTTTCTTTTGCCATAATTATTTCTTTTTTACACAGTTGTTAACCATTTTTGTTTTACCACCTTTGGTTTTTTTACCACTTGGTGATTTCTTTTTGCCTTTAGCTACATAGCCTTTCCAGCATGTCATCTTTTTGTAGAGAGGTGTTTCCATATTTATTTGTTTTTATAAGTCCATATTACGTTTTGTGATTTATCTTCATCAATGTCTACATGTATAAATGTATTTCCAACACCTAGCCTATTAAAGCCTACTTCTAGCAATATTTTAATTAGCTTAAATCTATCTAAAGACTTACTACAAGCTATATCAACAGCTAGTCCTTTTAAATGAGAGGAAGATTCTACCCCGCCAACTTTAGCGTTATGAAATCTAGTTCTGTATCCGCTATTTATTTTTATAGCTTTACCATACTTTTTTCTAGCGTCATCTAGCATGTATAATATCTTTGAATCCATACTAGATCCACTTCCTTCTAAATCAGGAGAATCAAATTCTTTAATTTTAAAATATCTCATATATTAATTTCTTCTACGAGGCGCACGTCTTCTTGATTTACGTGTACTGCTTCTTGTTTTTGATCTTTTACCTGGTCCTTCAGAGCTTTTAGGTTTATTTTTTTCTATACCTAATTCCCATTCGCTCCAACCAGCAGCCAAAGCCATTCGTTTATAAGTTTCTAACTCAGCGTCAGAAGCTGATTTTAAATGCTGTAATTTTTTTACAACTCTATCTAAAGGAATGTTTGTTGCCGCTGATACAGTGTTACCTACAGCTAAATATGCTGGATTATCTAAACTAAACCCTGTATTTTTCATCTCATCCATATTCCAAGAAAAAGATCTACCAGCAGCTGTTATTTTATTTATTTTTGAAGATATAGGCGGTGATATTTTTAATAACTCTAAAGCTGCTTTTTCGTATTTAGGATTTTTCTTTTCAGATTCAGAATGTATTTTTATTGCTGCATTTTTAACAACACTAAATATAGCCCCACCAATACCTGTACCTCTAAGTATAGAATCAGCCATGCCGTTAATAATACTTACTGTTTTGTCATCAACTTCTTCTTCATCTTCAAATGCAACAGCAAATAGAGCTTGTTGTAAAGCGTTAAAAATTAAATTTTGTACAACTCCATAATACATTATCTTAGATATATTAGACTTCGCGTCCCCTCGGCCATTCTTAAGATCACTAGCAGCTTTTTTAATCAATCTAGCATATTGCGCCGGGGTATTTGCAAAAGCTAATACAATACGTCCTAATGGACCCGCTTGTTGAGAACTAATCTTGTCAGGTCTGCTAGACTGCTGAGACTCTTCTGCTACTTCTCTAAAGTCACGCATAGCTATTTTTTCCGCTTGCTCTATAGTATACTTATCACCGTATGTAATCTTTCTATTCTTTTTCGTCAGTTCTTTATCTACAGCTTGCTCTTTCATTAAAGATTTTACTCTATTTCTATAAAAAGTAGCTCCACCAGAAGCAATTGCAAAACTATCCGCTATCTGTGTAGGTAAAAATCCTAGTTTAAGTAATTTATTTATTACTCCTCTTGCGCCACTTTCTTTAGCAACGTCAGCGATATCCGCTTCATTTATATTTATTTTTAAACCATCACGTCTATCAACTAAAAAGTCTGAATTAAATAATTCTGAAAAATCTTTCCAGTACTGAGGTTGATTAGCAAAAGCTTTACCAGCGGCTAGTATATTATTATCACCAAAATTTATAAAATTTGCTGAAGATATAGTTTGTAGTATAGCTGACTTACTGTTAAAAAACATTATAGCCGCTGTAGAACCATTCAACCAATCAGTAAACCTACCAGTTAATGTATCTCCTCCAAATGTTCTGTTAGTACCAATTTCCATTCTACCTAATATATTTTCCATAGCATCTCTATACGATCTACCGTAAGCTGCTTCCATTTTATTTAGATTTTTTTCAGAAAATATAATATCAACATTTTGTTGCCATTGCTCTAAGTATTGTTTACGTTTAGTAGTATTTAAAGTTTCTGCTAAATCAGTTGTTATAGTACCTGTAATCCAACTGTCGCTAGGTGTTACATATTCAGTTCCTTTATTTAACTTCATTACTTCTTGAGCAAACAACTCTAATTCAGCATCATTTTTAACTATATCAGTTAGTTCTTTTAAATCAGCTTTAGATAAGCCAGGTATATCTTTACCTATTTGATCCCATATATATACTCTAACACCTTGCTCTTTAGTAAATTCACTGCCAGGAAATTTCTTTTTTAAATCTTTTGGCACAACATTTAATTCTCTTTTAAGAGCTCTAAAATTATTACCAAGAGTATTTCTGTCTCTAGTTATATTCTCTATAGCTCTTGCATATGGGTCTAAAAGATTATCTTTGTACCATTTCATTTGAGAATCTCCAATCTTGCCTTTACCAAGAGTTTTATATAATAAACCCACAAAATCTTCTGCAGATGGTGGAATAAAAAAATCAAACTTACCTTTGTTTTTACCTATTAAACGAGCTTTAACTTTAGCGTAATTTTTTTCAGCTGCTATACCTGTTGAGTTTTCTATTATTCTATTAAAATCAAGGTCAATGTTTTCACTAAATTTTATTTTAGCTTGTTGAACTTTTGATTTAACGTCTAGTACAGATAAAGCATCTTTAACGGCTTTAACATTACCAGTGGCATCGTCAGCAAAATAAAAATCATTATAACCTTCAGAAGCTTTTCCAACTACCCAACCAGCTTTAGCCTGCGGAGAACCGTCTCCTAAGCCTGTTATATTCTTTAATGGCACATCTAGTCCTATAGAATTCAAAAACTCTTTAATAGGTCCTGCTGCATCAGCTGGACGCGCTGTAAGAATAAATATATCTTCCGACCCTCTAGCGTCTTGTATTTTTTTAGCTACATCAAATAAAGGTCCTTTCTTACCGTCCATAACTTTACTAAACTCGCTAAAATCAAATTTAGCACCTTCGCTTATAAGAACTTCAGATTTTTCAGCAAATTCTGTAGCGTTTATTTTAGTTGGTTCTTTAATTATAGACTTATCTATAACAGCTATACTTTCAGTTCCTTTGCTAGATATTTGAGATCCATCGTTATATTTAAAACCACCAAAACCATTTTGTTTCAAAGCTTTCTTAAGTTTGTTTAAATTTGCGTTTCCAATATAAAAATCTTCAAACCTAGAGTCTATCATTTCATATAACAACCCTTCGCTAGTATTAATATTTAAACTGTTCATTTGATCTAAAACTTGATCTTCAGTGGCTAAGCTAGCGTCGTTTACCGAAATTGCTCTAACTTCACCTCGATTACTTTTAGCGTATTCTTGAGCTTCTTTTATATCTGTAGCTAAAAATATTAAACCAGTTCTCTTACCTAATTGATCAAAGGTTTTTGGGCTAGCGTTGTAAGCAACGTTCTCACCTGGCATTGTAACTAATACTTCGCTTTTAGATTTAGCGAGCGTGTCATCAAAATCAAATACTCTTATTTTTTTAATAGGCTCGTTAAATCTTCTAGCGTTGTCTAATGCTTTATCAGATTTAGCCATTGCATCAATACCTTGTTGCACGTCTATGGCTTTACTGTATTTAATTATATCTGCTAAATTTGAATTATTAGATTTAGAAGCACTTACTTTGCCAGTAACTAATTTATCAAACTTTTTAAATCTTTTTTTAGCTGTATCTATACTTATTTCACCTGTTAATATAAGTGTTATTAATTTATTAGCTTCTTTTTGTCCTTCTAATAGAGCAATGTCTAAATTAATACCAGTTTTATTTTTTATAGATTTAAAATCACCTACAAAATACTCACCAATAGTAATATTTTTAGAAGCTACATTGTATTGAAAAGGATCAAAGCTGTTATTTAAACTGTACCTTATTAAAGAAGCGAACCCGTCAGGTAGATAATCTAATTTTCCTTCTAATATTAAAGGTACTATTTTATCATAAAATATATCAGGCATTTTTGAATTTAAATTAAACTTTTTTAAACCAAGATCGTCAACTCTAAGTAGAGATCCTTGCATATAAGAAGCTTTTACAACCTTAAAGGCTTGATCAACACGTCCGTCTCTTGCTGCCATAAGTAAAAATCTACCTACACCAACAGCTGGATTTGCATGTTCTTCAGTAGCGTTTTCACTAGTTAGTATTTTATTAGTTTTAGGATCTACAGGGTAAAAATTAAAAGGCGCTAAATATCTTAAAGGATGATTTTGATCTTGCGTTCCATCAAATAAAAATTGCTCAAATACATATATTTTATCTTTACCTTCTTTTGTATCTAAAAAACTACTAATGCTTTCAAATATATCCTTTAAAACAGCTAGTTTAGCTTTATTATTAGAATTTACATTTTTTAAAGCTTTTTTTATAGCTTCTTCATTAGGTTTATTTTTTTTATTAATTACAGTTCTTGTTATATTTTTCTTTTTTATACCTTCAAATATTTTATCCCATAGCTTAACTGTTCCAAACGTGTGTGTTTGCATAGTTCCAGTCATACCAGTTCTAAAATGAGGTTCAAGAAGTGGATTCTGTAAGAAAAAGTCTGCTAAAGTGTCTACTAATGCTTTAAATTGAGTAGATTTAGTATCATATGTTCTTCTATTAACTACTGTGCCGTCTGATTTTGTATATTTGTAATTTATGGTTGGCATTCCGTTTTTCTTGGAATTACCTATTAGCATATTGCTTATGTCGCCAGGTTTAAAGTCACTAACGTCTTTAAATAATTTACCAATTTCGCTGTCGCTAAATGCTGTTTTAGATCTACCCGCGCCAACATCCGCTTGTTGCTGTATAGTTAATTGTCTTTCAGTCCTAACTAGTTCGTTAGTAATGTTTTTATTTACTAAGTCTATAATACCTTTTATAACTGAGCCTTTAGGTGACCGTGGATCTATAGGAGTAGGTTTACCATTTTTAGGTCTACCTATCGCTTCTAGTATTTCATTATTAGTTAAACCTTTTCTAAGTATAAACGGCGCTAGATTATCTCCTCTCTTACCTTTTACGTAAAACGCGTCTAAAATATTTTGAGGCACACCTGTTGATGTTCCAATAAGATTTTTAGAAGCTCCTTCTAATACTGCTCCTTCTGGAAGAGTTCTTCTCACATAGTCTACATTTTTTTCAATAAACATAGCAGCAGTAGTTGTTTCTGGCTTAGATAAATTTTTACTTGGATTACTTATCTTGCCTTCAGGTATACCAGTAACTTCGCTAACCACTTTAGCAGTTAAACCTTTTAATTTTTTATAAGATAAATCTTTATCTTTTATCTCAGCTTTAACGATAATCTCTTTAGCTTCGTTTAATTGTTTTTCAGATAATATTTTAGTTGCCTTAGTAAGCTTAACGTCTTTATCTGCAGTTTTAGTCTCGTCTATAGCAACCTTTTCAGCCGCTTCCAAGCCCTTAGTTATACCTTGCTCAACACTTTGTATGCCAAGTCGTTGTGCTAAGTTATTTGCTCTTAGAAATGACCTATTGATTATAAATTTCTCAAGATCTTGTTTTCCATTAAATTCCTCAATAACCATCGTCTGTATATCGTTACGCATGGATTCTTGAAAATCTTGCCTTGATACACCTTTTTTAGCATCGACAGCTATAGGGTCGTATAACGCTTTAGTTCTATCAGTAACTATTCTACCTATAATAGGATTAATGCTTTCTAATATCTTGTTTTCTAATCTAGTTTCTTTTCCTCCCTTTATAGGTTCTTTACCATATTTAGCAGCTAATTCTTTATTTTCTTTTTTAATAGTTTGAAGATCATTAATTTCTATAGATATAGACGCGTCTTGCTCAGGTGTTAATTGTTTATTTGCTTTAGATTCAGCTACTTTAGGAGCCGTGTCTGATGCGGCATCACCTTGTTTAGATATAAGATCTTTAACTAATGCGCCTTCTTGAGCGTCTTTAATGTCTTTTAAAGTAAGTGTTCCATTTGAAATCTTTTGACCTAATCCAACTACAAAATTAAATATATCTTCTTCGCCTTTAAAATCAAACTTGTACTCATTTGCAAATTGCTTCTGAACCATAACCCCAAATAAACCGGCAAGACCTCTTGCCTTTTCTTGTGTGCCAACTTTTTTTCCAGCAACTTCCTCTAAAAATCTTGCAATAACTTCGTCAGAGTCTAAAGATCCATCTTCTTTTTTTACACCTGGTGAATCTAATATTCTTTTATGAGCTTTAGGTACTTGCTTTTCTAAAGTAAATAATAGCTGATTAGCTATAGCTTTTAAACCACTTTCGTTTTTAGCATTTTTTAATATTCCCCATATAGCTTGATGCCCTACCTCGTGAGTTCTTATATATCTTCTTTGATTTAACACTTGGTTTTCAACAACCGCTAAAGTAATTTCACCTAAACCGTTTGGATTTTCAAAAGCAACACCATCATTACCATTTTCTATACCTTCAATAGATTTTTGTTTTTGCTTAGGTGTTAAATTTTCTTGTTTATTTATATAATCAACAGCTTCTGCTTTAGTTTCAAATGATTTAAATCCTCCATCAAAAACATTTTTATTTGATTCATTACTTTTGTTTGACTCTCTAACTTTGTCACCAAAAAATAAATTATAAGCTCTTCTGTCTGTATCATCTTTTGTAGGGCTTTTACCGTCATTTTCACCTACAAGCTGTTGATTAGCTGTTTCTATGTATTGATCATAAGCTTGCTTATTTAAAGCTTTAAAAGCTTTGAATTCTACCTCGTTCTTTATAAGAGACTCATTACTAAGCGCAGCCTGTTTAATGTTTTCCAACACCATAAATTGAGCATTAACATCTGCTAATTTTTCTTTTATTTGTTTATCGGTTTTGGTTTTATCATTAATTATATCATTAGCTTGATTTTGCAAAGAACTCTGTCGCGAGGTTATTTCTATAATACCGGCGGCGCCTGCTTCGCTTATTGAATTATTTATTAATTTTTCATTACTACTTATTAAACCATCTCTAACATCTATCTCTGTTTTTATTTGTTCTTTAAGTAATGCTCTATTTTTTAAATCTCTAGCTGATTTTAATTCTTTAGACAATGCATCTATTTTTTCTTGAGATTTTCTAATACCTCCTAAAGAATTATAATTAGACATACTAGAGTTATATAATCCTCTAAAATAAGGAGTACCTGCAAACAATAAACTAAATCCAAATGCTGAAAAACCAGCATGATCCATGCCTTCTGTGAATTTTCTACCATCAATCAAGTTTTGACCTCCAGTATTACCCATCTCAGCTAAAGGACTAGTAATCAGTTCTTCAACAAAACCTAAACTCTGTGTTTTCATCCACGCTTTAGCGCTAGTGTCTATAGCTCCTTTTTGTCCAGCAGCAATCCATCTAGCTTTAGCCCCTTTAAGTAATGGAAGTTTACCTATAGCAACATCAGCTGCATCTAATAAACCATAACCAAGAGCTTTTAAGTACTGTTCACTTTTGGTAAATTGCTCGCCTCCTTGACTCATTTCATAGCTCATATCATTTAGCTTCTTACCGGCGCTAGTTATACCAATAAGAGCAGGAGCTGCAGTTCCACCTGATAATGCAATAGCTGCAAAAAACGGTATTTGAGTACTCATTTCTTGCATTATAAATTTACCAAAATTTGCACCTGATGAGAACTTGTCTTCAAAAGAAACATCCCCAACAAAAGACTGTCTTAGTTCTTGAGAAAACTTACTATATTCTCCTCCTAAAAAATTTATTGTATTATCTGGTAAAAGCTTCATGTGCAATGGATTTACGCCTTCAGCAGCAATTCTTAGACCACCTACAACTATATCTGATACTCCAAGAGCTATATTAGTAGCATATTTATCCGCAAGGCTATAGCTTTTAGATGCCGCAGTCATAGACAATTTAATGTCTTTCATGCTATCAATGATACCACGTTGGTCGTTCATTAAATCAATAACACTAGTTCTACTAGCATCTGCTTGATCATGCATCGCTTTATACAAATTATAAAAACCTTTAGTTATTCTTCGACCATTTTGCAATTTTACAATTTCAAGATCTTCCTTGTATACAATACCAAATTCTGCTGCTGCCCTTATAATCTCTTGCTGATCTGGCATTTTTTCTCCGTCATTATACATAATAGTCGCTTGCATTCGACCTAGATTTATATCAGCTTTAACCATGTTTTCATTTGCTATAAATCCTTTTGCAGTATTTTCATTCCAATTTTTAGCATTATCATTTTCAAGAAATAAATTACTAGCATACATTTCTTCTTTACTAATCTTTCCACTTGATATTAATGCTTCGTTAGATTTATTTTTAGCATCTATAGTAGCTCTATCATACAGCTGTGCTCTTACGTGTTTTTCAGCAAGTTTTCTAACATCTTCAGGACTTAACTTATCATTAGCTTTTCTTATAGCTTCTTCGGCTTTTTTTAATTCTTTTTCATAAGGATATATGGTTTTAGTAACCGTGTTATCTCCAGGTTCTAAAAAAGTTTTATCCTTATTATCACGTGAACGAAACACATCTGAATTAAAACCAGGCGCCATCATAGATCCACCACTATAAGATCTTGTTTTCTTTGTTTCTTCGTAAGGCGTAAATAAGTCTTTATTATCTTTAATATTTTTTTTATTTTCTAAAATAGCATTATTTAAATCTGGATTATCGGTTATTAGTAAGTCTCTTTTTTTATTTAGAGCATTTCTTTCCTTGTTCCACGCCGAAAAATCAATAGCCTTTTTGTTATCTCTTATAAGCTTTTCTAATTTATTTCTACTTTCTTTTTGACTTTCTATGTCTCCACCAGCTTCAATATTTATTGTTTTACCATTTAGAGAGGCCGTGCTAACAAGCCTTTTACCAACAACCTGCCCTGCAGCATAAAAGACTTCTTTATACTCAAAAGTTAAACCTGAGCCTTTATATATCTTTTTTAATTTAAGTAATGCATCGTTTTCAGAAAATATACTTTCTTTAACTTGTTCAGCTCTATATAGCTCAGTGTCTTTATCAAAAACCCGTGTAGTGTAAGGTTTGTTTATAAAGTCATTTATTTTCTCATCTTCTTTTTTGTCTTTTTTATATACTTTTTCATCTTTACCTAAATTAAAGTCTACTACTTCTTCTTCAGCTACAAAGTCTTGACTAGGTATTATAGGTGAATCCGAAGAAACCTCTTCCGATTTTAACACCCCACTGAATGGCTCTTCCGTGGCATTTACATCCGAGCCCACATCCTTTCCCGGCGTTGCGTCTTTATCTATTTTTTTTGTTTCAGTAGCTTTTAACTTTGATTCTTTTAATCCTTTACCCTTCATAACTTTTAGGTAAGCATCAAACTCCATGTTAGCCTTTTTAGCAGCCGATTGTAATTCTTCTATTGAGTATTCAACTCCGTTTAATGTAAACATAATTAATCTGGTTTAGTTTTGTGGGTAGCGATTTGGATTTAAATCATTGAATTTCCATGCAGTATCTTTTCTCATAGCTTCTTCAAATTCTTTTTGAAACAACTTATTTGCAGCGGAATTACCTACATTTCTTGGACTGTCTCGAAGCATGTCTAAGAAAAACTCATTTCTTTCGGCTTTTTTCTTAAAATCGTATACAATATCCTTATTTGGGGCCTCACCTTTTTTAGGTACACGCCGCTGCTGCTTAGCGTATATAGTCATAATTTTAGTTTCTTTATTAAAATTTGGAGATTCTCCCATGTATTCTTCATACAAGCCTACGGGATCATTTGCAAAATCTCTATAAGCATCTTTACCTGTAGGTACTTTTTTAGCTTTTTTCTCAGCTTCTATTGCTTTCTGTTGTGCAATATAAGCTTTTTGATCAAAACTTCCAAAACTTTGATTAGTTTGTAGCTCAGGTGTAAGTTCCTGCATTCTGTTTACATAGGCTTCTACGATCCTCTTTTTTTGAGCTTTATTTTCATCATTGAATTTAGCAACAACCTCCTCAGGAGGATCAATTTTTAATATATCATTAGCGTAAATAATGGCTTGCGCGGCGCCCATAGCATCTATTCTACTTGTTGCCAAAGGCGTAGCTGTTTCTCTCCATTGATCCTTACTAGGTTGTTTATAGTATCTTACTTCACCATTAACAACATTTTTTAAAATTGGTTGACCCATGTATATTTCAGAATCCATATTATTATAATCGCTAGCTGCTTTACTAAGATCTACTTGTTTCTGTAGATTAGGTGATTCATTAGGAATACCTTGAATGCCAAATAAATTATTAATATCACTGTTTGCAATTCCTGGATATGGAGCGGGTGGGTTTTCCGTCTCATTCATTAAAGGTTTACCTTTCTCGTCATATAAATATGTTAGTGCAGTTAGTGTACCTTTTTTCATTTCATATTTAATTTCTCTCCTACCTGGAATTTGACCCATACCGAACATGATTAACCCTGCTTTGTAGTTTTTTGTACCAGTATATATTCCACCTTCCATGCCAAGACCTAAGGTATATTTTTTATTAAAATCTTCAGCAGCTAAAGCCATGTTGGTTACCATGTTTTTAGTTATGCTTCCTATTAAAGGTACGTTTTTTACCAAAGCTTTTTGGTCTTCAGTTCTATCAGAAGGTCTAACAAGTAATGCATCTCCGTATAAATCTACTTGCTTTTGAATAGCCGCTGTAGCATCTATTGCTGGATTATTCTCTGTAGCACTCATACCTGACTGCATTGCTAAAGTTTTCTTAGCGTCAACATCTTTTACTATTTCCGCATTTAATTTTCTTCGTCTAATAAATTCGTTTTCAAATCCTTTTTGATAACTAATTGTAGTGTCTGCAATGCTTTTTTGCATGTTTCTAAAAGCCTGACCTGATTGCTTGTCTATTATTCTTAATGGATTTTCGTAACTCATTTTATGTTTTTTTTAATATATAATTTAAAAGTCCCACCAGTTTACATCTTTGTTTTTGGCAAAACCATCAGCTCCAAAAGCACCAGCCTGTGACATAGCTCCCATGTATCCTGAAGCGGTTCCAGCTAATCCAGAAACTGTACCTGCAATAGCGCCACTTACGTCTGAATTGTATTGAGATTCTTGAGCTAGAGCGTTGTCCATTTGACCAGCTACTCTATTTAATTTTTGATTCTGTCTTTTTTCTCTAGCATTAAATTCAAATATCTCACCCGCAGCGTCATTACTTTGCATTCTTTGTTTTTCAGCCATTTGTAGTCGCTGTAAAGTTTGCTCTCCTTGAGCTTTCATTCGCTCATTATTAACCTCTTGCTTTTCTATGGTAGCTGAAACTCCTTTCTTAGATTTCAAAGCTGCTTGAGCTAAAGCCGTTGCGCCACCAGAACCTGCTCCAGTTGCTCTTATAGTATCTAATGAATTAGCTAGCGATATATCCGCCTGCTCTATCTGCATAGCGGCTGCCTGCGTGGCAACAGCTAGCCCATCAAAAGGATTAGATAACATACTACTTAAATCTGTACTGTTTCTATAAGGATTTTTAATTTTTTGCCTACTTAGCTCTAAACTAGCTAGCTCTGTTCTCAATGCATCAGCTCTGTCTGAGGCATCTCTAGCGGCGCCTCTAGAACTAAAAGCGCTAAATATACCTCCAAGAAGCTGCGAGCCTCCTGATATAAGCGTGCCTGCTAGTAATGGTCCCATCATATGTTTTGTTTTAAATTATTCATAATTATTTTTATATTTTAAGATGATCTAACAAAATTAGACGCAACTGAAAATAAGTTTTTTGGCCCGCCTGGATTTGTAAAAGAATCTGTAGACATTGTTACTGTTGCAAAATATCCTTTTATACCACTTATACTTGTACCCCATAAAACCTCTGCTTGAGTTGGACTACTAACGTTTACTAAATTAGCATAATATTTATTTTCTTTTCTATTAAAACCAGCATAATCTCTATTAAAATTAGGTTGAGTAGTTCCAAATACAGTTGAATAATCTGCTCTTTTTGTAGCTGCATCAAAAGATAAAGCAGCGTCTAGGGCTATATTTAAATTTATACTTACTACTAGTGCTTTTGTAGTTAAATTGAAAGAAACAACTTTAGTTCCAAACGCAACACCTACACCATACACATTTGCTCCAATAGATATAACTCCTCTAGCAGATTTTAATACAACGGTATTATTTGTAGATGCGCTAACTGATAAAGCTGTCCCGCTAGTTGCTACATATTCACCGCCTAAATAACTAGGAACTACGCTAGTAGTGTCTGAGGTTGTTACAAAAGTTAAATTAGTTAAACTAGTAACATCCTGTCCTGTCTCATCAGAAATAAAGCTATTCACTTGCCATCCATTACTACCTTCGTAGTTTACAGTTTGAAAAACTTTAGATATACTTGGATTTGCGTTTAACACAAAAGATATTGAAGACGGAGATGTAACGCTGTAAAACGTTCCTCTGTTATCGTTAGAATAATGTTTCCATATATTATATAAACCAGCAGGGCTTTTAGATAAAGAGTAAAATTCACCTTTTAAACTAAACGCTTGATCTGGCTTGTATGTAAAAAAGCTTGTCCAACCTCTAACGTTTTCATCAAAAGAAAGAGTATTAAAGTTTTGAGTAGATGAATTAAATGCAGTACGTGGAGATAAAACATATTGCTTATTGTAAACATCCCATGCGCCTAGTATATCACCCGCATTTGAAACAATATCTATTTCTCTAAATTCATCTCTAAAATAATCATACATTCCATAGCTAGATATCTCAGTTAAACCATCTTTAGATAATCTTAAAACTGCGTTTCTATCTTTATCTGTAAAGTATTTTCTATACCCGTAAACAGCAAAGCTATTTGGATCTTTACTTATACCAAATTCCCCAGCGTAAGCCTGTATTGTACCTATAGTTGTATTTAAGTTTGATATACTGCTACTTCCTTCCGCCGTGTATATAGCGTCTTTATCTATTAAAGCTCTAGATACTTTTGCTTCTTGAAATATAATTAAATTAGTATCTTCAGCGTAAAGCTTCTGTATACTACCATTAATTGGATCAGCTGATTTAGTTATATTATCACCTACTGAAAACACGTTTGTATTGTTTACACCTGTTCGTGAGTTATATATACCTGAGTATATTAAGGAATTACCTCTAATAGCTGCGTCAGGCTCATCTTCAACTAGAAATGCTTTAACACCAAAGTCTACACTAAGGTTATTATAACCACCTCTAATTCTAGCTTCTTCTATGGCCCAATTTACAGATAAAACGCTACTAGCTGGAGGTCTTGGATATCCTCCTATAGCTTCAGGTATACCAAAAGATCCATTCCATATAGGTATAAGATTAGCCGTAGGCGGATCTGTTACTACAGTTTTAACTGTCTTTTTAAGTATAAAAGAATTAAAGTATTTTACTTCTATTACTGCTCCCATATGATTATCACTTATTTTTAACTTTTATTACTATTAATTCACTACTGACCAAAAAGGTGTGCCTGATTGCGGTATTGAAGCACCTACAGTAGGAACAGGCGTTGATGCAGGCGCAGGGTTTAAGCAAGAAATATAAAGAGCAAGAACAGCTGCTTCACTTAACGGAGCAAAATACCAATTACTAAAATTACTACAAGATCCAGCCGTTCGTGTTGCGGTTTGATTATTTATTTCCACTGTTACAACATTGTCAGTTAAATCATTGTAAGCATTTAATGATCCAACAGAATATATATAAAAACCATTCCAATTTTGAGCGTCTGGTTGGTTTGCAATTTTAAGTGTTACATAGGTTTCAGTATATTGATTACCTGATGAATCGCTGTAATTTATTGTATTTTGTTTAACAGAATTAAAAACTGGTGTAATACCTAGCTTTAAATTATACGTTAAAGATATTGGGCTTTGACCACCGTCAGCTGCTGTTAATATTAATTTGTAAGTATCTCCAGGCACTTGTACTGGAGAGTTTGCTCCAAGACCACCACTTAAAGCGGCTTGACTATTTTTAACTTGACACTGACTTTTAAAGCCAACACCGTCAACCACATCTGTAACAAAAGGTGTAAAAAACGAAACTGGAACAAGAGGATTAGAATTTGCTGTTGCTACAATGCTCCAATTAATTTCCGTACCTTTATTAACGTTAAGAGCTGCATTAGCTCCGTTAGTAGCAGTTGCCACCATTAAATTAGTTATATTAGGCGCGCTTTGAAGCTGAATTTCAGCACCTGAGCCTACAGGTGGTGTTACGGCTGTAATTGCTGGTTGTATATTTAATAAGTTCACTGTTTCAAGATACACAGTAGTAACTCCATTAACTACAGATGTAAATTCAAAATTATAACCACTATTAGCCTCTAGCTCTGCGGCTCCAAAATATGCATTATCAAGAAAAGAATTACTAAAACCCTGTGTAACTTGCACGTTATAAGCTGTACCAGCTGCTACAAGATTAAAATAACTTGAAACATCATTTCCTCTTTGTGTAACAGAGGTTATAACAAAAGACGTTATACCTGTTGTTATAATAGCGCCAAAATCATCAACAAGATTAAAAGGTTGATTAGTAATATTACCATTTGTTCCAATAGCCTCGGTAAAATTAGTAGTAACGAAAGGAGATAAATTTTTCCCTGCCCCAGCTTCAGTTCTTATTAACGTATTTAAATCACTTATAAGACCAGCGCTTGATGTTTCCCAAAATATATCTAATCTAGATTCAACAGGTGCGGTTTCAAATATTGCTAAATTTTCAACAGCTGAGTATCCAGTAGAAGAAAAGTTTATATTAGTCTGAGGAACAGAATTTGCTATAGTAACATTTCTGTTTAATGTACATATAAAAGTTCCTGGAGATCCGCTCACTGGCTCAATAGCTATAACCACCGTAGGTGATATATATATGGGCATATTAACCCAAGTAACAACAGAACCAACTTGTATAGCTGTTGCAGGTACTAAACTTCCGACTGTAATTTCACTGGAATCTGCTACAGCTGCGCCTAATACTGCGTTTATTTCTACTATTGTAGCATTATTTACTACTCCAAATTGCTCGTAACTAGATTGAGACGTTATTATTTCAGCTATAAAAGGGTTTGAGTCTGATTTATAAAAAGGAAAATAAGCATTTTTATCACTAGTTACCAGTATATCTGTTGATCCTGACGCCCTGAATTGAAGTACATCGAATAAATCATATAAATCTTCTACTGAAGAAGTTGTAAAGAAATGTCTATCTGTTTTGTATTGCTTATTTTGTTGATTAGCAATGACGCTATCAGTATTTTCTACTCTACCATATAGTATAACAGAACTTCTAAAAGTTTTATCCTGAGGTCCAACCTCGCTTAAATCCCTTGATACTTTGTTTATATTATCATTTATTAAAGAAATAAAAGACTTATTTTTTTCAAGCGTAGGTAAAGGACTATTAGTTACATTGTTAAACGGTAATCCCTTTATTGCTCCAGCATTATAGACATTGTAATATTCTTGTTCTGTTTGCTTCACAACTATTTTATACGAATACCAACCTAGCGGGTTATAATTTAAACTAGTTGTATCTCCATTGTATAATTCACCTGTTATAGGATCGTTTACTAACACTTTTAAAGAATCGCCAGGCCATGTGACCGGATCCTCTGTGTGGTAGCTAGAAAATAATGTAGAACCTAAAAAACTGTTAGCACCTACTTGAACAGAGTTTTTATTGCTAGATAATATAACTGTAGATTGTCTACCAAATATATCAGCTAGTACAAAACCAACTTGATAATTTCTATTCCCTTTTAAACTACTACTAGGATATTCAATTATGCTAGTTCTATCAACATCTTTACCTGACTTGCTGAAACTAAGTACAGCTCCTGCCGATACAGTTGCCGTGTTATTTATTGTTATTGTTGGCGTTGTTGATGAATTTGTTTTAGCCGTTACTAACGTGCCGGTAGTTATGCCAGTTCCAGAGACAATACTACCAACTTCTATCGTGCTAGTTGAAGTAGTTGTTAAAGCTATTGTAGTTGACGAGGGTTGACTAGTGACTGTCCCAACTCCTTCGTTTAAATCAAAAGATGATTTATCACTTGCGTTTACGTTGTAATTTATAGATGCCGGTGGCGTCTTTTTATTTTGAAAATTACCATATACCACTCTATTACTTATAATCTCTTGTGATAAAGCCTTTATAGGTACTTTATCAAATACTCTAGTTATTACATCTGGTGATAAAGTTTTGTAAGGTTTTTTAGATTGGTATTCATAATCGTAAACCTTACTATTCAAACCTTGAAGATCAGCAACTGCTATAGATTCTATAACGTTTACAACTAAAGAATTTGATTCTTTGTATAATATATCTATTTCTGTTATTTTATTTATATCACGTAATTGATTACCATTAGAGGGTAATTGTATTTTTAATCCTATTTTGTTAACTTTATTTTCCATAAAATCTACAATAGTAGAACTATAAGCTTGCTGTTCATCACCCTCTGTCAATGTGCTATTAATAAAATAACCATCCTGCTGAGGTATAAAACATATTTGAGTAAAAGGAGCCATTAAAGAATACTCGTTATCATCAAACTTAAATCTATAACTAAATCTAACAAATTTATCTTGTAAAAAATTAGGATCACCATTATAGTTACCATCAAAATATGGATTTGGACTAAATACAATTCTAGTAAATACAGGTATCGTAACGTTAGCAGTTAGAGTTAATGTATTACTGCCAGCATTCCAACCATTAGAAGCAATTGTTCCTAATGGAACTATTAATTGAGTATTTTGATCAACATAAGATACTGACTTACCACTCACTGGCTGAGAAGGATAAGCAGGCATAACTAAATCTGTTACAACAAAAGAAGAAGCGTTATTAACACCTGCTTTGACAATCCCTTCTCCGCCATCAGGTAGAAACGTATTAGTAACGTCTTTCATTGTGGTTTCATAGGCTCCAGATGCTGCAGGCACTGTGCTTTGCTGATATAACTCTATAGGTTGATATGGATTATATTTTGCTACAGATATTGTTTCTTCTGTAGTGTAATATGTGCCTTCTTTAGCTGAAGTTACATTTATTTTTCTTGGTTGATTTCTATTATCTGTCCAAAACAATAAATTTTCTAATAAATTAATTCCAATTATAGGATTAAATTTTGAAAAATTCAAAAATACACCTTCTAATAATTTTTCTAATATCGTTGTATTTAGATTATATTTATATACAAAGTGATGAGCTTCAGGGTTATAAACTGTTTTATCATTATCTGTTAAAAATATGTATATATCACTATTAGCTTCATCGGCAAAATAACCTATAGCTGTTAAGTTAGTTAAAGTAGGTTCAATACCATTAGGTATTATTATATCGTTACCTAAAACATTTTCTAATGACCCCACTCCATCGCCTTCAGATCTACTCACTTGTATATTTACAGCGTTTCTATATTCAGCATTAGGCATTAAACGCGCATCCAAATCTTTATTCATTTTGGATTTTATAAAAGTATTTTTAGCTTCTGCCATGTTTTATGATTTTATCCATTTAGATTTACCTCTCATTACTTGAACAATTTCGTTAAGTTTTATATTAGATAATCTTATTTTTGCATTTCTAAGTTTAGCAGTTTTTTCCCTGCTTAGTCTATTTATAACGTACTCAGGTTGATTAGCCCTTGTAGCCATAATAGCATGATTGATATAAGCATACATAGCTTCTTCAGCCATTTTAGGAACCTTAGTTTCCAAGTCATACGCTAAGCCATCAGAAACATACTCTAAAACAACAAGAGCGTTAGCTAAATTGCTTGAAAAAGACATTTTACCTTCTCTATGATTTATAGTAAACCATCCGTTTATTTGAGAGTATTGAGGATCAAGACCGTATAATTGACCTTGACCTATTCCTCTACTAAAATCGTAACCATCGTAAGCCATGTCTATTTGACGTAGGTTATTTGCTTCACCATTAAGCAGGTTGTCATCTGCCGCCGCCCATCTAGCCTCAGTTAGTGATGTACCTTCTAAGTTTTCACCAAAATTATCTTGAGTAGGAACTCCTCTATTATCTTGTATAGGATTTTCGTAAGGGTTTGTTGTTAAATTGTTTGCTGGATATATAGGTCTTTTTACACCACTAGCGTCTATAAAAGATATATTAGTATAATTAACGTAGTCTTGAGGTATTATAATACTAAGACTAGGCGATACACTTAGTTCTTGAGATTTAATACTTTTTAAAGTATCATAACTAAATTCTTGCATTGCTCTTTTAGCAAAAAATATTATATCAGTTCTCTTAGCGCTAGGTATAAGTTTTCCAGCTCCGATATAAGCAACCATAAAGTTATTTATAACTTCATTTAGCTTTATATATGAATAATCATCATAATTATCTTCAACAGCGCTACCAAAAGCATCTCTAAGGCCATAATTACCTCCAGTTAAAGACTTTAATTGAACCACAACACTAGTGTTAGCTGCTAAATTAGGAATAGATATAGTGTTACCAATTACAGTATAAGTTGTAATCAATTCTGTATAAGCTAAAACACCAGGAGCAGCCGTATATAGTTTAAAATTATTTAAAGCATATCCTGTTTCAAGTGGATTAAAACTACCAAACACTAGTCCAGTGTCAAAAGTAGTGGTAAAGCTCTGGGTGGCTGCCGCTATTGATAGAAACTTTTGAGCTCCAGCGTAATATTGTTCGTTAGTTTCTGTTATAAGTCCCATTTATTAGCTTTTTTTATTTATTTCTTGTTTTTGAACTTGTCCAGCAGCTACTTGTATCACTGTAGGATCTTTTATTATTAAACCAGCATATATTAATATTTTTAAAATAACTGAAGTTTGTTCTGATTCCATTAATTCAAATTGTTGAGAACCAGTAGGTTGATATAAACTACCAGTCAAATCATTGAATTGTGCTGGATTGTAAAGATATTGATTTAATGATCCAACATTAAAACCCCATATAACGTCTTTAGGTTTTCTAAGATAATTAACTTCTAAACCGCTAACTATAGTTTTTGGGTTTACAAATAATTTATTATTTTCATAAAGATATGTAGGAAATGATAAAGACGATCTAGTAAGATTAGATTTTTCTATATTATAAAATGTATTTCTTTGAAGTCTTTGTAATTCTACAGGAAGTCCAGCAGCTGGCGTGTAGGCTATGTCACCTAATTTGTAGAAGGTAACTGTTTGACCGTATCCATCTAGCGTAGGTAATGTGAAGTAAGGTGTTGTGGGTGTAGTGTTATTATCATAAGTTGCTGCACCAAATGTTTTAAACACAGCGATTTTCTCGTCTATGCTAGCTATTCTATCCGCGTAGTCAACATCAACTTGAGGCACTCTAAGCATTTGGTTTAAATCTTCAAAGTATTTTTCAAAGATCTCTAATTGCACTTGAGTGGCAACGCTGTTGAACTCTTGAGGTGTCATATACCCTCTCTGCTCTTTGTTTAATAATAACAAAACAGTCTGATATACTGTGTTTACGTTTATAGCCATTTATTTTTTTTTATTATAATATAGGCCCGAGTGAACGAGCCTTATATTAGTATTACATGTTAATTCAAGTTTTTCTCTACAGACCTGAATACTTCTACGCCTTCATCGGTTTTAAAGTAAGCTGCCATTGCCGAGTAAGGATTTTCATCAAAAGGAATTGTCATTAATTTTCTTCCGTTTGAACCCCACGTGAATGTTCTTTGATCTTGTGATAGCATTATTATACCTAATTCAGCTGCTCTAATAGCAACATTTCTTAATTGCACATTATCATCATTAGCTAAGTCTATGAATAGTTCTGGTTGATTTCTAGCAAACAACAGCAAGTCTCTTCTAAGCTCCTTAGAACTCATCTTACTAACCGCTGAGCCTAATTCAACTCTCATTATAGCTTCTGCTTGATCAACTTCCATATTGCGAGCAAAGTTTAAAGCATCTATTTGCATATCTAATACATCTAAATCATCTTCAGCTTCCTCAGTCGCGCTAAATTCTTCATATATTCTACCTTTTAAAGGATGATATAAAGAAAGTAATTTTTGTAAATTTTGTTTTTCTTTTGGCACTTTTAAATCACCATCATCAAATCTAATGTGACCTAATGTACATTCTCCAATCTGCTCATCCACTAATGGAGAGTTTTGGTTTGTTGCATACCTTATTTCTCTTTGTTTACCGTCTTTTGGATCAAAGTAAAGTAATGCATGTTTTCTTGTATGCCTACACGGAATAGTTAGTGTTAAAGGATTTTTATTGCCTTTTAAATAATATATTCTATCTTTTATTTCCCATGTTGGTTTAACTGGTTTAGCTGTTTTAGCTGGTTCAGTTTGTACTTGAGGCGCAACCTCAACTTTCTTTGCTGGCGTTTTTTTAGTAGCCATAATATAATATAATTAAATAGTTTTATAAAAGTAATAATTACCCCCGTAATTGTAACGAGGGTAAAAATTACATTAATTTTGAATCCTTAGATTCCTTTGAATAATACAAAGTTGTTAGCAGCTTGAGTAACTAAACATCTTTCTGACAAGAAGTTTACTTCCATAGCATCTAAAGTTGAAGTTTGAGCTCCACCAGCAGAACCAGTTAACCAAGATTTCATTCTTCTATCATCTGATTGAGAAGCTCTATATCTTACATGTAAGAAAGGTCTTCTGATGTTAGTTCCTAAAACTTGATCGTAAACTGTAGAAGTTCCAGCAGGTACTAATACACCTTCAATAGAATTAACTCCAACAATTCCACCACGAGTAGAAGCATCGTTTAAATATTTCCAGTCAGTTTTGTAGAAGTCATAAGAACCTCTTCTGAATCCAGAGAAACCTAAATTTAAAGCCATTTCTTCAGAGTTTTCGAATAAACCAAAAGCAGTACCTCCAGCGAATCCACCAGAAATAGAAGCTAGCATATCATCAAAATCTAAAGACGTTTGTCTTTGTAAGAATAACATGTTCTCTTCAATTGCTCCTTGAGTATCTAAATTCTTTAAGATAGCATCAAATTCATCTAGTCCAGCAGCAGCAGTAAATCCTACCTCTACGTTACCACGAGTTTGAATTGCAGCAAATAATCCTTGTGTTCCAGGTCGCGTGTTTACACCAGCGGCTTGAGCTTGATTATATTCACCTTCTACCATACTCATTTCTAAATAGTCTTCAAAACGTAGTCTTGTTTCAGACTCAGCTTTTAAATACCATAAATATCCAGATGTTCCATCTTCAGTTGCAACTTCTACCCATCCAATTTGTGCCATGTCAGAACCAGATACAGTGTATTGGTTTCTTAATATGATTGGTGAATTAGAATATTGTGTGAAAGAAGGAGTTACAGATACACGTGCACCAGTAGCAATGTTAGATCCTTTTACATAGTCAGAACCATATACAAATATTTTTACTAATGTTCCTGCTGTAAAAACACCTGCCATACTTACAGCAGCTCCAACTCCAGCATAAGGAACTACAGTAATTAAACCTGTTGGTACAGCTAGTGTAGCTCCAGAAACAGTAACAATAGCTTTAGCTTCTAATCCAGTAGCTGGATCTAAAACAACTATTGTATCATTTACTGAAATAGTATTTATAATAGTTCCAGCAGCAATTGGAATAGTTAATTGATTTTGAGTTCCTGCACCTGCAGCACCAACAACAACGTTATTGTAAGAAATATGTAATCTGTTTTGTTCAGACCAAATAACTTGGTCAGACGTCATTGGCATTTCAGCTCCAACCATACGTAAGAATCCAGATAATGTTCTGTTTCCATAACGCTCTACTTCTTGTTCGTAGATTTCAGGTAAGTACTGTTGAGCAAAATCATTTGCTCCACCGTTAAATTGTAAATAGTTATTCTGCAAGATCTGTTGAGCTTGAGATGGGACTATTGACCCAAACTGAGGACTTAAAGCCATAATGTTTGTTTTTTAGTTAAATTTTTTTGTTTTAATCTTAAGTTTTGAAGAATCATAAGTGCTAATAGCTTTAACTTTGAAACCATTTACAAACGCATCTCCTTTAGTGGTTCTAGCACTATTAGAAATGTTTTTAGATTTGTCGACAACCTCGCGAATGGCGTCAGACTTTCCTTGTTCATAAAAATGATTTACAATTGCATCTGCATTACTAGCCATATAAATAGCTTTATGGTAACCTTTAGCATCGCTTAAATTACCTTTTTTGTCTGTAAACTTACCTACAAAATTATTAATACTAGATTGGCTTTTTGCAACTTTGTCAGTATCTTGAACCCCATATCTAAATTTCTTACCACTGACATCGAAATCAAAACCTTTGAAATCATCAGAAAAGTATTTATTAGTATTAGATTTAAAATCTAAGTGCTGCTTTTTAGCTTGCTCTTGATCTTCGTTGAATCTATTGAAAAATTCTGTTGCTTTCTTTTGCTCCTGAGTTACGCCTGGTCTCAACTTGATCTCATCGTAATATTTACTCTTGGTTTCATCTAGAAAGCTTCTAGCTTTTTCAACTTCTTCTTTAAACGCAATTTTTTTCTTACGTATATCTTTATCCTCATCAAGCTCTTCATCATAGTCGTAATCTTCTAATATTAGATCAACGTCTTCAGAGTCTAGATAAGGTTTTGTTTTTTTATAATATTCTTTTAGTAAAGTGTATTCATTAATACTTGAGTAATCGGCATTTAACCTAACATAGTCTTCAACAGTTCCGCCTGTTTCCTCCATAAAAGAAACTAACTTCTCTATGTTTTCAGGTAATTTTCTTCCTAATACCTCTTCATCTCTAATAGCTTCTTGAGCTTGTTTAGTTACGTCAGCTACTTCTTCATCCGTTACTTCTTGCAGCGCGTTAAATTCATCACCATCTTCAGTGCTGTCTTCGTCTCGCTGTCCCACTTCTTGCAATCCCACTTCGGATTGTTCTGTGCGTAGCACGCCGCTCTCTGTTTCTTGCTCTTGAATGGCATCTGTTTTTTGTTTTTCTTCTTCATTTGGAATTACTACTCTAGTAATATCCGAAGGCGTATCTATTAAAGGTTCTTTAAAATTAACTTTTGTAATTTCTTGCTCCTTATTGCCTAATTGTTTTGGTTTTTTAGACTTACCTTTTAAGCTAAAATCACCTTCCTGCTTTGCAGGTTCATTTGTTTTTACTTCTGACATAATATAATATAATTAAATAATTAAAATTCTAGCTTGGACCAAAGTCACCTAAGCCAAAGCCCTCTAAGTTATCATTACCTGTAGACTCGAAGTTACTAGGTAGTGAATCGTTTTGTCGTTGATTTATCATTTCAGACTGTTGCGTGCCAACCATCTGAACTCTTTTATCTTTGCGGTTTTCTATTTCTTTTTCTCTTTCTTGTTCAGCGCTTATTCTGGCTTTAGCTAGTTGCATTTGGTATTGAAACTCTTCTGCCATTAAGCCTCTTTTTAATTGAGCTTCAGTTTCCATTCGCTGTATTTCAAACTGAGATTTAGCTTGCTCAATACTAACCTTTTCTTGGGTAAGAGCTTGCTGCTTTTCAACTTCAAAACTAGCTGCTTGCTGAGCTGCTTCTGTATTTGCTTTTGCTTGTGCTTGTATATTAGCTTGTTGAGCTTTTTGCTCTTCTTGTTTTTTCTGTCTTTGTCTTAGTTTTATAAATTGATTAGCAAGTTTTAAGTTTCTAATCTGCCTAATATCAATAGCGTCAGATAAAGCAATTGCGCCTGTTTGAAGAGCTACTTGAATATTTTGCTCTAACGTTGCTTTTTCAGCGTCTTCAGGTTCTAATTCTATGAATATTCCAAAATCATGTAATTGCAACGTCATTAACTCTTCTAGTGTTTTAACATTAAAAGTACTTATAGAGTTAATCATAGCCTCTCTAGTCATTGGGTTACGTATAATATCTGCTACTTTTAAACTAATGTTTTCACATGTTCTAATTGTAAGATATAATAAAGACTCTAGTAAATGCTTAGTAGCTATATTTGAAGCGTTAACAGCTATTTTTTGTATTCCTACTAAAGCATCTTTATCTGGTTGACTACCATCTCTAGCTTCATTTAATCCAGTCACGTCGCGTATCATTTGTAAATAGTATTGATACGTACCAATAAGACTTTGTATTTTAGCCTGCCCTGAAGATGTTGATAATTCTTGAATAGGTACTTTACCCGCATTTTGCCCTCCATCTTGAGTAAGTGACCTACCTACTATAGAACCTGTTTGAAAATACATATTTAATGCCTCTGCCGGGTTGTAATTTGTTCCATTACCAAGATCTACTTCAGCTAAGCCATCCATATCTAAGAATACACCGTCAGGTACTATTCTAGACATCACCTGTTGCAATTTAAGATGTGTTAGTTGAATCATATCAGCAAACCCAGTTATTCTGCTTACAAGAGATTCTATTCTTCCCTTATACATTCTAGGAGCAGATATGCAGTAATTCATTTCAACTTTAGTAGTATCAGCTGTTGGTCTTGTCATGTTCTCGGCAAGCTTCCATTCTAACATTATATTATTACCTAAAACCTTAGCACCAGTGTACAGAACTTCTATAGTTCTACTTATTCTTTCAAAGTTATCATTTTTTGGTGGATTAAATTGATCTGTTTTTTGTAGAGTTTTTTCAAGACCTTGATCTGTTTTCTTTATCTTAAAAACTTGATTCATGTAAGTCTTGTATTCAAAATACATTACTTGAACAGTGTTTTCATCATAATCACCCCAGCCTGTAACGTATTGAGAATTACCTGGCATTTGTTGTATTCTTATTAATTCTTCTTCAGGTATTCCAGGAAATTGTTTTTTAAGTTCTGGTATAGTTATTGACTTAACTTCACCTACGTAGTATACGTCTTCAAAATTAGGATCTTCAGAATAAGAATGAACCATATAAGCAGGATCAACATACTCTATTCTTATACCTTCTGTTTTATCAAATCTAGTTTTTGATGCAGCTATACCAATAATAGTTAAATCCGCTGCTAATCGTTTTTTTATTTGATCATATTTGTTTTTATCTAATACATTGTTTATAACTTCTTCTTCAGCAATTTCAACGTTTTGCTTGTATGTCATTTGCATGTGCAAATCTAACTCTTCTTTACTTTCAGGTAAAGCATCAATATCTTGAGTTAGCGAAACATCTAAGCCCATTTCTTGTTGAACATTAATTAAAGCCTTCTTAGTGTCCATGTCCTGCTGTACAATAGCAGCATAATCTGTTCTTTGCTTAACTGAAAAAGGATCTTGAGCAAAAGTAGTTACATCATATGATTTATTAGACATACCGTTTACAACTATATCTACAAATTTAGATATAACAGGAACTGGTTTCCAGTCTAAATTAAGATAAGACAAATCACCGTTTATAGATAACTCGTCTTTATATTTTTGAATACTCTGTTCTCCTCTAGCGTATAGCCTTAAGTTATGGAAATTACTATAACTTTGAGCGTATCTGTTTCCATTTCTACCGCCTTGAAACCATTCTTGCTCAATAGCTTGACCAACTTGCCTGCCGTAATCTTCGCTTGCTTTCTCCTCGTCGCTAACTACTTGGTTAGGAAATGAACTATAAGTATTAGTCTGTATTCTCATTTATTGTATCATTTTTGATGATGCTCCTTTATTATCGTATTTTCTTATACCTAAGTTTATACTTTTATATTCTTTATTAGCAATTGGTATGTATCTGTTCTTGTTACAAGCCATTAAAGCTAATCCAGAGCTAATAGACGCATCATGTTTTGTTCTGTTATTAATATTAAATCTAGCCCAGTCTTCTAATGTTCTTTGGAAATACATATCACCGTAACCATCATTAGTTTTACCAA
>Ga0208814_1000453_pt1 | contig 26008 bp, 50 predicted proteins | sample MalvirAntarct_55_FD_184253 | JGI IMG/M metagenome (GOLD analysis project Ga0208814, IMG submission 184253) | Marine viral communities from the Global Malaspina Expedition - Malaspina viral metaG Antarct_55 (SPAdes) (version 2) | ecosystem: Environmental > Aquatic > Marine > Oceanic | place...
GTCTAAGGCAGATGCATTGCAGGCCTTTAATAATTACAATGCAACTCAGCAGTCTCGTAGAAACTCGGACAAGAATATGTTGCAATTAAATAGTAATGAGTTAGTTAGAGCTTTTACTATGTTCGGTAGTACATTGTTTTTACAAATGAATAAAGTAATGTCAAGTACTAACAACATAATGAAGTCTTTAAAAGAAGGAGACTCTACATCAAAAGCAGGTATTAAAAAGAAAGCTGCTGCTGTAAGGGCAAAAGATGTGAGAGGTTTAGCTATAAATTTAGCTGTAGCAAACATCTTATTTGTTGCTGTATCAAACATGTTTAAGCTTGCTGGTGATGATGACGATGAAGAGGAAGTAATGTCAAAACTAAAAGATGCTGCAATGGGTTTAAACTTATTGTATCAGATTCCTTTAATAGGTGGTGCAGCTGAGCTTATGATTACTAAAGCCAGAGGAGAAAGAGGTTTTGGAGATGATGTAATGAACCCTTATAAAAGTATATTTAGAAAAGTATCTAAGGGTATGTCACAAGAAAGCACTTTTAAAACAGTTCAACCTATTTTTGAAATGATAATTGGAGCACAGATAGATCCAGCTGTTGGTTTGTTTAATTCATTTGGTGCAGATATCGGAGAAGGAGATGGTGTTGATCGTGCTTCTGAGATGGAAAACTTATATAAGATGTTAGGTATTAGTCCTTCTTATCAGCCAGCTAATGATGGTGGTGATGGAGGATCAGATAAAAGAACTACCAGAAGTAGTGCTAACTCAAGTGGTAACCAAAGACAGGTAAGGAAATGATAGACTTCAATGAAGATGCTTGTATGCGAAACAGTTACAATCTCTTATTGGGGAAGAAAACTTTGGATGATTTAATTGCAGACAAAGAATGTAATCTTACTCTTATGTTCAATCCTGAAAGGAAGTACGTTAAAATGCAAGACGATGTCTATGATATTTTAATTGAATACTTTATATCCACTGAAGAGTATGAAAAATGTGCAGAGCTAACGGAGGCTAAAAATTCTTAGAATAATTTTTACGTTCAGCTTCTAATTTATAATATAAGAAAGCTGAGAATCCGTTTATGTGAGAGTCGGTTGGGAAAAAATACTTCCAACCTTTTGATTTACCCCTGGCTATATAATAACAAAATGCTACTCCAACTTTACCTGTAGTCTTTACAAAATTAATTACAGCTGTGTGATCTGATGTTGGTATAACCTCGTCTACCTTAAACGATTCGTTGTTTGTGTTTAAGTCTCTATCTGTTCGAGAAAATCTTTCTGCAATTACAAGTGAGAACTTTTCTAATTCTTTAGCTATCTGTCTGTTCATCGTGATCTGATAATTTTTGCTGAAGCTTTTGAATGGTAGTTTTTATTTCCAGAGTTTGTTTCACTACAGATTTAAGTAAAAGGATTGCATCCAATAACATTTTTTTAGTTTCAGCTTTCATTCGTCTTTCGTAAGTTATTAATCTATGACAGTTAGCACATCTAACGTCACATTTTTCTACCTCTTTTTTTATAGAAGCTAAGCTATAAGCTCCCTTAACCATATCCGATACACACTTGAACTTATCCCCTCTCACATGGTCACATTCTAATAAGACTATATTTTTTTCTCCACAATCAATACAAGGATTTTCCCTTTTGTGTTGTTTAATATACTCTCTATTCTTATCTCTTTGTGTTGTGTTTCTACTTTTGCTTCTGGCTTTTATCTTTTTCTTATTGGCCTCGTAGTGTTTTTTAGAGTTTAATGCCTGATCCTTTTTATCTTTGTAAGCCATTCCATTCTACACTTCTTCAGACATAGATTGGATTAGATCAGCTAACTCTTTAATTAAATTCTTAGCTCTCGCTTTAGCTTCCTCATGTTCCCTGTCCATTAAGTCCTCATACAAGTCATTTCCGAAGTCATGTATTCTGTCACATATATAATTAATATGTGTTATTGCTTGACTGTCTTCTTTTGATATTCTTGTAGGCATTTATTAATCCATGGCTTTCAATAAACATTCTCCGATGGATGGGTTCACATCTTTAATTGCTTTGTAAATTCGTTTTGAAATTTGTTTTGTTGTTGTTCGTTCTTTGGGGGATGACTCCGATCCTAAGTTTGTGTACATTTCACAATCTATTTGGAGTAATTTGTCGACTTTCTTCTTGGCTGACCAGGATGTAAATGATAAAATTTTATCTATGTCATTGGATTTATAATCCATTTATAAGAGAGTTTATTCTTTGTTCGACTTTTTGTAATTTGTGTTCTGGAAGTCTACGATCAATTAGCTCTATAATGGAATTGTATCGTTTCCATTTATCCTTGTGAGTTTTTTGTAAATCAGTTAACTGTTCTTGAACATTTATTACAGACAAATTTAACATTTTATTTTGATTACGCAAATCTTGAAGCTCTTTTTTTAGCTCGCCTTCCGACATTGGGAAAGGCTCAAAACTTTCGTCAGTCCATATGGCCAGGATCTCCTGGTAACTTTTATTCATATCCCTATCTGACTTTATCATCCAGGGGAATTCTTTTATTGCATGCAACACAGTTGCGTGATTCTTTTGAAAGGCATTACCAATAGAGGTATAAGACATGTGACATTGTTGTCTTAGAATCATATAACATATAGCTCTTCCTTTTACCAGCCGATCTGTTTTAATTCTACTTGTTATGTCTGTATTGAGATATACATTAATAATCTCAATTAGTGTTTGGATTTTAGTTTCCTTCATTTAATTTAATTTTACAATTTAAGTTCATTAGGTCAAGGTATTCATTCATTGATATAAGTTGCAAGTCTGAGAGCACAATAAATTCTGATTCATCTCTAATCATTTCTAAAGCAAACGTAATTGGTTCATTGTCATCATCCATGACTATTCCTCCCAACACTGTAGAAATTAATACACTCTCTTTTACATCAGGGAAATTTTGCTCTATAAATTTTGCAATTTTAATTCCTGTTCTTATGTCCATACCTGAGATCGTTTCGATAAACTCCTCAGCTACATCATAATCAGCCTCCCTTATATACTTCTGTTCTGCACCCATGTTTTTCTAATTCTTTTAATCTATACTCTTGTAGTTTTGATAGTTTACCAGTTGGTCTTTTCACTTCCGAGAAAAGGACATCGCATCCTGGTGGTATTGCAATCAAGTCAGGGATACCATTCTTATTAGTCTTAATAAGCTTAAGAACGTAGTACCCTTCTGACTCCAATTGCTTTATTCTTTTACTTTGTATTTGTTGTTCTGTCATTTCCATTATTTCTATAGTCCTCTAAAAAACCTAATAAAACTATTATGTTCATAGATAGAGACGATACAACTTCTACTACATCGTGAAAGTCATGAATAGATAAGTGTATGTGGCCCACTACCCAAAAAGGAATAGCTAAGTTTTGGCTGATCCATACTACTAAAAACCTAATGAACCCCATAATACAAATTTACAAAGATCTTTTAAAATGACTTAAGGTAAAATCTTTCTTCTTAATTACTGCCTTATAAATATCCTTTTCAATTCCTCCTTTACTGAAGATCCAATACACATCAGATTCTAATCTTTCTTTGGTTGTCATCCTATCTCTTGACTGCCAGTAACTTGTAGCACTGAAGTCTATATTGTAGTACACCAGGGCATCAGCATTTCTTAAACTTATTCCTTCACGACCTGAAACAATCTGTAATGCTATGGTTTTATTTGTGCTGTCAAAAGTAGGAAGGTCTACACATAATTCACTTCCGTAAATTTCTTTCAAAGCACTTAGCTCCTGTTTAAATTTATAAAATATTCCAATCTTTTTTCCCTTAAATCTTTCTTTTATATATTCTGCCTTGCTATAATCTAACACCATAGAGTTACCACTTTCAAACTTTATAGTTCCACTACACATCTGATGTACTTTAGTCATAAGTTTAACAGCTGTATCTGCGAGGATAACTTCGTTCTGGCCCTCTACTACTAAATCTTTTTTTAGCTTGCTTATAAGGGCTAAGGTTTCTTCTTTTAGTTCTACCTCTAAAACATGTTCTGTTGTTTCTACAACAAACCCTGCCTGCTTTTGACTAAAGTTAATTGTGTAAGGTCGTAATTTTTCTATAATAGTTTTAGTTCCCTTTGAGTAATCGTTGATGTACATGCCTCCTATCTTTTTCTTTACGATTGTAACATACTCCTTAGCAAACTGATAAAAGTTTTTGTACATAGAAAAAGGATTGCCTGGTATAAAATATACTTGATGATACATCTGTGAGTATGACTCAGGAGTTGGTGTACCACTTAATAATATTACATAAGGCAAGGATCTTGCGATGATGTTGTTTACTTTTTTAGTTCTTCCACTTGGTTTAGGAAATGCTCCCATGCCATGAGCTTCATCACATATAACTACATCCCATCCTGTTTGCTTTACCTTGTGTAGAGACTCATAGTTTATAACCTCTAACTCAAACTCAGGTAGAAGTAATTCAAAATCGTTTACAATACTGGAGATCGCTTTCTTCTTTGTAATAAACAAAACTTTTTTAGCTCCAATCATATCACAAATCCCTAAGCTGGTTAAAGTTTTGCCTGTTCTAACTTCCATAGCTAAATACAGAAACTTAAACTTTTTTATTACTCCTACTCCTTGTGATATGATTTCTTTCTGGTATTCTCTGAACTCAATCATATACCTAACGATTCCTGTTTGATATAGTGAGACTTTCGTACAAACTCTATCCATCTTCCTATACCATCTCTACCTTCTAATGCTTTACACTCATGTTTAAATTCTGCATAAGACATTAGCCATTTACCAAATTCATTTCTGTTTACTGAGTCTCTACTCTTTGGAGCATAGTCTGGGTATTCATCAACAAAGTCTAAGAATAAATCATTCTTATATATTCTATGGTCAGTTACAAGCTTTGGATGTGGTTTGCCATCTATAACTCCACACCATTCTATAAATGAATAAGAAGTATTCGCTGCGAAGGTTCGAGTCTTTTGATTTATAAAATCACTTTTCAGTAGCCCTTTGTCTAAATATAATTGGAGGTTTGTAATCATGTAGTTATCAAACTGACACCAGTCATTGTCATCCCACTCTCCAAACATTAGTTTACCAAACTCTACCAGTGGTGTAAACTCTTTGGTATAGAATTGATTTAATTCTAACTCCCATTTTCTTCGAGCAAATGAATTTCCTTTTCCTTTTATTGCATAGTTTGTAGTGATGGCAACCTTTGGAGATTTACTAAATGGAATCTTAATCGCATCCTTGTTTTTCTTCTCTAAGGTTAAACCTTCAGTGACAACACTAAAAAGTCTTTCAAAATTAAAGTTCTTTTTTACATCATCAAAACAAAGTATCTGAGTATCTGCTGATACTAATTGATAAGCAAATGATTTCTCAAAGTTAAAAGACTTACCATCTATAACTACCATCTTCTTCATGTGAGAGATAGCAGTCATGTATAGTCCTTTACCTGTTCCACCTTCTGGATTGTCTGATATTATTTCATCATTCAATATTGTAGCTGGGCAATAAGATAAATTTTTCCAGCCATGCAATAGAAATCCTATAGTAGATTCCATTGACTTAGTTCTGTGAGGATCGCTACCAGCAATATTATTTACAAATGTTTTAAAGTCACAGCTTGTGATGTCGCAAAGGTCAAACACTCTATTTATAACATGGTCTTTCCAGACGTATCCACCTAAGTCTAAATAATCTATTGGAGTTACTGCATCCTTAGTAATTTTTACTGCACAATTTGTGTAATATAAGTAAGCAGTATCTTTTGTGTCAGCAATAAAGTAAACACTGATAGAAGATAGTAGAGTTAAGAACTCTTCTCTAAAATATCTTGTACACTCTGCAAAGTAATTATATATACTGGTGTCATCTACTTCCAATAAGTATTCTAAAACGAAATCTTTAATCTCTTTCTCGTTTGCGTGTTCAATTAAGTTGTTGGTTACTTTAACGAATACATAACTTTTACTTCCTTCAGGGCTGAACTTGTAGAATCCATTATCTTCTAAGAAGTTTTTGAAAGACATGTGTATTATTTTAACCACACCCTTTTCACTTTTGTTCCAGAATTTCTGTTCATCTAATTCTTCCTCAAATCTCCTTAGGACATTATCAATTACTACATCATCTATAGAGGTCTCATCTTCCAGTGTGTTTTTGATTTCACTATTAGACAATCCCCTTCTCATCTTTGCTTTTACTGAGTTAACTCTTTCTTCATCTTCGTAATACTTAGTTCCAAAGTTTTGTTTCTGGGCATAAGCAGACTTGATTGTTCTTTTTAGTTCTCCAGAAGTAAAGTCTTTTGATGTGAAAGGACTCATTACATATTCAGCTAAAGTTTGAGTAACTCCAAAGTCATTAAACGCTGAAGCTAATATGTATATATTATTATTTCTTTCTCCATCTTTGAATCCGTACTTTCTTTCCCACCACTTCATTAAGATTTCTACAATCTTATTCTCATCAGTGATAGGAATAGTCTGTACATCTTTATGTTTTATTACTTCTTGGTATTGTTGTTCTGTTATTTGATTGAATACACTTGACTGCTCATTAATAAAAATTAATGGATCATATGATTCATAACAAACTCTCGATACATTTCTACATGCCTTATCAAAGTATTCGCTGTCGTAATGTACCTGTAGTGAATTAAAGAATTTTATATGTGTTTCATCTTCAGCTGGTATCTTAACCAATACTTTCAATCCCAATCCACTGGGAGATATGAATACTGAATATGTGTATCTGTCTTTAGTTAGTCTTTCTTTTTCCTCTAACATTTGTTTTTCTGAAGGAAAATTGTCGAAGTCTAAACATATCAACCCACTATGTAAAGTGATTGAAGAGTCATTTCTTTTAGTAAATTTACCACTAAAACAAATTGCTGGTAGTGATTGCTTTAATTGATTTCTTATTTCTTTATCTGATTCTGATCGTATTGATCTTACTATGTCTTGTGATGCTCCCTGTTTTATTCTTTCTATTATTATACTTACATCTCTATAAAAAGGTTGAGCAGTATCTTTGATGTCCTTAAATATTGTTATTTCCATTTTGGTATGTTGATTGAATTTGATTGTTTACTTGATTAACTACTTCTTTTTATGTTAGAATGTTGAATAAAATTAAAAAATAGAAAAGAGTATAAAGATATATATATAGTATACTACTAACCTACTAAAATGTAAAAACTTTAACACTTCGACATAAAAAAAAGAAAAAGAAAGGGGGAATTACCCCCCTAACTTATTCAGTTTGGTCTAACTAAAATGGTAAATCCTCATTAGGCTGAGGAGCTTCTTCCTTTTTAGCTTCAGGTTTAAAGGTGTCAATAGCAACATAATGTGTTTTACCATATTCATCTGCCCCACCTTTCTTAGAAGATACATTAAGTTTAATGTACTTCTTTCCGTTGTACTCGAACATGTGTTCTTGAGGTAAGTCTGTTAGACATACACTGCAAGAGATCATGTTACCATCGAACTTGGAAACTCCGTTTCCAACATAGATTTTTTCTTCTGCCATAATTAAATTGTTTTGTAGATTAATTTTTCCAACTGATTCATTGTAGCTTCCATGAGATTGTCTCTTTCAGCCTGAGTGTTGAGGTCGGTTGGAATTTGCAACCACACCACTCGTTTGTTTTTATTAAAGGGTTTCTTTAATAATATAGTTTTGAATATCTTCTTCAGCATCTTCTTTATAAAATTTATTAAACACTTCAATTGCTTTCTCTACTTTTTCTTTTCCGTATTGCAGGAATGTTTCTGATGGATAGTATATACCTAACTCCAGAGTTGTTTTGTCAACTACATAAAACACCATAGGCTTATTAAAAAACTGCTGGTATAAATATGCTTGGCTGTCGTAATTATATTTCCTTGCACTATACTTAAAGTCTTTTATGTTTCCAGTAGTTTTTAGATCAATGAGAAAGTCTTTACCAACTATGTCGGCTTTTCCTTTCCACATCATTCCAGCAACCTCCTGAAGAGCTGGTACTTCAAATTGATTATCTTCAGAATAGATAGCATCATAGAACTCTAAATTATTGTTCATTGAAGCTATAGCTTTATCTGTTTCCTCTTTTTCTTTAGTAAGCATCATTAACTCTCTACCATGCTCCTGAATCTCTTCTTTATATTTCTTAGTATTCCTGCTGGATGCATCGATACTTATAAATTCATCATTGTCTATTTTTAAGGGTTCTAATATAGCTGTGTGAAAATACCTGCCTATAAGCATAGGCTTTGTTATCTCTTTAGGTTTTCTAAAGCTTTTAGGATCATTAAGTAAAGTAATGATGTCAGAGTTAGATAAGAACTGCTGACCAAACTTACCATAGTATTGGTCATCATCTTTTAGTTTCTCTTTAATTTCAGAAACTAATTTTTCGTTATAGTTGGGAGGCACTTTCATTACTTAATAGATTTAGAAAGCTCCTTCTTAACTACAGCTTTAATGTTATACTTAACCTCTAAGTTTTTGATAATCTTAGGCAATCCTAACTCTTTGTTCTTAGCAATATAGCTCAAAACTTTTACCCAGTTAGTATCTCCAATATTTAACTCAACATGTGTTGATGTTTTAGGTACTGGTGACTTACTTACTGGCTGAGGTGTTGGTTGCTTAATCGTTTGCATCGTGTCCTCTCCAATCCATAAACTTAATCCTAATCCATGCATTGCAATTGCTTTAGCAGTAGATCTCTGGATTGTTGTATTTACATCCATTGAAGTTACCTTCTCAATAGGTATAGAATTGTTTCTATAGTCCATTACTGGTAGGTAATCAATATGCTCCATGTCATCAATAGTAATACCTACTTTACAATATGCAGTTTTACCATCAGTAAAAAAGTTTAGTCCAGTATGCTCTGATTCATATACAACTCTTTGTGCAGATGGATGTGCAGTTTTAATTAAGCTCCATGCTGAAGCCCATGACAGGTAACTGAATTTACCTTTCTTTTCGATTTTATCCTTTACAGATATGGAAGCAAGTTCCTTAAAATAATTTTTCTTCTCTGTTGCCATAATTGATTTGATTTAATTTATTTAATTTTAGTTGTTTATTTGCATATTTTTTAAGCAAAATCTCTCTGCTTGTCTTGAGTCTTTGTATGTGCTTATCGTTCTTTCTGGTATTGACTTCACTTCTGATTTTGTTCTCAATCAAATCCAGCTTTCTTTTATAGTTGTGCATCGATAATCTGATTCCTCCTTCTTTCCAGCCGAAGTCATAAAAGAATTTGTATTCCTCTTCATTGCATTCCTGAAAGTAATCTCCACTCCTGCCACAATTTAATATCTCAGTTTTTGAGCCAAACTTCTGGAGCTTTACTCCATTGTTTATAACACCAACACCATTAGGCATATTAACTTTCATAGCTACTATGTCATTAAGTGACTGATCATATATGTCTTCTAAATTATACATTCTGAAGTTTGTTAACCACCTCCTGAAAGTCTTGGTCAGATTCAATAAGTTCTTTTGCTTTTTTATATCCATGGATGATTGTAGAATGAGTTGTTGTATGCCCATGCTCCTCCAAGAATCTTTGTATGTATGATATTCTGATTGGTCTTTCCATACATAAGTAGTATAGCATCTGTCTTGCATCTACAATATCCCTACGTTTAGTTTTAGTAAACATCTGGTCTAATGATAGATGAAATTGGTCTGCTATTGCTGATGCATATGCATCAAAAATGTCTTTTTTCATTTGGTTGATTTGATTTAATTTGTAGATGGCTAAAGTAATTCTTTTTCAATTAATACGCAAATTATGTTCAACTTTTCTTTATCCAGTCTATTTCAAACTTAAGATGATTAATCGCTTTTTCAATATCTTCGATATGCTTTGCCTTGTTATTCATTCCTTCTTCTGTCTTCTTGCCACAGCGTAATAAATAGCTGGTTGCAGTTCCTACATTGTATGACAAGCTCCAGTCTTCAATGACCTTCCTTGCTTCATAGCCATACACTTTCCCTATATAATAGGATGGTACATCAATTTTCTCACTCATTTCTTTTTAAATCTAAATTGTGACATATCATTATTGATTGTCATCGGCTTTCTGTATAACGGAATAAGAGAGGTAAACTTGTCGTTATCCTCTCTCCTTCCACTATTCTTAAAATAATCATCAAACTCAATTACATTACTCCTGTAGTTGTCTTCGAATTCTTTTAGTCTTTTGTACTCTTCTATAAATTCTCTGGTATCTGGACTCATTCGCTTTTACTCTCTTCTCTGATGTATTTTTTAGCTTCAACTAATGAAGTACCTAAAAACTCCATACCCCACCAGTCGCAGTAGTATCCTATTCCACCATCGTAGTTTGGATGCTCATCTAATAACTTAGATAGATGGTATGTTTTCTTCTTATAAGTGTATTCAATTTCTTCATCAAAGTTTGGTTCATCGTATTCATCGTGCATAATCTGTTCTCCATTTTCATACTCCATCTCTCCTCCCCAGCCATTTTCTTCTTCCCAATGGTAAATGAAGTCTGGAAAGTCCTTACTAAATAATTCAATGATGTTCATTCCAATACAGCTCCATGCTGAAGAGAAATTAATAGATCCCTCGTTTATGTCTATTTCGATGTCGTAACATCCCCATTTTGTATTCCAGTTATGAAGTCTCCATTCATACCATTTATGGTCTGCATCTCCCTTGTTTATCTCTGGAAGATAGTGTCTACATAAAGCTACTGGTTCTTCAGAATTCAATGTACTTTCCCAGTACTTTAGAATGTCTCTTTGTTTAGTGGTCATATCGTTACCGATTTGGATTCCACTCATTACATGATTTGGCATAATAGTTTTTGATTTTATTTATACTGACTACCTTTCGGTAGTTTCGGATACTGAATCCATCATCAGAGTATATTTACAAGTGTCCTCCATACCCATTGGGAAGTTGGAATCTCCACTCGCTGTCGCTTTCTGGTTCGTTCATTCCTTCGTGGTCATGAACCCCACTACCAAACACAATCTCAGTTTGGTTAATTAAATTATCTAAGACATCTACCCAGCTGTCTTCTATACTCATTAGGTAATCTGAAACATCTTCTTCTTTGATGTTCTCTGGTAGCTCTACCTCAATCTCGGTGTATTTATGATACACACTTCTCTGTTGTATTGTTACTGAATTTTTAGCCATTTCCATAGTTTTTCGGTTAAACTTAATTTAGGTACACAACCATATGATTCAAAGATTACATCCAGACTATTTATTTCTAATTCAATAAAGTGTTCTGAGTGTGGTGTGAAATCAAATGCTCCTGTTGTTGCGTTGTACTCTACTGCTTGCTCATCATACTTGTGATGGCACATCTCTTCAGCTATGTAGCGTTTGAGATTTTGTAATTCTACTTCATCCATGTTGTTTAATTTAATTTAATTAATAGTTATTTTATGTTCACAAAAGTATTAAATACTTAGCTTAAATCCAAATTATACTCCGTAAATTAATTTGAGTAATATCCACAGGAGGTAAGACACTATAAGAAGGAAAACAGATGCTCCCAGTCCAAATACTAATGCCTCCAGTAGGAACTTAGATGGGTTCTTCTGGATTCTTTCCCAGTCAGTATCCTCCTTGTAGTTGTCGTACTTCTTGTCGATTTTGTTTATTCTATCTTTCATAGTCCTTGTCTTTTCTCATCAGCTAAGTCTTCTAAATAAGACTCATGCCTGTTGACATTATACTCATCTTCATCAATGATTTCGCACTCATCTTTGCACTCATCACAGATGTAGCATCCTTCTACCTCTTCGTTCTCTTCAAACTCTTCGTATCCAGCTCCACAGCAAGTACTAACTTCCTCTGAGTAATCTGGAGAGGCTAATTTCCAATTGTCGTAATTCATATCTATTTATTTATTTGTACCAACCATAGGTCGGTAGTTTCTTGCATTGTCTTGTACTACTGCAAGAGATTAATGATAACAGCACAACCAAACAATATGTGTATGCCATGAGTTTTAAAAATACCTTTGTTGAGTTTTTCATATCTAAAATGGAAGTTCGTTAAAGCTATTTTCTATCTGGTCTGAATACCTTTTGAATATTTCATTCCAGTCAATACACTTGATATCTTCATACTCAAATTGCTCGCTGTCTACCAGTGACATGAATTCCGTTAAAGGATTGTCAAAGTTAGACTTATTGTCCAGAATAACACATAGTCTGTAAGTCTGTACATTTTTGTAGCCATAGAACTTCTCTTCTATGTCGTTCTTTTCTTTGGTAAGGTTCTCTACCAGTTCTTTGTACTTATTGATGTCTTCAATAAGGTTCTTTGCAGTTAAATCCATAGATCTATTTATTTAGGTTTTGAGGAACATCCCTCTACCACGAAATCCCCACTAATTTCTTAGTGAGGCATGGGTACGTTATCGTATCCTTCTGGGTACGTTGTCGTATCTATTTTACTGGTTTCCTTCCTACATGATTGAAAAGGATGTAAAGACTATCTGTCTTATGCTGGTACTCATTGTAGGTCTTTTGCAACTCGTAGTCAATTCGTTCTCTCTCCATTAATTGTAGCGTTGAGAATTTATATGAACTACATGATTGTAGTAAAAATGATACAGCCAGAACTACAAATGCATATCGCATGTAGTAAGTGAAAATTGTTTTTAAACTCATCTTAGTTGTTTGTATTAGTTATTATTGCTTGCTCTTCTTCTGTATACTCTTGGATGTCTACCAGTTTACCATCTATCTCTTCGTACTGGATATCTTCATCCTCTACCCAGTCTGTCCAGTAATAAATCTCATCGTTGTAAGCCCATTCCATTAATTCTTCATCAGTCATCTTGCTTGGGTACAGCTGGTTTCCATCTTCATCCTCTGCTGTAAAATCTTGACCTCTCAAGGTGTCAATTAAGTCCTTGTCATTTGCAATATACTCGTGGTCGTTGTACAGGTAACCTTCGTTCATACCCTCTCCAGTTATACCACATTGTCTTGCCCAAAAAATTCTTTCTTTACTCATCTTATTTGAATTAGTTTGTATCATTATTGATAGTGACTGCCAGCTGGCAGTTTCGGATATTAAATCCATCATCAGACTATCTGCTTCCCTCCATGCAGTCTTTAAACATTATCCAGTCAGATACTTTCATGTCTTCAAATATCACATGTCCAAGCACGCTTACTAACTCCTCTTTCATTGTAGTTTGTGCCATGATTAATCTAAGTTTTGGATAGTAGATACCTCCCATTTCATATGAGATTTTCTCTTCATCTTCTGGAGTTAATGTGTCTTTGATTCTGATACAATTCATCTCTCTCTGAATTAACTCATTTCTGAAATCGTGCTTTAACATCTGTACTTGGTTTAAAATCTTTGCGTTCATGTCTTTAATTTTAGTTTAGGAATAGTCCTGTACCACGAAATCCTCGCATATTTCTATGCAAGGCTTTCTCTGGAGAGGGGTTTCTACGATATTCTCGGCACAACAGCATCATCATCTGGGTTGTTTGCACTTTCATATATACCTATGAAGTCATGCACTACATCCGTTAACCTGTGCTTACTGAGTCTATTCATTCCGTATTTTGTTACTTCCTCTACCCATTCTTGATTGGTTTCTACTACTTGTTTGAGCATGTCTCTTACTGGCTTATTCTCTTGCTTAGAGATTTCTAACATCCAGTTCATAGGCATGAGAATATCTAATCTCATTACTAATTCTTGTCTCTTTTGTTGTGCTAAAATTTGATTGGAAATATGCATGGTGTTTTTGGTTTATTAGATTAGTATAATTCTGATTTCTCGATGTTCTTGATTTCGTATTTTGGTAGCTCTTCGCAGTACTCTGAGTACTTGTTAAATGAATGCTCACACTTTCTGTCGATTTGTCTCAACTCCTTAGAATCGTATTCACATACGTTCTCATCTAAGTTGTCATAGACTAAGTCTCTGGTGTTATTGAATGCGTTGTGCTTTACCAACCAGTTAACTGCCTTAGTTACCAGTGGCTGATTTTTAGACTTGATAGCTGTAAATTTACTCATGATTTATTAGGATTAGATTAATACTTGTTTATTATATGTGCAAATATAGTTTAATTAATCTATATATCTACTATGATTCTCACTTAATCTATTGTTCCAGTATCAAATCATGTTCACTTCTGGTGTGCATCAAGGGTTTATCTGGGGTAAAACTTATTGTTTTGTTTATGTATTCTGGGGTTCGATGGGGTATTAAGAGAGACTTCTCTCTCTCTATATTAGAGTTATATGCTCTCCAGTACAGCACAATACACACTTATCTGGGGGAAAGGTGTGGAATCTGGTGCTTATATCGTGGTATGCTGGAGCTACAGCGTAACGTGGAACGGATGAGAGGTTGTGGTGCTGGTGCTGGGGCTGGGGGGGTGTGACTGGCAGGTCAGAAAAAGACGAAAGGTCTGCTCTGGGATTTTCAAAATCGATAAGGGGGGGTTCGATTTTTTTCTCGTTTGGTAAACGCAGTATGGAACGTATTCTGGGGGGGAATGCTCAACCCCTATACATCTAAAAAAATTTTATTATCTTTGTCAAATAAACAGCAGTTAAAAATAAAAATATATATCATGGCTAAAAAGAAAAGTACAACCTCGGATTACGTTAACGGTCTTTATGTAAAAGATGGTAGGTTAATTAATGATAGACCTGATGGTGAAACAGGAATCGCACAGGCATCTCGTCTAAGACAAGAGATGAAAAAACAATATAAAATAGATTCCATCGCTGATGGTATAGAGCGTGCTGAGATGCGAAAAGATATGAAAGCGAAGTTCGGCTTCGGCTTTTAAGATTTCCAATTGTTGTTTTGTAGAAAGAGTTGAGCTTAGGTTTGACTCTTTTTTTTTGATCTATGTTATAAGCCGACACAACTGTGTTGAACTCTGTGTTATACTTATCTCTTCTAACTTACTGATTCTTATCTCTTTCTATTTATTTATGTTGAAGTGTTAATCTTTTTCTAAATTTAAGAAAAGAAAATTAAATATATATATAGTTAGTCTATAGTAGTCTAAACCAAAAAAACATTAACATACTAACATCACTCTTATAAGTTATATTTTTGTATCTTTGTAAAAATTAAATCTACTATAATGGAACAAGGATACATTCCTAAAGACCTCAGCTTTGATGATGAGGCAAGGAACAAATTGATAAGTGGGATTACTAAAATCTCCAAAGCAGTTAAGAGTACGTTAGGGCCAAGAGGTCAAACTGTTTTAATAGAATCAACAGAACATTTACAGGGGTTAACTATTACAAAGGATGGAGTTACTGTCGCTAAGTCAGTACACCTTGATGATCCTATTGAGAACCTTGCAGTTCGTATGATGAAGCAAGCTTCTGAGAAGACTGCTAATGTTGCTGGAGATGGAACTACTACAGCTATTGTATTGACTGAAGCTATTGTCCAGGCAGGAATGAAATGGATCAAGCCTTATCATAATGTAACTGACATTGTTAGATACATAAGAGAGGACTCTGATGTTATTATAGAGAACATTAGGAATAGATCATTAGAGGTTACTGATGATATGTTAAAAGACATTGCAGCTATATCAGCTAACAATGATTATGAGTTAGGAGATATTATCTCTGAAGCATATCAACAAGTTGGTAAGGATGGGATAGTAACAGTTGAGAGATCTCAAACTGACAAGACATATTCAGAGGTTACTAATGGAATAAGAATAGATAGAGGTTATACTTCTCCTATGTTTATTAATGATCAAAGAAAAGATGAATGTATTATGGAAGGTGTTAAGGTTTTAATCTGCGACACTGAGATTCATAACATACTTCAAATAGAGAATATACTTAAACCAATTATTAATGCAGGAGATAAACTTTTAATTATCGGAACTTGTGCTGGCAATGTTATAAATACATTAGCAGCAAATGTTCAACGTAATGGATTAAAGTTTTGTAACATCATGCCTCCTTCATTTGGATATAAGACTCATGAGTTAATGCAGGATATTGCATTTGCTACTGGAGCTAAATACTTTTCAGAAAAGACTGGAGATGATTTATCTATTATAACTATGGCAGACTTGGGTTATGCTGATAAGATTATAGTAGGCAAGTCATCTACTGTTATTATAAAGCAAGGAGATATTAGTGATGAGACATCTTCAAGAGTAGCAGAGCTACGAGATCAACAAGAAAGACTTACAGCAAAACATGAGAAGGACTTTATCAATGAAAGGATTGCTTCTTTAGTTGGAGGGATAGGTTGTATATATGTTGGGGCTACATCTGATATAGAACAAAAAGAAAAATTTGACAGAGTCGATGACTCTGTCTGTGCAGTACGTTCAGCTCTACAAGAAGGAGTTGTTCCTGGTGGAGGATTATTGTTATATGATTTCTCAAGACACTTCGGTTGTAACTGTGAAGATGCAGTATCTGAAAAGATAGATGAAGACCAGGCAGCAGAAATGATTATGAGAGAAGCTTTGAAAGCTCCACTAAAACAAATCCTTGCTAATGCTGGGCTTGATGAAAAGGAAGTTATGTCAGAGATATATACTGATGCTATGTTAGGAACATTAGATGATGCTCCTGAAGTACCAGAAAATAACAGAGGCTATGATGTGGTAGGTAAACAATACGGAGATATGTTTGAGATGGGTATTGTTGATCCAGCCAAAGTAACGAAAGAAGCTTTGCTTAATGCAATTAGTGTTGCAACAACTATACTAACTACTAACGCAATCATAACACATAAACGAGCATGAAGCCAATAGGAAAATATATTGTAATCAAAACTATTAAAGAAGAACTAAAGACAGAGTCTGGACTTCTTCTGTCTGCACAAGATGCAGATGGTTTTAGATATCGTAAAGGTATTGTGATTGAGCAAGGAACAAATGTTTCTGATATAAAAAAAGATGATGTTATCTATTATGATAAATCTGCTGGACATGAAATGTTAATCGAAGACAATCCTTATACTGTGATTACTGAGAGAGATGTCGTTGTTGTCTTGTAAACTGATTCATTTCTATAATCATATTACGATAAACCTTATCCATATAGGAAGCATCATGTCTAAATAAAGGGTTGGCCTTAGGGCCTTCTCCTATTTCTTCTCCATTAAGTTTCTTATATAATGTGTTGATCAAACGCTTTCCTTTATATGATAGCTCATATAGAGTAGATTCTTTACCCTCTCTTTTTCTCCAGATAGTTATCCATCCTTCTTTCAAGAGTCTATGAAATCTTGGCTCATCCCAGGACATACATTCCTCGAATTCTTTGAATTTTGTTTTGTTAAATATCTGCTCTCCATATAGAAAAAACAACATATCTATATCAGGAGTTCCGACTTTGTACTTGGCTTTAGCCCAGTACCTTATCACCCTCCAGTACTTCATGTAATCATGTGAGGGTTGAACTCTATCGTAATTTTTCCGAACTATATTTGGCATTAAATTAAATTTGTATCTTTGTAATCACAAAACTAATAAAAATAAAGTTATGCCAAATCCAAATAAAGGTGCAAAGATTAAAAAAGTTAAATCTTTAAACGACAAATTAAAGAAAGGAATTATAACTCCTAAGGAGTATAGAGAATCAATGCCTTTGGCAACTTCACCTAAAGTAAAATAAAGTTATGGCAGACAAGAATAATCCAAGAGGAACAACAAAAGCAGTTAGACGTAGAACTCCAACCAGCTTAGATCCTATTAGAGATGAAAAAATCGCAAGAAGTTTAGCTAAGCTTAAGAAGAGAAGAGATAAGAAGCAGGCTAACGCAACCAAAAGACTTAACGAAAAAAAAGCAAAGAACTTAGCTTCTACTACAAAGGGTGTTAAGAAGATGAAAGCTAAAAAAGCTAAGCTTGATGTCAAGAAAGCTGAGAAAGATGCGAAGCTTGAGAGCAAAGGACAGAAGGCTATAGGCAGAGCAACAAAGAAATTAGAACGCAAGGCTGAAAGAAACGATAAGAAAGTTACTAAGGCTAAAGCTAAAAGCACAAAGAAGCTTGCTAAAATAAAAAGCAAAGTTGTTCAAGCCAAGGGTGAAGATAAAACTGCATATCAAAAAAGAGTTGATGCAGCCCAAAAGGGTAGAAAAGAAAAATCTAAAGCTGTACTTGATAAGTTAGCATTAGATAGAAAGAGTTCTAAAGAAAAGATTGAAAAGAATCTAAAGGGTAGAACAGACCGATTAGCTGAAAGAACTAAAGACAATGCATCTGATACTAAAGCTGACAAAACGAAAGCTGGTGATAAGATGCTAAAGAGAACTGTTAGAAATGCTAACAGAACTAAATCAGCTGAAAGTAGATACGCTAAAGGGAATGCTCGTAGAAAAGCAAGTAGAGCAAATGCAACAAAGAGGAAGTCACTCCGAAGATGGGATCAGACTTGGGGATAGTAATAAATAATTATTATCTTTGTAAAATAAATAAATATATCAAATGAAAAATCAAGGTTACAATTCAAGACTCGATGAGTCATTAGCTGCAAAGAATGGGAAGAAGTCTCAATCTATGAAGTCTCGTAGAAACGAATCTAAAGCTATGTCATCAAAAGAGTACGGTCATGCATATGGTGGAGATCACAATATGTCTTATGAGTGTATCAACAATGTTGGTAAGAAGATGACTGCTCGAATTAAAAAATAATGGCTGGCAGGACTAAGAAAAAGTTTCCTGAAGTCAAAAAAGCTAACGAAGGTAAGTTTACCAAGTGGGCTATGAATAACGGATTCAAGAGTGCATGTAGTGCAGCTTCTGCTGTTATGAAGAATACAAAAAAGTATTCTGATACAATAGTAAAGCAGGCTAACTATGCTAATAATTTTGGATGTAAAAGTAAATAAAATGGGAAAGCTATTAATAAAAATAGGAATGTGGATGCAAGCAGTATGGTGCAAATTTCAATGTGCATGGAACTTGTCTGTAGCTAAATTATTATTTAAAGTGGCCAACTGCCCTAATAAACTTTGCACTTGTAAATAATGAAACGAACACGATCAAGAGGTTTGGGTGATACTATTGAAAAAATTACAACTGCAACAGGAATTAAAAAAGTAGTTGAAACTGTAGCTAAAGCAACAGGATCAGGTTGTGGTTGCAACAAAAGAAAGGATGCTTTAAATAGAGCATTCCCTTACGATAATAAATAAAAAAAAAGATGTCATACCAAAAATTACAAGTTAGTCAATCGTTAAAAGTTATTCCTTCTAACGATGTCATGATTCCAAATCCAGATAGTTTAATCTTAATACAAGAGACTGGAGACTTCACTAAAGCAAATGAAGTAACAGTTGCAGCTGGAGGCCTATTAACAATGGGTATTCTACAAGGTGCTATTGTATATAACTTAGGAGCTAATATAGCATACTATGTATTATCAGTTGACAGCGATACAGTCATGACCTTAAGTGGTGGTGGTGTTGGTGGAGCTGGAAATGTATTTAATATATTTAACTCAGTTGCATCTCAACCATGTGTTTTATACTCAGGATCAGGTGGAGATATTATAGCTGTAATGGCTCAAGACACTAACTATGCTTCACAAGGAGCAGTAGGACATTTATCTCCTACATTATTTGTATCAGTTCCAGTTGGAACATTTATGCCTACCCAGGTTATTCAGGTAATTGAAACCAGAACAACAGCAGAAAATATTATTGCTCTTTGGTAAAAAATTACTAACACATTTATATATCTTAAAGAATGGAATGGACAGAAAATAATACATGGGATGGCAGAACCGAATGGGTTCAGACCTCATCTTATACAATAAAAAATGACTAAGGAATTGAAAGATACAGTAGAAGTTGCAGTAGCTAACGCAAGTGCGTTGGGCTTAACTCTCACTCAAGCAAACGACATATTACAGTTTATATCACTAACCTTAGCCATAGCATTTACAGTTTGGAAATTCAGCAGAGGTTATAAAAAAAATGAGAAAGATAAGTAAACTTATAGTTCATTGTTCTGCCACAAGAGAAGGGCAAGAAATATCAGCTGCTACTATTGATGATTGGCATAAGAAGAGAGGCTGGTCAGGAATAGGTTATCATTTTGTAATAGGATTAAACGGACTAATAGAATACGGAAGACCAGTCAGTAAGATGGGTGCTCATGTTAGAGGTCACAATAAAAGTAGCATAGGAATTTGTTACATAGGAGGTGTAGAGTTAGATGGTAAAACTCCATGTGATACTCGAACAGAAGAACAGAAATGTTCTTTATACCATCTACTTATAGTATTAAAAAAATTACATCCTGAAGCTGTGGTACATGGTCATCGGGATTTTTCAGCTAAAGCATGTCCATCATTTGATGCGACAGAAGAGTATAAAAATTTATAACATGGCAAAAAAAGTAAGTTGGATGTATGGTGGCAAAAAGTATAGTGGAACTTTTATTAGAGAAACTAAAACTCACACTTATGCAAGAACTACAAACGGAAAAATTAAAACTATAAAAAAGAAATAATGAGCAAAATGAAAACTAAGGCTAAGCCAAAACCAAAGCCGAAACCAAAACCAAAACCAAGTTACTAATGGCAAAAGCATTTAAGATACATAATATGTATAGTAAGACAGGTATTAAGAAAGTAGCTAAAACTATGAAAGATCATGTTGCCTTAAAGAAAAAAGGTTACACTCATAAAAAGAAGTAATGGCAACTCCCAGGAAAGGTAAAGCAAAAGTAAAAGTAACTGCTTCTGGAAAGAGAGTGAGTTATGGTCAGGCAGGAAAAGCTAAAGGTGGTGGATCAAGAGTAAAGCCTGGTACATCTAAAGGCGATGCTTATTGTGCAAGAAGCTATGGAATAAAAATGGGATTGTCTATAGGAAAAAGAAATGATCCTAATACTCCAAACAACTTATCTCGTAAGAGATGGAAGTGTGTGGGTAAAAAATCAAAACGATAATGAGCTGGTGGACTAAAATATTTGGTAGTGGTGCTGTTAGTATAGCTGGTAAAGTAGCTGACATAGCTGATAGATTTATTCAGACAAAAGAAGAGAAGGCTGAGTTTGAGATTATGATTAAAAAATTATTTCTTGAAGCTGAATCTGAAATGCAAAAGAATGTAACTGAACGCTGGAAAACAGATCTCACCAGCGATTCATGGCTCAGCAAGAATGTGAGACCTATGACTCTTATATTTTTAGTCACATGTACTATGCTTTTAGTTTTTATAGATGCAGGATCTATTGACTTTGTAGTTGAAGATAAATGGACTTCACTTTTAGAAATTGTTTTAATTACTGTAATTGCTTCTTATTTTGGAGGCAGGTCATGGGAAAAAATTAAAAAATGATATCCAAACATCATAGTGATGAAATAAAAGATTGGGTATTAAACAACTTAGACTTTCTTAAAAGTCAACCTAACAGTAAACCAAAGGGCCACCGAGGTGTAGTCTTTGGAATAAACGAATTACAATCCCCTACTAAAAAAAATTTATTATTAGAAAATAATTTTCCTTTCAATGCATTGAAAGCAATAGAGGAAGAGATGTCTATTAAGTTTAACATACTTACTCATAGTAATACTGTTAACTGGGCAGACTTAGGTATTATGATTTTATATAGTGAGGCAGGATATAAATGTAAAATACATACAGATGATTCTGATAATAAGAACATATATACTACAAGATTAAATGTTTTACTTAGTAAACCAGAATCTGGAGGCGAACCTATAATAGATAAGAAGACTATATATATAAAAGAGAATGAACCTTGGATTTGTGTTGCAGGAAGGTATGAGCATTCTACTGTAAAAACAAAAGGAAAAACCCCAAGAATACTATTGTCATATGGGTATGATGTACCTCGAAACTTACTTGAGGCATTGAATTTTTTAAATTAAAAACATACCCATAATTTTTCTTATCTTTGCAGTATAACTAAAATCATTTAAAATGAGCGACAACTTAAATCCAGAAGAATTACAAAGTCTTCAAACTTTAACATCTGAATTCAATAAGATCAAAACTTCATTGGGAGATCTTGAACTACAAAAACATGGAATGTGTTTGAGAGTAGAAAATATTAAGATAGAGTTTCAAGCATTAGAAGCAGGACTAACAGATAAGTATGGTAAAGATTCTGTTATCAATATGGAAACAGGAGAGGTTAAAGAGAAGGAAGTTTTAGAAGAAGGTAAATAATAATATTATATGAGAATTGAAACATATCCAATAGTAGCAGCAGTCTTAGGTCAAGATAGACTTTTAGGAACACAAGCTGTTACTGAAGCGACTAAGAATTTTACAATTGATCAGTTAGTTAATTTCATTAACATTACTTCAGCTGTAGATTCACAGACATTAAGATATAAGTTTCAAGTTCTTGGATCAGGAATTGACCAGGCCAAAGGCACATTTACATTTGCAGCTGGAGGTAGTACTGTTAATTTTGCTGATGTTACAGGTTTTAAATTAAGTTCATATAGTTTACGATATTTATCTCAGGGTGCAGCTACAGACATTTCTGCATTCTATACAAAAATCATATCTACTCAAGTATTTATTAGTAACACCAAAGACATTAGTCAGTTTGGTGTATACACTTGGAATAGTGCAGTTCAAGCAGGTTCTGAAGAGTTTTACAATATAGGTTTAACCCCAGTTGCAACTCAAGGAACACTTAAAAGAGATAGCGAATATTTTATATCTTTGCTGTCATGGGATGTAAGTGCAGGAGGTGGAGACAAGAACTTTGTGTTTACACAAGGAACACCAGCTTTAGTATGGACTGTCCAACATGATTTAAACAAGTTCCCTTCTGTTTCAGTTGTGAATTCGTTGAATGAAATAGTATATGGTAAAGTAGATTATATAGACAAAAATAAATTAACAGTGACTTTTGCTGCTGCCTTTTCTGGTGCTGCATATTGTAACTAAAACCTTAACAAACAAAAAAAATCAATTATGGCAATTCAGTTTTTAGATGCAATAGATTTAACAGGGTTAGAGATAACCAATGTCTTATTGCAAAGTTCAGCAGGTACACCTGCTTCATTCCTGGGAGCAGGACAAATCGTTTATGATTCATCAGCAGGTACTATTAAGTACTATGATGGTATAGCAGGAGCTTGGGTAGAGTTAGATGGTAACGGTGCAGTGTCATCAATAGTAGCTGGTACAGGTATCGCTATTAGTGGAGGTACAGGAAACGTAACAGTAAACGTAGACTACGCAGGTGCAGACAATGCAATTTTAGCAGCAGTAGCTGCTGATCCAGTAGCAGCAGATACAATCTGGTTTTCTGATGCAACTGATAGTGCTATCAAAAAAGCTTTAGTATCAGCATTACCTTTCAGCAATAACGCAGGAAGTGTAACAGAGGTTACTTCTTCAGACACAACATTTATTGCAGCAACAGGTGCAGCATCTATAACTTCATCAGGTGATTTAAACTTTGGATTAAGTGCATCAGGAACTCCAAGTGCAACAACTTATTTAAGAGGTGATAATTCTTGGGCAACTATTGCAGCAGGATTTGCAGGATTTAAAATAACAGATGGTACAAATCCATTTGATGTTGGATCAGGAGAGTCAGTTGACATCACAAGTTCAGGATCAATAGTAATTGATACTTCAACTGCTTTGATTGTTAAAATGGATCTTTCAACTACTGGAGTAACAGCAGGTGATTATACAAGTGCTAACATTACAGTTGATGCTCAAGGTAGAATTACAGCAGCAGACAATGGTACAGCAGGTACTATGACAAGCTTTGATGTTTCAGCAGACTCTGGAACTACGCAAAAGATTAGCAATGGTGACGAATTAAAAATATTAGGTACTGCTCCAATTAGTACAGCAGCAAGTGCTACAGATACAGTTACAATAACTCACGATGCTTTTGGTACAGCAGGAACATATGCTTATCCAAGTTCAGTAGTTACAAATGCTACTGGTCACATTACAAGTATAGTGGCTGGAGCTGCACCAGGAACAATGTCTGCTTTCAAATTAGCAGGTGACACTGGAACTGCTCAAGCAGTTGAAAATGGTGATACACTAAGTGTATTAGGTTCTAAAGGAATTGACACAGTAGTATCAGCTGATGATACAATTACTGTTAATCTTGACTTATGTGAAATAGATACTCAAGCTGGAGATTTTTCAGGTGAAGATTCTATTATAATTTGTGATTCTAAAGCAGGTGCAAATGGTAAAGTACTTCCTGGTAAAATTTCTCTATCAATGTTCGGTGCTCCAACAGCAACGCTTCCGATGGGAACTAATAAAATATCAGGGCTTGTAGATCCTACAGCAGCACAAGAAGCAGCTACAAAAAATTATGTAGATACAACTTTTGCAGGTTCAGGAGCATTAATTTTCCAAGGAGGATACGATGCAACAAGTGCAGCACCAACAGGAGCAGCAGTTCTTAAAGGATTTACTTATGCAGTAACAGTAGCAGGTTCAGGAGATCCAGAAGGATTTTGGAATCCAACATTAGAGGTTGGTGATTTAGTTATTGCTAACATAAACAATCCACAGACAGCAGCAGATTGGACAGAGATTAACAAGAACATTGATGTTGCATCTGCAACTATTCAAGGTATTGCAAACTTCCCAACAGCAGGTGGATTATCTGTTTCAGCTGGAGCAGTAAGTTTACCAGGAGTAGGTACAGCAGTTACAAATTTAGGTTCAGCAGCTAAGTCTTTAAAAATCTCAACAGATGCTAAAGGAAGAGTTACAGCAGCAACTGCTCAAGACATTAGTATTGCAGCTACTCAGGTAAAAGATTTCTGTGCAGAAGTAGATTCATGTAACTCAACTGCCAACAACAAAACAGGTGTTGTGGGAGATGCTAAGTCTTGGACTATTGAGCATAACTGGGGAACACGAAATGTAGTATTAAATGTGTATAACAACAAGGGAGAATATAACGATGTCTTTGTAAGTGTATCAAGACCAGATGTTAATAATGTAACATTCAGTGTTGCTAAAGATGTTGGTGCTGAAGCTCTTGCTTATACGTTACAAAGAGTATCATAAATTATGGCAGAAGCTATTGAGTTTTTAAAAGGAATATCTGTAGAGGGTGGAGTATCGGTAGATGGCAAAGCTTTAGGATCGAATGCTTTTAATAGCACTACCATCCCTACAAATAATAACCAAATAACAAATGGGGCAGGTTACGTTACCAGTAGTGGGAATACCACTATTGGTACGTCAACCGACCTAAATTTTGCTGGGGCTAACGTATTGTCAACCATTGCGTTAACAGAGGGTGTTATTACAGCTTATACAAATCGTGTATTAACTTTAGCGAACTTAGGTTTTACTGGAGCTACTAATGCGAATTATATAACTAACAATAATGAACTTACTAATGGAGCAGGATATGTTACTACTTCAGGAGCAACAAGTGTTAGTCAAACTCATGGTGGAAATGCATTTACTGTTTCAGGATCTCCTGTAACAGGAGTCGGAACTCTTTCTATTACCATGGCTGGTAAAGAGAATCAGTATATAGATGGTGCAGGTAACTTAGTGACATTCCCTTCAATACCACAAGGAGATATTACATCAGTAATAGCTGGAACTGGTATGACAGGTGGTGGCTCAAGTGGAGCAGTTACATTAAATGTTATTGGTGGTTCAGGAATTACTGCAAATGCAAATGACATTGCTGTAGATAGCTCAGTTATAAGAACAACAGGTACACAAACTCTTGCTGGTGCAAAAACATTCAGTTCAGTTCCTGTAGTGGGAACGATAGCAACTGCAAATGATTCAACCTCAGCAGCTTCAACTGCTTGGGTAAAAAATCAAGGGTATATAACATCAACTCCAGGTGGAGACATAACTGGAGTAACAGCAGGAAGTGGATTAAGTGGTGGTGGAACTTCAGGAACAGTTACATTAACAAACGCAGATAAAGGTTCATCACAAGAGATAATTAAAGCAATAGCAGTTAATGATGAAAAAGGA
>Ga0208814_1000454_pt1 | contig 25944 bp, 24 predicted proteins | sample MalvirAntarct_55_FD_184253 | JGI IMG/M metagenome (GOLD analysis project Ga0208814, IMG submission 184253) | Marine viral communities from the Global Malaspina Expedition - Malaspina viral metaG Antarct_55 (SPAdes) (version 2) | ecosystem: Environmental > Aquatic > Marine > Oceanic | place...
TTAAATCTTCATTTAACCTAACCTTTACCTTTTCATTATTAGTTTCATCAATAATTGATAATATGTCTTTAGAAATGCCTAAATCGTCCGGAAATTCAATAGAAACTATATTACAAAATTCAGATTCAATAGGATTTGCTGGATATCCAGCTTCTGAAAGTGATTTTATTTTTATTTCTACCGTTTCATTGGGTCTAATAGCAATATCTAGTTGATTTATGTTAACTTGTTCTCCGTTTTCAGTATCTTGTTCTTTCCAATAATACCTACCAGTATCTATATCAAAATATCTTTCTCTTAAAGGTGATTTCATTGATACCCAATTAGAATAAACTCCTTTTTGTGTATTTCCATCTGAATCTGTAAAGTCAAATTCTTGCAAATTGTTTGCAGCACCTCCTTTTGTAAGATATCTATATTCAATCTTGAATTGAATTACGCTTTGTTCAGAACCATCTGTTGCAATTTTATTAGTAGGTAAAGGCCAAAACCCTCTAACTCTATATTTTGCATTGGCACTTGAAGTTGTTTTATCTTCTGCCTTTGTTAGAATATCAGAAACTACCGAATTATAAAGTGATTCAGTTGCAGCTCTTTTTTCTATCAATGTTGATAGTTGATTGGCATCAGAATCTCTTTCGATATCTGATTTATAATTCTTAGTAGAAATTCCTTGTCTTTTAGTAGAAATTGCTTTATCTAAATCTCCTAATTCACTTTTTAATGATAATTTTTCTTTATTAAGTGATTTAATGTCTTCGTTAGATTGTCCATCCGTTGCGTGTTTGTTTATTTGAACAACTTTAAAGTCGTTCGATACAACTTGTGGAACATTAGGAACTACTGCTTTTGAAACCGGTGGTATATTCTCTTGTGTCATAGAAAATAAAACAGCACCGAAATCTACTACTTTTTCTTGATAGTACGTATCTAAAGTTTTAATTGCACTATCGGTATCTTTTATTGTTAATTCATTAGAATAGAAACTAATTCCAGGGGAATAGTTATCAGCCGGTCTATTTGAATCTGGATTTATAGGTTTTAAAAATACAGAAAGATATTCATTGAATCCAATACCAACCCTAATTTCTGGTGATATTGCTTCAACAGGATAAAAAGATAAATTATCAGCTCCTATATTAACTGAATCATAACCTTCTGCCAAAATAACAGAAACCGTAAATGTTTCAAAATCAATTCCAGTAATTTTATATCTTGTACTTTTATCATTTTTATTAACCAATAAAGAATCGCCAACTTTTATTTGTTGCGTTTCTAAGATACTAGAATTTTTATCGTTATATGTTAATTTGTCTAATTGAAACTTTTGAGATTTTTTTGATGCAGTTACTCCATCAACTAATACATTTTCTGTTGATTCAAAAACTCTGAGTACAGAAAAATTACCATAAAATCTAGGTTCTACTGGTGGTAAATCTAATATATCGTCATCAATTGTATATAAAATAGCATTTGTATTTATGATGTCTAAAAAGTTTGCATAAGATAAATCTGGATTATTCTTGATTTGCAAATTGAAAATATTCAATTTTGCATCACTGTCCAAGTTTAAAATAAACTTTTGCATTTTAACCTTAGTCGTATCCGGATTTAGTTGTGCCGGAAAATTCAATCCAACATACAATAGAGGATTCAAGAAAGATTCAAAGAACCAATTACTTTTAGATTTAAACCCAGTAGGTGTTTGAACTGTTGTAATATCATCGGCACTTTTCTTTAGTGTAGATTTTACAATAGTTCTAAAAGTACCATCCGGTAACTGAACACTAGCATCTTTATTATTCAATGCTGATATTTGAGTTATATTTTCATCTAGTCTTTCGATATCTTTTTTCAAAGCACCGAAACTTGGAATAGTTACTGTTTTGATATTGTCATTTGCAATATCTTCTAAAGTTAATGTTACTACATCTGCATCACTATTAACAACCGCTGAAAGTTTTGTTAAAATTTCGGTGTTGTTTCTTTGTAGTTTTATAAGATTGTCCACAATTGAACTTAAACTATTCTTTACGTCTGACATATCGGTTATTGTATTTTCTTTATGTATTTAATATTATCTTAAAATGTCAATTGTAAATGAATACGTATTGGCATTTGTACAAATTATTTCAATTATAGGTTTTGTTCCTGATAACTCAACATTGTTTAATTTAGTGATTAGCCATTTGTATGCACCTAATTGTCTTTTATTTTTACTATCGGTATATATGTAAAGATTTTTGGCATCTGCTAGTGAAAATCCTTTATCAAAAACAATTCTAAAAACTTGTCCCGTTTTAAACTTTTCAACTGTATCATCTATGTTTATAATAACATCGTTGTTTATATTCAAACTTTCAGTCGAATCATTTTTAAAGTAATTCGTAAATTGACCTAAATTAATTATATTGTTATTAGCAGGGTTCGTTACTACGTTTGGAACCGTTCCATTATTGGCAGCATAATTCAAATTGTTTGAAACGTTATAACATACAGGAAAAAAATTATATTTTTGAACTACATTACTAAGTATTACTTTACCGGGGACAGATTTGTCTAATTTCAAACCAGCTCCTTGTACGAAAGGACTTAAATTGTAAGACAAATTGCTCGTTAATTCTCCAGCTGCAAGTTTGTTTAGTCTTGTACTATTATTTCTAATTAATTCTATTATAGTAGTAGGACTTTCTAAGGCGATCAATGCATTTTGTACAGAAGTTTGTAATGTACTAATTTTTGCATTCAATTCATCAATAGTTGCTTGATTGAAATAAAACTTTTCTAAGTTATCTACTTTAGTATTTAAACCTAGTATTGAAAGTTCTTGTGTAACAAAATTTTCTGTTGCATCCTGTAATTGAACCATTGCATCTGAAAACAAATCCATTGAAAATGTTGAGTACTCATTTATACTTCTTTCCACCCCTACATTATCAGCACTTGTATCAAATTTTATATTTGTTTTTAATGAATATGCATTACCATTTAATTTAGTTATTGCATTAGGTTTAAATTTAGAAAATGCTTTTAAATCTGAACCAGCACTTATAGTTTGTTTAAAGTCATCAATAAATAAAACACCATAAAGATTTCTTTTTACCAACGAACCGTCTGATACGTTGAATATATCATAGTAAAGTAATACGGTATTGAAAGAAAAGTTTTCAGCTTCTGCTGTTGCATTCAATTCTGAAATAGAACTTACACTTGTATTATTAGTTACTTTAGTATATTTTGAACTATCCCAATCAATGATTGCACCATCCATATTGGATAATTTAACATCGAATTTATTCGTAAAACCTAAATCAGTTGCAACTTTTATAGTAGTATTTGCTGTTGCACCAAATGTATTTTCTGTTGTATAATAATTTTGACCGGAAGTATCATTAGCATAATATGCTTTGATTGACATTCTCGGGTCTGCGGCTGCAGTTCTACCTTCAATATCTTCTCCTGTTCCTCTCCATAATATGCCAGTGTTGTAATTAGTATCGGAAAGAGTATTGAACAAAACAGTAGGTGTATTTCCGTGTTCTGATGGCATATGTAAGTAAACTTGTGTATAAGCTTCTCCTCCTCTATTGACATTGTTAATTAAATCAATATCACCTAAATATTTTACTACCCTGTTGTAGGTATCTTTACTTGAATCGGCAGTATTTTGTCCTTCTTCTACAAACATATTGGCAACATTCGAATCTACATTCAAAGTTGCATCATCAAATCTTATTGCACCTAAATCGGCCAACCATTTCCAAAATATTCTTTCTGTTACTGTTTGATTAGTACTTGTATCGTATAAATTACCGATAGAATTTTGTTTATTAAGAACTATGTTTTCCCAGTTCAAAACGTAATTTTGAAAACTATTGGCTATATATGTATTTTGTTGTTGGTTTGCACCGAGTAAATCCGTAATAACAGAATTGCTACTCCAAGTTGTTGGTGTTCCGGTATTTGCTCTGTTTCCTAATGCTTGCCAAACTATATTATTAGAATTACTGCTTGGTTGATTAACCTCAGGTAAATCTAAAGCTGCAAATTTACTAAATGTAAATCTAACATTATCATCACTAAAAGTTTTTGCAATATCATTTGCTGCACTGTTAAAAACATAAATTGTTCCACCTTGCGTGCGTAAAGGTCTTAATAGTGGTGTAGCCATATTATTTTATATTAGTTTTATTTATTTAATCAAACAAAAAAACCTACTAATTGTAGTAGGTTTTTAAATTTAAAATTAGTTGTTTTTGTAAACTATATTTTACAAAAAGTGTCATTAATGTAAAAAATAGCTTTACTTAAATGCTATTAAGATATTTGATTGAATCTTTTAATCCTTTTATTCTTACATCTAAGTAATCATCTTCTTCTCCACCTGGAGCTGATTGTTTCCAATCCATATATACATCTACTATATCTTCAAATGCCATAATTGCTTTACCTAATTCAGTTCCTTTTATTGCTTTCATTGCTTTAGGAGATAATTTTTCTGAATACTGTCTACCAGTATCATCATAAAATGGATTTGTTATATCAACACCAGTGTTTCTATCAGCTCGAAATTCACCGTTTGATAAACTTTCATCAATAGATTCTTCTTTTATATAGAATGTTTTTCCACTATGTAAATCAGCTATGTAATTTTTTAATTTATTATAAGTCCATTTTTTCTCCGTTTGCTTATTAGTAGGTGAATTATTATAAGACCTTTCATCTTTATTAAAATACTTTACCAGAATAGCGATAGCTTCTTCTCTATTCGTAGGTCTTTCCTTTTCAGGGTTATATGCACTTTCGTTAATTTGTTCGAATTCGCTTAATCCTTTCATTTTTATTTTTTATTTTATGTATTTAATATTTTAAAACCTAATTAACAAATACAATATACGAATAATATTCGACAATTGCAAGTGGTTTTAAAAATAGGTCGTTATTTATAATCATTCTAAATAGTTACTATCCTAATTCTACCCAAGCAGTTCCGTTCCAACCTTTGAATTTAAGAACACCTACTGTATAATCGAAAACTATCATATTCTTTGTAGCTAAAGATGGCCCAAAAGCAGTAAGTTCAGCAGTTGTCATTCTCGGAACTTCTATTCCACTAAATCCAGTTGTACCAACAAAGTGTTTAGTTACAGCGGCAACAGTAATAAAAGTATCAATAATTTTAGAACCATCAGCACCTAATTCTAAATAAGAACCATTTGTTGTTGCTTTAAAATCTCCATCTGTAATATTTATACTTCCGGTTTGAACTTCAATTCCATTATTATTACTTCCGGAAGTAGTAAGACCTTCTGTTTTAATAACATTGTTTGTACTAACACCAGTATTGTCAATCAATCCAGTTGTTGTATTGACAACACCTAAAATATTATTAATAGCATCCGTATTTATCTTAAAGTTATCATTCAGAGTTATTCTATCTGCTGATAATGAACTTGTGCCTTGTAATGTTGTAATAGTTATAGCCATCTTTCTTATTTTTAATTTTTATTTATATGATTTTACTCTAATCAATCCGTTTTTTGTTATAGTTTTTTTATTTCCATTAGTATCTTCTAATTCTAAAGAAATATTGTATTCTCCTTCGTCTGTAAATAGATATACCATATATTTATTCAACCAACTAAATACCTCTTCTCCTGTTCCAACTTTCGTTATTTTCCATTTAGGATTTTTATATCCAGGCATCCACGAAATGTCGTAATTAAAATAAATTTGAGTAAACGGCTTTACATCTCGTTGATAATAAAGAACATCTAAACTATTCCAAGTTGCATTAGTTGTAATACTTCTTGCATATTTAGTCCCGTAAACCTTATTGTATTTAATGATATTGATTTCATTACTTGAATATATTTTCTTGAATGCCAATATTTTTTCATCTTTGTAAGTTGCGGGTGCTGTTGCCCCTTGATAAGATTGTACGATATTAAACCCCCATTCATCAAACGGAGAATTCGTATTCAAATCTGTAGCTAATGCCGATAGTGTTTGAATACTAGATGGAATAGTATAAGATATATTATCAATAGTTATAGATTGATCTGTAGCTCCTGTTCCGCCTATTGCATAAAAATTATTGAATCCGTAAATATCAAAACTTGAACCAGAATCTCCAACAGCACCAAATCCATTTAATGGTGTGTTGTATTTTGAAATGTCGTTAATAGAAGCACTAGTAAAGAAATATCTTTTTGGTTTTTCTAATTTTTTAGATACTGCAATTATTTGATGAATAGTCGGGACTCCGTATTCTATTATTGGTCTATATTCATAAATAAAACTTGATAAAATAGGATATCTAGTTTCATCCAAAGAACTTAATTGAAAAACAAGGTCTATGTATTGATTTCCTGTTATATTCAATTTATACCCATCGGCAGAAAACCCCGTTTTAGCAAATTTTTCTAATATGTTTCCAGCAGCATCTTTTATCGTAATATCATTTCCAGCAGCGGCTAAGAATAAATCTTTGATATAGAACTTTGTATAAGTACTACTTAAATCATCCCAATATAAGTGGTCAACATCATCCCAAGTAACATTATCACCAATGTTTTTCCAAGTCTTTGAATTTATATCACCTTTACTTCTTAGTATAGCATTTTGTTTTACCAGATTTTGATAAAATTCTACCCTGTCTATGCTATGCCATGCTAAAATAGCATCATCTGTATTTGTATTAGGTAAGAAAGGCAATTCCCAAGAACTTCCCATTTCATCCCAAGTTAAATTTTCTAAGTCATCCCACTTAACATCACTTAAATCTTTTACTTTCCAAGCCGTAAAGTTAGGATTCTTTTGTTCAACTGTAATATGATTTATTTCAGTATTTTTACTATAAGAACCGTACATATCAAATAAAGTCATCTCAACTGTATAATCTCCTGGATGAGGTAAATTAACTGCCCATTCTTTAAAATCGACTAGTGACCCCTTTACGGTACTTGACCAAAAAGGTGAAACAGAATTTGCTTTTTTGTAAATGTACCATTGCATTTCGTAGAAATTTGCATTGCCAAAATCATCCCAAGATACCCCACTATATGGATCAAATCCGGTTGCTCCACCACTAGTATATGCCGATGTTGGAAATCCGGATGCTGCTGAACCGGGAAAATTGAAATCGTTGTAGTTTCTTTTTTCATCTAAACTATTCCAAGTAACATTTGCATCAGACCAATTAATATCAAAACTCGTATTTTTTAAAATTATAGGATATCCAACAGGAATATTTTCATTATTGTCTAATTCAGACAATTTAAAATCTCTATCAAAAAAGAATTGTAAATATGCTTTTGCATAAGTACTTGTTGGTTGAGCTCCGTTTAGATAGTCTTGAAAACTAAGTGTAGGTACTGTTCCAGCATATATTCCTTGTTCTACATAAGATGCTAAAACCGCACCAGTATTTTCTTTTTCAACAAAAAGTATTTTATTGTCATCTACTGTTATATAAAATTCATTGAAAGGTGCTCCTAATTTAATAAGACCTTCGTATAATTTTAATGCATTTGTTTTGTTTGTACTTTTATAGTCAGCTATTATTTCAAAACCTACACCAGAAACACTATCAAATATTTTTAGTTTATTTCTAAAAAATGAATTAGTAAGAGTAAATTCTCGTACCTTTAAATTTGCTGAACCATCTAATAATAAGTCAGGACTTATTTTTACACCTAACCATTGTAGTGGTCTCAAATCTTCTATGAATCCATATTTACGTGGAAATACTTCAAAAGTCGGATTTATATTTATATCTACATCATCAATCCTATTAACTGAATTCCAATAATTCAATTCTACCTTTGTATAATATAGGGCTTCCCCTACAATATCAATTATTCTACTGTTTAGTGGTAAGAAATATTTTTTTAACTTGTCTTTAAGTGCATATAATTTAACTAAAATTTCATCAATTGTAAATTCAAAAGATTCTTTAGTTATAGGTAAACCGTCTTCATCGTATTTTCCAGTTTCTTCTGTAATTTGATAGTACATACCAAATTTATTAGTCTTTGAATATACCTTCGATGGAAACAAGTCAGACAATTCTTTTGTATTATTAGAATTCAATAATACACTTTCTATGTCAACCGGTCTTAGTTTTCCAAAATTTTCTGAATCTACTTTTACATTTTTCCAATATTCTTTTATAGTAACCGATTCATAACCGAAATACTTAATTACATTAATAAGTGCTTTATATGAACCAAGATACGGAAAAATATTGTGAAATTCGAGTAAAAGTTCTTTTCTTTTTTTGTTAACAACTGCAAAATCAATATCTTCTTCGTTTACATTCGTAGAGTCAAATATCAAGAAATCTTTATTATTCAAAGTATGTCCTAAAGTTTCTAACATCAAGGGCAATCTGGTATCTTCTGCTACCGTATCTATAAATAAAAATACTTCTCCTATTTGAACTTTAGTTGCACCCGTTTTAAAGTACATGTTTACTTTACCTACAAATGAATTTTCAACTTTCGATGAAAAGCCTATATTTGCCGTTGAATAGTTCTCTTGTAATTTGTTTATTTCAAAAGAATTCGGTATATTTGTATAGGTAACTCCTGCAATCACAACGTCTGTAAATGAGGCATCATAGGTCGCACCTACGGACTGATTAGTTCCTTTGTCTATATAGTATGTTGTATCATCTAAAGTGATGTCAAACGTAAAGAATTCGTCTATTGAGGTTTTATCTATTTCGAATAATATTTCTTGTGCATCGTTATCTACATTTGTAGGTTTAACGTACATGAATTTTTGATATTCGGCACTATAAACTTTTTCTAATATAATTATTTGTTCTGATTCAATTAAATCTACCGAAACGGCATTTTCACTAAGAACATAGTTTCCTCTGTATAATCCAGAAACAGAATCATAAAATAAGTTTAAGTTGTTTCCTTTTTTATTAAAGAAATGTAAGTTTTCTTTTTTAATTGACATTTGATATTATTTATTTGGATTTTCTTCTGTATAGTTATATAAATTTTCAATAAGTTTAACTGAATAATAATTATTCATTTTAATCATTTCTAATCTTTTTAAAAATCCTTGCATAATTTCATTTTCTGTCCCTGTCAAATATGGGGACATAGTTTTTTTGAATATGTCTAATTCTTCTTGAACCAACGGTTCGTATGCTTGTTTTATTTGAGATTTTTTAATTGACATATTTATATATTATTTTCTCGGTATAGATTCTCTAATTACAATATTTAGTGCTGATAAATTAGCATCATTTATTCCATCAGAATAAATAATTCCATTCCTGTCAGTAAATCCACCTCTAATAATCGGCAATTCTTTGTTTCCTATTGTAATATCACCGAATTCATCTAATCCCAAGTTAGGATTTTCTCCTACTTTAAGTTTAATTTTTTCGTTGGTTTCTATCGAATTGCTTAAATTTAAGTTAGGTACATCGTTATTTTCTCTAACTGCTTTTAATAAAGCACTAGATGTCTCTGTATTGTTATAATTAATTTTTTTGAAATAATATCCGTTAAAAATAGCTTCTTCGTTAGTTTTAGAAATAAAATCAACATAAACGGAATCTACGCCATCAATTTCTTCTATCATCTTAATAATATCTGAACGAGGTATTTTATCTCTTCTTTGTAAAGATAAGAAATATTCTCCTATTACATTTGTTATTTCGGCTTTTACTGTGTCTTCGCTAATAATGTCATCAAAAACTCTAATAAAAACATTCAATGCATAATTTGTAACAACCGGGTCTATTATTTCTAATTCAGTTGAAATTAATTGTCTACCACTTTTGTTGATTACATCATAAACAGCATCTTTATCTTCTTTTGAAAGATAGAAGTTGCTAATGTCTGTACTAAAGTAATCGGAATTGCTTTGTACTTTCCTTGTAATGTCTGGTAATAAGAAAAGATATACTATGTTGTCATCATCTAAATATTCATCACCAAAAGTATTGAATGCTTCTATAAAACTAAATTGATTGTATTTAGATAAGAATGCTATATAATTTGTAGGATTTGCAAGTACTAATCCTCTACTGTTTTTGTTAAGTAAAAATCTAGTAAGTTCTTTATCTTCTGCATCAGCACCCATTGTTATTTTCTTAGATACGCTAATATCGAAAATTTCATTCAAATCCAACTCGCCACCAAATCCATCAGAAACCTCATCGACAAATTCAAGCAAAATAGAAGATGATGATTCCCCAATATTACCACCCGAACCATTTGAAGCAATCCACTCCACTTGGATTTTTTCTCCAGAATCTGGTATGTAACCATAATCTTTATTGCCAAAATATATATCAACCCCACCATTAATTCCTGTTTTTATTATGACCCCTTTTTCGTTCTTTTTAATATCATAAAGAGATTCAAAATTTTTAAATTCTTGACCATTTACTAAAACAGTAATTATATCATTTTCTATTTGTGCAAATCTGGTTGGAATATTGAAAGATTGTAAGTCAGTATTATCTCCGATAAAATCAGAAGTGTTCAATTCTCCTTCAACAACTTGAAACTTAAATAATTTCGAACTGGTTTTAGGAATATAAACAGACTCAGAATCTAAAATTATTAGATAATTTTTTTGATTGTTTTTACACAATACTTTACTGTAATTTTGAATTTGTATATTAGCACCCGGTATTTCATTTGCCATTCCAGGTTTTATCTTTAACGATAATTCGCCTTTTGCACTAATCGGTCTACTGGGATTGTGACCCGTTAATCTTGATAATCCTAATATAGAATTTTCTTTAAAAGCGGTTAAAAGATTTCTTTCATTTAAAGAATCCTCTAAATAAAAGTATTGTAATTTGTTTAATTCGTTAAGTACGTCAACAATTTGGCCATATGGACTTGAAGGGGAAAAGTTTAATCCTCTTTTTTCATATTCTTTGATTAAGTATAGTTCTATTTGTTCTTTTAATTGACCATCGAACAGTCTACTTTTGTCTATAATCTTATTAACTTGGGCCTTTGCTTTCTTTGACATCTACGAACAATTGTTTTTTATATTTAACTGATAACCATTCTAACTAAATTGTCGTCTTCTACGGTTATATCTATAATTGCTGAATCGCTATTACCTACTTCGTAGAATTTAACATCTATCGAATACTTAAATGATCCAGATAATGCACAATTTAAAGTTATTTGTTGATTTATGGCTTGTTTCAATTCACTTTCACCTACATTGAAATCCCATAGATAAGAACGCAAACCAACACCGAAATCCGCTCTACCTAATACTGTTGTAGGTGGTGTTCCTAAAACCATTTCTATTTCTTGTAAAAACATAGTTAACATATCGTTAGTTTCTACATCGTTTTTACTATATAAAGAACGTTGCGGTCTTCTAATATAAATATCTGTTGCGCCCATTTATTCTTTTATTTTTATAGTCCGTTGGTATGAAAGATAAAATCACTACCACCTCTCATACTTTTAACTTCTTCTTTTACTTCATCTACACTTTCTTTTCCTTGGTCATAAAACCTATCGTAATTGATAGTTGCTCCACCTGGTAAGTCCATAGAAAATGTACCTAATATATTTGCAAGTTGCATTTTAGTTTGACCTAAACAATAATTAAAAAATAAATCTAAATTATAAAGTGATTCTAAAGGTGCTCTTACTTCACAATCTAATAAAAAATCTGGTGAATGTTCTAAAGAACCTTTTAAAAATAATTTATTTGATTGTCTACTGTATGTATATGATATAGGATAATTTAAAATAAGGTCAGTTAAATCTCCCCAACTGGATGCAATCACATAACCGAGAACTGCGTCTGTTTGCGTAACATCTTCCGTTCCACCGAAACTACCATTTACCCCCCAATTAGAACTCATAAATCCATTAAAAGAAAAATCGGCACCACCACCGCTCATTCTACTCTTTGAAGACCTATCCTTTGCAACAGCATTGACAGAATAAACACACTTAGGTAATGTTAATTTCCTAGTTTGTTTAAATTCTTCATTTGTGCTCCATACAGTTGCCGGAATTGACAGATATATATTTTCTACACCATCATCCCAATTTCTATGAAACCATTGAGCCGAATATTTTACTAAATTGTCTATTGCTTTTTCTGGAACTGAAAATGGTAAACTACAACCAACTGTTATTGCTGTATTAAGTTCATCGTAAAATTCTTGCTTAGTCATATTTTATTTAATTTCTTTTAATCTTCCTTTTCGTCCAGGTTTTCAACATCTTTGTCAATTACGATAGTACTTTCTGTAATTTCAGTATTTGAATGCGAACCTTTTCTAAAAATACCACCATCTACGTAAGAATCTATTATTTCAACACCATCTAAATAACAATTTTTAAATTCGGCATATCTATTTTCTCCATTTTTTATTCTACTGTCTTTGAATTTAGAATTGTTAGTTTCGCATCTATCTAAATCTGAACCCGATATTACACAATCGTGTACTGGTGTTTGAATCATAACAACATTTAGTAATCTACAATTATAAAAAAGAATTCTAGGATTTTCTATTAATGTCTTTCTAAATATAAATCCAGCAAATTCAATACAAGAATTGTCAGTATCGTAATTTATTATTCCTTTCATATTAAACTTTACTTCTTTCATTCTAATAAGAATAGGAAACAAATCTTTCCACATAAGAGGAAAAAATAATTTTAATGTTTCTACATCATCTCTAGTGTCTACTTTGAATTCTATATTTTTGAATATATTATTGAAATTAAAATAGTTTTGACCAGCCAAAAAGATATCTTTCTTTGGTTCTAATAATTTAATTAGTTTTTCTTTTATTTCACTATCGTCTTTTTCGTAAGATTCTTTGATGCTCATTAAAAAATAATCTAAAAGATATAAGATATCAGATTGTTGTTCTTCGTATTTTCTACCACCTAAATATCTAAATTCTAAATAATTACTTTTTAATTTTTCAAAATTAACACCATAATACTTACTGGTAGGATAAACAAAACTAGTTCTATTAGTACTTATTGTTTTGAAATCAAAGTTACTATGTAACGGAATTATTTCTTTTATTGATTTTGTATATATATTGTCTCTTCTTTTAGGAAATCTACTATAAACTTCTTCTTCATCAAAGTTTAAAATAAATTTAAGAATATCAATTTGTTGTATATAATCAGCATCAGGAAAATTCAAATTCAAATGTATTCCACACCTTTCGGTAGTTTTTACTTCTGGCGTTTCTCTAATCCATCTCAAGACTTTTATTAAAACTATTTTTGCATGATTATAATCAAGTGGTCCTGTTACTAATTCAACAGAATGGTCTCCTAAAGAAAAGTCCGGTTCTATTTTATAGTGATTGTCGGTAGGAATAAACGCTGAATGGTGTTCCTTTTCTATATTAATTTTTGCCTTTAAAAGTTTTGAAAATTGTTTCTTAATTTCTCCTAAGTTAAAGGTAGGTTTTCTTACAAATTCAATTTCTAAACCAACTTTACTATTGTGTAATTCCATATCTTTTTCTTGGTTCATAAAATGCGTTAGTTTTCTTATTTAATCAAAAAAAGGCAATCAGAAATGATTGCCTTTTGTAACGATTGTATGTTAATTATATTTTAAGTTAATTCTAAAACGTATTTGTTATCTTTATTATCAAGTATTTTTACGTTGTGTCTATCTCCTTTTTTTAATTCTACACCATCTTTTAGTTTACTTACGTGAAGCAATCCGGTTGCGTTTCTACCTAAAGAAATAAAACTACCATATTTTACGGTCTTAACAACTCTACCTTCAACAACATCTCCTTTTTCAAATTTAGGTTTTGCAACTTCATTTGGATCAACTACTAGTCTAGATAAAATTATTTTTCTGCTAGTAACAACTTCCTTTAAATAGAAATCAATTTCTTTTCCAGGAACAACATCACCTTTTTCAAAATAATCAAGTAAAACCTCATCATAATCATCTTTGTGAATCATTCCGGTTAATACGTTGTTAAATTCTATAAATATACCAAACGGTTTAGTTCCTGTTATAGTTCCTGTATAAACAGCACCTATTTCTAATTTTTCAATTTCTGTTGGTATTAAAGTTTCTAAATATGCTCTATGTGAAACAATTAATTGGTCTTTGAATTTAGAATATGCATTTTCATTTTTAATTGGCATAACTTTTATTGTTTTACCTATTAATGTTTGAAAATCTAATAATTTGTTTATTCCTCCTAAACTACCTGGCATAAATACTTGAACACCTTCTATACTAAGAACGTATCCATTTTCTGTTAGACTTAAAACCTCTGCATCATATACTATTTCTTCTTCTGAATATTTCATTTCGTTGTAAAGATTCGATTTTACGAATTCTACAATACTAGCTTTTAGATATTCTTTAGTATCAATGATAGAAGCTTCAACTTCTTCTCCGATTTTATATGATTCTGGGTTTAATTTATCTTTTTCTAATGAAATATAGGCAAAGTCTTTTGAACCAATGTCTAATAATATGTCAGTGTTAGATATTTGCGAAACTTTACCTACAATAGTTTGTCCAATTTCGTATTTAAGATTTTTAGGTAGTTTGTTAAAGGAATCATCATATTGCTTTAACATTTCATCGGCATATGATTCGGTTGAAAGTAGTTTACCGTTTTCTAAGAATGTTGGTTTTTTTGATGTTTCTTCAAATACAGAAATATTTGATGGGTCACCATAGGTTACTGTTTGCTCATTCATTTTTTATTTGTTTTAAAGTTATACGTTATTTAATTTGTTTAATTATGATAATGTTCCTGCACCCGCACCTACTCCAGCACCTACTCCAGCACCTACTTGTGCAATTGCTGTTCCAGCCGTTGTAACAGCGGTGGTTACTGCTGTACTTACAGTAGTAGTTACTGTTGCACTTCTGATATATAAATCTATTGCAAGTGCCAATTCTTCAGCAACCTTTTCAATAGCTTCTCTTGCTTCATCGTTTAATCCATCTTCTTTTGCACCTAATATTTTCTTTAAGTCTTCTTGAAATGTCGGTAATACTAATGCCATAATTATGTTGGTTTAAGTTTATAATATATTTACTCATTTGGTAATGATGGTCCATCTAAAGTTACTTTTGAACTTCTTGTAGCTGGTATTTCGTTCTTTTCTATTTCGTTAAGTGCTTTTGTAATTGGTGGGGTTGCAGTACTTAATTCAAGATATGCTGGCGCTAATCCTGCAGTAAAAGGAACACCAGCAGCAATTGGTTGATTTATTGTAGCAAATTTATTTACTGCATCATTTAATGTTTTTAATTGTTTTGATAGGGCTTCTAATGCTATTACATTTTTGTCTCCTAGTACAGCTGGTTCTTCAGATATACCTTCTGAACCTAAACTAATTCCGTCATCGTTAATATGTATAACATCTTCTGTTTTGCCGTTTTTGATAAAAATACTTTCGTCTTCATTTTTGAATTGAATAAACGAAGCATTTTTTCTAATAATCAATCCTTGTGTTTCTGTGTAGAATATTTCAAGTGTTCTTTCATCAGATACTTCTCCTGTCGCATCCTCTCCAGCTTTTTTGTCATAAACTATTGACCAAACTTTTGGATAGTCTTCTGCATATTCTCCTAAAAGGTCATCATTTGTTTTAGATATTCCCATAAAAAAAGGAATATTTTCATCTCCGTTTTCGAAAAAAACATTACAAATTTCTCCTACTTTTGGTATATAAACTGTTCCTGATGAAAGTTGATTATAAGGGATTGCCCACGGAATAACATCTGCTTCAAGTTCATCGTATTTACCGAATACTTTTATTTTAACTCTTCCAAGTTGTAAAGGGTCTCCTGTATTTATGACTTCTCCAACCCATATAGTTCCTAATGTAATATCTTTAAACATAATTAATTTTTACCTTTACCGAATGAGTTGCCTAAATCCTTTAACTTTTTGCCGGGCGCATTTACTATCTTATTTCTTGCCGTTCCTAATGTGCTACTTGCACTAAATCCATATACGTTTCCTAAAAATAGTGATGATAATTTACTCTTAATTAGATTTGCGGCAGCAGCCGAAACGTTTGATTTAATATCATCAACTAAATCACCGACCTCTTGTTTTGCCCTTTCCCCAGCAGCTTTTAATAGTGCTTTTCTTTCTTCTGCATTTTTTGGTATTTTACCAAATTGGTTACCTACAAAATTAGGCAACTTTGGTTTACCTATTTCAGAATCATCATCTTTTGCGCCAAATTGGTTACCCATATTCATCGGCACGTTTGATTCACCAGCTCTTGATTCTGTTGCTTCATATCCAGAAAAATTAGGATTATTGACTCCCGGAACATCGTTAATTGCTCTTTTTTGAGCTGCATTTAATTTATCTTGGTCGAAAGAACCTTTCAATAAATCTAATTCTTTTTTTAGATAATCTCTAACGTAGTAGTGGTTGCTTTGATTACCTAATGCTACTAAACTTCTATAAATATTATCTTCGTTTATGTTTTCGTAACTAATTTTTATTGTTTGTACTGCTGATTCGTAACTAGCATTAGAAACAGAACCGAATACTGAACCACTATCATTCGACATAAATTCACAATGTGATAAATTAAATGTAACTTGTGTAGTATCTTCAATAGTATTACCTAAGAATTGCTCATTGAATTCTTTTTTATTTTCGTTTATTTCATTACTTTCTAAAAATTGACCTGGGTCTCTTTTAAAATTTCTAATATCATAAACTTTTATAGACAATTGAAATTTTCTAAGATTGTCAGGTAATATACATCTTCTGTTTTGCCAATCGTAAGCAACTTTTCTATACAAATCCATCAATGCTGTTATTCTTAAATCAATAGATTCTAAACAAGAAATTGTTACCTCTTTTTTAAATTTTGGTTTGCTGAAATCTCTTGCCCAAGCATCTGACAATCCATCTATTGATTGAAAGTACCACGGATATTCTGAATTTAATTTAGATAAAAGTTTTTTGAAATCTTTTAACATTTCGAATCGAGCAGTATCTCCCATTTTATCCAAGTAGTAAAGTGCTGAATTTGAATTAGCTTCTCCACCCAAAAGACCGGTACCAATAGAACCTTCAGATGAAATGTTTTCAAAAAACAATTTAAACCCGAGAGTTGTTGGGTCTTGAAATAATTTCAAAAAATCACCAGCTCCCGTACCTACTCTAAATGAATTTTTTTCATTAGGATATATTTTACTTTCGCTATTTTTACTTGGGTCGAAATTCATTTCTAATTTTTATTTTTTGCAACACCAGCGCTATAAGGTATAGGCCATTCTCTTCTTATCAAATTAACTGTTTGTGTAAAACCATTAGATTTTTCCCAATTAATAGAAAAATCACGAACAACATAAAATCCACTGATAAAACTATTTGCAATAAAGTTTTCAGGTCTATCATATGTATCACTACCTTGTTCTGGTTGCGTATCTCTTTCAGCATCACCATATTTCATTCCAGCATTTGCTATTAATCCAGCATCTCTTTCGTATATGGCAACTGGAATTCTTTTATACCTTGATATAGAACTAGATATATCTTGTAAAGTTATACTTAGTCCCATTTTATTTAATTCCTCATTGTTTTGATAATTCAAAATTTTAGCATAATGATAATTTGGATGTAAATTTCCTTCGTTTAAAGTACTAAATTGCCTACCTTGATATAAAAATTTATTTTGTAATTTATATGATTCATCTCCTGCTTTACCTTTTAAAATAACTAAGTCTTTTTCAGAACCTTCTGTTGTTAAAGGGTCAACAAAGAAAGATTGAAATTCATAGGTATCCATATCCATATATTGACTGTACCTTTTATATCCATTTGTCATCCATATTTGACCGGAATTGTTGAAAAGACTATAGCTTTTTATATAGTTAGATGTATTACTAAAATTATCATGATTAGATAAAATAATTTTAGCATCATCTCCCTTAACACCTTCGTTTTGTGAATCTTTATCTTCGGTCACTGATGATACTATATCGGCAATTCCATCTTCTAAAGTTTCATCCATAGAAAAAAGAGTATTTACATTTACTAGTGTAAGATAATAATACAAGTCGATATAAGAAGTAAAAAAACTATTTTCATCTTTATATGAATAGTCAACCGTTTTCTTTATGAAATCTTTTATAGTATTGTTCGGATTAAAACGAGGCATTTTATCGTTTGTAATTGTTTCATTAGACGCAAAACCTAATTCTGTTTCATCACAAACAGACAATAAATGATTATACGAAGTATCTTCTAAAAAAGATAGTTGTTTTTCGCTGAATAGGTTAGGCACTTTCATTATACCCGTTAAACTATAAATATTTTTATTTTTTGATGGTTGTCCTTTTATAGAAAGAATATCAAAATTTATTCTTATTTTCTTTTTTGCATCATTGTTTCTACTTCTAATATACAATTCTATCAAATCACCATCTTTAGGAAAATCGTTTTGAAATTGTTTAGAAACGTCATTGAATGCTAAATCTATTGTAGGTACAAAATCTTTAGAATGTATTTTAAATTTGATAATGGTATTAGAATCCATTTCATATCCATTAATCTTTATATGAGGAGTACTGTTCCCCATATATTTTTCTTTATTTGCGGTTGTTTGTCTTTCGTCTTCAAAGTTACCTACTTCTATTTGTTCTAAAACAACAGCAGGTTCTTTGATAGTCAATATGTCTGAGTTCTTGCTTCCTGTTATCATTATACACTAATACTGTTAGTTTCTTTATTTATATCAATATTAGTTTCTCCTGGTTTAAGCTCATTAGGTTTTACGTTTACTTTTGAACCATTTTTAACACTACTACTAATTTTTGCAAGGGTTTCTAAACGTTTAGTGTCTACTTTACTTTTCTTAGTAGAATCAATATATTTTTGTTTAGATTCTTTAGATTCTTTATTTGGATTTTTATAAAAATTCTTAGCATCATCTAGTTCAGGAATAAGAATAACATCACCAGTTCTTACACTTAGTGGGTCTGATATTTCGTTACATTTTAAAATTATATCAACATAGTCATCAGAATTGTATACTGCTAAGGATATTAAATCAACTCTACGGTCATATTCTTCCGAAACCTTTATCAATTTCCTTACAAGAAAATGTACACTATTATATTCTGGAACAAACGTAGGTTCTGCAAAATCAACTATATTAGTTATTTTGTCTTTACTTATTTGTATTTTACTTTTTAAATTTTCCATTATGCTATTGTTTTACCGACATTAGGGCTTTGAAATCTGCCACTTTTTGCTAAAGAAACTGCACCACTTTCGGCCTGTTTTGTTGTTTTAAGTACGCTATAATCACCTTTATTTCCAGAACTATTTCCACCCCTATTTCTATAATAAGATTTGTTTTCGAAATCGGCATTACTACCATAAAATCTACTACCTCCAAAATTAAACATTCTTTCTATTCCGTATTTATCTCTAGGCATTGCATGTTTTAATTTAACTTCTAAATTTACATAACTAGGAACATCGTCTGCTGTAAATGGTCCTTCCATACTGAAAGATGCATCTTCCATAATTAAGTTACCATACATCATAGCTGGATTGAAAGGATTTCCGATTGTTAAATGCCATTCTCCTGTTGGATTTGCTGTTAGTAATGAATGTAAGGAAAACATTTCGGGTCTACCTAATTTATCCATACCACCACCTAACATAGATGAGGCTGCATTTCCAGCAATAGTTTTTAAACCTTTCATTAGTCCACCTTCGAAAGGTTTAGATAATTTATCGGTGATATCTCCCATAAAAGATTTCAAGAAACCACTAATGTCTCCGTTTTTTAGCATTTTAGAATCTCCCATTGGTCCTGAATGTGCACCACCACCAGTAAATCTAACAGCACCTCCCCAAAAGGGTGCTTTATTTGTAACCATATTTAACATATTACCTATAATATCTAAAAATGCAACTTTTGTAGTTATGCCATCATAAGAACGAACAGCATATCTAAATTTTAGTGTTACATCTTGCGTAAAGTTTATACCTTTATCTCTAGTCATTACTTTATCAATAACATCTATTGGCCCAAAGGTATAATTTGCAGCATGTGATGAATATGGGTCAAAATCGGTTTTGGCTTGTCCTTGTAATTTTTCTTTTGCAAACTTACCAGAAGTATCCGCATATCCTAAAAAATCTAATTTACCGAATCCAGTTTTTGATTTATCCAGTGTTTGAATTTCACTTTGAAATTCTTTCCAATTAAAACCAGCACTGAAAGAAAAAACACTATCAAATGCATTTGATTCACCATCTATATATGTTAATAGTCTAGCAACATCTCTATTTGGATTTTGTAAATTATTAAGTAAGTTATCGTTACTTGGTTGTGGAAATCTTCTAAGGGTAATCAAGTGGTTATTAGGAACTTTTCCGTAATCATCTACAAATAAAAAGTCTCCCCATTTATATTGCATAGCGTGATTTACTTGAGTTTCGTCAAATGCTGAAACAATGTTAGAACCGGATGGATTTCTATATCCTTTAGCGGTTTTTCCATTAAAATATCTACTTTCTTTAAGATTAAAAGAATCTGCTGATAGGTTTGCTCCTTGTTCAAACATATCATTATAATGAATAACAGAAAGAGAGTGCAACATAGATTGCCTACCTTCTAATGCTGGAAAGTTTTTGTCGGTCTTTTTACCTTTTTCGTCATACTTAGGACCTTCAGGTAGATTGATAGCATCTCCTTTAATTGAACGTTCTATATAATTTTTAGAATTGTTATTTGGATTTTCGCTAAAACTCATAAAGACCTAAGATTTATATTATTTAATCTTTCCGTAAATTAGGTCAATCTCGGTTTTCTTTTTCTCTATATAGGTCTCTATTTGTATAATACAAAACATTTTTCTTTCTACTTTTACTAAATTCGATTCGTCTTGCTGGTCTACCTAAAATATAGTCATCAAAAAAATCATAAACCGTTTTATTTGTTTTCTTGTAGTATTCATATTCAGGGCCCATGTCATCTATGATTTTTAGTATCATAGGTTTATTTTCTTGAATAAATTTTTGTGTAGAATTTGTATATATTTTGCTTGCACTTTGCACATTGTGTTTCGAAACTACAATATCGTGTAGTTGTTTTAAACATTTACAAGCTGACATAAAGTTTAACTTACTAAGATAAGTCATAGAATCGTAATGTCTATCAAAAACAAAGGCTTCGTTTACCCAAAAAATAAATTTATCTGATTGATTCTTAAAGAATGTTTTGTATTTTCCGTAACTAAAATCTTTGTTTTCAATTTCTTGTACTAATTCAGAATCGACAAAAGAAAACATCTTAACCCCTTCGTTTAATACAGAATCTTGAATATCGTGTGATTTAATTGCAGTCTTGAACCAATTGTTATGAAAGAAATCTTTGAGCATTTCTCTTTTTTCGAATGCATTTTTTATTCTAATAACGTATTCTAATGTATGGTCGGCATTTGTTTTGTGTCGTAGGATTTCGCCAGAAAAGGCTTTTATAGTATCCGGATTGCTGTATGAAAAAAGTAAAAAATAAACCGTATCACCTTTTTTGTAAACTTTATCTCTTAGAATATCTGAAGAATATATTCCTTGTTTACTTGGTTTATATTTTTTATCGTTGTTATTTGATTTAGGCATTCTGTATTTATTTCGGTAGGTTCATCTAAGTCGCATATTTGAATTTCCATTACAACTTGTAACTTTTTTCTATAACTTTCGATAGTTCCGATAAAGTTTTCAAGAATAACAGAATCTAAAGTATCTGTATAATAAAATATAGTATGATACTTTAGATTGTGTAGGTTTGCAATTGAATCGTATAATTTATTGAATAGTTCACAACTCAAAACAGAATTATTTTTACTTTCACCGAATAATAAGTATTTTTCTTGTTGATTTAATATATCAACATAAGATACAGTAATGCTACCCGGTTTCTTTTTGATAAAATCCTTGAATCCTGTGTGTTCTTTTGTATGAATTATAAAAAAATTATTCATTATAAATCGTCTGGTGTAAAGTCTTCTTCTGCTAATTCAGCATCAATATCTATTTCATTTTCAACATCTACTGAATGTGTTTTTTGACTAGAAAAACTAGAAATGCCATTATTTTCTTTTAGTTGCTGTTGTAGATTTTCGTGTTGTTCTTTTCCTAATTCAGCCATTTGCTTTTTGATTTCTTGAAATTCCGCATTAGTCATCAATCCTTTTTTGACTTGTTTCTTTGCATTCTTTACAAATGATTTTCTTTGTTCTCTAGTGATTTGCATACTTTAAATTTTAATATATGATATTTACTACGTATTAATATAAGGTTCCAGGAAATGAATCTGATTTTGATGAATCGTTATTTGAAAACTTTTCTTCTACTATTTTATCTATACAATTATTGATATGTTCTTCTGTAATTTGATTTCTTATATAGTCCCTGACTGAATCTAATAATTCACTACCATATAATTCAATCAACATTTTTAATTTATCTTCTGAAATAAAATCGAAATCAATAGCAATATCTAATTGCATTTTAGAATCTCTTTTTGCCTTATCTAAAATGTCAAATCCGAATTCGTTTTTAGGTTCTACTTTTTGTATAACCGGAGGTGGTGTTGATAATTGATAAGGTGCATCTGGTAAACCACCATCGTCTGATTGTTTACTAAGATTTTGTTTTTCTATATCCTTTTCATCAGCAATTCCTGAATGAACCATCATTTCGTTAACTACATGTCCGTTGATTCTTCCTCCACCTACGAAATTTATCCAAACAAAATCTTCAGCAGTTTCAATGGTATCGACAATTTCAACTTGACCTTCTTTATCTCCTTTTATCCATTGTAGTACTGTTAAAGGAGTGATGTCTTCTATTTTTATCATTTTTAAAAATTTTATATATATTAATTAAATGTAAATTAAATGGGAAATATTTTATACTAACAAATTATTATTCGTCTTCTTGAACTACCACTTCCACCAAGACCTTTTATTTCTACCCTATCTAATGTTATATTAGTACTCGTAGAAGTTGCTCTTATACTTATTGTACCAGCATTATGTCCAGCAGCACTTATAGCTCCTGTTCCAACTTGTTTATTAGTATTATGTGTGACAAAAGTTCTGTTTGTTCCTGTTGGTATCTGTTGAGTTGCTACAACACTATTTGAACAAGAGGTAATCATTATTAGTGAATCTTGTTCAACTACTATATTTTTAGTATTTGGTGTTGATGAACCACCACTTCTTTCGTAGTTCCCAACTCCACCACAATCAGTAAAACTTCTTATATGAATACTAATTGGATTCCATTGATTTCCAGTAAAACTTATTACACAGTTGTTGTTTCCTGTTGGTGGGTCTACTAGATAGAAAAATCCCATTCTTTGAGAAAGACCGCTTCTGTTTGTACTATGCAATTGCGTCATAGCTTGACCACCATAAGTACATCCGGAATAATTAACAGTATTTGCCATACACAATTGAACAACTAAAAATCTATTATTTCCTGTATTTTGAGTATGTGCTTGTGTTTTTGAATTAGCTCCCGGTGTTGGATTTGCATTTGTTACATTTCCGTTAGTTGGTACTGACATGTTATAATTGGTTTAAGTTAGTTATATGAACAATATTTAAGTTTTCTACGTTTTCTACTTCAGTTCTTGCCTCATTCACTGAATCAATACCATTAAAAAAAGTACTTATTGATACCTCTCCTATTTCTAGTTTGGTTCTATTTTCACCTAAAAACTTACCTAATGTAGAATCAAATTGTTCATTTACTTCATTTGCTATGTTAATATCTTCGGTATATCCGACATCTGTATATTTAAGGTTATCTGTTCCTTCTAATTCTATTTTGCTGATTATATAATATTTCATTTTGTATTGATTATTATTTTAAATTAACAAATTATTATTCTTCTTCTTGGTCTTTCCGTTACAGAACCAGTTAAAGCGACTGTTTTCGTTGTTGCCCCAGTAGAAACCAAAGTAATATTACCAGTATAATTATTTACAGCAAGTCCGGTTTTTAATCTTACATATGTAGTAAAAGGTCCCGTTGGTGGTCCACTATGGGTAAATGCTTGTGTATAAGTACCAGCTTCGGAATTTGATACTTCGTAATCAGTAGGTGCAGTAGTAACCAAGTCACCGGTAGCATCTGCTATTGAATATGTAATAGATTGTGCTGTACTAGGTCCACTTCCATCTACATAAGTAAATCCACTTAGTGTAGTAGGAGATACCGTGGTTACTGGTGATGTAGAAACAAATTCTTTAATTTCTAATGTTTGATTACTAAGAGTTTTCCAGTTTGCACTAGTTGTGGCCGTTGCGTTTATTGTTCCTGCTGGAAGAACACTATTTGAAACACCAGCACTTAATCTTCTAGCACCATTCGTAACATTTTTCTTAAATATTACTACGCCATTTATTGTGTTGTTTACTGTTCCAGGTGATGCACTCGAAGTAGACATTAAAATCATTCTTGAACCGGCAGTTACTGGTGATCTATTTCTTGAATGTGGTCTTGCTGCTGAATCGTTATTTCCAACGATTCCTCCTGATGAAGATGCTCCAGTAAAAGAAAATACTTGCATACATACTGCTTGATACACACCTCCTGTAAAATCTACCCTAACTTGGTTTGTTCCTGTTGCTGGATTAGGTAAAACCCAAAATCCCCACTTTGATGAAAATGTACTTGAATTGTAGTATAATCTTGATGTCATCGTTACACCATTATACTTAATAGTTGAAATAGTAGCAGTATTATTATGATTTATACAAACCACTAAAAATCCATTACTTCCAACATCTTGAGTATGATTATGAGTTACTACTGAACTTCCAGGATTATTTACATCTATTGATTTTGTTCCTACTACTATTGCCATATTAAAGTTGGTTTACATTAGTTATCTCTGAAAGGTCTAATCCTTCAAGACTACTTACTTGTGTAGTAGCTCTATATACAAAACTAGTAACATCAAAAAAATCAGATATACTAACAACATTATTATCTAATTTAGTTAGGTTTTCTCCAAAAAACTTACCTAAACTAGAATCGTAATCAATATTTATACTATCAATTAAACTTTTATTCGTAGTATAACCGACATCAGTAGTTATAGTTTCGTTGTTTTCTCCTAATTCTACTTTTCGTATAATCGTTATCATCTTAATCTAAATAAGTTATTTCAACACTGCCAGCACTAGGAAAAAATTCTTCAATGATTTGTTTGCCGTAATTACTCATTACATAATGAATAGCACTTAGTCCAGTTTTTCCACCATCAGAATATGTATATTTATCAGAACCGTCTTCGTTTTCCATTTCAAAGTCTTGTCCCATAATATTCTTTTCAGAATCTGAAATTTTTAATTGAATTGTCTTATTAGAATCCCATTCGCTAGCTTCTCCGTAACACCAATTAAAAGGCACATTGAACTTTTGAATTGTTTCTCTTCCTGTTGCTATGTTTCCGGGACAAGAAATTTTTCTTATTCCGGCTGCGTAGATATCAAGACCTCCAGCCTTAATTCCGCTATTTTCTGTTAAAGTTATAGTTATCATATCTTATTTATCTTATTTATTAATCTTGTGTATATCTTATGTCAATACTTAAATAAACATCAGTACCACTTGCGATTGTTGTTTCTAACCAAATCCAACTATTTGCTGGAATAGTAGCATCACTTAATGAAGCAGTATCTCCGGTTGTTGTACTTGTTGTTGCAGCACTTGTTGTTAATGCATTACCGGCATCACTTCTAGTAGGATGATGTTTTAATTGATAAGTTGTACTTGGTGAAGTTCCAGTTGAACATGCGATTACTTCTTGTACTGTTATGGCAACATCCGTTCTAAAAACTGTAATATCATCAGAAGCAGTTGGTTCTTGTAAAGTAAATGTTTTGTTAAGAGTTTGT
>Ga0208814_1000455_pt1 | contig 25876 bp, 40 predicted proteins | sample MalvirAntarct_55_FD_184253 | JGI IMG/M metagenome (GOLD analysis project Ga0208814, IMG submission 184253) | Marine viral communities from the Global Malaspina Expedition - Malaspina viral metaG Antarct_55 (SPAdes) (version 2) | ecosystem: Environmental > Aquatic > Marine > Oceanic | place...
CCCATAGCGAATAGGTTGCGTTACTTTTGTTGTGGTGTTCTTCGTAGTAGTTACCTCCTTGGGTGAGTATGTGGAAGAAGTCACGCATAATACTTGAGCGCAATGCTGGGAATGTTTTACGTACTATGGTAATAACAATACCCGCACCCCTATTCTTAAAACAAAGTTCTATTATAACCTGACAGAGTGAGAACGTTTTTCCGCTACGACTACCCCCTTGGTGGACTTGAATCTTTGCCTTCGACTTCTTCGCTTGGTAGTATGTCGTGGGTTGCATCATTTGACTAATTCGATAAAGTCTTCGACACAAGTGACACCAATCCACTTACCATCCTTTTGATACTTCTTTGCCTTTGGGTAATACGTTACCCCGTTGACTTTAAAAATTCCCGTACTTGGTTCGTAGAACTTAACCCCGCTTTCGTTGAATAACTTACGGAGTTGCTTTCGCTTCTTGGCGTTCTTACGTTTTTTAGTTTTCGTCATCGAACCAGGTAAACGGCTTCGGTTCGTTAATCTCTATTTGTTGCTTTTCTACATACCCCCGATTCTTTCCCTTGGTCTTTAAATAGAATATCGTACTACTGGGAACCTTGTCTTTTATTTGTTGGTGTAGTGAACTTTCTGCGAAGTCTATTGCGCTTTCTTGTATGTCCTTAACCGCATCGGCATAGTCGGCGTCTTCTTCTATCCAACGGTAGTGTGTGGTCCTTGCTATATTGCAAGACTTAGCGGCGGTAGTTACTACGCCAAGTGATCGTTCAAGTGCTTCAAGAAATTCCTTTTTATTGTGTCCCATTTGTCCTACTTAAATTCTTTTCGTAACGCGTCTAAGACTATCGCACCAATGTAAGTATCTGACTTCTTTAACGCTCCGATAAGTTCGTTGGCAGTATCGTAGTCATTATCTACAAATTCTATCTTTATGCCTTTAAGAAACGTATCTTCTTCCGTCTGCATTTCTTCGGGATCGGTATCCCAAAGGTCCATTCCCCAATCGGTCAGGTCGTCTATGTTCCATTCGTTAGCGAGTAGGTCATAGTCCCAATCTCCAAAGGATAGGTTGTCTTTAATCATAAACTCGTCGCGCTTTTCTTGTGTCCACTCCGTGACATCTATAACCGAGACTTCGCGGTAGCCTAAATCTTTCATCGCCAGTAGGCGCATATTCCCCCCTACTACTACCCCTTCGGCTACGACCAAAGGTCGCACCTCTAACATTTCGGGGAACTCTTTAACCGATAACTTCAGCTTCTTGAACTTCTCCTTGTTCAGACTGCGGGGGTTGTTCGGGTCTATCCTCACCTGACTGATCGGTACTTTTTTGGTTTGTATATTCATCTATTGATTTGATAACTGACTTGAGTAACTCCAAGAAGTTTGGGTTGGCTACTGCTAAGTCTAATAGAATATTTAAAGAATCGTTGTTCTTGTGGTCGATATTAATAATCTCACGCTTTCGGGTAAAGACTAAAAAGTCTTCCGATTCGTTTATATGGCGTTTGGCTTTCTTGGCGGTCATTATGCTTGAATAAATTTTAGTTGCATATTTTTTAACTCTTTGTCGAATTCGATTAGTTCTTGTGTTATCCTAACCTGGTACAAAGCCGTCGCGTGGTTGGTGTAACCTACCGTACTTGCAATTCGGTTATAAGTCCATCCCTTACTTCTGAGGTGTAAACAACACAATCTTCGGGCGTCGACTATCCTTCTTACCCTACTTGTAGATTGCACTTGTTTCCAAGTAACTCCTAATCTCTTTACCCCTCGAATACATTGGTCTATTGCTACCGATCCTTCGTATTGCGTATCGGTATACAATAACTTACCTACCATTATCCACGGGTTCATTGTTTCCTTTATCATTTTCACAACTTGATTCGTATACTTTGAGAAGTTCAATGTACATATTTTTATTGCAAGATGAACACGAGGTACGTTTCTTTTTAACACCAAAGACATCTTCATAAAGTTTGTAGAACTGGCCACTTGTATCGCGTCCTAAGTTTGCGTGGCTTCGGTACTTTACTTGTAGAACCTCCCTAAAGAACGTTTGTTGTTCTTCGTCCATTTGTTCTACGTGACGGCTTGGGAACATCTTGTTAAGGCGTTCCCGTCTTTCGTCACATCCGCAGTCATCCCCGAAGAAAGTCTTCACGACCTTTTCTATTCCCGTTGCTTTTGTTATAGCTGCGATGTCATCGCCTAAACCCTTCCTTTTGGACTTCATCTTTAATATAGTTTCGTACTTCTAAAATTGCTTTGTATAAAGTGCTACGACTTATCCCCGTTTCTTTGGCCATCGTACTCAGGCTATGTTCGTCCCCGTAATAGATTGCAAAACAATTCTTCTCGAACCACTCTACGTTCTCTAACTTCTTCTCTATAAACGCCAAGACCTTTTCGTTGAACACCTTCTCGTCTACATCCGAAAGGTTATGTATATGTCTCAGGTGTTCCGATGCTTTCCTATGCCTTTCTTTTGGCTTCCTATATTTGTAGTGGTATTTACTTGACGTACTACGGTAGTTATTTATACAGAGGCGAATTATCCAAAACCGCATCTGTTTCTTTTCTATAATCCTTCCCATCTTATCCGCGTCCGCTTCCAGTACCATTAAGATTACTTCGTGGGCCAGGTCTTCAAAGTCAGGCGCGTGTCCTTTCGTTATCACCTTTGCGATTTCTATTATAGAATCGTAGTTCTCGCCTATGTATTTTCGGACCACTCCCAAGGCTACGAAATTTCTTTAACTAATTTCTCAAAGAACTTAATCTTTTCTAACAACTCGTCGTTAGTAAATCGGGCGGGTTGGTTGCTTTGTAGCATTATCTCAATCGCCGTTCCTTCTCCGTAGTCTTCGTCTAAGTGCAGAGCGAAGAGATGCTGTTCACCCCCGCGAAATCCATTACAACGTTTACACTGGGGTTTGACATTTTTGCTTTCGCCATCTTCTTCGTGCCACCTGGTAGCGTACTTGCCTCGTGACTGAAAATGTCCCGCGTCGCATTCGTACTTCCAATCTTTACTTACCCCACACGTATAGCAATCTACTTGACCCGTATGGTCAGCGTCTTTGGACCTTACCCAAATACTAAAGATTTTGTCAAGTTTTTTGACTATTGTGGATCGCTTCACAAGAGTAGATAGATAAAACCCAATATCATTATTATTATCTCGTTTATCCTAATGCTATCACTTAAGTAATACTCTACCCCTACGTCTACGAACGCAATCAAAACCATCGCTATAACAAGACCATACATACGGCACTATATACGAAGCGGTTGTTTTGTTTCCAAATTATGTGTAAAACTATAAACCGCAGTATCCTGAGTCGCATGACCAATCGTCGAAATCTATTTCGTTTTGTGGCTTGTGTGCTTTAATTTCTTTATATGAAATCTCGCTCTTAAACCTACGGCCTTTTCTTTCTTCTTCCTTTATAAACCATTCCATCTTCTCAGGGTGTAAATCAAACATCTTGCGAAGTGTTAACGGGTTGCGATGAAAACACCCTACGCAATTATTTTGAACTGCAAACCTTACATCTTTACCCTTCCAGTAGTTCACTACCTTGTCGCGGTGTACGTTATCTTCAATCATTGGGAAGCGTGGCTTCTGCCAATACGTTTTCCCGTATGCCCTAAGTCCATCTTCGTTACATTTCTCTAACATATTTTTCGCCCTTCTATCTTCACCCGCCCTAAATCCTATATGCATCTCAATTGGTTCGTCAAAGTTTTTCTTCCACCACTTAAACATTGGTTGAATCTTCATTAACTCAGTACAAAACCTCCATTGTATATTCGGTAAACCTTTCTTTCTTAGTTCTTCAAATGGTTTTCCAGTTACCCAATCTATCTTGTTTCCTATTTCTTGTTCTAAATCTAAGATCGTATGTATGATAGTATCATCTTCTACCGTTCCGATAAAGTCCTTTCCTATCTTATCGCTTACTATCTTAATTAGTCCTTTGTCTTTTGGTGCGCAGTCTTTATCTAAGACCGTAACCAATGCAAAGACGTTATAGTCGGTTGGGTAGTTCTTAGCTATGTAGGCAGAACTTTGACCACCTGATATGCTTGTGCAAGTTTTCATTTATTCGGGGGTATTGGGGTGTGGTATAAAGTCCCACCGTCCTTTCTGATCGGTGTCGGTTTCGGGCAAGTCTAAGTCAGCCAATAGCCTCTTCATAAGTTGGCTTTGTTCTGAGCTTAAAGGTTCAAAGGGTTCGTCTTTCTTTTGTGTCCATTGCGTCTCCCTTCTTTGTGCGCGTTCCCCCTCGTATTGTTGGAAAGCCTCCACCAGTTCGGGAAGCATAAGACGTTCGAATTGTTTGCCGTATTTACCCGTTTTGAAATTCATCATCACACACTTCCATTCCTCCAACTTCATAGCGGGGAACTCGTGTATCAAATGGTCCACCGCTTCTATAATATGCTCCGTCTGTCGGATAGTTTTGTTGTAGTCCAGGTAATCCAAAGTTCCTTTGAGCAAAGCGGTTAGGGCCGTGTGGGTTTCTTTGGGGCAGTACTTAAACGCCGATCTAACATTTGTACCCAGTTCCCACGCTTGGGAAGGGGTTATGTTAGAGCGTGTCGATATACGCACTATACTCGTCAGTGTCGAATTTTTTATCTGAGTTTCTTTCTTTTGTAGGGAAGATTCCCTTCCATCCGTGGGCGATGGCATATTCGATGAGTTCAATGGATTTTGCTTCATTATTGTCTGAGATTTTATTTAGGTGTTTTAGCGCGGCTTGTTCGGCGACTAAGGAACGATAGGCAAACTTATGTTCTACCTTCTTATAGTCCTTCCAAATACCCCAAAACTTTTGGAACTTTGAAGAATCAAAAGGCATAACCAAACCCCCTTTGTTAGTACTCTGTGTTATACTATGGTTGTTATCTGGTATAGGTGAGTCATTTTTGGTTAATGCATTAGTCATTTTTGACAAATGGATACCACCTAAATTGGTTGTTCCATTTACCAAAGTGAACCACTTGGTTCTGTCGTAGCGTTTGTCGTTATAGTTGCCCGATAAAATTACCCCGTCTTCTTCTAATTTTGTCAGGAGTCTACCAATCTTTCGGGCAGTCCAAAAGGGGAATAGTTTACTAAAGGCCGTTTGGCTATTGTAGGTCCAATACCTCTCGTCGTGGTAGTTCTTATCGTTGGCTTCGTTTTTCGCCACCCAGTAACGGAGGTGGTGAAGCAGTATTGCCCCATCCACTCCGTACTGATTAGCGTCTTTCGTTGAGAAAGTAAAGTATTCTATCATTCTTGCAAATAACGTTCGTGGTGCATTACTTCCCAAACTATTTGCGAGGCCGTTACATTTCGATCCTTTATAATTTCGGGAGAATGTTTTAGCATACCGCGTGGGTTTTTTACAATCCAGGTACGGATCGTTTCGGGTGTTATCCCTAAAGAGTCAGCCATTCGGGTTTGTGTTCCGTAGTGCTTTCCGATAAACTCCTTAAGGTCTGATTTGTCGCGCTTTCTCATTAGTCCTCAAGTTCTTCGTTTCCAAGCGATAGGTCAACGTTATCCAAGTCCAAAGCGTACTTCTTCAGTTGCTTCGCTAACGCGATGGCCTGACGTATATCTACTTTTGCGGGAGACTTTAAATTCATCTCCCACTCTAAAGCTCTACCGATGGCCCACTCATTTACGATAATATCTTGACGGTCTGAGTAACTACCACCGCCCGAAGTAGATGTGGAGTTACCAGGTGAGAACTCAGGCTTGTTAAGTTTCATCTTATTGCCGTAGTTGGAGGCCGTAAGTACATATTCTACTTCGTCGCCTTCCTTCCATCGGTTCTCGCTCTTGGCTGATACCTCACCCACCGATCCGTCTTCCAGTTGAATCTCGAATGTGTACATCGTAGAGTTATCAAATTTACTTTGGTACGTGCCGTTATTTTGTACGGACTTTATTTTAGACTTTCCCATTTTTTTATATTTTAGGGTTAAACAAATTTATTCTTTATAAAACAAAGATAATATCTTTATCTTTAATTTTCATTATTTTTTTTAATTCTTAAATTTAAAGTGTCCTTTATCGTTTTCATATATTCCTCAAAGTCCCAAACATCGTGGAAGTGGTAACCCTTTTCATCCATCTCTTCTATGAATGCATCGAACTCACCTTCTTTGGTAAACGTACGATTATAGGTGTTGGGTGACTTAGCGTCAGGCATACCCTTTGGGGTAAAGGCAAACTTATACTTTCCAATTTTATTCATCGTCTTCTCCAGTTATAAATTCACAATGCTCTAAACAATCGGGGCAGATGCCCATATCGGTATCGGGGGTAGATACTCCACAGCAGTCACTAAATATTTCTTCCTCCATTATTTCTTCGTCCTTGCGTTTACTATTGAATCTTTGAAGTCAGACCAAATACGCATAAACTCCGCTTCGAATTTATCTTCGGGGGTCATTGCTTTATTGGCTATGTACTTACGCCATTCGTTATAGTCTTTACTTGGATCGGTTGGGTAGGTCGTTTTCATATTGATTCTTTTAAAGTATTTAAAACATCGTTTATACCTTTTAAGTACGCTTTGGCTTCGGCATATCTTGAGTCGGAATGAGTAGAGTTTTCGTCATCCATAAGGCGACGAAAGTAATAGCGTTCGTCTGCGGTCGCTTCGGCGACAAGTCGCACAAGTTTGTCTTTAAGTTCTTTGTTCATTTTGTTTGGTTTTTAATTATTTTATCGCATCTAAGTATGCTTGTCCATAGTACTCAATAGGGTTGACTTCAAAACGCCCCGACTCGTCCATAGTTGGGTCTGTTATCTCGACTCCTTCGTATGTGAATGTAATTGTTTTCATTTTGTTTGGTTTTTAATTATACCGCAATATAACTGATAACATCCATACTACCAAATTTATCTTTGCTTTTCTTTAAGTTTATTTGTGTATATTTGTCGAAACAAACAAAATATGCCACATAACCAGTCAGACCCAAAAGAAGTATTTATAACCTTAGTCGTGTTTGTGATCGGCGTTATGCTCCTAACCTATTTACTTTCCTTAGTATGATTACCAACTTCGAAAGGGAAACCCACGAGCTTAACGGCTACGAACTAAGTAAACTTTTACCTATTATAGTACAAGGACTATCGACTAAAATAGGAAAAGAGAATGCCATCACTAATAAGGCTATATGTAAGGCGATGCAATCCGAAGGGTATAAACTCCACGACGCACGACTTAGGAAGCTCATACATCACATTAGAGCGCACGACCTTATCCCTTACCTTATAGCGACGTCAAAAGGCTACTACATCGCTACAAATGGGCAAGAGGTCGAAGACTACATTAAGTCTTTGTCTGAGCGCATTAATTCTATCCAATTTATTAAACAATCCTTACAACGACAATATGCTAACTCACGGATCGCTCTTTAGCGGAATAGGAGGTTTCGACCTGGCCTCCGAATGGATGGGGTGGAAAAACGTCTTCCATTGCGAATACGACCCATTTTGTCAAAAGGTCCTTAAACACCATTTTCCAAATTCAAAACTATACAAAGATGTCAGAAAATTCGACGCGACAAATTACCTTGGACGAGTTGATATCCTCACGGGAGGATTCCCTTGCCAACCATTTTCCACAAGCGGAAAAAGACTTGGAACCGAAGACGAACGCCACTTGTGGCCCGAAATGCTTAGAGTCATTCGGGAGGTTTCCCCAAAGTACGTCGTGGGGGAAAACGTTCGCGGGTTACTTAATTGGTCAGGGGGATTGGTATTCGAAGAAGTGTGCGCTGACCTGGAAGCTGAAGGCTACAAAGTCACACCGTATCTACTTCCAGCTTGCGGTAAAAACGCACCCCACCGAAGAGATAGAATTTGGTTTATTGCTCACTCCAACGAGTGTAATGACGGACGAACATCCCGACAAAATGAGAGCGATGGTAGCAAAGAACGGCTACAAGAACGGAACGAAATACGGGAGTCTTGTAAGTCAAGTGAAATATTCAGGGATGCTCCCGACACCGACATCAAGTTGTCAAAACGCGGGAACGACAATAGAGAGAACGGACGGGGTGAGCAGACGGAGCGAATTGAATCATTTGGTAAGCCAAGAGGTTGGGAAAAGTTCCCAACTCAACCCCCTATTTGTGGAAGAAATGATGGGCTTCCCAAAGAACTGGACTCTATCACCTTTCCAAAGTGGAGAAAAGAAAGTGTCAAGGCCTATGGAAACGCAATCGTCCCCCAAGTAGCACACGAGATTTTTAAAGCTATTCAAAAAATGGAAGACCTAAAGAACCAACAAGAAGAAGTATAGTGTATATTTACACAAGCACGAAGGATGGATGACCTTGTGCATTGTTTGAGTTCCCCCTTGGTTTTACGCATTAGCCGAGGGGGTTTCAAAACCAAAGGAAGTAAAAGAATAGCAAAGGAAGTTAAAGGAGTAGTTTATAGCACTCTACTTTCTTTCGCTTTCTTTTCGCCTAAAGGCATTAGAACGTTTATCGCGGTATGGCCTCCCAAAATTACACCGCATCCGATCGCTTGTTTTTTAAAGTTCTTGGCATAGGCCGCCGAATAAGATTCCCAATTTAGTCCCGCGCCGCATTGCATTCCGAAAATAGCGAAGTTTCTTCCTACCATCCATTCGGTATAACATTGTGTATGGATGTGACCTTGTACCGTGCTTTGCATATCGTTCTTAGCTTTGGTTCTTGCCGTTCCACCTTCACCGTGAACGTACTGAACGCCGTCGTAAACAATTCGCTCTACCCAGTTCCAATTTGTACCTAAGACTTCGTTGTAGCTTTTAATCCACTCTTGAGGTATCGCAGAACTAAACGCCTTACGCATTATAATTCTATCGTGGTTGCCTATTAGTACATCGGCTTCAGGAAAAGCCTTTGACCACTTCGCAACTCGTTTAATTGCAAGGTCCAACTCGTCACCCCCGCCCATTCCGTTTGGATCGCTTTCGTGGTAACTCGAATAGTGGTTATCTATAATGTCCCCGATAAAGATTACCTGGTTGCAATTCCACTTCTCGTATGTGTCTTTACAAAACTGAAGGTAACCGTCTAAACAGAACGGCTCATGCAAATCCCCGACTACGAGAATACGCCTTTCCTTTTTGGTCAAGTGCTGAAAAGCCTTAAGCTTCTTTCCTTTTAGTCTTGGTCTAACGTCTTTCAAAAAATGATAAGCATAGTGGAACAATACCCACAACACAAAGCACCACCCCCTTCCATTCAATCTCCCCGTCCATAGATGCCAGTGCGTAGGTTACAATTAAACCCCCGATAGTTCTTTTAGCACTCCATTTTCTTAACCCTCCCTTATCCCGAAAGATTTCCGTTAGGTCGAATTTCGATAAAAGTGCTAAGGTCGTCTTCACTTGTTCCTTCCCAAAATAACCGCATTGAATACTCGTCGTATAATATCCAATATCCCATCGTCTTTCGTTGAATCGGTTAAAGCTGTATAAGACCCCAAAAAAGTAATTAAGGCAAGTGTCAACTCTACCCAGTTTGTAGTAATAAATTCCATTTTATCTATTTATTAAATCGCCAAATTTATCCCGCATATTAAAAGACGGGCAGTCCTTGGCTTTGTTATGATCGTTATGACCGCTTAGTTTTAATTCTCCAAAAAACACTTCTAACATCTCAAAAAGGTTTCGAAAGGCTTTCTCTTGTTCTTTGGTCATTGTATCTTTAGACACAAGAACAGTCTTAGACTTCGGTTTATCCTTATCTAAAGACTTCTTAATTTTCTTTTCTACACCTCCACAATATGCCACGCCGATACTTCCGTAGTTATTGCCCCAGGTGTGCGCTCCAACCTTGTCGATATGTCTTCCGCTTTCTATCGTTCCGTCTTGTTGAATGACAAAATGGTATCCTATATCGGACCACCCCCTTTCTTTTACGTGCCACTTGCGTATATCGGCAACCGAAACGATGCGGTCTTTAGGTGTAGCCGTACAATGTAAAACAACCGATTTGATTTCCCTCATTTGATTCCTTTTTCTGCGAGTAGAATTTTAATGTCTTGCATCCCCACGCATAGTTCTTTAAGTAAAGATTTCACTTCTCCTTCTTGCTTTTCAAGTGAGAAGATACGTGCCTTAATTTTCGTTACGTCGTTAGTCATTCTTATCCAAGTTCCAAGGATACCGACAAAACAAGATAAACCGATTCCTATAATTTCCATTACACGGTGATTGTGTAGTATGTAGTGTAAATTTTCATAGACCACCCACCAAGAAAATTATCATTACACCACGCTTGAAGCGGTTTATTTTCTGAAGTTTCTCTTAAAGCGGAGCTAAAAGTCGTGTTATTAGGAGACAATACTACTGACCGTATACCGCTTGAAACTCCATTCATATAATCACGTAAACTACTAAAATATTGGGTAGTAGCAGAAGTTGAGGCGTTCCAACCTATACGTAAATCGTCCGAAGAACTTTCGTTAGGGGTCCCCCAAGTAGCAACGATATTTATATTAGTAGGGACGATAATTTTTCCCGCCTCAGCAGCCACCAAAGTAATCGGGGTGTCATTGTATTTCATTGTCAACACATCGGCGTTTGATACCGTGGTTTCGACTTGAGTAAGTAAACCCCCGCCACCGCCACCCGTTAGGTTAGCTACGGTTATCTTTTTTGTTTCCGCACCCGCCACATCCACAATTGCCAGTACATCCGTCGACGCGGGTGTCGTTAAAGCGGTAAGCTCCGTTATCTTCTTGTTTGCCATCTAAGTAGTTTTTTAATCTTTGTTCGTTTTTCTGCGCGGGTTTACCCCTCTTTTTATTTATCATCTATTCCTAATTCCCGCACCAGTTAAAAAGGCTTCAAGTCTTAAATCGCTAACGTTATAGTCTAAATTCATACCTTGGGTGTAGTTGCTTGTCGTAGGAGAAAGATCGGCTCCCGTGTTGCTCGTGTACTCAGGGAATAAAGAAGAGTTTTCGCACAAGTAATCTATTAACCTTTCGCGGTAAAAAGTCGCCATGTCTAAGGCTTGGTCCATTAAAGGCTTGAGGTCGTCAAAGGTAGCCGCCGTACTCTGTTCGGAGTTCATTACCACCACCGCGTTATTTACAAAGCGAAGGCGTAGGAAAGGCACTAACTGAACAAAAGAATATTGAACGGTAGAGGGAATAACGTAGGTGTCTAAAAGGGTTTCGTAGTTACCCGTAACCGTACCCGCGTCTACGTCAGAACAAAGTTTATCGTAAAGCTTAGTTCCCAGTACGGGAAGTATCCACCTTTGTTGGGCCATATAAACATAAGGACGTATTAAATCGTCGTCAACCGATCCACCGATGGCGGTGTCTCTTTTTAGTCTGTTTGCTGATACGAAAAGTGCTTGGCTCATTCTATAGTTTTTTAGTTGTAGTACCCATTGTTAGGCATATCGCGTGGACGTTGTGCAACTTTGCGGTCGTTAGTTGGTATTCTTACCGCGTCGCGTTCGTTTGGCGGAAGCTCTGTTATTAACCTTCGGGCCTCGTTTACGCTAATTTTCTTGTTATCCTTTTGCAAGTATGTAACTCTTTCAAACCAATGGAAACAATTAGGACCGCCCTTATACAACCAAATGTCATACGTTGCGCCCCCGTCAATTCCGAAACCTGGGTTAGCACCATACCCCTGAATAATATTTTCTTTTGTGTACACCTTCCCCGCCCTTATCATATCCGAGCAAAAGTCCCTTTGAGGTTTATGGGTGTTCCTATCGGGTGCGTATCTATAACGTATTTTTATTAGTTCGTTGTCTTGGTCACTTTCTCCTTTTCCATCGTTTCCCGTACTTGGTATAACTGAGGCAAATTTGAATAAAGCGTCCATAACTGGTTCGGACTCTTCACTTGCCTCACGCGTGTCAATTTTCTCGTAGTCTTTGAGTATGTCTTCTTCGTCCTCTCCTAACTCTATCAGTTTATCCGCAAACTTAATTTGATTTTTTTGGGACATTTTACTCATACACTGGTGACTCATCTGTTCAGAGTCTACACCCTCTTTTTCTTGCTCGCCTTCGTCCAAAGTTTCTATAACGTCCAGGTCTAAGAAATCAGCGGGTTTAGCAGTAATAAAGAAAATGTCTAATTCGATGTCGTTAATAGAAAACAATTTCCCAAAAGCCTTTAGGATAATATCCTGAAAAGGTGCTACGACGGTGTTGTTGAATAGGCTATACGAATCACGCAGTTCGTCGGCGTTATTTCCAAACCCCGATCCGTCCGACTTGACGCCAAAGATTAAAGGACTAACTACGCGGTGCGCCGTAATCAGTTTTTCACTTACGAGCTTAGAAAGGTACTCATACATCCCGTCTGCCCCGTTTTGCATAATAGGCGTAAATTCGGGGGCTGTTTCGTCACCATCGTTAAAGGTGATAAGGATACGTCCCGCGTTATCCGCGCCCGTAAATTTGTCTACTACCTTTTGTTCTATTACCCGACGTTCTTCTTGTGTTGGGACTCCGTTCTTAAAACTTAAAAGCATAGAAGGAAAGAACCCTCTACGTATGTTGTTTAAATGAAACTCACTAATCTCGCGATCTAATTCTGCATAATTTGTTCCCGCCGACCAGTCAGGTAAAGCGTAGTAATGGAAAGAAGGTGTGTAGCGTTTAATCTGAAGGCACGTAGAAGCCGAAGTGCGGTCTTCGTTAGAGAAGGCTTTAATTCCCTTTTCTTGCGCCCTCTTATCGGTCCACTCCGACTTGTAATAATATTCGCTTATTACCCCCTCAGAATCCGCTATACCGCTTCTCATAGTGTGAACGGGTAGGTGTTTGATACAAGCGATGCGAGTACGGGATGTATTCCAAATTACGTTCAGGTAAGACATCCCGTAAAGTTTAAGATCGAAAGCCACCCTTTGTAGTAGGTCGTCGTCACTTTTGCGAAGCAAGTCTTGAAGCCGTATCCATTGTTCTCGCTTCCCATCTGACTCGTCCTTATCGGTAGCGTCTAATCCACCGCCGTAAATCATATCGGCCACGCCGTTTATTATCGCTCCGTTGGTAGAACTGGAAAGGAAAAGGTCGCGAAGGTATTCCCCATACATATCGTCTAAACCATACGAGACAAATTTTTGCCCTTGCTTCTCACGAAATAAAGGTATCTCTTGGTCGGTGTAGTTAATTACACTAAAATTATCCTTTTTCATTATGGGTATATAAATTGTTCAGTGGTAGGAGTGTATTCGTTAAAGTCGGGTGTCACCTCTTCCATATTCCCCGCATAGTCGCGGACGTAAGCCATACCCTCTTCGAGAAGGTCAGACGGGTTACCAGGCCCCGATACGGGAGAAGTGGTTTGGAATATCTTGTATGTATAAAACCCCATTGGATAGGTATCATATTTGCCCGTATCGTCGTAGAATTTTATAAACCCTTGGTTAGGATAGGCGGGTAGGTTAGGAGTTAAAACGGTAAAACTCATTTTAGTATAACGTCCATTATTTGCCACTACGGTATGTGGGATAAAGTACAACGAATTTTGCGAACCTAAAGAAGTTAATTCCATTAAGTAATACACACTCGCTTGTGCAATAGTCTGAACATCGGCACACGTAACATATATGCTATTTATTACGAACGAAGAATCTGAAGCGTTTTGTATTTGTAGCATTGTTCTATTTTTACTCTAAAATAAAAAGGGGAAGATAGCGACTTGCCACCTTCCCCTTTCTTAAAAACCATTTGTATCTAAGCCGAAACAGTGATAGTTAGATCGGCTACGTCATCTAATCCGTCAAAAGGATATTTAACCGTAGGCGTTCCCGCAGAACCAACCCCCGCAGTTGCAGTAATTATATATAGTGGACTTTGTTCTTTTGCCGTAAAGCTTAAAGTAAGGCCACTCATATCAGAACGAGCTGCACCCGTAGCGATAGACGCGCCACCAGTTAGATAGCATCCGTCTGTGATTCCCATTAAGTAGACGTTATCGTTAGAATCTTGCACGAATATTTGTGCGCGGTTCTTAGAAATAAGTCCAAGTTGGTAAAGGTCAGCGGCTACTACTTTCTGAAGCACTACGTCAAGCGTCTGATTCCACATAACGGAACCCGTACCCTTATCCGCTTCAATAGAAGAGTTAAAGGCTGACAAGTCCGTTACAAGGTCGTACTTGAAAACCGTTACGTCACCCGCAGTTGCAATATCCCACGCGTCAAATCCCGCGTCAGAGATTGTGTAAGAATCGGCCGTTACGGTTGCGTTTGCAAGTATGTCAGAACAATACGAAGAACAAAAGAATATAGCTTTGAGTCCTCCTATAGCATCACGGCAATCTATGCCCCGTGCGGCGGTTATATTACAAGCCATTTTCTTTTAGTTTATACGAATGAGAAACCAACAACTCCGTCACCCGCTACGCCAACTTGTACACCAATCGCGAAACGCATAGAAATTCTAACGTTGTCCGATCCGTCATACATGTAAGTAGGGATTAAAGAAGCCGAAGTGTCAGGTGTGTAGCTATTTACTCCGACTACTAAGTTCTCAGGGTAAGTAAATACCATAACGTCTACCTCGTTAGGGATGCCCGAAGTTGCGTACACGGGGTACCCTAAGTAAGTTGCACCGTCTAAAGACTGATTGAAACCCGCGTCAGTATTCTGAGCTGCAATAGCTTGCAAGAAGAAAGCGTAAGCCTCATAAGAAACGTAGAACCCTACTCCTGGCTTACCTAAGATTCCAGGTGTGTTAGAAGCCAAAGCAAAAACCGCGTTCATCTCAGCCAAAATTGTTAGTTCAGTATAAGCCGCTATAGTTGTGTGGCGGGGGAAATCTTTACACGCTGAAAGTTTAATCTGAGCGTCTGTGATTGTTCCATCGTTAGCTAAGAACCCAAAAGGGAAAGTAGTTGTTATACCTTGCCACAAAGCAGATTCAATACTTGTTCCCGTTCTTTCTGCTACAGCTCCAAGAAGGAAGTCCGTAAAGTCTACGGGTAAATCCCCGTTTCTTTGCATACGTCCATTTGCAGCGATCCAAGTTGGAAACATTGTCTTACGACATATTTCTTCCATTACGGCCAAGTCGTTCTGTGTAAGAACTTGCTCCGTCAAAGTAACGTCTTCACCCGCAGCAAAAGCGCAGTTTGCAGCCTGCAAAGTGTCCGTCGTAGATAGTCCTGAGATAACCGCTTTGTCAACGATTCCTTCTAAAAGTCTACATCGCCCTTTAGCGATTGTTTCCGCACCGAGAAGGGCAGCGGTTACATAAGGTAAGGCAAGTTCACCCGCGTAGGTGTTAGCTGCTACCGTAATGTCGAAGTCGTGCTTCTTTGATAATGATGTTTTCATCGGTGAGATTGTATAATGTGTAGCGCACGGTCTACACCATTTAATTTAGTTAAATCCTTCTTCTTGTGCTGAGAAGAAAGTTTGTTAGGTGAGTGAGAAACGCCCTTTGAACCAGGTGCGCCCTCTAAATTTTCAAGTCTTTTAGTGATAGCAGAAAAAGCCTCTTCTAAAACGGGAACGATTTCGTCTACTTGGACAACTTCCTCGGTAGGTGACTCGTATATTTTAGAAACGACTTCAGCGATAGCATCGCGTACTGCTTCATCAATTTCAGGGAAACGATCCGCTAATGCTGCGCGGACTTTTTCGTAATCCATCTCTTCGCGCTCGTCTTCCTTCTCGTCTGCTATGCCGTCTTTGTAGCCTTCTTCTTCCGCTTCAGGGATAGTTTCCATTTCTACTTCAACGGCCACTTCATCGACTGCCACTTCGTCTTCTCCAAGAGAAGCCAAACGAGAATCTTCGTTTACGACTAATTTAGTGCCGTCTTCCAGTGTGTACGTTCCCGCATCTAAGGGGGTAGCGTTTCCGCTATCGTCAAGAATACGTACCTCTACACCTACGTCCCACGACTCGGCTTCGGTAACGATTACACGCCCGTCGTCTAAGCGACTTTCGGCGTAGAGCTTAGTTTTGGGTAAACCCATTACTTCGCGGATTTTTTGAATTGTTGTCATATTGTAAAATTATTACATAGATTAATAGAAGTTATTCTTATCCGTTTATTTTTAACCATAACGTCGCTTTATCATACCGCAAATCTTCTCGGCTGTTTCCTTAGAACCATACTCGGCCATTTGGTCTGCGATGCATTCGTCCCAAGGGTAGGACTCTAAACTTTCCTTTGCACCAAATAGCGTTTGGCCGTTTAGTTGTAGGGTAGTGTATCCCGTTTGGTTGTGAAACATCTCACCCCATAACTGGGCGTCTTGGGATCGCTTAAAAAGGGGTTGCCCGTTTAATACTGCCGAAGGCTTTACCTCGTCTAAAAGAATAGATTTAAGCTCCGATATAATAGTTTCGTCTTCAGGGCAGTTCTTACAAAGTTTTCCTAAAGTCATCTCAGTAAGGATTTCCGAGAAGTAGCCTTCAATACTGAAGCCCCTCACCTCTTTTGATTTTACCTTTTCCCAGACGTCGAAATTGTTCACTTTTACGGATAGCATCCAACTTCCAACGGGTAAGTCAAAGCCATAAAGCGCACTCTTGTCTTTTGAAGAGTCCTCAATTAGCCAAGACTCCACCACGGTTACCCCGTCAATTTTGCTATTGTGTTCCAACGTGTGTTCGTTGGTTCTTGCCTCCCGCATAAATAACTCCATCGCGTGACGAACGGTTTCCTTAGAAAAGAATACATCGTACTCTTCGTCGTTATCGTCCAACCTCATTATTAACTTCTCAGGGATTAGGGCGGGGCCTATTAGAAGACGTTTATCTTCATCCATAGCAAAGGCCATCTTATTGTCTTTAACTGCGGATAGGTAAACGAAGTCAGTTTCTATCGCGGGAAACCTTACAAGACTTACCGCCTCTATTCCCGTAATCTCTTCGGACTCATCTATTAAAAGTTCTACTTGCTTTCTCATATCTTTAAAAATGTCTTTTGCTTTTTTGTTTATTTATAGCGAAGCCTGAGTTTGGAGTTCAGTCTGTAAAGCCCCCGCGTCTGTGATGTCGTTTTGTACTATATACGCTTGAACTGGTGGCACGATAGAGTCTCCAAGAAAAGAGCCCGCCATGTCAGGGGTAAGGGCAAGTTGGTTTCCCGTACCTAAAGCACCACCTCCACCTCCACCTCCACCTCCACCACTTACATCAGGCATGGTTAAATCTAAACCGTCCGTAGCTGCTCCCGCTTGGTTCATCACTCCTTTTATAGAAGTAAAAGAGCCTAATACTATACCTAACGCCTGAGCGATAAATAAAGGTGTAGCAACAAAAGCACCTGGACCCGTCGCAGTTGCCGACGTCGTTGCTCCCGCTATTGCTTGAGACATTGCGATAGCTTGGTTAACTAAGATTTGTGCAATAGCTAACTTTTTTGACTGCTCTTCCGTTTTAGCCATAGCATTTAAAGCGTCAAAACTCGCAGAAACTAAGCTCATTCTTGCAGCCTTTACCGCCTCTGCGGTGGCTTTTTCTCGCGCTATCTTTGCATCGTTTGTAGCTTTACTTGCGGCGGCTAACTTATCGTCAATTGCTTTTTGTGCGGCGGCTTTGTCATCATCGGCCTTTTTTTGTAATGCTGCTAAGTCGTCTATAAGCCTCTGTTCTGCGTCTTTTAGAAGTTGGTCATTTGTTCCCGCTATTTCGACACGCTTATCAAATTCTTGTTGTAGTAATAACTCCTGGCGTTCAAAATCAGAAAGAGAAAGCGCATAGAGTTCGTCTTGGAGTTTGATTTGTGCGGCAAGTATTGCGGCATCTTTAGCTTTTTGCGTTTCTATGGCCTCATCGTCTAAGACTTTTTGATCGTCTAAGGCTTTTTGTTTATCATCTGCCACCTTTTGTTCGGCTGCGGCTTCGGCGTCTTTTAATACTTTAATTCTATTGCCTTGCGTTTCCATTACGCCCATCCTTTCTTCCTCTAATTTTAAAGTTGCGGAAGTTGCAGCCAATAAAGCGTCCATTGCTTCTACTGAGGAGTCACCCGCCTTTACTTTTTCAAGAGCAATTACCCTTTCTTCTTCGGCGATTTCTACACGTTTATTGAAAGCGCGAAGTTCTATTTCGTTTGCTTGTTCAATTAGTGCAATCCTTTCTTCAGTAGTTTTATTTATATCCTTTGCCTCTTGTAAAAGAGTTTTGGACTGCAACGATAGCCTTGATTGTATAGTTCCGCTTTCCCTTTGCGCTTTGTTTAGTGCTTGCAACCTACGCTCTAACTCCATTGCCTTGGCTATTGCTTCTTGCATAGAACCAGGCAACTTAGACATTTGTTTATTATAGTTTTTAAGTGCTTTTTCTGTACCTCCCGTAAACAAGCCCACAATAAACCCACCTAATGCCTTAAAGAATCCCGTCACTCTATTGACTACCGCACCAAGGCCCGCAAACATTACTTTTAATTTTTTGGCTTGTTCTTCGGTAGACAGAAACGCCGCGACTAAAGCACCAACCAAAACAACTATAGCACCGATCCCCGTAGAGATTAAAGCAACCTTTGTGAGTTTTAACCCTTTTATAAAACTTAAAGTTCCCTTATATGCTTTTATCATACCCGAAGCCGCGCCTCCAGTAAACTTGTCGGCAAGACCTACAAGTCCTTCCATTGCACTACCCGAATTTTTTATTCCCGCTTCTAAGGCATTTAACTCTGTGGTAGCTTCTTTTACACCCTTTACTTTTAAATTTACATCTACTTTTTCAGCCATTATTTCTCGCTTTTATGCCTTGTTTGATTTTCTTAAAGAACCCTTTAAACCCCGTGTCCTCAAAATATCCGTATAAGATTAGAGAGCTTTTGTCTTCTATTACTTCCTTGGTTTGTGCTATCCGTAAAACGTTGGGGATAGACTCACCTACTTTGTTAATGTAATCTTTCATTCTTGTTCTAAAAAGTTGCTGTTTTCAGTCATAATCTTACCAAGATTTTCAAGTAGAATAAGTTGAGGTTCAACGGAAGAACTTGTTAAGTCTACAAAAGTTGCCGAACAATCTAAGTGCCAACTTACCACGGTGTCAGCGGGTCCCGAACAATTAATCGAAACTCCTAAAGTTGCATTTGTACCAAATCCCGCCCTACCTTTTACCGAGCCTATACTTATGCTTCGAGTACCTATATTTGCATCGTCTTGGGCAAAGTCTGTTTGTTCCGAACCCGTAGTCGTTATAGTGCCTTCTATATTCTTAGATACAAAAGTCCAAACTTTAAAAGAGGTCTCCCCAAAGGCCCCCGCCGAAGCCGAACGGTGGTCCGTTTGTATAGAAAGAACCCTAAGAACAAATCGGCACATCATACCAGGCAGTAAATCGAAAGATGAATTTTGTGTAGATATTCCGTTCATCGTTGCCGAGTTTGGAACCAATCCTTGAGTAGTGCAATAAAAAACAAAGTCTTTTGCCGTTGAGGGTGCTTCGCTTGAATTATTCATACCACTTGTAGAGAACTCCCCTTGTATAGGGTTAAAGTTTATCGCTTGAATATTCTTTACACTATTAAAACCACCTTGGCCCGTAAGGTACTTTTTCGCTTGTTCGTCTTGTACGTTCGGGTTTCCGTGGGGGTTCAAACCATCTCCAGTCCCCCCTTGTCCATGATTCCAAACACAATTCGTTCCCGTCCAATATAACCCATGCTCATTACAACACTCTTCAGTACCCGTAGATGTCACACCCGTAAGTGGATCGGTGAAGATGACGTTTCCATCTTGGGTATACCCCGATAAGTTTAAAGTGCATTTTTCGTCAGGGTCTGGAAGGACCAAAGAAGATACACGGTTAATTTTTTTAATAAGTTGAACGGTGCAAGGTTCTGACGAATAAGGCTGATAGTTGCTTATTTTAATAACTCTAAAAGGAGTGTTTTCTATTTGTATTTCGTCGTTGAAACGAAAAGCGAAAATATCGGCGGGAGTTAAAATCATACTACACTCAAACAACCGCGCGTCGTCATCATATATAGACAACAAAAATTGTTGATAGTATCTCGCAAAATAGGTTTGATTACTTGGGGTATATCCTATTAAAGTACTAAAAGACGAAGCTTGATATTGAAAGCTCCAAAGTAACAAAGGAGAATCTAACTCCATCGGAGCCCCCGCGTTAAAAAAGTTAAGACAAAGGGGGTAGGATGTATTAGCCACTTCGCCAACGTAGAACGTGGCCCCTCCATCTAAAGTTCTCATACCATTGTGATAAAAGAGTTTTGGTTTTCCGTCTGCTATTGGTCCACCTCCGTCTCCGTGTGTAAGTTTAGCAATTAAAAAGTCGGGAACGTCGGTTGAAGTACCACTTGAGTTAGGTACGGGCGATACTTGAAAAGGAGCAAATATTGACGAATTAGATAAAGTGCCTTGTGCAAAGTCCGATTCTATTTCTTGCGAGTACTTACCAATCGGGTAGCCGTTAACATTTTCAAAACTTGCGTTATGTTTTGTCGAATCTTCGGAATCCCTAAAATCAATAAACTTTTTTCTAATTTTGTCAGGTGGAGTAAGGGTTCTTTTCTTAGATAAGTCAAGTCTATCCGTCCAGTCCTTATGCGTTCCCAAGTCTATGTAGTCTTGCCAAGGTTGGATTGTTAAACTACTTGGATTGTCGTGGTCGCCTACGATACAAAGGTTAAACCTTTCGCATAAATCTTTTACAAATGCCTGCTGTGTAACGTCGGGCATATTGTTAGGAATAGAGGCTATACCGTTAAGCAAATTCGAAGAAGTAACCGTAAAAAATGTTCCTGCGGACAATATCTTTAGAGTACCAAACGCGTTATATTGTTGACAATTAACAAAGCAATTTAATTCTTGCCCCTCGTCTAAATAGCAATGCCAACTTAAAACTCTGTCTTGAATGGGGTTTGGGCTTGTGTTTGAACCCGCGCCATAAACGGGCGAAAAAATTTGCATACTTGACCCATTGAGTGGGTTTTGAGAATCCGCGCCAACTACAACTAATTGATATGTTGTACTACTATTTCCATCGTTTTGACTGCAATCGGTCCTTAGATGAAACTTACCATTGTAAAATCCATCGGCGGGGGCAGTAAAAACGCCAGTACTCGTATTCCAGTTGTCGGCCTCATCATAGAGCAAAGGCGGGTTATTGGTATTTCCCGCGCCTGAATCTGAATTAAAATTAAGAAAGGCACCCGTATAAGGGTCATAAAAAGGAGCTGGTCCAGCCTCTAATAAAGCCAAAACCGAAGGTCCAGGTTGAGCAACACAAAGGCCAAGAACGCCACGCGTAGCGGCCGACTCCATATTATCCCCCAAAGTCATATACAACTTAGTCCATGCGTCACTACTTAAAAAGGCTGAGTCGTTTAAAGTGTACCCCGCTTGGTTAATTATTAACTTAAATACTTCCGCTATTTGTATAGCGGGTTTTAGTTGTCCCCCTTGTAAAGCTCCCCCCGTTGGGTCTGCTATACCTTGTAAAAAGGTGCTTCCCACGTCGTAACTAAGGAAGTCATAGGGTTGAGTATGGCCGTAGTCTATAACGGGTACTATAACAATCCCGTCCCCAACTTGGCCCTCGGTGGCATCGTTGGCCAGGTCGAAAGAAGTTTTTACGTTTGGAGCATCTAAAGAAATGTCGTAGTCGATATTCTGAACTCCCGCATCGTTAATAAATAAGTCTATTAACTTTTTGTTCTTCATATCTTGGAAGAGATTCGCTTCCATTCCAAACACCGCAACTTCAAACTCCTCTTCTTTTAGGTGTACGTTTTTAAGTTGTAACGACCCTTGAATGATCGGTACTCCGTCGATTCGTATTTCACACAAACACTTCGCGCTAACGTTAAACCTCGTAAGTAAAGTCGAATTAATATCTAAAGGACTTATATTTAGATCGTAGTAGTGGCCGAAGAACTCCGTATTGGTATTGGTAAAAGGAAGACGAAATGTTTGCGAGTAAGGACTATATCTACCCATCACATCGTCGCCCTTAGACACTTCGTATGTCAGAGACAAAGCTCCCGCATTTGAAACATCTAAAGTGTACTGGAGTCCGACTTCGGTATTGTGTCCCGTGGGCCTTTGCCCGTATGCTATAAGTTCAATCATTAGCCTCTAAATGTTCCCCCTTTAGTAGTCGGGCGTTCTTTTGCGAATTTAAAAGAGATTTGATAAAGAAAAGGACCGCCCTCATTTAGGTTAGTTTTCCTTACAAAAGAAGAGTCAGTAATAACTATAGGCGTAACGGTGGCCCCTTGTTGGCCCAATAGGAAGACGTTAGGGGAAAGGTAGAGCGTTTCTAATAGTGCTACCTCATCTTCGTTAAAAAGGTCCGTGTTTGCCTTCATAGTTTGAGTTGCAGAAATATTAGAAATTCTGCTGCCTCCTTGATCGCCTCTAAAATTAAATGCTTGGGCAGCGTCAGCCGTATCCCAATTACCCGCGACTTGTTCAAAAGTAGTGCGTTCTATACTTCCCGTGGTCCTTTGGTGTAGTAGATTGAAAGATTGATAGTCCCAAGAGCCAAAAGAATTTTGCCAAGCCAAAGTCACATAGTTGTAGAAAGGTGTTCCAAACTTGCAGTCTCCACCCTTTACTGTAAACTGGTAGCAACAAGACGCAATACTTGATGTCGTTGCATTACTCGGTACGGTAGTAGAGTCTTTCATAAAAAACACTTCGTAGTAGGCTACCGTATTCGATGCAAAAGCAGGAAATCCATTAATGGTTTGGGTTGTTAAGTTCCACGGTCCGACTCCGATATATTGTAGACGACCCGCATTTGTTGTAACGCTTCCAGGTGCGACACCGCCATCCGTAGAAGCGGTAAAAAAACCTTGGTCTAAAAGAACGTCCGCAGAACTATATAGACCTACCCACGCCGAAACAGCATCGGAAAGTTGTGGGGCCAATCCGTCCATTCCAACGCCCAAAGTACGGACCTCAAATAAAGTTGTGTCTTGGTGTACAACAAAACTGGTTGACGCCGTTGTACTTGTAAAGTTAGAATCTATTTGTCTATCGCTAAATATTTGCTTTCTTGAATCGTTAGGAATATAATCTTCTATCCAATTTTCGGAAGATAAAAAGTCAGGTATTCCCATATCCCAAGTGTTAGGGCGTCGAAGTCCTCCTGACATTATACAGCTTATACCATTACCCGTTAAGACATCAAAGGTAGGGGTAGCGTCGGTTGTTAAAGAAGTGGCGTACTCTTGCCCAAAGTTTATGGAAACTTTTCGGTAGTTCTCTTTATTGCTTGTACTCCATAATTTAGTGGTCGTGTTTATTCCGAGGGCGTGGATTGACTTATCATAAATTTCATTTGTTACCGTCCCTTGGTCCGCTTTGGTTACGGACATCCAGTCTTGAATAAGTTTGTCTACTCTAAAAACTCCCGCACCCGCACTATTTGGGTACACCTTAACGCGAGAAACTAAAGTACTTACACCGCCTACTTTAACATAAAGGTCTGCAATGTATCTAAATTTAAAATTCGATGCCGACTCTTGTTCGGTAGAGGTTAGAACATAGATAAGAGGTTCGAAGACACCGTGAACATCTGAGGTACTCGGCTGTTGTCGGATTGTCATACTCATTTTACGTCTAAGTTTTTATTTGTTGATAAGCTCATTTTTACTGCGTTTGCTACGTCTAAACCTATTGCCACGCCCAACCATTTCATCGCTTTAGGTTTAAGCCGTTTTAAGGTGTCCGAAATGAAGAAGGTAGGTTTTAGTCCTCGGTCATAGATGGCCCTTGAAATTAGAAAGACCATAGACTTACGGGGGACAAAACGCCCACCCGCATCGCGTGTTCCTTGAATGTTCTTTTGTACTACCCATTTATCTATCGCCCCACGTAACCCCCTGGGGCCTTTCCCACTTCCAAACTTAAATGGCGACTCTGATTGTCTTGTAAAAATATTACGCCGTGCGCCTTGCACCCCTTTATCTACAAACTCCCAGTAGTGAACTTGTGGGGTAATATTTACAAAGTAACCCTCTTTATCTTCACCCACCGCTACCGACATAGAATTATAAAGCGCACCCGTATTAACCTTGTCTTGTTTCCTTAAAGATATACGCGCGTTTTTACGCCACATCTTACCAATCTTCTCAAGTGTTTTGGTTAGGTTTGTAAGCGGATATTTAACCCCCCCTATTTCTATCGTTAGTTTGGCCATTAACTAAAGGGTGCGATACAAAGGTTGTTTGAATTTGACACCTCCAAAGAAAGCGATCCACTCCACCCCGTCAATTCGTTATCAAAGCGCACCGTAAAAGGTGTACACGTAAGGGGAAGTTCTGCTTTGTAGTCATCGTCCACCGTAGTGTTGGAGTTCGCCAAAGATTGAATAAACATATCTAAGACGTCGTGTAGTATCTGTAAAGTGTCGCTATAGACCTGGTTGCGGTCCGTCAGGTCGGGTTTAATCATATCGGCTACGAGAAGTTCGAGGTCGTAGGAAAGTATCCCATTGTCAATACTTACGCCTAAGATTTCACAATATAGAAAAGGGTATTGTGTTTGGTCCAACTTCCCTATGTCTACTTCGTCCAAAGGCCCCGCGTGGAAGTGCTGAAGGATTAAGTGCTTGTCGGCTATCGCCTGAAGCGTGTCTACTATTTGAATATATGACTTCATCTGTATTGGTCTACGTCGGGCGATTTGTTTTGTCTTCCCTTGTCTTGTTCATAAGATAGATAGGTGAAAGCCGATTCTATTTCTATTTCGGTGGCCGCCTCTATTTTTAAGGGGTCACCCCCCGCCAAAGAATGTATGATAACATACCAACCCCACTTCTCAGACATTATGTCCCCTCCCCCTCCACCACTAAAGAGCTGACTGAACCTTTTGTTAAGGTCACGCCTATAGACAAAAAAAAATTGACGGCTCCCATTACGACGTCCATCTTCAAGTTATCCCAGTAGTTGGGGAAGACATCCCCCTTATATTTTTCTATCGTGTAGAAGTCGCCCCCCTCCGTTTTGATCGGTCGATATAGGATGCTTAGAATCTCATTTAGGTTATCGAAAAACCCACCCCCGCAATACGTTTCTAAATCGGCAAACTCGCCCACCGTTAACTTGGATAGGTTTGGGTGAAAGCCGTATTTCTTTCCCTTATATTTTATCTTAGTACTAAGCTCTTGGTTGTTATTATCGGCGTTATTAAGCCGAGAAATTATATTACCAATCTTTTCCAATTCGACAACGGTTAGAGTCCCTACTTGTTCTTTGGATAGGTTACACATAATAGATACGCTTTCCATTATCCACTCGGTAGAGTCTTCTTTAAATTCTATATCGGTAAGTTGTTTGTATTGCTTGACGGTTATGTCAGCCAGTGAGTCGGGTACGGTTATTTTCATATTGTGGGGTTTGCGTGAATCGTGCGTAAAACGTGCGTGAGTTTATGATATGTAGTATTTGCCTGAATAAGAAGTTCCGATGCGGTTAATACAAACGTACCTGACGGCGTCGATAAGGTGATTGTTTTTATCTAAGGGTTTACTAAGTTGGACTCCGTTGCGGTCTACCTCCCATCGGTAGTTCCTAAATTCCTTTTGTGCGTTTACGGAGTCTTTAAGGATATAAAGTTTGTGGCGTTTCATTATGTCGATACCCAAGCGCACCGAGTCAGGCCCTTTCTTGGAAGGCTTGACGTTATGCCCTCGGCGGTGTAGTTCTTCTATCGACTTGGGTTCGGCACTATCGCAAATAATAGGCGTTCGGTCCAGGTTAAGTTTGGCAAGTTCCTGACTGATGTCGCGGTTGGTCATTCCCGTTTTGTAAAGGTGTTCTTGAATATACAAAGAATAGTCTTCGCGCCAAACAGAAACAAGCGCGGTTGGATCGTTGGTAAACCCCCAGTCCATTCCATAGGCTACTAACTTGGCCCGTTCAGGTATCGCGTCTATCATTTGCC
>Ga0208814_1000456_pt1 | contig 25867 bp, 22 predicted proteins | sample MalvirAntarct_55_FD_184253 | JGI IMG/M metagenome (GOLD analysis project Ga0208814, IMG submission 184253) | Marine viral communities from the Global Malaspina Expedition - Malaspina viral metaG Antarct_55 (SPAdes) (version 2) | ecosystem: Environmental > Aquatic > Marine > Oceanic | place...
TCCAAGGCCAGACCAACGATTCCTGGCGCGGCGACCAGCTGTCCAAGTTAGGTGCGCAGTTGAGCTACGGCGTGACCGACACCGTCGGTGTGACCGTTCAGGCCACGGTCAAGGCGCAGCAGGATGAATGGAAAGCCAATCTCGAGTGGGCTTACCTGTCGTGGCAGACCAATGATCAGCTGATGCTCCGTGCCGGTCGCCTGCGTAGCCCGGTGTACATGTACTCCGAGAGCCTTGACGTCGGCTACAGCTACCCTTGGCTGCGCCTGCCCGATGAGGTTTACAGCCAGGTTCAGGTGACCAACTACGAAGGCGTTGACGCGGTCTACACCGTGCCGCTGTCCTACGGCTCGGTGACCTTCCAGGTTGCCGGTGGCCAGTCGAAAAACCGTGACTACTATGCCTACGACGAGCAGTTCGATATCGACTACGGCAAGCTGTTTGGCGCCAGCGTGAGCATGGCGACCAACGATTTCGGCACCCTGCGCATCGGTTACGTGGAAGCCGACATCACCACCGACATCAGCGGCACGGTAGACGCCAGCGCCATCGGCCTGGGCGCGAACCGTTCGCTTTCGCTCCTTGATCTCGACAAGGAAAAAGGCAAATTCACCTCGATCGGCTACCAGTACGACAACGGTGTCTGGATCAGCAGCAACGAGTGGACCTCGCGCATGGTCGAGAACGATGACATGGAGTCGATCGATTCCTTCTACCTCATGGGGGGTCGTCGCTTCGGTGATTTCCTGCCACACGTGACCTATGCACAGCTGGACGACAACGGTGGTCGTCAGAGCTCCTGGACTCTGGGCCTTAACTACCAGGCCGCCCCAACCGTCGTGGTCAAGGGCGAGTACAAGCGCGTCGACACCAAGAACGGCTATGACGGCGTGTTTACCCGCAATGCTCAGGAAGTATTCGAAAATGCGGTAGGCATTGCTCCAGCCCGCAACTACGACGGTGACATCGTTTCCGTCGGCGTCGATTTCGTATTCTGAGGAGCGTCCAGATGAAAGCATCCCTTCGCATCCTCGGCAGTGTTGCACTGCTTGGCATGGCATCCCTGGCTCAGGCCGAGGTCGCCGTCATCGTCAATCCAGGCGCGGCCAAAGCGCCGTCGCAGTCTGAGGTCGCCAACATCTTTCTGGGCAAGGACAAGTCCATGAAAGGCGTCGACCTCAAGGACTGGACGCCGGCCAAAGAGAGCTTCTACTCGGCGGTGACCAACAAGAACGAGTCGCAGCTCAAGTCGTATTGGTCCGGTCTGGTGTTCACTGGTAAGGGCCAGCCGATGACCAGTGTGGCCGACGAGGCCGCAATGGTCGCGAAAGTTGCGGCGGAAGCCGACGCCATCGGCTACGTCGACAGCGCGGCAGTCAACGATTCGGTAAAGGTGTTGTTCACCCTGCCGTGATCTAGACCTGCAACTGAAAGAACCGTCCCTTGCTTCTGCATCGGGCGGTTTTTTTATGAGCGAAAAACCCTGCAACACCCCGGCTCCATGAGCTGACCCGTGTCAGCCCGATGCGGCGCCCGCGCGACTAGACTTACGTCCAATGTGCCCCGCCGGACCCACAGCCCACCATTGGGCCCAAAAAATGGAACCGAACCATGAGCAAAGCCGATGCTTTCGCCGAGGCAGGCAAGACCGCCGTGCTGCAGAACATTCATGGGACCATGGAGTTTCTGCGCAAGTACCCGCCTTTCAACCAGATGGAACCGGGACATCTCGCCTATCTGGTAGAGAACTGCCAGCTGCGCTTCTACAGTGAAGGCGATTGCATCATTTCGCCCGATGACGGTGTCGTCGAACACTTTTACATCATCAAGCAGGGCCGCGTGCATGGCCAGCGCCCACACACCAGCAAGCGCGGCACCGACACCACTTTTGAAGTGATCGTTGGCGAATGCTTCCCGATGGCCGCGCTAATGGGCGAACGGGCCACTCGCACCGGGCACTTCGCCGCCGAAGATACCTTTTGTTATCTGTTGAGCAAGCCCGCCTTCATCAAGCTGGTGTCCAAATCGGCCGCATTTCGTGACTTCGCCATGCGCGGCGTCAGCAGCCTGCTCGACTTGGTCAATCAGCAGGCGCAGATGCGGGCCGTGGAAAGCCTGGGCGAGCAATACTCGCTGGAGACAAGCATCGGCGAGCTCGCTTTGCACCATCCGGTCTCCTGCCTGCCATCGATGCCACTGGCCGATGCGGTAGCACTGATGCACGAGAACAACACCGGCAGCATCGTGATCACAGATCTCGAACTTCACCCGCAGGGCATCTTCACCTTGCGCGATCTGCGCCGGGTGATCGGCACCGGTACGACCGACCTGTCCGTCCCGATTGCCGAGTTCATGACGCAGGACCCCTTCCATCTCCCACCAGATGCAACCGCGTTCGATGCCGCGATTGCAATGACCGAACGTCACATCGCTCACGTCTGTGTCGTCGATAAAGGTCTTCTCAGTGGGGTGATTTCCGAACGCGACCTGTTCTCGCTGCAGCGCGTCGACCTGGTTCACCTAGCGCAGGCGATTTCCCACGCCGACAGCGTCGAGACGCTGGTGATCATCCGCAGCCGCATTCTGCAACTGGTCGACAACATGCTGGCACACGGTGCGTCCTCGACACAGATCACCCACATCATCACCCTGCTCAACGACCATACCGTCTGCCGCGTGATCGAGCTGGCCATCGAAGTGCTTGGCGACCCCGGCATTCCCTTCACCTGGCTGTGTTTCGGCAGCGAAGGGCGTCGCGAGCAGACCCTGCATACCGATCAGGACAACGGCATACTCTTCGAAGCAGCCGATGCAGCCGAAGCTGCACAGATCCGAGGGTCCCTGCTGCCGCTCGCAGAGCGCATCAACCGCGATCTGGACACCTGCGGTTTCACCCTGTGCAAAGGCAACATCATGGCCAGCAATCCACAGCTGTGCCTGTCACGGCTGGAATGGCAGCGACGCTTCAGTGCCTTCGTTCGCGAATCGACACCGGAAAATCTGCTGAGCAGCACCATCTATTTCGACCTGCGCGCAATCTGGGGGCCCAGCGAAGGCTGCGAGCAGCTGCGCGCCAACATGCTTGAAGAAGTGGGCGAGAGCCGATTGTTCCAGCGCATGATGGCGGAAAACGCGTTGCGCCATCGCCCGCCTGTGGGGCGTTTTCGCGATTTTGTGGTGACCCGCAAAGGCGACGGCAAGGCGACCCTGGATCTCAAGGTGCAGGGCCTGACGCCCTTCGTCGACGGCGCGCGCCTGCTCGCGCTGGGCCACGGCATCACCGCATGTAACACGCTGGACCGACTGCGCCAGCTGGTCGAAAAGGATGTCATTGACGAGAAGGATGGCGCGGCCTACGAAGAGGCCTACCATTTCATCCAGCAGACCCGCATGCAGCAGCATCAGCAGCAGGCGCGCGAAGGACGGCCGTATTCAAACCGACTCGACCCCGACACCCTCAATCATCTGGACCGGCGTATCCTGCGTGAATCCTTTCGCCAGGCGCAGCGCCTGCAGAGCAGCCTGGCGGTTCGCTATCAGCTATGAATATGCCTTGGTTCAGACATCGCGGCCCGACCCTCGAACTGCAACAACTGCAACGGCGCGATCAGCTTGCCGAGCCCGCCGCGCTGGGCTGTCCGCTGCCCACGCAGCGCATGGTAGTGCTCGATCTTGAGACCAGCGGCCTGGACATGCGCCGCGATATCGTCCTGTCCATTGGCGCCGTGGTGATCGATCAAGGCGGCATTCAACTGGGCGATCAGTTCGAATCGACCTTGTTGCGCCCGGCACAAAAGGTTAGCGAGAGTGTGCTGATCCACGGGATCGCGCCCAGCGAACTCGAAGCGGGCGAGGACCCTGCCGAAGCGCTACTGGATCTCATGGAGTTTGTCGGCGACAGCCCGATCCTGGCGTTTCACGCAGGTTTCGACCAGCGCATGCTGACCCGTGCACTGAAGCAAACGCTCGGTTACAAGCTGCGTCATCCTTTCATCGATGTCGCCGAACTGGCGCCGATGCTCTGCCCAGACAACCGCCCGCGACAGAATGGTCTGGACGACTGGTGCACGCATTTCGGCCTGCATGTGCTGCAGCGCCATCACGCCAGCGCCGATGCACTGGCCACCGCCGAGCTGGCGTTGATTCTGTTCAGCAAGGCGCACCGACAAGGGCTGGACAGCCTGGATGCCATCAACCTGCGCTTGGCTAACTGGCGCAAACGGCAACAGGCTCAATTCATGTAGCGCTCGGGTAAACAGTCACGGATGAATGAGCGCGACATCCGCGTTGCGCCGCTGGCGACAACTTGCGATCATGTGCGAATAGTTCTCGTTACTGGCCATTCATCGGCCTTGGAGCATTCGCTTGTCGGCTGGGTCAACCCATCAACAGTTCGTCGGCTCGCTGTATCGCGATCATCGCAGCTGGCTGTTGAACTGGCTGCGCCGCCACCAGGCGTGCCCTCATCGCGCCGAAGACCTGAGCCAGGACACTTTCGTCCGGCTGCTCAAGCGCGACGACATAGGCGATTTGCGTGAGCCACGCACCTTGCTGGCGACGATTGCCCGCGGCCTGTTGATAGACCATTTTCGTCGCAGTGCACTGGAGCGTACTTACCTTGATGAACTCGTCCAGCAGCCGGAAGAAACGCAGCCCAGTGCCGAAGAGCAATTGCAGGTACTTCAGGCATTGCGCGAAGTGAACCTGATGCTGGGCGAGCTCTCAGCCAATGCACGTGCAGCCTTCTTCTATAACCGTCTGGACGGTCTGCCCCATGCCGAGATCGCGTCGCGGCTCGGCGTATCCGTCCCGCGCGTGCGCCAGTATCTCGCCCAGGCTCTGCGCCAGTGCTACATCGCCGTTTACGGTGAGCCAAGATGAGTCCGGATCGGCAGCCGGTATCAGCCCGAGTTCTCGATCAGGCCATCGCCTGGCAGCTACGCCTTAGCGACGGTGCGGTAAGCGCTCAGGCCAGAAAAGAACTGCAGCGTTGGCTGAATGAAAGTGCTGAGCACGGCAAGGCCTGGGCGCAGCTAGGCGGTATCGATCAGCAACTCGGGACCATTGACTCACCAACCGCGCGAAGAGCGCTGCAGCTCAGTGCGAACTCCGGACGGCGAACATCTGGGCGCGCGCTTCTCAGTCTGGCCCTGCTGGGCACCTTGGGTGTCGGAATGGCCCTGCAGTCGCAGCCGTTACCCGTGTGGTTGGCCGACGAGCGCACCGGCGCGGGTGAACAGCTGAGCGTTACGCTGGCCGACAACAGCCACATACAACTGAACAGCCGCAGCGCTCTGGATGTTCGCTTCGATCAGCAAGAGCGCCGAGTGTTTCTGCATCGCGGTGAGGTGCTTGTTGAAACAGCACCAGCTAACGACTCGAGACCCTTTATCGTCGAAACCGAACAGGGCGATCTGCGTGCGCTCGGCACGCGATTCATCGTTCGCCGAGAGGCTGATGCGACCCGCCTGATCGTGCTCCGATCCGCTGTGGCCGCGCTTCCAAGCGAGCTGCAAGCTGGTCGCACTGTGCAGGCAGGCGAGCAGGTACTGATGCACCGCGATCATCTCGACCAGAATGAACAGGCGCCGGCCGCGGCAGATGCCTGGAGCCGGGGCATGCTTGTTGTGGAAGATCTGCCGTTGGGTGAACTGCTGGCAAAACTTCGCGAGTATCGCCCTGGCTACCTTGGTCTCGATCCAAGCCTCGAATCCCTGCGTATCAGTGGCAGCTTCCCGTTGCACGATACTGACCGCGCGCTGGCAGCGCTTCCACCCAGCCTACCGGTGCAGATCGAGCGGCACACTGATTGGTGGGTCAAGGTGGTTCCGGCGCAAGCGGCCAGCCATCCGGACATGTAACAGCAGCGCTTGCGCAGGCCTAAAAAATATTTTCAGCACCCCCTATCACTTTTCATTTCTCGCCCGGCCTGACGAATAACTGAGACATATTCCTATTCGGGAGTTATTCACAAATGCCATCGCTTTCACTGTTCCGCCCCAGCCTCCTGGCCGTTGCCATCGCGCTTGCACCGCTGCCGCTGTTAGCCCAAACCGATGCTACAAGCGATTCCATGCATGACTATTCCCTGCCCGCCGCGCCACTGGCTAGCACACTCAACCGTATCGCCGCCGAAGCGGGACTGGTGCTCAGCATCGATCCGGCATTGAGCCGCGACCGCATGGCCGAGCCGGTACAAGGCCGCTTCGATGGCCAGGGTGCACTGCAGGAAGCGCTGCGAGGTACGGGGCTCGAACTTCGCCAGGGGCCTTCGGGCAGCTTCAGTTTGCAGCAGGCGGCAACCAATGCGATGGCGCTACCGGATGTGACCGTGATGGCAACCGAGGCGGCGGCAAACGGCGGCGAAGAAAGCGGCTACCGCGCCAGTGCCGTGCAGAACGTCGGTGCGCTGGGTGGAATGGCGCTTCAAGATGCGCCCTATTCGGTAACCGTGATTTCGTCGGAGCTGATGGACAACATCCAGGCCACCTCCAGCGACGACATCTTCAAGCTCAGCCCCACCACGCAGTTCACCTCCCCGACCAGCGCCGGCTACGCAAGCGCAGTGGCCATTCGCGGCTTCAGCGGCGTCGGCAACCTGAGTATTGCCAATGACGGCCTGCGCTTCAGCAACAGCTACGATGGCGGCAACTTCATCGAGGAAATGGAACGGCTGGAAATCCTCAGCGGTCTATCCGGCTTCCTCTATGGTCCGGCCAGCCCCGGCGGACTGGTCAACTACGTGCTCAAGCGCCCCACTGCCGAGCGCTACAACAGCGTGACCTACGGCACCCCCGGCGGCGATAACCAGTACCTGCATGGCGACTTCGGCGGGCCGATCGACAGCAAAGGTCGCTTTGCCTACCGCGTCAACCTACTCGCCCAGGACGGTGAAACCGCCATCGACGGACAGGTCGAACGTCGTCACATGGCCAGCGTCGCGCTGGATTGGAACGTCAGCGACGACCTGCTCATCCAGTTCGACGCCTCGCACAAGCAGAGCGAGACGCGGGGCCTCACCAGCTACTGGTACTTCGCCGATCAGGCATTCCGGCCCGATGCTGAAGATCTCGAGAACGACGAGCTCTATAGCCAGCGCTGGGCCTACAACGACAGCCGCCACGACCGCGTCGGCAGCCGCTTCCAGTGGCGCCTGGACGACGTGTTCAGCCTGCGCGGCGCGCTTGGCTACAGCCAATACACCACCGAATACGCCTATACGGGGCCGACCGTGAATTCGGCCGGCGTGTACGTCCAGCCGCTATACGCCTTCGCCCCGGTAGAAACTGAAGAGACCTCGGGCAACCTGTTCCTCGATGCGGTTTTCGACACCGCAGGTGTCGGCCATGCGATGACCTTCGGTTACCAGGGAAACATCGCCCGGGTTCGCTACAACACCGATTACATCCCCTTCCCTGGCCCGCAATATGTGTCGGTCACCCCCGAAGCGCCCTTCAGCGAGCGGCCGCAGGTGGACAAGCCGGCCTACGACCTCGGCGATGGCGACTACCATCTGGCCAGCCGCAGCCAGGCCGACAGCGTGCTGATCGGTGACGTCATCACCTTCAACGAGCAGTGGTCGACGATCCTTGGCGTGACGCACTCGCGTATCAAGACCTTCAACGACAACTTTGTCTGGGTCGACGCGTTCGGCAGCGCGCCGGTGATCGAGGACTACAGCGAAACCGAAACCTCGCCCAACGTCTCGCTCGTCTACAAGCCGGTTGAGTGGCTTACCACCTACGCAACCTACATCGAAGGCCTGCAGACGGGTGGCGTAGCGCCGAGCGGCACAAACAACTCCGGGCAGGCGCTTGCGCCGATAGTCAGCGAACAGTACGAAATCGGTGCGAAAGCCGAGCTTGGCGGTGCCCTGTTCACCGTTGCGCTGTTCGACATCGAGAAGCCCAACACCTACACCAACGCCGCCAATTTCTTTGTTCAGGATGGCATGCAGCACAACAAGGGCCTGGAGTTCGGTATCACCGGCCACGTTACCCCAGCGCTGACACTGGTGGGCGGCGTCACCCTGCTCGATCCGGTCGTGGAAGGCGCGGCGAATGCTGCCAACGACGGCAACCGCCCGGTCGACGTGGCGCGGCACTTGGCCAAGCTTTACGGCGAATACGCGATATTCGGCGTACCCGGGTTGACACTCACTGGTGGCGCCTTCTACACGGGCAAGCAGTACACCGACGAGGCCAACGACAACACCATCCCGTCGTTCACCACGTTCGACCTGGGCGGTCGCTATCGCATGGCCTTGGGGGATGAGCGTGCCCTGACCCTGCGCGCCAACCTGAGCAACCTCACCGACGAGGAATACTGGCTGAGCAGTCATTACCTTGGGGCACCACGCACGCTCAAGCTATCGGCGCAGTTGGAGTTCTAATGCGGGCCGCTACCATCCGCCGCTGGTCCTTCGTCCATACATGGACCAGCCTTATCTGCACGCTGTTTCTACTCTTACTGGCGGTCACCGGACTGCCGTTGATCTTCCATCACGAACTGGAGCACTTGCTTGGCGATGCTCCGGAGCTGCGTGAGATGGCGCCCGGTACGCCGCATCTCGATCTGCAACAGCTCGTGACCGCCGCCGAGCGGCACCGCCAGGATGAGGTCGTGCAGTATTTCGGCTGGGAAGCGGACGAGCCCAACGGCGTCGTGGCGATTACCGCGGCGACGGCCGGCACCGAGCCCAACTCGTCCTACACCTTCATGCTCGATGCACGTACCGGCGAAGCGGTTGAAATGCCGGCGGCCAATGGCGGGCTGATGATGTTTTTCCTGCGCATGCATGTGGACATGTTTGCCGGGCTACCTGGCAAGCTGTTCCTGGCCTCCATGGGCATTCTGTTTATCGTGGCGATCATTTCCGGCGTGGTGCTGTACGCGCCCTTCATGCGGCGGCTGAAGTTCGCTCAGGTGCGTCATGAGCGCTCCAGCCGGACGCACTGGCTCGATTTGCACAACCTGATCGGTATCGTCACGCTCAGCTGGGCACTGGTGGTGGGCATTACTGGCGTGGTCAGCGCCTGCGCCGATCTGCTGATCGAGGCATGGCGCGCTGAGTCACTGGCGACGATGCTCGCGCCCTACCGTGACGCGCCGCCCCTGACGACCCGCGCCCCGACCAACGATCTGCTGCAGATCGCAGCCCAGGCAGCGCCGGGTATGCAGCCAGACTTCATCGCCTTTCCGGGAACGCGCTTTTCCAGCGAGCATCACTACACGGTATTCATGAATGGCAGCAACCATCTGACTTCGCACCTGCTTACCCCGGTGTTGATCGATGCGCAAACGCTGCAGGTCACTGCCGTCGGCGATCGCCCCTGGTACATGGATGCACTGGGTCTGTCTCAACCCCTGCACTTCGGTGATTACGGCGGTCGACCGATGCAGATTCTGTGGGCCGTGCTCGATGTTCTTACAATCATCGTACTCGGCAGCGGGCTTTATCTTTGGTGGGTACGCCGCCGCGGCATACAGACCTCAGCTCGCGAGGTAGCAGCATGAGCTGGCGTGAATCGACCTTCATGCTGCCGGGCCTCATTGCGGGGCTCGGCCTCGTCGGGCTTTTCGCTGCGCTGCTGGGGGATGACTGGTGGGATGTGCTTGCCTGGTTCGGTCTAGGCCTGCCGGCAGCACTTGGAGTATGGCCGCTGCTGCGCAGGAGAATGACAGCACCCACCCAAGCAGGGCAGCCTCGAAACCAGGACTGACATTCCCCAAGGCTTCAGCCTGCCGCCTGGCCTTCCTGACCAGGCGTCGCTGCGAACTGCGTTGCGCTCCATCAGATCGAAACAACGCTTCGATCGCGACAGGCTTAACGCATGTCGGATACGCAGATGCGCTGATATAACGGCGAATCGGCCTCCAGTTCGGTCAAGGTTTCAATCTTGGCCTGACCTGCCTCGTTCAACCTGAACATGGCTTTCTCCGCGCAAATCATCTGATAGCGCTGACTGACCACAGTGGAAGTCAGATGCTGCTTGTCGAAGCGATACAGAACAAAGCGGGCGATACGGCCCTGATTTGTATCCTGAACCTGTGCGTTGGCTTGATCGAGTACCGTGTAGCTCAACGGCATGGGATACATCATGGTCCAAGGGCGCCACAACATTTCCCCCTCATCGCTCAAAACGACCACGCTGCCCTCCGGCAGGCGTGCCTGTTTGGCTTCGAACCAGGTGTATTCGTAGTGGATGGTGTAACTCAGCATTCCCAGACCCGCACATACAGGAATGATCCACATCGGCAACCGCTTACGCGTCAGTGAGCGCAGCAGCAGTCCAATACCTGCCCCCGCCACACCCGCGACGATTGCCGCGATTAGATGCCAGAACATATACAACTCCCCTAAAAAAATCGGGCTTCCATATGGAAGCCCGACTTCTACCTCAACCTTGTGTCAGAGCATGTCTGACGTTCGGCTGCATTATCAGTTAGTGATCAAGCGCAACGCCAGCACCCTTCGGGGTACGAACGCTCTCGACCAGATCCTGAATCTCCTGCGGCGGAGCCTCGGTAGCCATCGACACGGCGTAGGCTACAGCGAAGTTCAGCATCGCACCTACGGCACCGAAGGCCTGCGGGGAGATGCCCATCCACCACTGATCAGGCGTGTTGGGGATGCTTGCAGTGCCAGGAATGAAGAACCAGCCCAGGTACAGGAAGATGTACACGGCGGTGGAAATCACACCAACCAGCATCCCTGCGACAGCGCCTTTGCTGTTCACACGCTTGGAGAAGATACCCATCATCAGCGCCGGGAACAGGCTCGAGGCTGCAAGACCGAACGCCAGAGCCACCACCTGAGCCGCAAAGCCCGGAGGATTGAGGCCCAACCAAGTCGCCAGCAGAATCGCTGCCGTCATGGCTAGCCGCGCGGCCAGCATTTCGTTCTTCTCGCTGATTTTCGGATTGATCAGTGTCTTGATCAGGTCATGACTGATGGCAGATGAGATCGCCAGCAGCAGACCCGCAGCAGTCGAGAGCGCAGCAGCGATAGCACCCGCAGCGATCAGACCGATGACCCAGCTCGGCAGGTTGGCGATTTCCGGGTTGGCCAGAACAATGATGTCGTTGTTCACGGTCAGCTCGTTGCCATTCCAGCCACGCTCAGTAGCGGTCGGAGCGAAGGTAGCGTTGGTGTCGTTGTACATCTGCACACGACCGTCGGCGTTCTTGTCTTCCCACTTGATCAGACCAGTAGTTTCCCAGGTCTGGATCCACTCTGGACGATCTTCGTAACGGATCGCTTCAGCCTGTGGGCCTTCCGGATAGATGGTCTGGACCAGGTTCAGGCGTGCCATGGAGGCAACAGCCGGTGCTGTGAGGTACAACAGAGCGATGAAGATCAGTGTCCAGCCAGCGGACCAACGAGCGTCAGCCACCTTCGGTACGGTGAAGAAGCGAATGATGACGTGCGGCAGACCAGCGGTACCGATCATCAGCGACATGGTGAACAGGAACATGTTCAGCTTGTTGTCGACGTCCGCGGTGTAAGCGGCGAAGCCAAGGTCGGTGACAACCTGGTTCAGTTTGTCGAGCAGCGGCATACCGGATTCGGTGTGAGTGCTGAACATGCCGAACATCGGGATCGGGTTGCCAGTCAGCTGCATCGCAATGAACACGGCCGGAATGGTGTAGGCAATGATCAGAACCACGTACTGCGCCACCTGGGTGTAGGTGATGCCCTTCATGCCGCCAAATACCGCATAGGCGAACACGATCACGGCTGCGATCCAGATACCGGTGGAATTGCTCACTTCAAGGAAGCGAGAGAACGCCACGCCCGCACCTGCCATCTGGCCGATTACGTAGGTCACGGAGATCAGGATTAGGCAGACCACCGCTACCAGGCGCGCGCCACGGCTGTAGAAACGGTCGCCGATGAAATCCGGAACCGTGAACTTGCCGAACTTGCGCAGGTAAGGCGCCAGCAGCATCGCCAGCAGCACGTAGCCACCGGTCCAGCCCATCAGGTAAGCAGAAGTGGCATAACCGCCAGAGGCGATCAGACCGGCCATGGAAATGAAGGAAGCTGCAGACATCCAGTCTGCCGCCGTTGCCATGCCGTTGGTTACGGGGTGAACACCACCACCAGCGACATAGAACTCTTTAGTTGACCCTGCGCGAGCCCAGACCGCGATCCCTATATAGAGCAGGAACGAGGCGCCCACGAACATCATGTTGATCCAATATTGGCTCATTGTGGTTACTCCTCAACCCCGAATTCCTTGTCCAGTTTGTTCAGCCGCCACGCGTAGTGGAAGATGATCAAAATGAACGTGATGATGGAACCCTGTTGAGCGAACCAGAACCCCAGATCAGTACCCCCAACCGGGATACCGGCGAGTAAAGGGCGCAATAGGATGGCGAAACCATATGAGACAAGAGCCCAGACCACCAGGCTCCAAGTTATCAGGCGAACATTCGCCTTCCAGTACGCAGCAGCATTTGTTTTGTCGCTGTCGGCCATGACGTTCTCCGTCTTATTTTTATTACGGGTGAAGGGAACCACATCGTGAATTTAGCAAGGATGTGTCGTGGAATGATAGCCCCGACTTTAGTCTGACGCGCTCTAGAACGAGCGATTAAACGAGGCATCGACCGTTGCCAGGCTTGCGATTATCGAGATTGCTGGCCGCAAGCCAGCGCAACGGCAGCGCGTAGGAGGCACGCTGCCCTTAAGCCGCAGGAGGCGCGCTTCTGGCTGCACCCTCAAACGAAATGACGATCAAACATTCAAGGCACTTGCTGCTTTGAGGGCGAGCCTTCAAGCTGACTCATCAGTCACGACGCTAAACAGAATTGACCTACATGGGTTTTATCAATCGCCAACCGCCACTTATTAGGTTGATATAAGTAGCGCCCAAATATAAACGAAACCGTAATTAACCTCTCTTCCGGCTAATAATTAAGATTATGGCAGCCAACCTAAATACCTTAGTTAATTAGCACCGCAAGATTATATTTGCGTTACACAACACGAGATTCAGTTTGCCTCGGAGTTTCAATACGCACCGACAGAGCGAATGCGCTCCCGCAAACCACAGAGGGAATCGATGTGTGTGCGTGCGCTGGGCGCGGACAGCGATTAGCGTTCGCGCCCGTTCGGATCGCACTAGGCGAACTAGCAGGTGGGACGGCCTGCCGTGTACTTCTGAGCAGGATCGATAGCAGCCTCAAGATCCCGGATTGCCGTAGCCCCAATCAACAGCGGATAGCGGAAGTGGCTACGGTCGGTGAGGTTGACCTCGGTTTCGCGCATCTGGTCGCCGATGCACAACTGCATCTCCACCACTGGCCGCTCGGCGACATCCGGCCCACGCTCCGCATCCGTATCGTCGTCGGGGTCGACGGCCTCTTCTTTGCGGGTCTTGATCTCGGCGATGCGCGCCAGGCGGTGCTCATAGAGCGTGTCGTCAGCGCCTTCGACAGCCAGGCGGAATCTCACCCAGTCTTCCCCGTCGCGCTCGAAACGCTCAATATCGCGCGCCGACAGCGAGGCGGTCATCGCGCCAGTGTCCATCTTGGCTTTGAGGGTCTTGCCGAGGTCTTCGATCTTGATCTGCTCATAGCGGCCGAACAAGGTTGGCTCGGCGGCCACGGCGGGAAGGGTTAACGCGCTCAACAGCAACAACAAACGGGACAAAGCGGCCTCCTGAATCAGTATTGACCTGCGTGGGACCGACCGTCGCGGCGATCCGTTCCGCCCTATGCAGCGGGCCACGGGCGTAACGCGTGAAAGTCAGCCGCCTGCTAGACTGCGCCTCACTTTTTTCAGCAGATCACTACCGTGCCCAGTTCAGCCTTCGCCACCCTGCCCCTCAGCCCTGCAACGCTGGCCAACCTCGACGCGCTCGGCTACGCCGAAATGACGCCAATCCAGGCGCAAAGCCTGCCGGTCATGCTCAAGGGTATGGACCTCATCGCGCAGGCCAAGACCGGCAGCGGCAAGACAGCCGCCTTCGGTATTGCACTGCTGGAGCCGATCAACCCGCGCTATTTCGGCTGTCAGGCGCTGGTGCTTTGCCCGACCCGTGAACTGGCCGATCAGGTAGCCAAAGAATTGCGCCGGCTGGCGCGCGCTGCTGACAACATCAAGATCCTCACGCTTTGCGGCGGCGTATCCATAGGCCCGCAGATCGGCTCGCTGGAACATGGCGCGCATGTGATCGTTGGCACGCCTGGGCGCGTTCAGGAGCATTTGAAAAAGGGCTCACTGAAACTCGACGGCCTCAACAAGCTGATCCTCGACGAAGCCGACCGCATGCTCGACATGGGCTTCTACGACGCGATTGCCGAAATCATCGGGCAGACCCCGAGCAAGCGGCAGACCCTGCTGTTCTCGGCGACCTACCCCAGCGGCATCAAACAACTCGCGTCGACCTTCATGCGCGACCCGCAGCAGGTAAAGGTCGAAGCCCTGCATGACGACACCCAGATCGAGCAGCGCTTCTACGAAATCGACCCCGAAGAGCGCATGCAGGCCGTGATTCAGGTCCTGGCCAGCTTCCGTCCGGAGACCTGCGTTGCCTTCTGCTTCACCAAACAGCAGTGCCAGGAACTGGTCGACGCTCTCACCGCGAAAGGCATCTCTGCCATGGCGCTCAATGGCGACCTGGAACAGCGCGACCGTGATCAGGTACTGGCCATGTTCAGCAACCGCAGCCTGTCCGTGCTGGTCGCGACCGATGTCGCGGCCCGCGGGCTGGATATCGACGCTCTGGACATGGTGATCAACGTCGAGCTGGCGCGCGATTCCGAAATCCACATTCATCGGGTTGGACGCACCGGTCGTGCCGGCAAGAAAGGCATTGCCATCAGCCTTGTCGCACCCGCCGAAGGCCACCGCGCCCAGGCCATCGAGGATCGGCAGAAGGCACCGCTCAACTGGCAGCCGCTGAGCGAGCTAAAAGCGCAGCCGGGCGGCCCGCTGCAGCCGCCGATGGTAACGTTGTGCATCGGCGCTGGGCGCAAGGACAAGCTGCGACCGGGCGACATCCTTGGCGCGCTGACGGGCGATGCGGGTATTCCCGGCAAGCAGGTGGGCAAGATTGCGATCTTCGACTTCCAGGCGTTCGTTGCCGTCGAGCGCGACGTGGCCAAGCAGGCCTTGAATCGCCTCAACTCCGGCAAGATCAAAGGCCGGTCGCTGAAAGTCCGCACGCTCTAGTCGAACGGGAAGAACCGAGCCTGTCGCATCCCCGCATACAGGCTCGTGACGAAACGGATTGCCCGTCCCGAAGAAACAGCGCCAGCTCACGCGACCGATCAAACGAACGGCACTGCTGGCGAGCCGAGAACTCCTTTCACTCGACTCGCCGATGGTGCGGATTACAGCGAACCGCGAGCCCAAGGACCCCAGATGGCAAAGGTGATGCCTGGGGTCTGGATGTTGACGAACAGGAAGTGCCCGGTCGGATCGAAGCAGGCGCCGCAGAACTCACGGTTGCGGTAGTCGCCGCCCGAAACATTCTTCCCGGCCGCAGCGGCCTGGACGTCATCGAACACCACGTTGTTCTTGGCGAAGATGTATGCCTCCCCCGCGGTGGTCAGGCCCAACAGGCGCTCACCGAAGCCATAGGTATCCTGCACACCGCCGCCGTCTTCGCAGAGCAGTACACCGCCCCGTGGGCTGACGGTGATGTTGTCCGGATTGTTGGCGATTTCGGCGTCAGTGGAGGCGAAGATGCAGGTCAAACGGTCGTTGGACAGGTCGTGGATCCACACTGCCCCGTTGCCGTAACCGGCACGCCCCTGGCTGTCGGTTCCGGCGCTAGTGTCGACGATGTACAGCTTGCCTTCGCTGTACCAGATGCCTTCGCCACGGCTCATGCTGAGGCCACCGGCACGACGCGCCTGCGCGAAGGGCCCACTGCCTTCAGGCTGCGGCTCCAGGTTCGGGTTCGACACCTCGACCCATTCCAGCTGATAGCTGTCGCCTTGTTTTGGCGCCAGCAAATCGGCCAACGCAAGGTTGCGAACCCGCGCCGCCTGTAGGATGCCGCCCACGGCCAGCGAACCTGGCTGCTGGCTCGCGTCGGTAGGAATATAACGGTAGTAACCGGCTTGGTTGCGGGCATCTTCGGTCAGGTAGACGTAGCTGTTGCTCGGATCTACGGCGACCGCTTCGTGGCGGAAGCGGCCCATCTGAACGATGGGCTGGCCGGTCGTCAAAGCTGGATCGGCTGTCACTTCGAACACATAGCCGTGGGCGCGACCACCCACCGAGCTGTAATCCGCCGTGGTTTCCTCACAGGACAACCAGGTCCCCCATGGGGTGATACCGCCGGCACAGTTGGTACGGGTTCCGCCGAGGCTTGGCAGGGTGCGTACCGGCTGCATGATGTTGCGGGAGACGTAGAGGTTGGTGGTGCCGCCGGCCGGACGCTGGCCGTTGGAAAGCGTCACGTCATCATAGATGCCGGTGGCGTCGATCAGCGGACCGGTGCTGGCTTCATGGTTACGCACCAGCACGATTTCCGGACCATGTTGGCCGCGACGCACCTCGATGACGCCCATACCGTCATGCGACGTGGGTACAGGCTGGCCGTTTTCCATCAGGTCGCCGGTCCAGGAAAAGCTCTTGTACTGGAAGCCGTCAGGTAGCTGTAGCAATTCCAAGCCTGTGCTGAGGTCCTTGGTCGGACGCAACGGACCATAGCTGCTGCGAACCAGGCCGGCGCCGCGCCCCTGTGCATTTCGCGCTGCGAAGGCTTCCAGCGTGCCGAGAAACGGCGTGCTGGCCACAACGGCGGCGGTGATAGCGCCACCTTTGAGCAGGCTGCGGCGGCTGGCATCGTGTTCACGGTTCATGCGGTGTCCTCTTTATAGGAATGGGAGGGAGCGGCATGAATGAAGCCAGACGAATACGGCTAAACGATGACCGTGCGGTTTCGTTCCGGTGATGCGAGACGGATGGACGGTATAAGCTTTGCTTCGCTTGCCGTGACGTCCGCGTACGGCCGGCGTCCAACCTTCTTCTTATCGCCGACAGGTCCGACTCGTTCATATGCGCTCACCTTCGCTCAACCATTCCTTGCGCCAGCTCTGGGCGCTGGACAAGTTCGGCTACAGCCTTCGCGTGCTGATCGCGCTGGCCGGCAGCATGAGTTTGAGCTGGTACCTGGCACAGCCCGCGATGGCGATTCCACTGTTTCTCGGCGTCATTGCCAGCGCCCTGGCAGAGACCGACGACAGCTGGCTGGGGCGGTTGTCTGCGCTGTTGGTCACGCTGCTGTGCTTCAGCATCGCCGCGGTATCGGTGCAGCTGCTGTTCCCCTTCCCTCTGCTCTTCGCGCTCGGCATGGCGGCCGCGGCGTTCAGCCTGGTCATGCTCGGAGCTTTGGGCGAGCGCTACGCGACCATCGCCCAGGCGACGTTGATTCTTTCGATCTACAGCATGATTGCGGCCGACCAGCGAGGTGGCGAAGCGCTGCACCCCTGGCGCGACCCGCTGCTGCTGTTGGCTGGCGCCACCTGGTACGGCTTGCTCTCGGTTCTCTGGAATGCGCTGTTCGCGCACCAACCTGTGCAGCAAAGTTTGGCCCGCCTGTACCGTGAGCTGGGGCGGTACTACAAACTCAAGGCCGCTCTCTTCGAGCCGGTGCGCCAGCTGGATGTGGAAGAGCGTCGCCTGCAACTGGCGCAGCAGAATGGCCGCGTGGTGAGCGCCCTGAACGTCACGAAGGAAACCCTTTTGCATCGCCTGGGCAATGGGCGGCCGGGAGTGAAAATCAGCCACTACCTCAAACTCTATTTCCTCGCACAGGACTTGCACGAGCGCGTCAGTTCCTCGCACTACCCTTACCAGGAGCTGGCCGAGGCGTTCTTTCATAGCGACGTGCTGTTTCGTTGCGGCAGGCTGCTGCGCTTGCAGGGCGTGGCCTGCGTGGACCTGGCAAACGCCGTCCAGCTGCGCCAGCCGTTTCGTTACAGCGAAGCCAATGCACAGGCGCTGGCGGATCTGGAGTCATCGCTCGAACATCTGCGGATGCAGAGCAATCCGGCATGGCGCGGACTGTTGCGCTCGTTGCGGGCCTTGTCCGGCAATCTAGCGACCATGCAGCGCCAGCTGTCCACGGCGACCAACCCTGATGCACTAGAAGGCGAGCAGGACAGCAGCCTGCTGGACCGACAGCCGCAATCGCTGCGCGATGCGTTCAACCGTATCCGCCTGCAGCTGACGCCCACCTCATTGCTGTTCCGCCATGCCCTGCGCATGAGCCTGGCACTGCTTTGCGGCTATGCCGTGCTTCACACCATCCATCCCGAACAGGGCTATTGGGTACTGCTGACCACCGTGTTCGTCTGCCAGCCCAACTACGGCGCAACGCGCATCAAGCTGGTCCAGCGTGTGACGGGTACGGCGCTTGGCCTGGCGGTTGGCTGGGCGCTGTTCGACCTGTTTCCCAGCCAGCAGGTACAGGCGCTGTTCGCGGTGATCGCAGGCGTGGTGTTCTTCGCCACCCGCAGCAGCCGCTACACCCTGGCGACCGCCGCGATTACGCTGCTGGTGCTGTTCTGTTTCAATCAGGTCGGTGACGGATACGGGCTGTTCTGGCCGCGCTTGGTCGACACCCTGTTGGGCAGCCTGATTGCAGCGGCTGCCGTGCTCTTTGTGTTGCCAGACTGGCAGGGCCGGCGCCTCAACCAGGTCGTGGCCAATACCCTGGCGCGCAGCGCTGATTATCTGCGGCAAATCATGGCGCAATATGAAAGCGGCAAACGCGATGATCTGGCCTATCGACTGGCACGGCGCAACGCACACAACGCGGACGCGGCGCTCTCCACCACCTTGTCGAACATGCTTCTGGAACCTGGCCATTTCCGCAAGGACGCCGAAACCGGCTTTCGCTTCCTGATCCTCTCGCACACGCTGCTCAATTACCTGTCAGGCTTGGGCGCACACCGCGAAAGCCTGCCGGCCGATGCCCGGGATGACATGCTGGAAAGTGCGGCCCAGCAACTGGCGCGCAGCCTCGACGAATTGGCCTACGGGCTGCAACACGATCAGCCGGTTGCCGTTTACAGCGAAGCCGAGGAAGCGCTGGCGCAACAGCTGGAGCAAACATCGGAAGACATCGACGACAGCCATCGGCTACTGCAGACCCAGCTGGGACTGATCTGCCGACAGCTGGCACCACTACGCAGCATGGCAGCGCACCTGCTGCGGCAACATCCGCAGCCTCAAGGCTGAGGCAGCGAATTCCGCGAAGGCAGACCATGACGCGCGAAGATGGCCGCGTAGGTGCCATCTTCGACCATCGCCTCGATCTCGCGGTTGAAGGCCGCAATGATTGCAGCCTGCTGCGGATGATCATCACGCACCACCAGCGACAGATCGCGAATGCTGAATTCGCCCGGTACGAAACTCAGCCCATCACTCACCTCTTTGAGCGAGCCGTTGAGGTGAAACAGCACTGTACGCTCGTCTTCGAGGGCCAGATCAGCGCGATCAGCCAGCAGCATTCGAGCCGCCTGCACGAAGTTATTGGCGTAGCCTTTGTTGAGTGTTGAGTCGTCTGCCAGCTCATCGCTATAGGCATAACCATTGGTCAGCACGATGTCATAAGTGCGCAGACTGTCACGTCCCTCATAGCGGATGCCGTCACCCTGCCGCTGCACCCAACGCACCCGATTGTTCAGAAAGGGACGGCTGTACGTTGCGTAGTCCGCATGCCTGACCGTGAACCAGTCGTTGATAATGTCGTACTTACCTTGCTGTAACCCCAGCACCGCCCGTTCCCAAGGCACCTCGGTGTAGGAGACGTCATAACCCGCCCGACCAAGCGCCGCGCGGATAAGCTCGACCGACAACCCGTCGCCGGGCAAGGTTTGGTCTGTGTATGGCGGCCAGGCATCACCTGCCAGTCTCAGCACTTCGGCAGGAACCGACGCACTGGTCGAGAGCAGCATTCCAACCATAACTATTTTTATTCTTGTCAAAGCACTCTCCCGCACACCCATGGCGAAGCGCCACCAGCACTAGCTAATCACAACCAGCTGCGTTTGGGATGTCCGGCTCGTCGGATGTGGGGAGACCGAGCTGCAGCCAGCGGGCCGCAGGAGTACCATCGCGCATTTTCCAGGCGAGGTAGCTGGCAGTGCAGACGGACGTGGTAGTAATCGGCGCAGGGGCTGCCGGGCTGATGTGTGCCTTCACAGCCGCCGCCCGAGGCAGACAGGTCCTACTCATCGACCACGCCAACAAAGCCGGCAAGAAGATCCTCATGTCCGGCGGTGGCCGCTGCAACTTCACCAATCTCTACACCGAGCCGGCCAACTTCCTTTCCGGCAACCCGCATTTCTGCAAATCCGCGCTCGCCCGCTATACCCAGTGGGACTTCATCGAGATGGTCAGCCGTCACGGCGTGCCCTATCACGAAAAAAAACTGGGCCAGTTGTTCTGCGATAACAAGGCAAGCGACATCCTCGGCATGCTGCTCGATGAGTGTGAGCAGGCCGGCGTCGACCTGCGGCTCGATACGGCCGTACAACAGATCGACAAAGCAGAGGCTGGCTACCAACTGCAGACCGATGCCGGCCCGGTCGCCTGTCAGTCGCTGGTGATCGCCACAGGCGGCTTGTCGATTCCGACTCTCGGCGCGAGCGGATTCGGTTATCAAGCGGCGCGGCAGTTCGGCCATACCGTGCTGCCGACCCGCGCAGGGCTGGTGCCCTTCACCATCACCGAGCCGCAATTGAAGGCGATGTGTGAGGCCTTGTCCGGGACTTCAGTCGAGGATTGTCTAGTCAGCTGCAACGGCCAGAGCTTTCGCGAAAACATCCTGTTCACCCACCGCGGCCTGTCCGGTCCGGCGATTCTGCAGGTCTCCTCGTACTGGGAGCCGGGCGATGCCATCGAGATCAACCTGTTGCCGCATCTGAACCTGAGCGAGTGGTTGGAAGAGCAACGCCGCGAGCGCCCCAATACCGAACTGAAGACCCTGCTCGGCGAATTGTTCACGCGCAAGATGGCCGGGCTCTTGGCGGAACACTGGTTCACCTCTAAACCCCTGAAGCAGTATTCGGCCAACGAACTGACCGAGATCGCCGAGCGACTGGCCTGCTGGCGGCTGGTGCCGGCGGGCACCGAAGGCTATCGCACCGCCGAGGTGACCCTCGGCGGCGTGGATACCCGGGAAGTCTCATCCAAGACGATGGAATCGCAGAAATCGCCGGGGCTGTATTTCGTCGGCGAGGTACTGGACGTCACCGGCCACCTCGGCGGCTTCAACTTCCAGTGGGCCTGGGCCTCGGGTTACGCCGCGGCGCAGTACGTCTGACCCACTACTGATTGGTCATGTTGGAAGGCGGTGAGATTTCACGCGGGCCGGCCGGGTCGGTCGCCGTGTTCTGGTACTCCTGCTGGTTCCGTTCGACATTGCGCAGCGCCGACGGCTCGTCGTCCGGGGAGCAGCCGGCCAGTGTCAATGCGAGCGGAAGTGCCGCAGTCATGGCAATCAGTCTGGATTTCATATCAGTTCTCCTGCCGTGCAGTGCGCCAACCTCATGTCGGGCGGCTTCAGCACATGCAATCAGATAATTCGGAATTTTACTGAGCAGCGCCTGAGGCGCCGGGTGTGGTGTGAGGCGCGGTTCCCGCCCCGGACGCAGTGCCCAGACCGCTGCCGTTGTCCGCTGGCGCTGTGTCCATGCTGCCCTCTGCACCGGTCGCCAACGGCGCACCGGCTTCAGGACCGGCACCCGCTCCATCGTTGGACGGTGGCGCGCCGGTGAACGGCGGTTCAGGCTTTTCGATCGCAGACTCGGGCGTCACCACCTCCCGTTCAGCATCATCCTGCCCGCAGCCTACAAGGACCAGGCCAAGCACAGGGGCAAACAGATAGGCCAATCGCATCAATACCTCCAAGCGTCGAGCCCGCGAATAGCCGGCGGGCATGAGTCAATCCTTAAGAAAACTGACCCTGCAGACAGCCTGGAGTGCCCCGCCCGAGTGCCCAGGCCGCCCGACGGTTGCGATTGACTGCCCTCAGTCCTCGATAGGCAAACCGGCTAGGCCGACGCGGCCAGCTGCCAAAGGCCGTCGACACAGTGGTCATTACGGAAGCTCCGGCGCAGGTCGATGGCTGACAAGGGTCGACTGAATAGATAGCCCTGAGCGTACTCGCAGTGTTCGGCCTCGAGAAATGCCAACTGTTTCGGCTCTTCGACGCCCTCGGCAACCACCGTCAGATCCAGGCTCTGGCCCAGACCGATGATGGCCCGGCTGATCACGGCGGAATCCGCATCTTCTCCCACCCCTGCAATGAAACTGCGGTCGACCTTGAGAATGTGCAGAGGAAACTGCTTCAGATAGCCGAGTGAGCAGTAGCCGGTGCCGAAGTCATCCAGCGCCAGCCGTACACCGAGGTTGGCGATCTCCTGCAGGGTCGCCAGCACCGCATCACTGTGCTGCATCAACAGGGTCTCGGTGATCTCCAGAACCAGGCTCGAAGCGGGCAGCTGCGTCTCGCCAAGTATCGCGATCAGACGATGGATGAAGTCCGCCTGCTGCAGCTGCCTGATCGACAGATTCACCGAGCAGTAGAGCTGCGCCTGACCGGCCTGCTGCCAGCGACGGACTTGCGCGCAGGCCTCGCGCAACACCCACTCGCCGACCCGGACGATCTCGCGGGACTCCTCGAGGATCGGGATGAACTCCTGGGGGCCGACCGAGCGACCGTCATGCTGCCAGCGCAGCAGTGCCTCGACCCCGGCCAGATGGGGCTGACCATCAACCAGGCGACATATCGGTTGGTAACAGAGCGTGAACTCGTTGCGCTCAAGCGCCTGCGCCAAATTGCTCTGCAGCTCCAGCTGACGCTGGGCCGTGCTTTGCAGCCCCTCGCAGTAAAGGGCGAACTGGTTCTTGCCAGCGTCCTTGGCGCGGTACAGCGCCAGATCGGCGGCTTGCAAGGCATCCAGCGGTTTGCCATCACGCTGCAGCGGAGCGATACCAATGCTGGCCGTGAGTGTCAGCGTCCGCTCAGCCAGTTGCAACGGCGCACGCAGTGCATTGAGCATGCGCTGCGCCACCCGCTCGGCGTCGCTGGCGCAGGCAAGGTCGCCGAGCAAGGCCACGAACTCGTCGCCGCCGAAACGGGCGAGATGATCACCAGGACGCAGGCAGCCGGAGAGACGCCGGGCAACTTCCACCAGGACCTGATCGCCGACACGATGACCAAGGCTGTCGTTGATCAGTTTGAAGCGATCAACGTCGACGAACAGCAGCGCTGATTCACGCACCCCACTGCGCTGCTGCGCGGCGCTGAGAAGCTCATCCATGTGCAGACGATTCGCCAGCCCGGTCAGCGGGTCGTGACGGGCCGCATGGTGAAGGCAGCTTTCAGCGATCTTGCGCGCACTGATATTGGTCTGCGAACCGGCCATACGCCGCCCGCTGCGTTCGCAATGCTCGACTACGCCGCGTACCTGCACCCAGATGTACTCGCCGTAGTGAGTTTGAATGCGGTACTCGTGGTTCAGCGCTGCCGTACGGCCACCCAGGTGCGCGGAAATGGCTTCGCGCAGGCCCGCCAGGTCATCCGGATGGACCCGTTTAAACCAGCTGTCGCTGGTGTATCCGGGCTCGGCGGAAAGGCCGAGCATGGCCATCCAGCGTTCGGAGAGATACAGCTGATCGGCATCGATGTGCCAGTCCCAGATGCCATCCTCGGTGCCTCTCAAGGCACGGGCAAGGCGTGCTTCGCTGTCCTCCAGCGCCTGCCTCTGCGCCACCGTGTAGGTGTCGATGGCGAGGATCATGTCAAAGAACACTGCCTTGAGCAGACTGTTGAACACCGCGTAACCCGGAGCATCTCCCAGTAGCTCGGCCAGCATGTCACCGAGATACAGCCGGTAGGCACCCAGATACCACTCCAGATCAACGCCCACGCGCTGATGCACCAACCCAACTAACAAACGATCCTTCACATAGTCGCGGTCGTACGGGCCGTTCCATAACCGTTCGTAGTAGCTTCGCTGACTGTGCTTGAGCCGCACCAGCCGCTGGGGATCGGCCAACATGGCGGTCGGTGTATCGAACGCAGCCATGTGGGTATAGAGGCGCTCGATGAACCGGGCTTGCGCATCGTCCAAGTCGGCAGCTGCACTGTTCAGCCTCGCGCCATCGCTGGGCTGCCACTCCAGAAAGCGCATGCGCGTACGGATCGCCTCAGGTCCAAGACCGATCCGCTGCAGCAATTCCTTTAGCTCGTCTTCCATCCGCCACCTAGTCTGGCGCCGCAAAGCGCAGCTCCTTTCGCTTGAGCAACTACATGCAGGCAAACTCGCCAGCTAGTAGCAGTAAGCCATCAAGCCTGACAGTAGCGTCGTGGGGGAATATTGATGCAGATCAGCGGGGCAATAGGCGGGGCATTCGGCTTTGGTCGACCAGGCTAGACCGGGGCGTTGCGCCCCGGTGGCGATCAGTCAGGCGGCCTGATTCGCAGCGAATTCTTTCTTCAGGCGGCTCTTGAGCTCTTCCATTTGCTGTCCCATCTCGCTCAGCTGGTCATCGCTGAACAACTCACGCGCAGTGGGAAACATTTCGGACTCTTCTTCCTCGATATGGTGCTCGAGCAGTTCCTTGCAGACTTTCACGCGCCCGGAGAACTCAAGCGTCGAGGGGTCAGTAGCCTTGAGGTCTGGAAGCACCAGCGAATCAACTGCACGATGCTCTTCCTTGGCCTCGTGGTACATGGTCTTCTCCTCTTTCCCACCCGCTTCCTTGAAGGCTGGATAGAGAATCTGTTCCTCCAGCTGGGTATGGATCGACACTTCCATCTCCAGCTTCTGTAACAGTTCGGTGCGGGTCTTGACGGCACGCTCGGTGGTATCGGTCAGCCGCGTCAGAATGTCTTTGACTTTCTCGTGGTCGTCGATCAACAGGTCGATGGCGTTCATTGGGTTTTCCTCTCATCAGGTTTGCACTACATTCAGGCTCTTCGGTCTGATCGTCAGCGCTAGGCAGGCACGTCCGAGTACGGCAGGCCTGTGGCAATACAGGCCTGCCTCCCGACTCAGGCGTACTCGTAGGTGGGCAGGCCGGTGCGGCTCTGGCTTTGCAGCCGGGCGATGGCGGGCGACATTCCCGCCTCCAGCGCCAGGTCACGGCGGACCGAACTGATGACCCACTCAAGCTGGATATTCGTCTGGGTCTGTCCTTTGGACAGGGCCCGCTTGATGACGTCCCGATCATCATTACGAAGCGTTAGCAGGAGCCCGCCATCAGGACGAGGTGCGGTGACGACTTCAAACTCGGGAAACGCGGCAGAGAGAACTTTTTCAGCGGCAATCATTATTGTGTACTCCGGTTATGTTCCAGCGTACGTAGCTAGAGCATCGATCATGCCAACCGGGCGAACATAAAAAATCACATTATTTCAGCGACTTGCGTCACATAATGGCGCTTTGTACGCATGCAAAACGCATGACGGTTACGCTTACGGCATGCATTCTGCTGTGCGGAAGAACAAATATTGAAGTTCGCTGTCGAGCGCTCAGGCCCTGCGCCAGACGCTTGCAAGCCAGGGTTGTTGCTCGCGCGGCAGCCCTGGCGGGCGATAGTAGTGCTCCAATTCAATGTATCCGACGGAATGCAGCAAGCGCTGCCACGTAGGCCAGTCGTACCAGGTGCCGTAGCGGGCACCACTCCAGCCTTCCTGGTTGTCGCCGCGTGGGTTGGAACAGAACAATACCCCGGCGGGCCGAAGCGCCGCGTGGAGTCTCGACAAAACACCGGCGATTTCGCGACTGGGCAGATGAAACAGCACGGCATTGGCAAAAATGCCGTCGAACGACTCGGCCGGAAGATCCAATTCAAGCAAGTTTTGATGCAGCACTTCACAAC